>Ga0105092_10000611_pt1 | contig 18744 bp, 17 predicted proteins | sample PPLLak2March2015_FD_87021 | JGI IMG/M metagenome (GOLD analysis project Ga0105092, IMG submission 87021) | Freshwater sediment microbial communities from Prairie Pothole Lake near Jamestown, North Dakota, USA - PPLs Lake P7 Core (1) Depth... | ecosystem: Environmental > Aquatic > Freshwater >... | reverse complement strand
CCTTTTTCAGTGCAGGGCCAATGGCGGCACACCCGGCGCCCCATGTGGTGCTGAGCTTTCCTTTGTCGTAGCGGTCCTGCCTTATGCGGTACAGATCATCCGCATTTTCATAAAAAGTATCATAGCTCTTTTCGTACAGGGCATATTGGAGTATATGGACAAAGGCCGCAATGCCCAGGGCAAGACCAAAAACATGAATGGCAGAAAAAACCTTGTTTTTGAGGATCTCACGTATGGCGATTACAAAATAGTTCTTCAGCATCGGGTTTTTCTTTAAGGACGGGAGATAAATGGAAAAGTTACAAGGGGATTTACGACCTGCCTGCCGGCAGGCAGGTTTGCGAGTTACGAGTTACGATTTAATTTTTTTTATTTATCTTTTCCGACACTCATATGATTGATAGTTTCTGGAGGCTATTTGAAGTATTATTGTCGAATACCTCTTTTTGTACTTTTTATATCAGAAGAAAATATTCCGGAAATTGTAAAATTTCTCTTTTAGTATACAGTAAAAAAATTGAAATCCTAATCCGTTATAAAAGCGATGAATCGAAAGAATATCAAAAACACAGTTCTGGCATGGCTTCTCCTTGCATTATGTACCGCCTTTTCAGTACAGGCACAGAACATAACGATACGGGGTAATCATTTTTACGTGAGAGAAAAACAAAAGCATGAAGACCTATAAAATAATCAGGTAAGGTTTTCAAGAGGCGGAATTACTCGAAAAAATGCCAGATGACGAGTATGACCTGCAAGACCTGCAAGACTTGCAAGACTTGCAAGACTTGCAAGACCTGCAAGACCTATTCAATATCAAGTTGCTCTTTCAGCCAGGACATCCGGTCATTCCTGACTTCCGGGGTCATCATTTCGTGAGCGGTATTGTACCATTTGATCATTTTGGGCTCGCTGGCAGCCTCATAGAAATCAAGTGCCGTTTTCCGGTCAATGTAAATGTCCTCCGTGGCAAACTGAAACAGCAGCGAGGCGGAAGCGGATCTGGCAATATGATGCACCGGATCCACCGGTGCAAGGGCTTTCCGGTAATTTTCAGCCCCCTCCCTGTTGGTTTTTTCCCAGTATTTCAATGACCAGTCCCCGAAATTGCCCATTCCTGCAACCAGTACGTATGCCTTGACACGTTTATCGGTACCCGACATCAGGGAACCAAACATAGCCCCGTAATCATGCCCGACAAACGCGATCCTGTTTTTGTCAACTTCCGGCCTTGTCAGCAGGATATCCACCGCACGCCGGAGGTCGATGGTCTGGTCGATGACCTGCTTCCTGTCCCTGTCCCCTGAAACCGGTGCTTCAATCCACGGGAAGTAGCCCTGGATGAGAATTGAAATGACAGATTTTCGGGCCATCGTGACTGCCTCATCCAGGAATTCCAACCGGTTGCCATCGGGACGGCCGAGCCAGTGAAAATATACTATGCCCGCGCAGGGTTTTTTTACTGAGGGTGTCACCAGGAAGGCCTTTATCCGTCCATGTTGCGGATTACCGGAAATAAAGGATATATCACCGATCCGGATACCATCCCGGAAAAACACCGAATCTTCCCGGAGCTGGTAATCAGTCGCCGGATCGTAATCAAACAGTCCCGGCTGATTCGCATTGGTGCTGTTCTGTGCGTCTGACTCCAGGCAGGTCAGTCCGGGAATAATTAGCACAAGGCATAGCAGCAGGTGCATCATCTGTTTCATACTCAATCGCATTATTATATTCAGAACCGTTAAGAATGGGTTTTGTTTTTGTGACGCATGACTCACATTAAAAGTACAACATATTTGTATATTATTCAGGTTCCGGATATTATCTGCCAATTACAACGAATAAATAAGCCAAAAAGGTTGGGGTGAGACTTTGACTATCTATCCTACTAAGGTTTGGTTATTATCCGCGCATATTCATAATTTTGTTATATCTGCAAAATCAACCCAAAATCGAAGAAATATGTACATCCCCAAGTATTATAAAAACGAGGATATCGATGATGTCAGGGCGTTCATCCAAGAAAACGGATTTGCCATACTCATCAGCCAGGCCGGGGGAAGACCATGGGCCACGCACATTCCCCTGATATTGGATAAAGACAACAATGGAAAAGATATTCTTACCGGCCATATTTCAAAAGCAAACAGCCAGTGGAAGGACTTTAATAAGAATGAAGAGGTGCTTGCTGTATTTTCAGGCCCCCATGCTTATGTATCATCCTCATGGTATGATCATGAGAATGTCCCGACCTGGAATTATATAGCGGTGCATGTGTACGGAAAGATCCGGATTATAGAAGGTGATATACTGAAGACGCGATTGGGTAAACTGGTCGACAAGTATGAAGCAAAAATGGAGAATCCGGTTAGTGTTGACAGGATGTCGGAGGAATTTGTGGAAAGCGAAATCAGGGGCATTGTTGGATTCGAGATCGTGATCACGGAAATCCAGGCGGCCATGAAGCTGTCACAGAACCGGGATGACAAGAATTATAAACGGATCATAAAAAACCTGGAGAAACAGGGAGATGTCGGCTCTTTGAAAATTGCAGAAAAGATGAAACGTTTCCTGTGAAAAAGCAACCTTTGTACATCTTTTTCCATCAATGAGTCAGATATATCAGGAATATGAAAACAGGATTAATGGTGTCAAACAGGGGGTGCGTGACATTTGTGATCTTGTTTAAATAATTAATTTCCATGAAAAATCCATTCCGGCCCGCATTTTTGGTTTTTCTCCTCTTTGCCGTGTCGTGTGAAAAAGGGGGTGATAATATAAACAGCAGATCTTATACAGGTTACCTTTCAGATAAGGCGATTGTTTCAATCCGGATATTTGGAGATGACATTTGGATCTTATCCTGGAAAATCTGTGACACCTGCTATATGGCCCCCTTTATGAGTTATCGGCCCATGATCTCACAACTGACTGTAATTAACGATCACGGATTTGATTATGAAGAACCCACTGTTGTTTCGATACCGGTCGCTGACCACCATGGAAACCTTTACACATCGACGAACAACCAGGTGTTTAAAATCAACGGCATAGGGGATTATAGTCTGATCCTGGATACGGAAGGATTTCAATTCAATTATTTCAGCTTTGATAAAAATGACAATATCTGGCTGGGAGGATATAACGGTATCGCATTCTGGAACGGATCAACGCTGAACGTCTATGACACAATCAATTCCCTATTGCCTACCAATATTACTCATGGAATGGCCATTGACAGTTCGGATAACAAATGGATTGCCACCGATTTCAAGGGGTTGCTGAAAATAGCAGGCGACAATTGGGAAATCATTCCAAATTCCGCAATACCGGGCCTTGGTGAACATTCCTATCTGCTTTCTCCGTTGGCTGATGAAGATAATAATATCTGGTTCAGTGTATTCAATCCGGACGCCGGTTCAAACATCATTATGTTTGACGGTTCGGAATGGAATTATCAGTACGCGGGACAGGTGAGTCATGCTTCGTTGAACATGGATTCGGAAGGTACGGTCTGGATTATTTCCAACGAGTATGAATTCTCAACCTTCAAAAAATCGACCCTGTTATATTATTATGAAAATAACTGGGCAGATTTCGAGGTAAGCACGGTAAATTCCGCAATACTGGCAGTAAATGCCGATGCTGGCAAGGTCTATATCGGGACCGTTAACGGATTGAGGGTGATTGAAAAATAAGCAATCTTCATTCCTTCAAAAATATGGATAGGCCATTGAAAAATTTTGACGCAACCATTATGGAAATAATCCATCTTATGAAAAAAACTGCGAATAATGAAAGCCAGGATACTTCTGCCCATATTTGTGATTTCCCTTGTATGGACAGGTTGTGAAAAAAACATGATCACGGAAAGGGAGACCCTCGAAATTGATAACAGAAACCTTATTGGAAACTGGACCGGGCCTGAATACACAGATACGTTAGTTACCTATAATAAAGTTGAACTTTTGCCCGGGGACGATTACGGCTTTTCATTTGAAACGGAAAACAAATTCCTTGAGCACAAAAATGCCGGCTGGTGCGGAACGCCGCCAATTTCATACGGGGATTATGAAGGAACCTGGACGCGTAATGATTCAATACTGGATATCAGCGTAGGGTACTGGGGCGGAACCATTGACTACAAATGGAAAATCATGGACCTGGATGAGGACCATCTTACCGTGCATACAATATCCGTTGAGTATCATCCGGATGAAAATTACCGGAACTAAAACCTATTGCTGAATTTTTGTCTCATTTTTTGAGCAATTATTTCCTTATTTTTGTTTATGAGGGATGGGAAGTTGGCATCCGCGCTGAATATACAGCCCGGATGAAAAACTGAACCAACATATCAATGTCATACAAGCCTTTATGAACAGAAAATCCATTATTTCAGTTTTATTCGTTGTATTAACAGGCATAATATTGTGGGTATTGATTGCGAAAAGGGATACAGGCACAGGTATTTCCATCCGGTATCCATTTAACAATGCCCTTTTCCCGCCTGAATTCCCCGCACCGGGTTTTGAATGGGCCAGTAAAATTGCCGGTCCCATACCCTGGGAAGTCACTTTAACAACCCGGAACAAAAAATACAGGATCGTTGCCGAGACACAGAAGCCACAATGGACTCCTGAGGAATCGCAATGGGACAGCCTCAAACAATTGTCCGGTTTTGAAAAGATCTATTTTACCGTTAAGAAATCAGGAAGCAGCAAGCCATACAAAAAAATATTCTTCAGGATCAGCCGGGATTCGGTCGGTGCCCCCGTATTATACCGGCAGATGCCCCTTCCAAGTGCTTTGGCTGAAAGAAGGCTGGATTCAATGAATTATGTGCTGATCAATTTCGGCAGTAAAAAGCCACCCCATGTTGCCATGAAGGGATTTCCCGTTTGCGGGAATTGCCATTCCTTCACGGCTGACGGCGGCACCATCGGACTGGATCTTGACGCAGGGCTCCGGGACAAGGGAGGTTACTTTATTTCTCCCATTAAGGATTCCATCCTGTTTAACATCGAAAATTTCAGATCCTGGACAAAAATTGAAAAAAGAAGGACATTCGGACTTTTTTCCAAGATCTCACCTGACGGGCGGTACGTGGTTACAACCGTAAAAGATCGCGTTATATTTGTTAATTTTCCGTATGATTCCTATCAACACTTCGTATTCTCACAGTTTTTCTTCCCCGTAAACGGTCATCTGGCCATTTATGACAGGCAGACGGATAAATTGAAGGAACTTCCCGGTGCCGACCTGGAGCAATATGTTCAGAGCAATGCCATCTGGACACCCGACGGGAAGAATATCATATTTTCAAGGGCTGACGCTTTGCCCAGGGACAGCAATTCCACCGAAATTACAATTCAGGATAAGGATCTTGTGAATCAATACATTGACAGGAAGAAAACCATTAAGTTCAATATCTGCATCATCCCGTTCAACGACGGGAACGGGGGAACTGCAATGCCGATAGAAGGGGCATCGGATAACGGACGAAGCAATTACTTTCCGGCCATATCTCCTGATGGTAAGTGGCTTGTATTTTGCCAGGCTGAAAGTTTTATGCTGCTGATGCCTGACAGCCGCCTGTTCATAGTCCCCGCAGAGGGTGGCAAGGCGCGTGCCCTCAACTGCAATCTGAACTCATTAAATTCCTGGCATGCATGGTCTCCCAACGGCAAATGGATGGTTTTTGCATCGAAGGGACTGAGTGCCTACACAGATATGTTCCTCACCCACATGGATGAGAATGGAAATGCAACGGTTCCTGTGCTGGTTGACAAAGCAAGAGTCCCTTACAGGGTAATAAATTACCCTGAATTTGTGAACCGTAACCCCGAAAGCACGTTTGTAATGGATTATGATTATGTGGAACTGATCCACATAAGGAAAACATTGGAAAAGACGGGAAAGGAGCAGGCAATACTGCTATTCCGGCAGTTTGAAAAACAAAACCCGTTTCTTTTCTCTGAAGACTGCCTTGAACTGAGTTACCTGCTTAAAAGAATGGGTTTAATGGCTGAGGCCGGGAAATATGAAGAACTGGCAAAACAGACTGTGAATGCAAGTGTTTTCACAAGGTGATGCAAAGAAGAAATAAACCGCGAAGAGAGCCGGGGGAAAAATTCATTGCATGGTATTGAAGAACTGCAGTATGACGAAATTTTGTTTAGCATGTTTTATAATTCTTTTTTGCGGGTTGCCATTATCCGGACAGAAGAAAAGAGTTTGTTTCACTTATGACGATTTGCCGGTTGTAAACTATGGCATAACTGACACGGTATTTCAGAACGAACTATTGGACAAACTGATAAAATCACTGAAAAAAAACAGGATTCCGGCTATCGGTTTTGTAAATGAAAAGAAACTATACAACAACAATACGCTAAACCGGTTCCAGGTCAGTCTTCTGAAAAACTGGGCAGACCAGGGTTTGGATCTCGGCAACCATACCTTTTCACATCCCGATTATAATTCAGTCCCATTCCGGGAATACACCCTCGACATTTTAAAGGGAGAAACCGTTACCCGGGAAATACTGAATGGCAAAGGCAGGACACTCCGGTACTTCAGGCATCCTTTTCTCCATATGGGCAATACAAAGGAGAAGGCGGATTCCCTGAGCCATTTTCTTTCACAAAACGGATATGCCATAGCACCGGTTACCATTGACAATGATGATTACCTGTTTGCATTGGCATACCACAGGGCAGGGGCCAATCATGACAAGGGACTGATGAACAGGATAGGTCATGATTATATCGACTACATGGAAAGAAAGCTGAAGTACTATGAAAAGCAGTCGAATGCATTATTTGGAAGGGACATAAACCAGATATTGCTGATGCATGCCAGTTTACTGAATTCTGATTATGCTGATTCCCTCGCACTGATGTTCTTAAAGAATGATTATGAATTCGTAAGCCTGGATAAAGCGCTTGAAGACGATGCCTATAAATCGGAAATTACCACATTCGGGAAATGGGGAATATCATGGATTGATAAATGGGCGCTTTCGATGGGAAAAAAGGGGGATTTTTTCAGGGTTGAACCGGTCACCCCCGACTATATTAAGAAATTATCGGAATAGTATTTGAAGTCGGAAGCCTGCCTGCCGGCAGGCTGGCATATTTTACTTATATTTTTTCATGACCGTGGTGATGGTATGTCCTCCGAATCCAAAAGTATTGTTCATCGCCGCATTTACTTCCCTGTCAACTGCCTTCAGCGGAGTCAGGTTAAATTCGGGATTTATCTGGGGATCGGGTTCATGGAGGTTAATGGTAGGCGGGATCCTGTTATTTTCAACAGCCTTCACGCAGGCAATGGCTTCGATGGCCCCTGCGGCACCCAATAAATGGCCTGTCATTGATTTTGTTGCGCTGATCTGAATTTTCCTGAGGGAATTTCCGAACACTTTTTCAATGGCCTTGCATTCACTTATGTCCCCAACTGGTGTTGCGGTCGCATGGGCATTGATATAAGTGATATCATCAATTGACAATCCGGAATCCGCAAGGGCGCCTTCCATGGCCAGGATGGCTCCAAATCCTTCCGGATGGGTGGCGGCAACATGGTAGGCATCGGATGCAGCTCCATAACCCGCCAGCTCGCAATAAATCCTGGCGCCACGGTTCAGTGCATGTTGAAGCTCTTCGACCATTAATACCCCGGAGCCTTCCCCGGCCACGAATCCGTCACGGGTCCTGTCAAACGGACGTGATGCTGTTTCAGGCATATCATTCAGGGTGGATAAAGCTTTCATGGAACCGAAGCCGCCGATCCCTGCCTGGGTGACCGGAGACTCTGCTCCTCCCGCGATGATTATATCAACCCTGCCCAGCCGGATAAGGTCCAGTGCACTGGCCAGCGCGTTGTTCGATGAGGCGCAGGCCGATGCAACGGAGTAACTTATGCCATGCAAACCATACCGGATCGAGATCTGTCCTGCAGCGATATTCGGTATAAGCTTTGTTATAAAAAAGGGATTAAACCTGGGTATCTTTCCGGATTCCCCGAAGCTCAGGATCTCTTCTTCAAAAGTCAGCATCCCCCCGATTCCGGTTGCCAGGATAACGCCGACCCGGCTGAGGTCACATCGTCCCAGGTCAATTCCGGAATCCTGCATGCATTCATGTGTAGCCGCCAGGGCATATTGGGTAAACAGGTCAAGTTTTCTCACTTCCTGTTTTTCAAAATATAACAGCGGGTCAAAGTTCTTAACCTCGCAGGCAAATTTTGTTTTATAATTTGCAGTATCAAACCGGGTTATATTAGCGGCCCCGCTTTTCCCTTTCAGAAGGTTTTCCCAATATTCCGTCACATTGTTGCCAATCGGCGTTACGGCTCCAAGTCCGGTAATTACTGCTCTTTTCATGATCTGTATTGTTTTGGGATTAATTTATGTTTTCTGTTTATTTACTAATAGGTAAGTTTTGTCAACTATTGTTCTCAGGGTTTCAGGCTGCCAATAATTGTCTGTTGTATTACTTTATAGTCAAGCTTTTCCATGATCCTTGCCAGCTGCAAACTGGCGACCAGGCAGGTAAATATAAGCAACGCCTTATTACGGGGTTCCTCATTGAATACAAAAAGCTTTTTTTCTTTTCCAGTTGTGAGAACTCCGGTCAGCCAGTGGAGGATCAGCTTGGTAATTTTTTTCAGTTCTTTCCGGGTAGATTTTGTCAGCGTATAATAATCGTGCCCCAGGGCGCCGACGATGCAGAGCTTTTGTTCCCGGTGACTTTTGATATAGATCTTGATGAAGGTTTCGATCTGCTGCCATTCATTAAAATTACGGGCATGCATGTTTTCGATCATTTCCTCGAACCGCTGGATATTGGTCTTTACTATGCTCGTCCCCAAATTCTCTTTGGACGGAAAATAATAGTGCACGGCCGCGTTTTTTATTCCCAGTTCGGACGATATATCCTGGTAGCTGAAGGCATTGTACCCTTTGGTCCGGATCAGGTTTTCCCCCAGTTCCATTATTTTTTCCCGAGTAACCGACATTAGGATTTTGGATTAATTTCATGCAAATATACTTACTAATAAGTAGAATTTCACGGATAATTTGAAAATTTGAAAATGTGACAATTTGAAAATGGAGGAGCCTTAGGTTTGGCCATTAATCCGGGAAACTCATTTTCCTGACCGGACAGAAAATAAAATCACTAAATTTAGCCGGTTATTTTTTCTTCCCATGATCAGACAAGGCACTCTGGAATTGATCCGGCACACACCGCTTGTCCGGCTTGACAGGCTGGCCCCGGCGGAATTTCAAATATATGGAAAACTGGAAAGCATTCAACCCGGAGGGAGCGTAAAGGACCGGGCTGCCCTGCAAATCATAAAGGATGCCTATGCATCGGGTGTACTGGTGCCCGGAAAAGTCGTGGTCGAGATGACAAGCGGAAACATGGGGGCCGGACTGGCAGTGGTTTGCAGGCAGTACGGGAACCCGTTCATTGCGGTTATGTCAAAAGGCAACAGCGCAGAAAGGGTAAAAATACTGAAAGGACTGGGAGCCGAGGTCATATTGACCAGGCAGGTAGACGGGAAGGAAGGAAAGGTGACCGGCAGGGATATTGAGTATGCATCGCATATAGCCATGGAATTGGCAAAGAAAAGGAACGGGTATTATGTGGATCAGTTCAATAATCCATCCGGCATCAGGGCCCATTTCGAAACCACCGGTCCTGAAATATACAGCGACCTGCCGGATATGGATGCATTTGTTGCATCGGTCGGAAGCGGGGGAACTTTTGTCGGAACATCACGATATCTGAAAAGCAGGAAAAAAGCAATTTTATGTGTGGCGGTTGAACCGGAAAATGCAGCCATTCTGAAGACGGGTTCAATCATTGATCCGCGGCACATAATCCAGGGTACCGGTTACGGGCTTGTCCCGCCCCACTGGGACGCCACCCTTGCGGATGATATAATTGCGGTTTCCGACCGGGAAACAGTAGAAATGACAAGGCGTTTATGTGCCGAACAGGGATTGTATGTTGGATATTCATCGGGTGCCAATGTGGCAGCTGCAATAAAATATGCAGGACAAAATAAAGACATTAAAAAAGTGGTTACGATACTGTGTGATACGGGTTACAAATATACATTATAAATCAGCATAATGAAATTGAGTGATCTTGGATATAACGAATATCCTGAAAATTTAAAAATCGGGCAGAACACCGAAGGTTTTGACACGGGAAGGATCATTGCGGAACACCGGGAAAGATATATAGTCAGAACTGACAAAGGTGAATTCGTGGCAGAGATAACGGGGAACATGAGATTCACAGCAACGAACCGTGAAGGTTTTCCTGCCGTGGGCGATTGGGTGTCCCTGACAACCTACGATCATGATTTTGCCATAATACACAGGATATATCCACGGAAGTCCCTGATTAAGAGGCAGGCCGCAGGTCAGTCAGGTGTTTCCCAGATTATTGCCTCCAATATCGATTATGCTTTCCTGGTGCAGGCTATAGACCGGGATTTTAATGTAAACCGGCTGGAAAGGTACCTTACCCTGTGCAATGAGTCAAATATAAAACCGGTAATTGTGCTTACCAAAACAGACCTGATCAGCGGCCAGCGGCTCAGGGAAATTACGGATATCATTTCCGGCAGAATCAAGGAGGTACCTGTAATCGCCGTGAGCAATGAAACGCATGCCGGATTTGAAATCCTCCTTGCAAACATTATAAAGGGTAAAACCTATTGCCTGCTGGGTTCTTCGGGGGCCGGTAAATCTACCCTCCTGAATAATATTGCCGGGAAAGAAATTATGAGAACCGGTGAAATAAGCTCTGCGGTGGGCAAGGGAAAACATATTACCAGCCACAGGGAATTGTTTATCCTTGAAAACGGGGCAATCCTTATCGACAACCCGGGCATGAGGGAGGTTGGAATTGCCGATGCAGGGGAAGGACTCGAAATCACCTTCAACAGGATCATCAGCCTGGCGCATGACTGCAGATTCAAAGACTGCACCCACACAGGCGAATCGGGATGTGCTGTTATGAAAGCTGTTGAAAATCAAGAACTGGATAGAGCATCATATGAGAACTACCTCAAACTGGAAAGAGAGAAAGCACATTATGAATCATCGCTGGCAGAAAAAAGAAAAAAAGACAGGCAATTCGGAAAAATGTTTAAGAATTATATGAAGCAGGCTAAGAAGAATAGGCTGTAGGATGTAGGCTGTAGGCCTGCCTGGCCAGGGCTATGCGTTGGCAGGCAGGTTGTAAGTTGTAAGTTGGAAAGGATTTTAAACTGCAAATTTTGTTAGGTTTTTTTCAACAAAAATGGAATTAAACAGTTGATTGTAAAGGTTCTCTTTTATCCTGATTGTGCTCTTCAAAAATGGAAAAAAAGTCTGTAAAATGACGTAACTTTATATACATAAGAGAACAATTTAATTGACGTTTAACCATGAAAACGGCGTTGATTTGTGTGGCGTGTATTTCAATTTTTGCAATTGCCAACTCTGGCGATATATCGGCGCAGGCCATCCCTGATTCCATCAGGACCAGGATCGATAAACTTTTTGCCCAGTGGGACAATACGAACAGTCCCGGTTGTGCCGTGGGCATTGTGAAGGATGATTCCCTCATTTTTGCCAAAGGATACGGGATGGCAAATCTTGAATACGGAATCCCGATCACGCCGAATACGGTTTTTCACACCGCTTCGGTTTCAAAGCAGTTCACAGCTTTTTGCATTGTATTGCTGGCGAGGCAGGGCAAGATCAGGCTGGATGATAATGTCAACAAGTACCTGCACTGGTTCCCGCACATGAGTGAGAAGATCACGATCAGGAATCTGCTGAACCATACAAGCGGCATCAGGGATCAATGGCAATTGCTCGCCATTTCGGGCACAAGGCTGGAGGATGTGATCACGCAGGAACACATTATCAAAGTTCTCAGTGAACAGAGAACCCTGAATTTTAAACCGGGGGAGCAATACAGCTACTCAAACAGCGGCTATACAATGCTGGCCGAAATTATCGGTACTGTCACCCGCCGCTCCCTGAGGCAGTTTTCTGATTCTGCCATATTCAGGCCATTGGGCATGAAGGACACTCATTTTCACGATGATTACAGAGAAATTGTAAAAAACCGCTGTTATTCATACAACAGGGTTGACAGCAACCACTATTCGAACAGCATTATCAATTATGCCAATGTAGGAGCCACGAGCCTCTTTTCGAGCGTTGCCGATATGTCAAAATGGATCATGAATTACTATGATCATAGGGTAGGTGATAATAAGGACTTTGCGGTGTTTACCCAAAAGGGCAGGCTCAACGATAGTACGGAACTGAGCTATGGCTTGGGAGTGGGGCTGGAACCATACAAAGGATTGAAGCAATATTCCCATGGAGGTGCAGACGCCGGGTACAGAACCAACATCAGTGTTTTTCCCGATCTCCGGATGGGATTCATCGTTTTCAGCAACATCGCCGATTTTGATCCTGCTGCCAAAACAAAGGCAATTGCAGACCTGTTCATTAAGGATTCCTCGCTGAAGGACTTTGTGACTAAAACCCCAAGAGACAGTACTGACGCTGTTTTGAAAGATACATTATCCATGATGAAATTCCTGGGTAATTACATCAGCGATGAAGGAATGCCATTAAGCCTGAATATCAAAAACAACAAATTGTATTACCAGGTTTACAACGAAACCAATCTGCTTGTCAATGACTCAAACAATACATACTCCATTTTCGGTTCCCCCGAGATCCAGTTTATTTTCGGCCTCGAGCCCCAGGATACCACAATTAATATATTTACTTCGGATTCATACCATCATCTTACCAAGTATGTTAAAAATTCATCCCAGGAAGATAAGTTCCTGGAACTGTATACGGGTACTTACTACTGCCCGGAGCTGGACAGCAAATATAATATCGTATTGAAGAACAATGAGTTATGGCTCACCAATTCGAAATACAACAGGACAAAACTGACGATCATCAATGCAGATCACCTTACAAACGGGTTCTGGTGGATCAACCACCTGAGGATGCTTCGCGGCAGGGACGGAATAATCACAGGTTTTGAAGTGAATACGGGGCGCATCAGCCACCTGGTATTCCTGCGGATGGATCCTTCCAGCAAGGGGAGGGCAATTAAGATGAAGCAAAAGCACAGGGAAATACTTTGAAGGGAGGCTATAGGTTGTAGGTTGTAGGTTGTGGGCTGTAGGGTGAGGCATCATTTAAAGAAAGTGCATAACTTTGGGGTAACAGCAGGTAATTAATAGTTTCTTATCCAAAAATCAGCATGAAACACTATCTATTGCAGCTAATCCTGGTTGTGGTCCCTTTTCTGTTCCTAACCTGCAAATCGGGCAACAACTCCCCTTCCGGCAGGCAAGATACCCAGGACGGGCCCCGGGTGAAGCTATCCCGCCTGATTGTGGACCCGCATAATCCCCGGCACATAGCTGACACTGCCGGTAATCCGATCCTTCTGATAGGTGATTCTCCGCAAAACCTGCCGCAAAGGCTCACCATTGAAGAAATGCGAACGTATTTCGATGATTGCAGGACCAAGGGGATCAATTTATGCTGGGTTTGCATTGACGGCCAGCCAACGGCCTCAGCCGAGAAATATGCGCCGGTTGACAGGAAAGGCAACCCGGAATTTTTGCCTGGCGGCAATCCGGAAAACTGGGATGTCAGCCGGGTCAATCCCGCTTACTTTGAACAGACCCTTGACAGCATTCTCATCCTGGCCGAGGATTATGGAATTTACATTAACCTGATGCCGATGAGCCAGTGTTACTGGTCGCAAGAAAACATTACGGCCAACAGCCCAGAAAATTGCTTTAAATATGGTGTATTTCTGGGGAACCGGTATAAAAACACACGAAACCTGTTGTGGATATTCGGAAATGACAACATGGACACTTCGCGTCAGTGTCCCATTGTTCGCGGTATTCTGAGCACCGGTGACAATCACCTTAAATCGGTTCATATATTTAATCCCAGGTTGTGGGGGCCCGATCCGCAAAATGATGCCCGGGGTCAATCCGGTAATTTTTTCAAACATTTGCCCAATTCTACAATGGGATGGATCTCATACAACAATCTTTACTCCGATATGGAAGTATTTAATCAGGCTCATTTTATTTATAATGAGTACAAAAAAAAGAACATTATGCCCATCCTGATGACGGAAGGACCCTATCAGAAACTGGCAGCCTTCAAATGGCAGGTTGCGACCAACCAGGTTGAAAGGGGACTGAATTACAGGGTTGCACTCGGAGGCGGATTCGGCGGAGCCTATACATATGGATGCGAATGGCTGCAAAACAGCGCTGATCCCTGGGACAAGTATCTTAACAAGGGAGCAAGGCCACACATAAAACATTTCAGCGAACTGTTCCGTAACCGGCCATGGTGGAATCTGAAACCGGACTGGGACCATGAATTTCTGACGGCAACCTCATTGAAGGGAGGATTGCAGATTGAAAATGACAATTATACGATTGCAGCATATGATACGGTAAGCGGAAAACTGGGAATAATCTATTGCACCGTTGCACAAACCGTTACCGTAGATCTTTCGGGTATGGCAGAGCCTGTGGCAGTGAAATGGTATGATCCTACCACCGGAAAATACACGGGAACAGATCAGCCTTCCTATCCAAATAAAGGGATACAGAAATTCACAACCCCTGATAAAGTGCACAGGGAGATCAATACCGATGATTCTGCTGAGACTTCGAGCGATTGGGTGCTGGTGGTAGAAGGATAGTGAAAAGTGGGGAGATAGAGGTCTTACTGGTATAGAATTTCAGAAAGCTTCCATGAGGATTATAATCATAATTCTGCTGCTTGGTTTATCGGCGGGGGTAAATGCTCAGCGTGAGCGCCAAAAGATACCTGTCAGCCGAATCATATCCCGTATTCCGGATTCATTGACCAGGTCAACCAAGGGAATTGCCGGTTACATCAATTCCAGGTTTTCGACCCAGGGGGAAAAAGCACGTGCCATCTTCATATGGATCGCAAAAAATATCGAATATAATTTCGACAGCATGTTTGACAACAGCATATATGAAACACCAACAGAAGTCAGTGAAAGGATATTAAGTTCAAGAGTCGGGGTTTGCCTGCAATATGCCTATCTTTTTAATGAAATTGCCAACATGACGGGCATAAAGTCATTTGTTGTTCAGGGATACACCAAACAGCACGGGGTAGTGGATGTTCTTCCCCACATATGGTGCGTTGCCTATATTGACTCCGCCTGGTGTATGATCGACCCTACCTGGGGATCCGGGTTTGTTTCGAGGGGACGGTATGTTAAGCAGGTAAACTTCTACTATTTTATGACAAAGCCGGAAGATATGATCAGATCGCACATGCCCTTTGATCCGTTATGGCAGCTGCTGCACCATCCGGTCACAAACCGCGAGTTTTATCAGAAGAGCTTTCGCATTGATACAAGCCGCGCATTCTTTAGCTTTCCTGATACTTTGCATGCCTATGAACATTCAACTGAAATAGAACAGATCATATCATCAGCCGGAAGAATAGAACAAAATGGTGTGGAAAACGTCTTCATTGCAGCCAAATTAAGGGTACTGAAGGGTAAAATAGAATATTACCGTAACCAGGCTATAGCCGACAAGTATAACAACGCCGTCAGCTTATACAATGACGGCATCATCAAACTGAATAAATTCATTGGTTACAGAAACAGGCAGTTTGAATCGGAATGGGATTCGATTCAGCTGACCTGTTTGCTTGATTCGGCGGAATATTACTTTGCCACGGCAGACAAAAGCCTGATTGAAATCAGGGATCCCGAAGAAAATATTGCCGAATCCATTCTTAAGCTAAACAAAGCGATCCGGGAAACCTGGATGGTATTGAATGAACAAAGGTATACCCTGCTTTTATATTTAAAAACCTGGAAATAGAGGCTGCAGGCTATAGGCTATAGGCTGAAGGCTGAAGGCTGCAGGTTGCAGGTTGTAGGTAGCAGGTTGTAGGTTGTAAGTTGTAGGTTGTAGGTTTTAGGTTGTAGGTTTCCGACTTCGGACCTGCCTGCCGGCAGGCAGGCTTCCGACTTCGGACTTCCGACTCCGCGCTTCCGACTTCCGTCCTGCCTGCCGGCAGGCAGGCTTCCGACCTCTCTTTTGAACATTGTGAATCGCAAAGATGTTGTAAGCAGTTACAAAATGCGCTAACCTAAAATACTAAAAACTATGAAAACATCTGCAGATACAAAGGTAAAGGAATCGGTACAGGTCGATCCGTCAAACATCCTCAAAACCGGCATGGGATTCTGGGCCGCTAAGACATTATTGACCGCGGTTAAAATGGAACTGTTCACCCAAATGGCCGGCCAGCGTTTATCCGGAGCTGAAATCAGGCATAGGCTTGGATTGCACGAAAGATCCCTGTATGATTTCCTGGATGCATTGGTCGCCATGGGATTCCTGCAAAAAACCGGCAACATGGAAACCGCCATTTATTCCAATTCCCCGGATACCGAATTATTTCTGGATAAATGTAAACTTACTTATGTCGGGGGAATCCTGGAAATGGCCAATAACCGGTTGTATCCTTTCTGGAATTTCCTTGAAGAAGGACTGAAGACCGGAACCCCGCAGAATGAGATCAGAACCGGCAGGTCATCGCTTTTTGATGAAATTTACACGGATAAGAACAAAACGCGTGAGTTTGTAAATGCGATGGGAGGAGCACAGGCCGGCAATTTCAAAAGCTTTGTCATGCAGTTTGATTTCTCAGGTTATCGTACATTGTGTGATGTTGGGGGTGCGGGGGGACAGCTGTGTGCCCAGGTGGCCATGAACCATCCCCATGTGAAATGTATTTCCTATGATCTGGCTCCGGTTAGCCCGATTGCGCTTGAAAATATGAGCAAAATGGGTATGGCAGACAAGGTAGAAATAAGGTCAGGCGACTTTTTCAATGATCCCTTTCCCGAAGCGGATGTGATCACTATGGGGAACATACTGCATGACTGGGGTTTAAAGGACAAGAAGAGGCTCATTAGCAAAGCTTATGATGCCTTACCGAAGGGAGGTTCTTTGGTGATTATAGAAAATATAATTGACAACGAAAGACGCGAAAACTCATTCGGTCTGCTGATGTCGCTCAATATGCTGATTGAGACAGCGGAAGGGTTTGATTTTACAATGGCTGATTTTGATGCCTGGACCAGGGAAGCCGGCTTCAGCGAAACCTATATTATGTCACTTACAGGAGCTGCAAGCGCAGCGGTGGCGATTAAATAAGGAGAGGTGAGAAGGGAGAAGGGAGAAGGGAGGCCGTATATGAATATGGATTTTTTTGCATAAATTTCTATGTAATAAATCCTTAACCTATGAGACATTATTTTATTTTATTCTTCGTGTTCCTGACCGGAATATTTTTACAAGCCCAGGAACAGGCCCAGAAACAGACGCCGGAATATTCGGTGACGACCTCTGAATTTAAGCGGATTGAAATAATCCGCATGAAACCGGGAACAGATCTGCTCGCAGGTTTAAACCAAGCCATAAAGGAAACAGGTTTAAAGAATGGCGTTATACTTGCCGGTATCGGTTCCGTTACGGATTATCATTACCATGTGGTGAGCGATAAGAACTTACCCCCTGCTGAAGAATATCCCAAAGCATCCGTTCCAATGGATCTTGTGTCTGTACAGGGATACATCCTGGGTGGAAGGGTCCATGCCCATATAGCCCTTTCGGATGAAAACAGCGTCGTAGGCGGACATCTTGAATCCGGAACCAGGTCTCTGACTTTCTTCATCATAACCATTGGCGTATTAAGCGATGATATTGAATTAAGCAACCTTGATAATTATAAGATGTGAAATTCCGGTAAAAACGATGGATATATAAACCGTCAGGATCGAACAATCAGGCGATCACATGTGTTATAGCGGTTAGGGTCAAGGGTATCTCATCAGCCATCACCCGTTAAAACACATATATATGAGCAAAGGGTTTGTAGCCAGGGCTTCAGTCGGGATCAAGGCATCCATTGTAAAAGTATGGGATGCACTTACCAAGCCGGAAATTATCAGACAATATATGTTCGGGGCAGAAGTGATCTCGGATTGGAAGGTAGGAGGTCCGATCGTCTGGAAGGGTGTATGGGAAGGAAAACCTTATGAGGACAAGGGTACTATCATGAAAATGGAGTGTCTTGAAAGACTGGTATTCACACATTTCAGCCCTCTCTCAGGTGTGCCCGATGTGCCGGAAAATTACCATACCGTGACTTATGAATTGTCCGATGATGGTGACTTCACAACTGTGTCTGTTACCCAGGATAACAATGCCAGTGAAGAGTTGAGGGAACAATCCAGGAAAAACTGGGAAGGCGTACTATCAGGTCTTAAGAAGACCCTTGAAAAATAATATTGACAATGAATCATATTTTTTTATTGTCGGCGATGATCCTGACGTGGAACGCGGTGCTACGGCAACCCTGGAACTTATTGACAGGACAAGATTCTGGCAGTGCCGGACAAGATATGTTTTATGTGTTTTCCAGACTCAATAATCCGGGAAAATGGAAATTATAACAATACTCACGACATTATTGCTGCTCCCATTGATTCCTGCCTTTATCATCTATAAATTCCTGCCGTCGAAAACTGCCGTAAAGGGTCCGTTTAAAGGCTTGAACATCAATCTCACAGGTGCATTCGGGGGTTATTTCCT
>Ga0105092_10000609_pt1 | contig 18767 bp, 15 predicted proteins | sample PPLLak2March2015_FD_87021 | JGI IMG/M metagenome (GOLD analysis project Ga0105092, IMG submission 87021) | Freshwater sediment microbial communities from Prairie Pothole Lake near Jamestown, North Dakota, USA - PPLs Lake P7 Core (1) Depth... | ecosystem: Environmental > Aquatic > Freshwater >... | reverse complement strand
TGGCCAAGCCACGCGGGATCACCAACAAGTTTCGCAAGCTGCTCGGGTTCCGGGCAAAGCCACCCCCCAAGTACCGCCTCCTCCACATCATGGCGACCAACATGCCGAACGCGCTCGATGAGGCGATGCTTCGCCCTGGTCGGATCGACCGGATCTACAAGATGGGATATCCCTCCAAGGAGGGGCGCAAGCAGACCATCGTCGGGTACCTCAACAAGGTGGAGCACCATCTCTCCGAGGAGGAGATCGAGCGGCTCGCCACCGTCACCCCGATGTATTCCGGGGCCAAGATCAAGGACATGGTCAACGAAGCCCTCATCATCGCTGTCAGGGACGACCGCGAGGCGATCGAGTGGAAGGACATCTGGAAGGCGAAGTCCCTCAAAGAGCTCGGCCCGCCAGAGGACGTCGATTACATCCAGCGGGAGCGCCACGCCGTCGCCATCCACGAGGCCTGCCACGCCGTGACCGCCCATCTTCTCGGCGCCCATCGCCGGATCGACATGGTGTCGATCGAGAAGAGAGCCTCCACGCTCGGCATGGTCAAGTCGATGGGTCAGGAGGAGAGGTTCACCCAGTGGCGCTCGGAGATGGAGACCGACATCATGGTCTCACTCGCTTCCCTCGCTGGCGAGCGTCTGTTCTTCGCCGGCGACAACAGCTCGGGCGTCTCTGGCGATCTGTCCTCGGCCTCGACCGTAGCCGCCCTGATGGAAGGGTCGTTCGGCATGGGGTCGGGTCTGGCTTCGGCGATGAACACCCGCGAGTCGGGGATGGGTGGGCAGGCGAGCCCGGTGTCGATCGCGCTCCGTGAGCAGCGCGCCGAGATCGAAGCCAGCCTCGAGGTGCTCTACGAGCGGGTGAACGAACTGCTCGAGGCGAATCAGGACAAGATTCTCGAACTGGCAGCCGTACTCGAGGAGAAGAAGACGATCTCCGGCGACGAGGTAGCCGAGATCATGGAGAGTGCGCCTGGCTCACAGACCATGCGCGAGCCGACTGGATGGCAGGCGGTGTCCGACGAGGTGGCAGGAGAGCGCCAGCGTGTCGCCCTGGAGCGCTCCGGGCGCGAAGTGGCGTCGACCAGCAACAACCCTCAGACGATCGAAGGGGAGAAGGGCTAGGCGACGCTCCAGCCGGGTTCGCCGACCCGACTGAAATCGCAATTCTCGGCCAGAACCTGCAGGTCCCCGACCAGGGTCACGTCATCGAGGACGAGGGATTGGCTGTCGAGGGCAAGCACGCCCCGGCCGTCACCCACCGGGAACAGCGGAAGGCCTCCGATGGCCGGTTCCAGGGTGATCTCCTCAGTTGCGCCGTCGGGCACGGTGAGCACGGACGCGACCTCGACATCGGTTCTGAACAGCAAGGTCTCGTCGTCCATCCAACCGACCGGTGTCCCGAGTGCGATCAGGTCCTCCATGCCTCCGGGGGTCCCGTCACCATCCCAAATGTCGATCCCCGTTATCTCGGAGCCCCCCTCGTTCACACCGACAACAGCGATTGCGTTGCCGTCAGGTGACCCCAACGCTGAGATGGGGATCCCAAATCCTTCCACGACGGGCTGTGCCCAGGTGGTCTCAGACGTGAATGGGTTGAACCGTGACACCCCGACGGCCACGCGCTCCGGTTCGTCGGGAACTTCCTGGGTCACGACGAGGATCAAGTCCTCGCCAACGGACCCGATCACCCGGATCGGCTCCCAGCCCTCGAACCCGTCATGGGTGATCTCCTCTCCCGCGACCAGGTCGGTGATGACCTCGTCCTGGATCCCATAGATGCCGGTGGTGGTCGCCACCCAATTGATCTCATCGGCCACCTCGACTTCGGTGCGCTCCCACACATTGCTGCCGGCGTCGAACAGGTAGATGAGGCCGGAGATGGCAATGGGGCGCGTCAGGTGGCCAGGCTCGACTTCGGTTTCGATATCAGCCGCCTCGACGGCCCGATACTGGGTCCTGATCATGACCCCGATCCTCGGCTCTCCCGATGCATCGCCCAGGGTAAGCGTTTGCTCTGTCTCCTCATCCCCTCTCATGACGGAGACCTCGACGACGTCCCCGACCTCTTTCTCACCGAGGGCGGCAAGCAGGGATTCGGAATCGAGGGTTGGCTGGTTGTCGAAGGCCACGATCACATCACCGACGATGAGAAGCCCGTCGGCTGCCGAATCGGGAGTGACCTCCTGTACCAACACGCCCTGTGGCTCTCCGACCAGGAAGGTGCACTGGGCGGGCGGGTCGACCGCCTCGCCGACATCAGGTAGGGCGCCGCGCTCGGGCGGAGTCTGGGCGCAAGCGACCATCACCAAAGAGGCGACGAGGAGTGCGATGAACCGCCGATTCACGGCTCAAATCGTACCGGGTCGCCGAAGCTCCACCCGGGTCGGACGTTGGCTCAGATGCCCAGGGCACCAGGGTCGGGAGGAACATCAACGGCATATTCCTGCAGCACTTCGAGCGGGATGATCTCCAGAGCCCTCTCGTGGGTCGAGGCAAGCACGACTGGCGCCGCCATCCCGTCGAAATGCGCCCTCAACCAATTCGTCGCGGTCACACACCACCTGTCTCCGGGAACGAGACCGGGGAATCGATACTCGGGCATCGGCGTGGTCAGATCGTTGCCGATCTGACGCTGGTGATCGAGAAATTCTTCGGTGACAACCGCGCAAACCGTGTGACTGCCGACGTCTTCCACGCCTGTGATGCAATCACCATCCCGGTAGAAGCCGGTGAGCGGGTCGGTGCCGCATGGGTCCAGATCGCCGCCAAGGACGTTTTGGCTGATCAGCTCGGCCCTCGCCGGGTCACTCTCATCCGCGGCACGCGAACGTGTCCCAACCACCCTCGTTGTAGACCGCCCATGCCGCCGCCGCGGTCGAGGCCTCAGGATCGGAGGGGTCGGCATCGGGGAATCCTGCGTGCTCCGCTCTTTCTGCCCAGTATTTCGGGAGATGCTGAAAAAGACCCACCGCACCCGTGCGCAAATTGGTCGAAGCCGGGTTGAAACGAGATTCGCACCAGGCGATACGAACCGCCTTGTTTACGTCCTCGGCGGCAAAGTACTCGGCGACAAGGGCGCGAACCTGGACCTGTGACAACCACCCGGATTCGTCCGGGGCGATTGTCCCTGACGATTGCTCACCGGAGGCGGTCGCCTGCTCGGTCGCGACAGTGGTCGCGGTGGCGGCATCGCTGTCTGCAGCCGCGCTTTGTCCAGCGAGGACGGCGAAGTTGAACCCCGCTTGAGCGCCGGTGGTGTGGCCAAGACCTGGTTCGGTCGCGTCGAATTCGAGTTCGGCCTGAGTACTGCCCGAAGTACCAAACGCCGCAAAACCGGCCAGCGCCAGGAGTGCGACTGCCGCCCATCCAGCAATAAACGAAAGGCGTCTCAAACGCATATGAAGTTGACTCCGCTGTGGATCGAGGGCCTGCGCGGTGCGCAGAACCACCACAGCCCCGCCCAGACCCTACCGGCCTGTGGATAACCGCGGCAACTCGGAATCGGCTCAGACGAGAGCTTTCCCCAACTCGGCCACTACGAGTGGCCAATGCTCTCTCTTGGGGTCGAGCATGGGGAAATGACCCATTCCTGTGACCACTTCGATGCGGGACCCTGTGGACAGACGGGTGGACTGTGACACAGGGACGATCTCGTCCTCCTCGCCGTGTACGAGCAACGTCCTACCCTCGATCAGATCGACAACAGGCGGCGCCCCGGAGTCGAGCAACCTTTGGGCGTCGCGGGATCCGACAGCACCGGCACCCGCCATGGCGGCCACGTCTGTGATCGGCGCCAGGCCCACCAACAGCCTGATGTCGTCGGCCCTGCGGGCGGCCGCCCAAAGCCCGAGATGACCTCCGGCGGAGTGCCCCACGATCCCGGTCGGCATTCCGGGCACCTCCCTGGCGATGAAGTCCATCGCTGACACAACGTCGTGAGCAGGGGCGGGCCAATAGCCCTGCTGCCCCCGCCGGTATTCGACGTTCCAGGTGACATAGCCCTGGCCCGTGAGATCGATTGCAAGCGTCTCGGTGCTGTCTCTCTCGTATTCCTGCCGCCAAAGGCCACCGTGGATCAAGACCACCAAGCCCGCCACCTCGCCGTCTGGCCGACGGATGTCACCGACATTGTCCGGGTGCGGCCCGTAGGCGACCGTTTCGAAAGAGGTCACAGCCCGGTTCTGGAGATGCCGCAGAGCGTCCTGGTAGCCGCCAATACCGCGGCCAAATATGGTTCGGACACAACTCGGCCCCACGAGCGAGATCGCACGCCATGGCTCGCGCTGCCTGACGTTGGAGATATGCACCTCTATCGCCGGCAAACCCACAGATGAGATGGCATCCCCGATCGAGCGCGAGGTGTGGGTCAGCGCACCGGGGTTGATTACCAGTCCATCGACACCGTCGGCGCTTTGGATCGCATCCACCAGTTCGCCCTCATGATTCGACTGGGAGAACACCGTTTCGATACCGAGGGCCGAACCCCAGCCTTCGATGAGGGCCTCCAGTTCCTCCAACGTGGTGTCGCCGTAGACCTCCGGCTCACGGGTGCCCAACAAGTTCAGGTTGGGACCGTTGAGCACCAGGACCCGCATCAGGCGACCTGTGGGAGATGTTCAGCAATGAGCCCGCGCGCCTCATCCAGCACAGAGGAGGGCATTTCTCCGGGGACGAGCTCGAATCGCTTGGACATCGCAGCGATGATGGCAGCGGACACCTTCTCGTTGTCGAGACCGGGGGCACGGTCGGCGAGGGCACCGGTGGTGCGAGGGTCCCAGTCGAGCCGGAGCGCCCGGTAAACGGGGATCAGGACGTCCCGGATGCGCTCCCCATCGTCTACTACGACCACACCCCCAATATGAGCGGCGCCACGAACCAGACGCTGGCCAACGCCCATCACTTTGACCCGCCCACCGACGTTGACGGACCACTTCCCCGGGCAGTATTCGCCGCGTAGCTCTCCAATACGTGCGTCGATCCCGAGGCTTTCGAAGGCATCCACCATGATCCCGGCCACCATTTCGAACCTCTCCGTTATCCCGGCTCTCGGCTCCTCCTCCGGCGTGGCCCAGGCAAATGCAAGGGTCTGCTCGTGGAATACGGCCGCCCTTCCTCCAGCGAGACGTTCAACCGCCCCGAACCCATTTGCCCGGGCGGCGCGGACCGCCTGTGCGTATCCGGGCTGGACCCGATCGATGACCCCAAAGGCCACCACGGGCCCCGGGACGTGGAGGCGAATCAGGCCGTCTATCTCGCCACGGGCGACGGCGCCGAGTGCGGCGTGGCTGACCGCAACGTCGAGGGCAGGGTGCCCGGGATAGGAATCGGTGACGAGCGTGTATCGGCGCACAACCCTGAGGATAAGGAACCCGCTGTTACCGTCAGTGGATCGGCGCTGTGTGCTGGGAATCCGTGTCCAAATGCGGGGAACCAGCGAAGCCGGAGGGCTCGTTAAGAAGCAGTAAGTCCCCAAGCCGAGTTGGGGGCCATGCGACTCGGAGGGAATGTGCGCACGCGTGCCCACATGGCAACGGTCCTGGCCGCGGTCTTCGTCTTGACCGCTTGCGGAGACGCGCCCTTCACATCTCTGGGTCAGCGCAGTTCGGGGTGGATCGGTGAGCCGACCGTGGTGACCACGACAACCGTTGCGACGACGGTTCCGATCGTTGTAGACGCCAAAGCCCTCAAGTGGTTCAACGACGAGCTGAGTGGGGCACCCCTCGACGATCCGGCCGCGCTGAAAGTGGCGGTGTTCGCCCGCCGGGCCGGTGACCTGTTCATCCAGGCGAGCCGCACCGAGATCGCCACTCTCCTACCCGATGTCAAGTTTCCAACCTCCACCCCCTACCTGTCGGAGTACGTGACCTCACAGCTTGTCTTCGACGAGAGAGGTGATCTGGCCGATGACCCGGTGGCCGCCTTCGGCATCTGGTCATCGGAGCCCTACACCAGGTCTCGCTCCGTCGCACAAATGATCATCATGAGTGTCTCCGTCGACCCGGAGGTCGCAGCCGACGTGGCCTCGCCCGGCGCCGACAACTCTTGTGAGCGCTTCGCAGACAGGGGCACCGAGGTCTGTGCCGTTGCCACGGTCGGCGGCCGTCCCGTTTGGTCCCTGGAGGCGTCGAACGGCACCACGATGATCTGGTTCGACGGCGAATACAGATATGAGCTATTCGGGCGAGCCTACGTGGCCACGGCCGCCCTTCAGAAGATGGCCGTCGGCCTCGTCCCGCTCTCGGAGCTAGGCACTACCCCCGGATAACCTTCGCTGGCCGAGCTGGAGGCCAGGCATCTATCACTCCGGTGGCTGGTGGAGCTACCTGCAATACGACGAGGAACAGGACAGACCCGACCTCGACCGGGCCCTGCTCCGTCGTGTCTGGTCTTACGGCCGGCCCTATTTGTCGGGTCTGATCGGGGTCCTGGTCACGATCCTCATAATCTCCGGCTTGGGCGTTGTGCCACCCATACTGATGGGAAGGCTCATCGACGCGGTGACAGGCGAAGGTGACATCGGGCAGCTGACCCTGCTTGGGCTGGGCATGATCGTGGTCCCGGTTGTGAGCGCCCTGGTCGGTGTGGTCCAGCGATGGTGGTCGTCCAACGTGGGTGAGGGGATCATCTTCGATCTCCGGCGCGAGCTCTACGAGCACCTGCAGCGGATGTCACTCCGCTTCTTCACCGCCACCAAGACTGGGGAGCTGATGAGCCGTCTCAACAGCGATGTCGAGGGGGCTCAATCGGCCATCACCGGAACCTTTGTCTCCATCGTCTCGAATGTGGTCTCAGTCGTGTTCATTCTGGTCACGATGATCGCCATCGACTGGCGGCTCACCCTTCTCGCCGTCGCCGCTCTGCCCCTGTTCGTCATCCCGGCCCGGCGAGTGGCAAGGGTCCTGAAACGGGTCACCCAGGACCTGATGGAGCACGAGGCCAAGATGTCGGGCATCCTCCAGGAGACGTTCAACGTCAGCGGGGCGATGCTCGTAAGGCTCTTTGGCCGCTGGGACCAGGAAGCAACGAGGTTCACTGATCAGGCGGCCCTGGTCCGCGACTCCTCGGTCAGGAGGTCGATGGTGGGCCGGGGCTTCTTCGCCGCGTTGGGCCTCGTCTCGGCCGTGGGGACCGCCGCCGTCTTCTGGGTCGGGGGCGTCCTCGTAATCAACGGTGAGATCGAGGTCGGCGAGATCGTCACCTTCGCTGCCCTGCTCACCCAGTTCTACGGTCCGCTCTCGGCCATCACCAACTCCAGGGTCGAGTTCGCCACCTCGCTGGTGTCGTTCGAGAGGGTGTTCGAGGTGCTCGACCTCGAGACCGACATCCCTGACCCTGCCGACCCCGAACCCCTCGAGCTGGTGCGGGGACGGGTCGAACTGGTAGATGTCTCCTTCCGCTATCAGGGCGACGGCCCGGAGGGGCTCGCCGCGGTCAGACGCTGGAGACGAGCCGCATCAGATCAGAAAGCGCCCAGCCGGGCCAGCACCAGGGAGTGGGCCCTGCGTCATGTCGACTTCGTGGCCGAACCGGGAACCTTGACTGCACTGGTCGGGCCGTCCGGGGCAGGGAAGACCACCATCTCCTATCTCATCCCGCGGCTGTATGACGTCACCGAGGGCGCGGTTCGGGTCGACGGCCACGACGTGAGGAAGGTCGCGCTGAAGGACCTGGCTGCAGCGGTCGGGGTGGTCACCCAGGAGACCTATCTGTTTCACGACACCATCGCCGCCAATCTCAGATACGCCAAGCCGGACGCCACGCAGGATCAGATCGAGGAGGCGGCACGGGCCGCCAACATCCACGAGATGATCTCCAAGCTGGCCGATGGCTACGAGACGGTGGTGGGGGAGAGGGGCTACCGCCTCTCCGGAGGAGAGAAGCAACGTATCGCCATCGCCCGGGTGCTTCTAGAGGACCCCAAGATCCTGATTCTGGACGAGGCGACCTCTCATCTCGACTCGAGGTCCGAGGCGCTCATCCAGGAAGCCCTGGAAAAGGTGATGGAGGGTCGGACCTCGATCGTGATCGCGCATCGCTTGTCCACGGTCCGGGCGGCCGACCAGATCCTCGTGATCGACGATGGAGAGATCGCAGAGCAGGGGACCCACGCCTCGTTGGTCGCCGCCGACGGGCTCTACGCCTCTCTCTACCAGACACAGTTCATCGAGGCCGCCAGCGCCTGACCTAGCGAGCCTTTCAGGCGCCGCGGGTCAGGTTCTCGATCAACAACTGGTGGTCGGTCGCCAGCAGCAGCACCTCCCCGTCGTGGGAAAGCCAGAGACGTGGGCCCACCTCGAGCCAGACGTGCTTGGGCAGTGCATCAAGGTTCTTCCGCTTCCGCGAGTTGGGGGCGGAGTAGGCGAGGACGCTCGAAGTCGGACCGCCCAACGCGTCGAGGTGACCGATGAGGTCGTAGCTTCCGAACAGGTAGGCCATGGCCTCGGCGTGATCCACCGGACCGGTGTCCGAGAACCACTCGATCGTCCCGCAGTCGGCGCAAGCGGTCACGGCGACATGTCCGACCCACACCGGCTTGTGCTCGCACCATGGAGAAGCATTCATGGTGGAGAAGCTACGAAGCGGGTGTGACAGATTCTCCCGGAGGCTTTAGAGCTCCAAAGCCGGCATCTCCGAGGTGTCGTCGAAGCGCGTGCCGGGCACCAGGAGTACCGGCAGATGCGACTTGTCCATCACCCGGGCGGACACGCTTCGCCAGGCCTCCTCGGTGAAGAGACGCCTGGTGGCCCCCATCATCACCAGATCGGCTCCGACTTCGTCGGCCGTGTTGATGATTGCCTCGGCAGGGTCGTCGCCTTCGACGAAGCGGACATCGGTGTCGAGCCCGACAGCGTGTAGCCCGGCCACGATCGGCTCCACCGCCTTCTGGCCCCGCTCCTCCAGATATCTGGCCGCCTTGGCCTCCGCATCGGATGACCCAATTGGGGCGTCGTCCAGGAACGAGCGACGCACGTCGTCGTCGAGGGCCTCGAGGAAAGAGCGGGGGACCCTCACCACGGTCATGACCGTGACACTCCCTTCATCGGAATGGAGGCGAAGGCAAAGGTCGGCTACCGGGGCTGCTGGAAGTACCCCGGTCGTGGCGATCAGGATGCGCACCCGGCGGAGATTAGGGTGTCGGCACCGCTTTTGCCCATGCGAGTCACGTGGACCCGGAACTCATCAACAAGGTCACCTGGAAGATCCCCAACGCCCTGGCTCTGATCGGCTCGGCATCGGGGGAGGAATGGAACGGGATGACGGCGTCGTGGGTCACGCAGGTGTCGATGGAGCCCGTGCTCATAGGTGTCGGTGTCGACAACAAAGCGGTCACCCACCGTCTGATCAGTGAGAGTGGCTCGTTCACCGTGAATCTGTGGCCCTCAGACGACACCCGGGTATTCGTCAAGTTCTCCAGGCCGGCGACGAGGGAGGGCGCCACGCTCAATGGCCGCCCGGTTCGCCCGGGTGTGACCGGCGCCCCGATATTCGAAGAATCGCTGGCATGGATGGAATGCAGTGTGCGTCACTCGATCGATCTCGGGACCCACACGTTCTTCGTCGGCGAGCTCGCTGACGCCGGTGTCAACGACGACGAGCGCCAGGCAGCTTCGATGTCCGACACCCGGATGAAGTACGGCGGGGTCAGACGGGGTGGTCACTGAGTATGGAAGTCTCGGTTGAGGGAAAGGTCGTGCTCGTCACCGGCGCCAGCCGCGGTATCGGGCAGGCGACCGCCGCGGAGTTCGCCAGGAGTGGAGCCGCCGGAATCACGATCACATCCCGGAAACAGGAGAACATAGAAACGGCAGCGGCGGAGTTGATCGCCTCGGGAGTAGACGAGGGAACGATCCTCGCGCTGCCGGCCCGAGCGGATTCCGAGGAGTCGGCCGACGAGGCGGTGGCGGCGACGGTGGAGCGCTTCGGATCGTGTGACATCCTCATCAACAACGCCGGCACCAACCCATCCGCCGGCCCTCTGATGGAGGTCGATCTGGGTGCTCTGGACAAGACCTGGGCAGTCAATCTGAGAGCCCCATTGCTCTGGGTCCGGGCCGCCTACCGAGCATCGATGGAGAAGCATGGGGGTTCCATCGTCAATGTCTCCTCCGTGGGGGGCCTGCGCCCAAGCCCGATCACAGGCGCCTACAACGTCTCCAAGGCAGGTCTGGTCCACATGACCAGGCAACTGGCCCTGGAATTGGCACCGTCGATCCGGGTCAACGCCGTTGCCCCGGCCGTGGTCAAGACGAGGCTCTCGGAGATGCTCTGGCAGGACGAGGCAGCGGCAGCAGGGATGCACCCACTGGGGCGACTGGGGACACCGGAGGACATTGCCCGTGCCATCGTGTTCCTGGCGTCCGATGCCGCCGACTGGATGACCGGCGTCATCCTGCCGGTAGACGGGGGAATGAGTGAAGCGTCTTCGTCGGGCATAGCCTGAGTAGCAGAGCGAGTACGAAATTGACCCACACGGCACCCGACCCTGATCTGGCCCTTCGCTATCTGGAAGGCGATCTCGACGACAACGCTCTGTTCGCCCACGCCCGGGCGCTTCGTGACGAGGGGAAGGGCCAAGTTGTCACCTACAGCCGCAAGGTCTTCATTCCACTCACCACGTTGTGCCGCGACCGTTGCACATATTGCACCTTTGCCAAGCCGCCAGGTGCAGGCGGGATGTACCTCGAACCCGACGATGTCCTGGCCATCGCCAAGGCAGGCGACGAAGCCGGGTGTACCGAAGCGCTCTTCACCCTGGGGGATCGGCCCGAGGAGCGTTGGCCCCAGGCCGCCTCGTTCCTCGCCGCCCGAGGCCTCGATTCGACGATCGCCTACGTGGCCGAGATGTCTGCGCTGGTGCGGACGGAAACGTCCATGTTCCCCCACGCCAACCCCGGCGTCCTCGACGACGACGACTTGAGGCTGCTGCGCCCGACCAATCCATCGATGGGGATGATGTTGGAGAACATCTCGCCCCGACTCATGGAGCCGGGAATGCCCCATCACGGGACCCTCTCCAAGGCCCCTTCTCGCCGGGTTGCGACCATCGAAGCGGCCGGCCGGGCGAAGGTCCCCTTTACCACGGGAATCCTGGTCGGGATCGGAGAGACGAGAGTCGAGATCGTCGAATCGCTGTTCGCCCTGAGAGACCTCGGCCGGGCGACGGGAGCAATTCAGGAGGTCATCATCCAGAATTTCAGGGCCAAGGCCGACACTCCGATGCGGCACGCAGCCGAGCCGTTGCCGCGCTGGTTCGCTCGTGTCGTCGCGTTGGCTCGATGGATCCTCGGGCCCGAGGCCAATGTCCAGGTACCGCCAAACCTCACCGAGCAGTTCGAGATATACCTGGACGCCGGCATCAACGACTGGGGAGGCGTCTCTCCGCTCACCATCGACTGGGTGAACCCCGAGGCGCCATGGCCCCATCTCGACGAGCTGCGAACTAGAACCGAAGCCGCCGGCTTTGCCCTGCGGCCCCGCCTACCGGTCTATCCGGAATACATCGATGAGGATTGGATACACGCCGCGTTGTACGCAGATGTGGTGGCGGCCGCCGACAAGGACGGTCTGGCACTCATCCCGGAGACATCAGGAGCAAGATGACGATCACGTTTCTCAGAGTGCGTCCCGCCGAGGCGCTGGCAGAGCCGACGGCGACCAGCAGGCGGCGGGAGGGAACGACGGCGGTCGAGATGCTGTCACCCACCAGCGCCGAGCTGACCGCAGGCCACAAGGCGGGTGTCCTAGTCCTGTCGGAGAGCGTGACCGACGTGGAGCCTGCCGCCTGGGTCGTCAAGCCTGAGGAGGCGCTGAGCCTCGCCGGGCGAGGTGTTCCAGGTTGGCGGCTGACCGTCGTGGCCGAGGGCTCGAGGGAAGCGATTCTCGACGCCCTTGCCAGGTCCGGGGCTTCTTTCGCACGTTCCACTCGCTCGGAGATCTCGGAGATAACGGCCTTGTCCTCCCTGCCCGGGGTCGACTTCTCGGTGTCGGTGTTCGTCGACGATGTCTCACAGGCTCTGCGGGCGGTCGACCAGGGTGCCACCGATTTGTTATTGCGCGATTGGGATGTGGAAGGGATCGGCGAGCTGCGGGCGGGTCTTGGCGAGAGACGACTCGTGGAAAGGACCGCGTTCCCTCCCGGCATAGAGATCGACGAGGCTCGTTCTGTGTTGTCCGCCGAGACGTTCACGGCCTGGCTGAGCCAGGCCGACGGCTCCGGTGTGGCCCGGCCGCGATACGAATGGGCGCCCGGAAAGGATCTCTCGCCACCGGTGCCGAACGGTCGTTTGTCGGCGGAGTGGCTCGACGCTTCCTGGCTGGACGGCACACCGACCTCGTTCCCTGGGTCGGCGGCGGAGTTGGCGCCGATTCTGGAGCGCTCGTTGAACGGCATCGCGCCGACGACGCTCGAGGTGGAGGCGCTCTTCCGGGCCCGAGGGGACCAAATCGACGCCGTGGCGCACGTCGCCGACATCCTCAGAGAGCGGGCGGCCGGCGACACGGTCACCTATGTCGTGAACCGGAACATCAATTACACCAATCTCTGCTACTTCAAGTGTGGATTCTGCGCCTTTTCCAAGGGCCCGCGCAGCCTCAATCTCCGCGGCGAGCCTTATCTGATGGGGCTCGACGAAATCGTGGAGAGATCTGTCGAGGCTTGGGGGCGGGGTGCGACCGAGGTGACCCTCCAGGGTGGCATCCATCCCGATTTCACGGGCAACTTCTATGTCGATGTGGTCAATGCCATCAAGTCGGAGCTGCCCGACATGCACATCCATGGCTTCACCCCGCTCGAGGTCTGGCAGGGGGCCGAGACTCTGGGGATACCGGTGCGCCGCTTTCTCGAGGAGCTGAAGGCGGCGGGTCTGGGCACTCTTCCGGGCACCGCCGCCGAGATCCTCGACGACGACGTGAGGACACACCTGTGCCCGGACAAGATCCGGACCTCCCAGTGGGCAGAGGTGATGATCACCGCCCATGAACTCGGGCTGCGGGCGACATCGACGATCATGTTCGGTCACATCGACCACCCGCGCTCCTGGGCCAATCACCTCGAAGTGATCCGCGCCATCCAACGCCGGACCGGCGGGTTCACCGAGATGGTTCCGTTGCCATTCGTCCACATGGGCTCACCCATCTTCCTCAGAGGGCGGTCACGGCCCGGGCCCACCTGGGACGAGGTGGTCCTGATACATGCCGTGTCACGAATCGCCCTCGACGGCCTCGTGCCAAACATCCAGGCTTCCTGGGTGAAGCTCGGGCTGGATGGGGGTCGGCGTCTCCTCGATGCAGGATGTAACGACCTCGGTGGGACCCTGATGGGCGAGATCATCACCCGTTCCGCCGGTGCCGCCCACGGTCAGGAGGTCACTCCGCAGGAGTTCCGAGAGGTCATCGAGGCGGCGGGGCGCCTGCCCGCGCTGCGCTCGACGACGTACGAGATCCTCGAGCCTCAGCCGCGGTAGGTGAGGCCCCTCGGGGCGGTGGCGAACCCCCACTCCGCCAGTGCCGGGGCGATCGGAGAGGCGGGCGCCGGCCGGCCGTTGACCGTGTTGACAGTCGTGCGGCGATGTCGAGTGGCGATCTCGGATAGCCCTCGACCCAAGTTGCCATAGATCGACATGTCTTCGGCGAGGACGGTCAGGTGCCGCCTGCCCCTGTCCAGGTAACCGAGCAACTGGCCCTCCCACAGGAAGACATAGGCGCCGGCGTCGCGAGCCAATCGCGCCTCTTCGACCTCCGGCCAGGGAAGTGTGGCGCCGTAGGGGTTGGCAGGGTCGGTGGCCGCCAGCACCGTCAACTGGCGCAGGGGATCGGTGCGCAACCGGTCGACCGCCCCGGGGAGCGCGAACTGTGAGCCACCCAAACCCTCGACGAAGTATCCCCGACGCACCCTCCCCGTCTCCTCCAGATGGGAGAACACCGGATAGATCGCACTGAAGCCGCCCGGGTAACCCTCGGCGAGGATCGCACTCCGGGTGACGACTCCGTGTCTGTCGAGGAGGAGGTGGGCCCAGGCGGCATGACGTTCGGTATCGCTCACCTCCCCACCGACGAGTTGTCCGGTCAACGACCAGCGCCCACCGGCCTGAGGGGGGAATTGTGATGAGAGCCCGGGCCGGCCGGTCCGTCTCGTGCTGCGTTGTTGGATGAAGGCTCGGAGCGGGGCCAGGGTGTCATTGGTGACATGGCCCGACCAGACCAGGTCCCAGAGATGCTCGAGGAGGTCGACCGGATCGCCACCCCCGGTGCCGACGTAGATGTCCCGGAAGAAGCTCGCTCCCCGCTGCTCGAGGAAGTCATGGATCGATTCGGCCTCGGGCCCTTCCGGCATCTCATCAGGTCCCCTCCACAGCAGCCCGAGACTCGATCGCGGGTACAAGGCCAGCTTGCCGTCGCCCGGCCCGAGCGAGTCATGACCTACCCAAACGAGGTCGCCATCGAGGAGTAGCCGATCGAGATGGAAAGCAGGGTCGGTGACCCTCGAGGCGAGCACGTCCCGCTCGAGCACGGATGCCGGGATCACCGCGCCAGTGAGTCGGGCGATCGCATCGGTGAGGGCAGTCGAGCTCGACGGCGGGTCGTCCCGCACCCCTTGCCAGGCGATGTTGAACGCGGCAAGCGAGGCGGGGGGCACTGGCTCTATCTCCCGGCGCAAAACGGCCAGGGAGCGGCGTTTGAGCCGTCTCAGCACCTCGCGGTCGATCCACTCCCGCCCCTGCCCGCCCGGACGGAAGGCGCCGACATCCACGCGCCCCGACGCCTCCAGCTGCCGGAGGACGGTCTCGACGATGGCGGAGGGGATGGCCAGCGCGTCGGCCGCCTCGCGGGCGGTGAACGGGCCGTGGGTCCGGGCATATCGGCCGACCACATCGCTCAGCGGATCGTCGACGGGCTCGAGGAACACATGGGGGATACCTGGAGGGGGCTGGACCCCGAGGGCATCACGCAGCCTCGAAACGTCCTCGACCGCGGCCCATCGGATGACCCCACCGTGGGTGATCTCGACGACCCTTCTCTGGCCGGTGAGCTCACTGAGCACCGACGGTACATCCAGCCCATCGGTGCGCACCTCGAGGTCCTGAACGGTGAGCGGTCCGAGGTCCCTCAGCATGTCGTGGACCCCGTCGGCTCTCTTGACTCGCCTGCGCTCGGTCAAGTACTGCAATTCGAGTTCCACGGCGGCCACCACCTCGGGGTCGATCAGCTCACGGAGCTCACCCTCACCGAGCAGCTCGCGGAGCAGGTCCCGATCGAGGGTCATGGCCGCCGCACGACGTTCGGCCAGAGGGGCGTCAGCTTCGTAGAGGAAGGCAGCGATGAACGAGAAGAGCAGAGACGAGGCGAACGGGCTCGGAGAGTCGAGATCGACCGATGCGATCCTGATGCGGCGTGCCCGTATGTCGGTCAGGACTTCGATCAATGAGGGCAGGTCGAAGTCGTCCTGGAGTATCTCCCGATACACCTCGAGCATGATCGGGAATGAACCGAACTGCTTGGCGACGCCGAGCAGGTCGGCCGATCGGCGGCGCTGCAACCAAAGCGGAGTCCTCTCGCCGGGACGACGCCGGGGAAGGAGCAGGGAGCGCCCCGCGGCCTCCCGGAAGCGAGCGGCGAACAAAGCTGTGTCACCGAGGTGCTCGAGGAGCAAAGCCTCGACGTCCTCGGGATCGAGCAGGAGATCCTCGGGGCCGGGCGGGCTGTCCGCATCGGGAAAGCGAAACGCGATGCCGTCATCGGACCAGATGGCGTCGACGTCGACTCCATAGCGGTCGCGGAACCGATGACGCAGTGCCATCGCCCACGGGGCGTGGATTCGGGCTCCGAGCGGGGAGAGCAGGACGAGTCTCCAGTCCCCGATCTCGTCGCGGAACCGCTCGACGACAAGCGTCTGGTCGGTGGGCAGCACCCCGGTGGCCTCCCGCTCCTCTTTGAGATATCCAACGAGATTCCTCGCCGCCAGGTCGTCGAGGTGGAAGCGGCTCATGAGGTCCTCGTGCGCTTCCTCCGGGTCGAGACGCCCGGTCTGGCGGACGAAGGCACCTACGGCTCTGCCTGTCTCTATCGACCGCCCCATGGAGTCGCCATGCCAGAACGGCATGCGGGCCGCGCCTTCGGCCGGCGCCGGCACGACCTCGACCCGGTCGTGGCCGATCTGTGAGATCCGCCAGGCGGTGCTGCCGAGCAGAAAGACGTCTCCCTCCCGCGACTCATAGACCATCTCCTCGTCGAGCTCTCCGACCCGGCTCCCATCAGGGAGCGTGACGCGGAACAGACCTCGGTCGGGGATGGTGCCTGCGTTGGTGACGGCCAGCTGCAGCGACCCGGGCCGAGCCGTCACCTCGCCTGTCACCCGATCCCAGTTGATCCGGGGTCTCAGCTCTGCGAAGAGATCCGAGGGATAGCGCCCGGCCAGCATGTCCAGCGTCTCGTCGAAGACGGCGCGGCTCAACCCTGAGTAAGGCGCCGCCCTGGTCGCCATCTCGTAGAGGGCGTCGGCGCTGGTCGGTCCGGCCACGACCCTCGCCACGAGTTGCTGGGAGAGGACATCGAGAGGGTTGGCCGGGATCTTGGTGGTCTCGACCTGTCGCTCCAGCATCTGATGGGCGACGACGGCCGCAACCAGGAGATCGCCCCGGTATTTCGGGAAGATTCGTGCCTTGGAGACGCCGCCGACCTGATGGCCCGATCGGCCAACCCTCTGCAGCCCTGAAGCGACCGACGTCGGAGCCTCGACCTGGAGCACCAGGTCCACCGCACCCATGTCGATGCCGAGCTCGAGAGATGAAGTGGCGACTACTGCTCGGAGATCGCCACGCTTCAAGGCCTCCTCGGTGAGGAGCCTCTGCTCGCGGGCCACTGATCCGTGATGTGCCTTGGCCACCTCCTCGCCCGCGAGGTTGTTGATCTCGGAGCAAAGTCGCTCCGCAAGCCGACGCGAATTGGCGAACACGATCGTGCTGCGATGGGCCTGGATTTGCTCGAGCAACCGGGGGTAGACCGCCGGCCAGATGGAGCGGGTCGACTGCTGATCAGGGTCGAGGGGATCGGGCTCGCCCGGTTCGTTCATGTCCTCTACCGGGACCACTATCTGGATGTCCAAGTCCCGGTCATGTGGCACATCTATGAGACGGACTGGCCGCGGCACCCAGATCCCGTCGTCGTCGAGCGCCCCGCCGCCGAGGAACCGTCCGATGTCCTCCAGAGGGCGCTGCGTGGCCGAGAGGCCGATCCGCTGGGGCGAGACATCGGTGACCTCCTCCAGACGCTCGAGTGAGAGCGAGAGATGTGCCCCCCGCTTGCTGCCCGCCACCGCGTGCACTTCGTCGACGATCACCCAACGGACGCTGCGGAGTATCTCGCGGGCCGCAGACGTGAGGATGAGATAGAGCGATTCGGGCGTCGTTATCAGGATGTCGGGCGGGTTTCGTCGCATCCGCTGCCGGGCATCGGGCGGTGTGTCGCCGGTGCGGATGAAGGTGTCAACTGTGGGCAGGGTCGGGCCACCGATGCGGCTCGAGGCGTGGCGAATTCCGGCCAGCGGCGCCCTGAGATTCCGCTCGACGTCATGGGCCAAGGCCTTCAGTGGCGAGATGTAGAGCACGCGGCATCGACTGGCCTTGTCGGGCTGGGGCTCCGTCAGCAGTTGATCGAGTGTCCAGAGGAACGCTGCCAGTGTCTTGCCCGACCCGGTAGGGGCGTGGATCAGCGTGTGATGGCCATCGGCAATAGCTGGCCAGCCCAAGGCCTGGGCTCGGGTTGGCTCGTTGAACGAGGCCTCGAACCAGGTGCGGGTTGCTGGGGTGAAGGCGCCGAGCGGGTCCACACCCGGAAGGTATCAGCGGTCAGTGACAACAGTCGACCGTAATTGGGAGCCACAGTCCCGTATTCGACGCCTGTGTGTCTCGATTAGGAATGGATCAGGCGGACAGCTCGAGCGGCAGCCGGTTGATGGCGGCCAGCTCGAGGAAGAGATCGACCACGTGCGGGTCGAACTGTGTTCCGGCGTGCTTGCGGATCTCGTTGACCGCAAACTCGACGGGGAGGGCGCTCTGATAGGAGCGGGTCGACGTCATCGCGTCGAATGCGTCGGCCACGAGGATGATCCGGCTCAGGATCGGGATTTCCTCGCCACCGAGGCCGAATGGGTAGCCACGGCCGTCGTAACGCTCGTGGTGATAGAGGATCGCCTCGGCAACTTTGGGGTCGAGACGATTGCGTGTCATGGCGAAACCGAGCTCCGGATGACGATTCATCAGCTCCCGCTCGGTGGGGTCGAGCGGCCCCGGCTTGCCGAGGATGCCGGGATCGAGATGGATCTTGCCCACGTCGTGTAGCACCCCGGCCAAGGCAAGGCGGTCGAGTTCGATTTCGCCGAGCCCAATGCCGATACCGAGGTTCACGGCGAGATCGGAGACCCGGTGCACGTGACCGTGCAGGTCCTCGATCACGTCCTCCATGACCTCGATCAATATGTCTCTTGGAAGTTCCCGCATTACGAAATCACCCGAGGGGGAAGTCTGGTTGGAGGTCGCAGACTGCGGTATGGGCCGAATGGACTATATGCCGTCGCCAATGTGGACTAGCGCTCTCGCCGGCCATCCAAGAGTTGGAGCCAGATGCCGCGTTTCGCTAACTTTCCGTCCAAGCGAAAGACGCGCTCATCAAGAGCGGTGGAGGGACAGGCCCTGCGAAACCGCGGCAACCGACTCGAACGGTGCCAATGCCTGAACGATGAGTGGCCGAGGACGGCTATCCGTCACGGTG
>Ga0105092_10000608_pt1 | contig 18776 bp, 12 predicted proteins | sample PPLLak2March2015_FD_87021 | JGI IMG/M metagenome (GOLD analysis project Ga0105092, IMG submission 87021) | Freshwater sediment microbial communities from Prairie Pothole Lake near Jamestown, North Dakota, USA - PPLs Lake P7 Core (1) Depth... | ecosystem: Environmental > Aquatic > Freshwater >... | reverse complement strand
TGAATTCGTGCAGAAGATCACTTCTCTGTCACGGGAAGATCTGTTAAATCGACGGTTCTCAAGCCTGCCTGAAGACGCCCTGCTGGATTTGGGCTATACCGTCCACGAAGCCGAAATCTTGCTGCAAGATCTCAGGCAGGGCCAGGTAGTCAATTCTCCAAAGTCGACCATCAAGACCGTAGAAAACAAACCGGAGCGAGTGCTGGAGCGGACCACATCACCCGTCTGGGGACAAAGCGGGCGTGTCATTGGCTGGATCATCGTGCTGCGCGATGTCACCGAAGAATACCAACTCGCCCAGGCGCGCGAGTTAATTACAGGCACCCTTGTGCACGATCTGCGCTCTCCGGTGAGCGCGGTCCTCAGCGCTGTGGATGTGATTGAAGATGTTTTGCCCCGCGATCGCAAGGACGATGTCATGGACCAGGCCCTGCGCGTGGCCCATAACGGCGCAACCCGCGTCCTGGGGTTGATCGAAACCTTGTTGGATATTGCCCGCATGCAGTCCGGCCGGATGGACCTTCAGGTCACTACGGTGGATCTGGGCACTCTGATAACCAACTTGCTGCTCGAGTTCGCGCCTCAGGGCCATGAATATAAAGTGATCATTTGCAATGAAGTGCCCACCGATCTGCCGCCGGTATGCCTCGATCAGAGCAAGATCACCCGGGTACTGACGAACCTGATGGATAATGCGTTAAAATTCACGCCTGCCGGTGGGCAGGTTACCGTAACTGCACTCCTGGCCTCGCCTGATTTTGTCTCGGTCCAGATTTCTGATACCGGGCCGGGTATTCCGGATGAATATCGAGAGAAAATCTTCGAGCAGTTTACGCAGATCCCGGGCCAGCATGCACGCAGGCGCGGATCTGGGCTTGGGCTGACATTCTGCCGGATGGCAGTCGAGGCTCATGGCGGGCGGATCTGGGTCGAATCGAAATCCGGGGCTGGAAGCAGCGCGGCCAAAGGAAGCATTTTTACTTTCCTTCTGCCCATTGCCGGCCCGCCCCTGCCCCAGCCCTAGAGGGGAAGAAATTGCCAGAATGTGGGATGGTTGTGCGAGCATTCACACACCTTTACCGCAATCCGGCCTCATCATTAAAACCCCCTCTTGCCAAGCAGTTTCATGCGCGCTATAATTTTCCTTTGGTCATTATTTGGAATGATCGCCATATTTGTTATGATCTGACCCTCAGATTGATCGAGGTAAAAAATGCCAGTATACACGTACCGGTGCGAAAATTGCGGTGTGCAGTTTGAACGCCAACAAAAATTCTCGGACCAACCCCTAACCCGTTGTCCGGAATGCAATAAGAAAACACTGCGGAAAGTTTATACCCCCGTCGGGATTGTCTTCAAAGGATCGGGGTTCTATGCGACCGACCATCGATCCCCCTCGGGATCTAACCGCTCGGCAGGGCCCGGCAAACAGGGTGAAACGGAGAAGAAAGCCGAGACCAGCAGCACAGCCACACCCAAAGAAGAATAATCCAAAGGTTATCCAAAAAACGCTCCCTCAAGGGAGCGTTTTTTTGTAAATAACGTGAGTTCGGGATAAGGCGAATAATCACATCTAGAAGGCTCCTCGGCCAGGACTCGAACCTGGAACCTAGCGGTTAACAGCCGCCCGCTCTGCCTATTGAGCTACCGAGGAAGGCAGCGACCTGGATTATATACCCTATAACAAAAGGGTGTCAAGGAGCACTTCCATTCGTGCCAGAACCCCCAGGACCGGCCCCCAGGCAACCAACACTACTGTTAAGCAGTCAGGTCACGTTTTATTTGACGCAAAGAATGCTTACATGTATAATCGCCACAGCATTCATGTAGTATTAATTTACACAAAGTTTGCCAAACTGTTTGTGTTGAGGCCCCCACTATGGCTTTAAAGGGCAATCTACGTGACTTTACGATCACACAGTTGCTAAATTTAATTAATGTCGCCCAAAAGACTGGTACGTTATTCATAGAAGGGCCGAATGAAAAAATTACTGTTTCATTTCGAGATGGGAAACTGGCTTACGCGCAGGCAGGCCAGGAGGATACCAGCTTAGTCACCGTCTTACACCGCTCTAACAAACTCACCGCCGCTCAACACCGCGTGATCAAAGAACGAACAGGGACGATGAGCGATAAAGAGCTTGGTCTGCTGCTGATCAACGCCAACTACATCACCCAGCAAGACATCATCACCAGCCTCCAGACTTATTTCATCAACACAGTCAACCGGCTCTTTACCTGGGTCGAAGGCTTTTTCCACTTCGAAAACGAAGTCCTCCCACCGGATGACAAGATCACAGTCCGCGTCAATCTAGAGAACATTATCATCGAAGGTTCCCGCCGGATGCGCGAGTGGGAACAACTCCAGGATGAAATTCCTTCACTGGATATGGCCTTGAAATTCGCCGAGAGGCCAGGCGCGAACCTGCGTAACGTCAACCTGAGTGTAGAAGAGTGGCGAGTCGTCTCGTACATAAACCCGAAGAATACAATCCGGCAAATCGGCCAGGCGACAAAAATGAACGACCTGGAAATACGCAGGATAGTCTATGGATTGATCCAGGCTGGCCTGGTGGAAGTAATCCGCCCCGACGGCAAAGCGGCAGCTCAGGCCGCCGGTCGTGTCCCCGCGGTCACGGGCAGCAAAGAAGATCAGAAGTCTCTCATCAATCGACTCATTCGTCGCATTCGTTCTATTTAACCTCTCCAGAGATGAAGGACAGCGCGCTATGCAAACGGTAAAAATGGTGGTCACTGGGCCCTTTAATGCTGGAAAAACGGAATTCATCCGTTCTGTCAGTGAAATCGACGTCGTCTCGACGGAGCGAAAAATCTCCTCAATCGCGGAGCGGATCAAGAATACGACCACGGTTGCGATGGATTTTGGCCGTATTACCGTCGACGATGACCTGGTGCTTTATCTGTTCGGCACCCCAGGCCAACGGCGGTTTGATTTCATGTGGGAAATCCTCTCTGAGGGCATGTTGGGTTTTATTGTGATGGTAGACAGCACCCGCCCGGAGACTTTCCGCGAAGCACGCAGTATTTTGGAAACCTTCCGCGCCTATGCGCCAACGCCCTATGTGGTTGCCGCCAATAAGCAAGACAAAAAAGACGCCTGGGACCTGAACGATATGCGGATTGCATTGAGGCTGGACCCTAAAGTGAAATTGCTGCCCTGTGTGGCAACCGACAAAGAGACCGTTAAAGCGGCCTTACTGGAGCTGCTGTACAGCATCCTAGCCGAAATGGATGAAAACTAGGCGCAACCCTTTGCTGCCAGTTTGAAACGAGTACCGTGTCATCGATAACTACCGATCAAGGTATAGTTCATTATGAAGTTTATGGTCGCGGCCGGCCTGTCATTTTGTTGCATGGCTGGCTTGGTTCTTGGGGCTTATGGCAAGAAACCATGGCCTTCTTGGGTCGATATTACCGCACCTATGCGCTGGATTTCTGGGGGTTTGGCGAATCTGGGAAGAAACGCGAAACCTATGCCGTGCAAGATTTCGTGAGCCTGGTCGGCCAATTCATGGACCAGCTGGGTATTATGTCTGCGCCGCTGGTTGGGCATTCGATGGGAGGCACGGTCAGCCTCTCGGTAGCCATCCAATATCCCGAGCGAGTCCGTAAGGTCACCGTTATCGGGTCTCCCATCCACGGTTCTTCCCTATCGCCGCTGCTCAAATTATTCGGACGCCGCACCATCGGTTTTATCGTCTACCACAACATCTGGGCGTTCCGGCTGTCGTATTATCTCCTGGCCCCGCTGTATTCACGCGACCGTAATTGGCCGCGAATGATGGACCGGGATGTCTCACGGACTACCCTTGAGTCGTTCCAGGCCAGCATCGGATCGCTGCGCCGGACCGACCTGCGCCCCTTCCTTGGCCAGATCAAGGTGCCTGTCATGGGGATGTATGGAGATACGGATATCGTCGTCCATCCAAGACAATGGAAACCATTGCAAGAAGGCATCGCTCAGGCCCGGATCGAGCGTTTTCATAAGGCCGGTCATTTTATCATGCTGGATGAGCCGCCCAGGTTCATGGAGACCCTCAGAGATTTCCTGGATTGTGAGCCATCACCTCAATGACCGATCAAAGCCCGCCCAATTATTATTATCCTAACAAAATGGGGCGAATTATCCTGATGGCTATGGAGGAGGTATTAGGCCGCAATGGGGTGAATGCCGCGCTCAATATCGCCGATCTGCCTCAGTTCATTAACCATTATCCTCCCAACAATCTGGATATGGGGCTTCGTTTCGACCAGCTTAGCCACATGCAGACAGCCCTCGAGCGTCTTTACGGGTTGGAGGGTGGACGTGGACTGGCTTTACGCTCTGGGCGGGTCTGCTTCAAATATGGATTGCGCGAGTTCGGTCCCCTGTTAGGCTGCACCGATCTTGCGTTTCGGCTGCTCCCTTTGAGCGCCAAGCTGCGCGTCGGGTCAGAAATCTTTGCCCGGACGTTTAATGAATTTTCCGACCAACGCGTCCGCGTCGAGGAGACGCCTGAGACCTTCCTGTGGCACATCGAGCGCTGCCCGGTTTGCTGGCAAAGGCATGCTGATCACCCTGTTTGCCACCTGGCTGTAGGGATTTTGCAAGAGGCGCTCTATTGGGTCAGCGGCGGGAAGTTTTTTAGTGTTGAAGAAACAAATTGCGTCGCAAAAGGCGACCCCGCTTGCACGATCAAAATCGATAAACAGCCATTGGAATAAGGCGTTCGGCCGCCAGAGGCGGCTCCCTTCGCAAATGCAGGCTTATCTATGTTAAAGATTATCCTTGAAGACCCTCGTTTTCTAACGCCCTTCAATGAGCGTGCAAGAGATTTGCGAATTCAAAATAAGCCTTTATGGCTGGCGCAGCGCGATGTTCTCACCCGGTATACCGACCACGAGCTGGAATTACCCTGCGGCGCTCCTCTTCCCCAGACCGGTGAGGCCTGCCTGGTCTATCGCGACAACCTGTATTTTGACAACGAGTACATCCAGGCCTTTTTAACCGAAGCCAGGCAAAAAAATCGGGCCTGCCGGGCGGCTTTTTCGATCAGCCAGCCCTCTTTCAAAGAACACGCCCTCCCGCTGTCTATTTCGTATACCAAAGTTGGCGATATCTACCTGGCTGACCTCTGGTATTATCCCAGGGGCCCAGAGCCTGAGGCCGAACCCCTGGTGATCGACCTGATGTCGACTGAAGCCGGGTATTACCACGTCCCCACCTATATGGCGTATGAACAAGGGGATCTGTGTTTCCAGGTGCCGCTGCGCAGCTTGCTGGCAATCGACAGCTGGGTGCACATCTTCATCGCCGATGTTGTTTACGGGTTGTTCACCCGCGCCGGTCGATTTGAGGACCGCCTGGAGCGCGACCCCTTCTTTAAGCTGCGGATCTTAGGGAAGGGGATGTTCGAAGGCAAGCAAGTGCTCGAGTGCTCGGAGACAGTGCAGATCGGGCACAACTGTGTCATCGACCCGCGAGCGGTCATCCACGGGCCAACCTCGATCGGTAATAATGTCACCATTGGCGCCGGAGCGGTGATTGAAAACTGCATTATTGGAGACAACGTGAACCTGGGTCAGGATTGCCAGGTGATGCTCTCGGTCATCGGAGATGGGGCTTTCCTCCCATTTAGGGCGGCCTTGTTTATGACGACGTTAATGGATAACAGCATGGTTGCGCAAAATACATGCTTGCAGATGTGCGTGATTGGGCGCAATACGTTCATCGGGGCAGGGTCGACCTTCACCGATTATAATTTGCTGCCAGCCCCAATCCGTGCCATCGACGGCAACGGGAAGCTAAACATTGCCAACCGCCCGGTTTTGGGCGGATGCGTGGGTCACAACTGCCGTTTAGGAGCAGGGATGATCGTCTTCCCTGCGCGCACGATCGAATCAGATGTGGTGTTGTTTGCATCGAAAGACCGCCGGGTGATCGAACGCGACATCCGCTTTGAAGACAGCGATCACTTCAAGCTGAATTTTATGCACCTGCACCCACGTCTGTACCCTCGCCCGGGTGAAGGCGGGAGTGAATCCTGGTAGCCAACCTGGCGCTGAATAATAGTTGGTAGTACATTTACTCGTGGACACATTTGCATTTATCATCCATCCTATCGACCCCAAGCGGGATATCAGCCGGAAATTCCCACTTCTTGGGCGTATTGCTTCAGAATGGCATATCAAAAAGTTAAGCCCTTTCTTTCCACCGGTTTATATCTCTGAGATCAATGGAATCGTCTCAAAGAGCAGTGGAAAAGAAATTAAAGGTTGGTTTGTAGCCTGCCCGCTCACACCTGAGCACATTTTGGAGTTGCCGGAAAAGACAGTTTATCGTAAGATTATAGAGACGGGTCGCCTCGCTGAAAAACTCGGCGCTAAAATCTTAGGACTGGGTGCCTTCACCTCAGTGGCAGGAGATGCCGGCATAACGGTTGCCCGCGAGCTGGATATCCCTGTGACCACCGGAGATTCCTATACGGTGGCAATTGCCGTACAGGCGGTTCGAGAGGCTGCCAGGATCATGGAAATCCCCCTCTCTGCGGCAACCGCGGCTGTAGTGGGAGCTACCGGCGCGATCGGGCAGGTGTGCGCGGAGATGTTGGCAGGCGATGTAGCGACAATTTACCTGGTTGGTCGTCGCATGGATGCGCTGGAAGCCCTGCGTGATAAACTGGTTGCCTGCAGGGCAGGCCAGGGAAGGGCCACCACCATCCATATCAGCACCAGCCTTGATGTTCTGAAAGAGGCTCAATTGATCCTCACGGTTACCAGCGCCACTCATGCAGTCGTCGAGCCCGAGCATCTTCAGCCTGGCAGCGTCGTTTGTGATGTCGCCAGGCCGAGAGATGTATCGCGGCGCGTCGCGGCTGCTCGCGATGATATCCTTGTCATCGACGGTGGAATGGTCGATGTGCCCGGCCTGGTCGATTTTCACTTTAACTTTGGGTTCCCTCCCAGAAAGGCTTATGCATGCATGGCTGAAACCATGGCTCTCGCTCTGGAGGGCCGTTTCGAAGACTATACTTTGGGAAAACATATTACTTGCACCCAGGTCGAAGAGATTACCGCCATTGCTGAAAAACATGGTTTTCGCCTGAGCGGTTTTCGCTCGTTTGAGCGTGCAGTCACCACGGAAATGATCGAGCGGGTACGCCAGAAGGCCCGCTTATACCAACCATAGTTTGCTTCGTTCCTAGGATCGCAAGCGTTTCAAATCAGCGTTACCCCGGAGGCTGAGATGAGTAAAGCCCGACTCTTGATTGTAGAAGACGATTTTGATATTTCGAACATGCTGCGAATCTACTTCTCAGGACAAAACTTTGAGGTAGATATCGCCCCGCGCGGCTCGGTGGCGCTTGACAAAACCCGCACCAACCTGCCGCACCTGATCGTACTGGACATCATGCTGCCAGACATCGACGGGTTCGAGGTGTGCCGCATCTTGCGCACCAATACCCGCACGAGCCACGTTCCGATCATCTTCCTGACGCAGAAGGATGAGCGCAGTGACAAGCTGCAGGGGCTCGAGCTGGGCGCCGATGATTACATCACCAAGCCCTTCGACATCGAGGAGCTCAAGCTGCGCGTCCAGCGCGCTATCATCAGGGCCGAACAACAAAGCCTGACAGACCCGCGTTCAGGCCTGCCAGCCGGTCGGATGATCGAAGACCAGCTTCGACAGATCATCCGGCGGCAGAATTGGGCCCTGATGGATATCCGCCTCAACCATTTTGATCCATTCAAAGAGGTTTACGGATTCGTGGCTGGTGATGATGTGATCCGGTTTACCGCGATGATGATGGGAGAGATCGTCGATGAGCTCGGCTCTGTGAACGATTTCATCGGCCACGCAGGCGGCGATAACTTCATTATCATTACTACGGAAGAATCGGCGCAGCCCATTCGCCAGCGGCTCAAAGCCCGCTTTGCAGAAGAAGTGCTCAGCCACTACAACTTTATGGACCGCGAGCAGGGCTTCATTTACAGCACCGACAAGAATGGCGACCAGGTCCAGACCCCCCTGATGAGCCTGGCTGTTGGGCTCGTTTCCCCTTCTCAAAACCAGTTCTCAGATATCCGCGAGATCACTGAATTGGCCGCCGAAGCAAGACGGCACGACGCTGCATCCAGCTAACTGAGGTGTAATTCTCATGCCAAATCCGGTTATGCTCGGGATCACAGTCATCATACTGGCTATTGCGTTCTCCGCATTGGCCGTATTTTTGCTGAGGATTGTCCCGCGCATCCAATCGGGGAAGGCAAACCTGACCCTGCCGGCAATCCCACCCGGGATTACCTCGATCAACGATGCTGTCCTGCTCGTCCAGACCGGGGGGCGGGTCATCTACCACAACCAGGAAGCTCGCGAGATGTTCGGTCTTTTAGAGGAAGATCCAAATCTTGAGCGCCTGGCCCGCAAGGCCCGGCCGAGCGAGGTGTTCCTGGGCCTGTGCGCCAGCGAAGGGGAGGCGCGCTTCTCTCTCAATGGGCGTTTCGTCGAAGGCACCTCTTTCTTCATCCCGTACGACAGTACAACAGCCGTTCTGGTCTCGCTTCGCCGCCCACAGGTGACAACCCTTGCAACTGGCGACGGCTCGAGAACCGCTTTTTCCAGCCAGGCTGTCGATATCTTCACCGAATTGAGCCAGGCCATGGCTGCCAGCCTGGATGTCGAAAAAACACTCCAGGCAATTCTCGAAAGCGTCGAGCGCCTGATCCCCTCCGATTTTCCAGAAATCACCATTTGGGACCCTGAAAACAACCACCTGATCCCTTACCGGTTCGTCGGCCTTGCCGGGTTAGACCGCCATATTGAGAAATCGACCGACCGGTACCATCCTGACGAGGGTTATTCGGGCCATCTCATCAGCAAGCATTCGCCGCTGCTCATTGGAAACGTCGATTCTTACCGGGCTGTACGCCCGGGCGTGGATCGCAAGCAATATCCATTCAATTCTTACCTGGGTGTGCCGCTGCTGGTCGCCGGGGACCTGGCAGGCACCCTGGAGCTTGCATCCCTTTCCAAGAACGCGTTTACTCCCAATGACCTGGAAGTTTTGCGCATCCTGTCCGGGCCGGCGGCAGTCGCCCTGCACAATGCCATCATGTACCAGGGAGAACAACGGCGCGTTCTCGAGCTTTCTGGCCTGGCGCAGCTTTCGCATGCCGTAACCGCCATCCAGGATCCAAAAGATCTGTACGCTCGCCTGGTTGAGAGCATCAGGCCCTTGCTCGATGTCAATGTGATTGGTTTCTGGCTTTACGACGAGGGTAAGCACAGCCTGGACGCCCAACTGCCGTTCGTTGGCATCCCACCTCAGTACACCGATCTGTACCATATTTCAATCACGCCGAACAGTCCTGCCGAAGAGATCTTGCTCTCGCAGGAAACCATCATTGCACACAACGCGCCTGAAGACCCTCAGCTCGAGGTGTTGGAGCTGAGCCAGCGCGCCCAGGCTGCCGGTTATCGCAATACCGTGCTTTCGCCCCTCGCCTCCGGAGGCCGGTTGATCGGTTACTTACAGGTCGCCGACAAGCACGACGGAACTCCATTCGACCAGGACGACATGCGCTTGCTCTCGATCGTAACCGGGCAGTCTGCGATTATTATTGAAAACGCCACCCTGGTGCAGCAAACCCAGAAGCGAGCTCAACGGGCCGAAGCTCTCCGCCGGATTGCCAGCCTGACGGGCTCCTCCGCGACGACCGATGAGATCCTGGAATTCTCATTAAGAGAGATCGTCCATTTCTTGCAAGCCGATGTGGCGGTGATATTGCTGCTCGATGAGAACCGCGGCGACCTGCGTATTCATAGAGAGTCGCTGTTCGGTGTACAGGCGGATGTTGCCAGCCGTTTGAACAAAATTTCGATTGTCATTTCGCAGTCGCGTCTGGCATCAGTGAGAGCCCAACGCTCATTTATCACTGCCAATGTCTCTAATGACGCCAACATCTTACCCGCCTATAAACCGATTTTCGAGGCGCTCCACATTCAATCGGCGATCGAAGCATCTCTCGTTATGCGCGATCGCGGCATCGGTGAAATCATCATCGGTAGCTACAGCCTGAACTTCTTCGACCGCAGCGATGTTATTTTGATCGACACCACTGCCGGGCAGCTAGCCTCAGCCATCGAGCAATCTTCCCTTTATACCCAAACCGATGAAAGCTTGCGCCGGAGGGTGGATGAGCTTACCGCACTCACCCGGATCAGCCGCGAGCTCAATACAACCCTGGAGCTGGATCACCTTCTGCGGCGGATTTACGACGAATTGCTGAGCACCACAAAGGCAAACTGCGGCTCGATATTGCTCTTCGAAGCCGCGCGAGCAACGTCTCTATCGCCGGAGATCGCCTTACAGATCGGCGATTCACGCGCCCAGGAGCTTTCCGAATTGGAACGCGGTGTATTGGCGAGGGAAGAACCGCTGATCATCGAGGATTTCCAAGCAGCCCCAGAAAACGACCAGCCAGGGCTTTTGCCGCCTCATGCTGGAATTCGCTCGACCCTTATAGTTCCGATTGTCTATCAGGAACAAATGGCAGGCCTGATCTCCTTACACAGCAAATCGCCTGCCTGGTTCGACCACACCTCCCAAGAAATCGCCGAGACGCTTGCCATCCAGGCCGCCATCGCTTTAGGCAACGCCCAACACTATATGGAGCAGCGCCAGCGCAGCGAGCTCTTAAGCCGGCGTGTGGAGACTCTCACCAAGCTATCGGATACCACCACCGCCCTTCGATGGGACCAGACCCTGGAGAAATCGCTCGAATCGATTGCATACGGCATCCAGGAGTCCACTCCATTCAATATGGTGAGGATGAGCGTGTATGATTCCGATGGCAACCAACTGCAGTGTGTGACCGGCGCCGGGTTGACCATCGAACAGATGCAAGAGGAGCGAGAACAGGCAAAACCATGGCCTGGCATCGAGTCACTGCTCCAACCCGAGTTCTGCCTGGGGAAAACGTACTTCATCCCCGCCGGGAACACCCCGATCACTCCTCCCGACGTTCATTTCTTATATTCGAACCTGATCAGCGCGAAAGCCAGGGAAGAAATGAACTGGGCTGGCGACGATCGTTTGCTGGTTCCACTGCGCTCGCCAGGTGGGAACCTGGTCGGATTGATCAACGTAGACGACCCGCGTGACGGGCTGCGCCCAGACAGGCCGACGGTCGAGACATTAGAAATATTCGCCCAACAGGCCTCTCTGACGATCGAGGGCTTCCTGCGCTTGCAAGAATACAAACGGAAGGCCGATTCGATGCAGGGAGACCTCTCCCGGGCCAGAAAAGCCGTCGAGGCAAGCCAGGAACACCTGCCAACCCTGCTGCACAAAGACCTGGAGCAAACCCTCGCCATCCAGCGGCTGAACCAACGCACCCGGCGAATCCGCGCCGGCCTGGATATTGCCGAAATTGTCAGCCGGCAGTCCAGGGTCTCTGAAGTCCTGCTTGTCTTAGGCCGCGAGATGCTAACGCGCATGGACATGGAAGCCGCCCTGATCGCCGAGCCCACCCCGGGCGGCCCCAGGCTGGTTCATTCCTTAGGAAATATTCCCGGCGGCGCCAGCCCTGAGGCGCTTTTAGGACAACGCAACCCGCTTCGCCAGTGCCTGCAGAATGGCGAAAACCTGCTCGTTGCAAACCTGGATGAGAACACCGACTGGCAAAACTCTCCCCTTCTGCAAACACTTGAAGCCAAAGGTTTCATCTGCCTGGCCATCCCTGCCGAGCAGCCTAAAACAGGCCATCCCATCGTCCAGGCAGCCGTGCTGGCAATCAGCTCTAACCCACTGGCAGCATTTACCGCCGAGGACGACCAGCTCTACGACCTGCTTGCCCGCCAGGTCGCGGTTGCTTTGCAGAACCTGCGCCTGCTGGCCGAGACCAGCCGCCGCCTGCAAGAAGTCAACATGCTGCTGGAGTTCAGCCGCCAGTTAGGGAGCCTGGACCCTGCCAGCATTCTGCACACGCTGGCAGAAAGCACGCAAAAACTGATCTCTGCTGCCGATGGCACCATGGTGGCGCTTTGGGATGCCAAGCAAAAATGCCTTGTCCCCCAACATGCCTCAGGCTACCCCGATAACGCCAGCATGCTCCAGATCAATTATCGATTGGGAGAGGCTTTATGTGGACAGGCGTTCAAGCTCGGGCAGCCGCTGCTCATGAACGAGGTCGATTTTGCCCGCCATTATAACCTGCCTGCAGAAAACCTCCTGCGCTACCGTAAAGCCGCCGGGGGACGCCTGCCCGTCTCGGCGCTGGTTGTCCCAATCGGCGGTGGGGTCCATGCAGCCTTCGACTCAGAAAAAGAGCAGGGGTCCAGGTCTGTCGAGCCGCTGGGCGTCATCGTGCTCGAGAACTTCAAGGTGGCGGCTGCCTTTACATCCGACGACCAGGCGCTGATCACCTCGCTGGCCCAACAGACCGCCCTGACACTCGAGAACGCCCGCCTCTACCAGGCCTCGGAACAACGCGCCATGCAGCTTCAGGCGCTCACCGACGTAGCCGCGACGATCACTTCCAGCCTGCAAAGCTACGAGCTGATTGCTTCCTTACTCGACCAGGCCAAACCGGTAATTACGTACGATACCGGCACGCTGTGGCTCCGCCAGGAAGATCAGCTGACCATCCGGGCCGCGCGCGGTTTTGCCGACAGCGAGGAGAGGATCGGCATCTCTGTGGCGGTTGAAGACAGCCTGCTGCTCAAAGAGATGATCACCACCGGGAAGCCCATCTACGTGCCCGACGTACGTGAAGACATCCGCTTCCCATCGCTCATCGAGCACCAATATTATTCCTGGCTGGGCGTACCCCTGATCTCGAAGGGTGAAGTGGTCGGCGTAATCGCACTTGAGAAAACGGAAGCCGATTTTTATAACCCCGATCAGATCCAGGCAGTGACCGCCTTCGCAGGACAGGCTTCGGTCGCCCTGGAAAATTCCAACCTGTATGAAGACAGCGTCCAACGCGCCGTCGAGCTTGACCGCCGCTCCCACCGCCTGGCTGTCTTGAACCGGCTCTCGACCATGCTCAGCGGCTCGTTAGATCCTGGATACATCCTCAAGCTGACGATCCAGGAAATGCTTCTGTCGGTCAACTGTTCGGCAGTATCGGCATTGATGTTCGAGAGCTCTGGCGAGGCGATGCTTCAGGCCGAAACACCGCAGACATCAGAGGTGCTGCCCAGTCCACTACCTCATGCGCCCATATTTGACAGGTTACGCGAATCTATGGGTGTTTACAGCGTCGAGAACATTATCGACAGCCAGGACAAAGCAACGAACAGCATGATTGCGCCGCTAAGAGATTATCTGCGCTCGCGCAAAACCTGTGCGCTGTTGATGCTGCCCCTGGTGACCGGTAATGCCCTGCACGGCATACTGTTGATCCACCATGAAAGCCCGTATCGTTTCTCCTCAGAGGAAGTGGAGCTTACCCGAACGATCAGTAACCAGGCTGCGGTTGCCGTACAGAACGCCCGCTTGTTTTATGAGACCCAACGCCTGTATGCTGAGACCACCCAGCGCAGCGGCGAGCTTTCTGCACTGTACGACCTGGGTGTGAACCTGTCTCAAATGCTCGATCGCGAACACCTGATCGATATCGTCTTCGAAAAATTAACCGCATTATTGAATATCGACTCAGTAGCAATGGTGCTCAAGGAAGGCGAAGAACAGCTCACCGCGCAGATCATCGATCGCGGGCAGAAGATCGGCCCGCTGGTTATGGAGCGGACGGAAAGAAGCTTCAGCGAATACGTGTTGAGCAGCGGGCAGCCTCACATCTTTGGCGACGTGCAGCGCGATCGCGAGCAGCTGCCCGTGCCAGGTTACACAGTTGGTGACCCTGTGCGCTCCTGGATGGGCATTCCACTGGTCGTGCGCGGTTCGATCATTGGCGTCGTCTCGGTGCAGAGTGACAAGGCCGACCAGTTCAATGAGGCCCACCAGCGCCTGGTCACTCAGGTGGCTAACCAGCTCGTGGTTGCCCTGGATAATGCCAGGCTCTTCTCTACCGTCCAGAATTATGCCGCTGACCTGGAGAAGCGTGTTGCCGAGCGCACCGCCCAGCTGGCCCGAGAGCACGAACGCACCCAGACTCTCCTCGGGATCATATCTGAGCTGTCCACCAGCCTCGATATGGATATCGTCTTGAACCGCACCCTGGCCCTGATCAACGAAAAGATCGGCGCAGAGCACAGCCTGATCATGCTGGTGCTGCCAGACCAACCCTCGCTCTTCTTACGGGCATCACGAGGTTACCTGGTGCCGACCCCCAGCGGTGGAACGCCTACCCCCTTCAAGCATAACGAAGGGCTTGCCGGTTGGGTGATTACCCACCGCCAGCCGGCCCTGGTCTCAGACCTGAGAGAGGATGAGCGCTGGGTGAAGGTGAAAGATCACGGCAGCGACCACCGCAGCGCCCTGGCTGTGCCGCTCATGATGGGTGAGGAAGTTTTGGGCACGCTCATGCTCTATCACCGCCTTCCTGACCAATTCTCGCCAGACCAGCTCGAGCTCGTCCAGGCAACCGCCAAGCAGATCGCCGTCGCCATCAATAATTCTCAGCTCTACCACCTGATCCGCGACCAGGCAGAACGCCTGGGAGACATGCTGCGCAAGCAGCACATCGAGACCAGCCGGTCGCAGGCCATCCTCGAAGCTGTAGCCGATGGTGTACTGGTTACCGATTCAAACCGGATCATCACCCTCTTCAACGCTTCGGCTGAGAATATCCTCGGATTGAACCGGTCGCAAGTATTGGGCAGATCGTTGGAGCATTTCCTCGGCCTGTTCGGCAACGCAGCCCAACAATGGGTACAAACCATCCGTACCTGGTCGGAAGACCCCTCGGCATTCATGCGCGGTGATATCCACTCCGAGCAGATCGAGCTGGAAGATCGCCGGGTGGTGTCGGTGAACCTGTCACCCGTCCATTTACGCAATGACTTCCTCGGCACGGTTTCGACCTTCCGTGACATCACCCACCAGGTAGAAGTTGACCGTTTGAAGTCAGAGTTTGTCGCCACGGTGAGCCACGAGCTGCGTACTCCGATGACCTCGATCAAGGGGTATGTCGAGATCTTGCTGATGGGCGCAGCGGGAACACTCAGCGAGCAGCAGGCGCATTTCCTCGATATCGTTAAATCCAACACCGAGCGCCTGGCTATCCTGGTCAACGACCTGCTCGACATCTCGCGCATCGAGGCGGGCCGCGTGACCCTGACGATGCAAGGGCTTGACCTGGCAGAAATGGCTGAAGCGGCTGTCGCCGATCTGCAGCGCCGTACGATCGAGGAAAGCAAACCCATGGACATCTTGATGTCCATTCCGGCAGACCTGCCGCGCGTCTTTGGCGACAAAGAACGGGTGCGCCAGATCATCGACAACCTGCTGGAGAATGCCTATTACTACACGCCAGACGAAGGCCATATCTTGATCTCTATGGACCTGTCAGGCAGCGAGGTGCAGATCCATGTCAAGGATGACGGCATCGGCATCCTGCCAAAGGACCAGCCGCGCATATTCGAGCGTTTTTATCGTGGAGAAGATCCTCTCGTTTTGAAAACCTCCGGAACCGGGCTGGGTCTATCGATCGTACAACGATTGATCGACATGCACCAGGGACGGATCTGGCTCGAGAGTACGGGCGTACCGGGTGAGGGCAGCGTTTTCTCTTTCACCCTGCCGGTCTACGAGCCGGAAAAGGATCTACCGATTTGATATTATCTATTTGCACTCGGATCGCAGAGCGGGCGAGTATGGACATTGGATGCGCTCGTGTACGATCCAGGCGAGGAACTCTATGGCAAAAATATTAATAGCAGAAGACGAGCGGGACATACGCGATCTGATCACTTTCACCCTTCGCTTCGCCGGGCACGAGGTCCTGGCTACCGCTAACGGTGAGGAAGCTTACGAGAAAGCGTTAAAAGAGATCCCCGATTTGATCTTAATGGATGTGCGTATGCCGCGCATGACCGGTTACGAAGCTTGCAAGAAAATGAAGGGCGAAGCTAGCATTAAGAATATTCCTGTCGTCTTCCTCTCTGCAAAAGGTCAGGAGACAGAGGTACAGACCGGGCTGGAGGTAGGCGCGGTTGAGTACATATTGAAGCCGTTTTCTCCCGACCAGCTTACAGAACGAGTCAAGACGATATTAGGGCAGATCAGAAAGTAATCACAGGATCTTCATGAGCGCTGTTATCTTGCAGGATGAGATCGTCCATTACGAAGTCCTTGGGCGCGGCCGGCCATTGATCTTTTTGCACGGCTGGGTGGGCTCGTGGCGCTATTGGATTCCCAGCATGCAAGCTGCATCGGTTACCTTCCGCGCCTACGCCATTGACCTGTGGGGATTTGGCGACTCAACGAAAGACCAATCGAGATATACCATCGAACAGCAGGTCAACCTGATCGACAATTTCCTGGATAAGCTGGGCATCGGGCGAATCGCCCTGGTGGGTCATGGCCTGGGCGCAGTCGTAGCCCTCAACTTTGCTGCGGCCAAGCCAGAGATCGTAGACCGGGTGATGGCGGTGGGTTTCCCATTGGATGGCAACCAGGTGAACCCGCGCCTGCGAACAGCCACTCCGGTGGAGCTGGCTGACTGGCTGCTGGGCCGCATCCCTGCGGCAGAATCAGCCCGGGTTGAGGCGCCAAAAGCCGACATTTTGGCAGTCCAGACGTCTCTCAATAACCTGCAGAATGTGGACCTGGTTGATTTTTCTGCGCATATCGTCACCCCCTGCCTGTTTGTCCACGGACAGAACGACCCTGCAATAACCCCGCCCCAAGTGGAAGATAACACCAATTTACCCGAGCACACCCACCAGGTCATTTTCGAGCAGTCGGGCCATTTCCCCATGCTAGACGAGACCAGCAAATTCAACCGCCTGCTGAGCGATTTCTTGTCACTCCAATCGGGTGAAAGCCCGCGCCAATTGCAGTTAAAAGAGGAGTGGAAGCGCCGGGTGCGATGACACCTTGACATTTTCAGCCTAAGTATCTATACTGTTTGACGTAAAGAATATTCATAGTGCACGGGGAGCCCATTGGAATGGGCTGAGAGGAGAGCTGAAAGCTCTCGACCCGCGAACCTGATCCGGATAATGCCGGCGGAGGAATCGCAGACTGAACTGTACAATCCCTTCTCCGGTCAAGAGGAGGGATTTTTCATTGCGAGCGATCATCTTTGCCAACGGTGAGCTGAATTACCACAAAGATTCTCTGAAAATCGACCCAGGCGATTTGCTGGTTGCCGCCGATGGTGGGGCGCGCCACTGCCAGGCATTGGGGTTGGTCCCCCAGGTGCTGATCGGCGACTTCGACTCACTGGAACCCGGCGAGCTCTCGGCCTTTGAGACGCAAGGGGTAGAGGTGATCCAGCACCCGGCGAGAAAAGATTATACCGACCTCGAATTGGCCCTGCAATTTGCGGTTGAAAAAGGGTACCGGGAAATCCTGGTCCTCGGAGCCCTGGGCAACCGCTGGGACCAGACCTTTGCCAACCTGTTGATCTCGGCATCCAAAGCGTTCGCCGAGGTGAACATCCGCCTTGTGGATGGTCCGCACGAAATCCTGCTCATGCGCAGCGGGCAGGTTGTGGAGCTGGACGGAGAACCGGGCGACACGGTCTCTTTAATCCCTCTATGCGGCGACGTGCATGGGATCGTCACGAGCGGGTTAGAGTATCCTCTGAAGCGAGAAACCCTGTTCTTCGGCGAAACCCGAGGCATCAGCAATGTTTTGACGGGACAAACCGCCAGCGTGAAGTTAGATGAGGGTATGCTGCTGACGGTGATCATCCACCAACCCAAGGGAGAGTAAAATAACTATGAAATCTATCGTCCGTAAACTGGCATTCGTGGGGGTGATTCTGGTGATGGCGACATCTGCCTGCGTCCAGGCAAACAGCACGGTCACTCCTACACCTGGGGAAACCGTCCAATCCACGCCAGCTGAGAGCCCCCAGACGGGAATTCGCACGCTCAGGATCATGACCCACGATTCGTTTGCAGCATCTGAAGAGGTGATCGCGGCTTTCGAGAGCGAGAACAACGTCGATCTTGTCTTCCTGGCCTCAGGCGACACCGGAACCGCCCTCAACAAAGCGATCCTCTCAAAGGAAAATCCCCTGGCAGATGTCTTCTATGGCGTCGATAACACTTACCTCAGCCGGGCCTTAGACGAAGGCATCTTTACACCCTACCAATCGCCTATGCTGGACGTTATCCCCGATGAGTTCAAGTTAGATCCTGAGAACAGGGCGCTGCCCGTCGATTATGGCGACGTGTGCTTGAATTACGACAAAGCTTACTTCGAGGAAAAACAGGCCCCGCCGCCGCAAAATCTCGAAGACCTGCTCAAGCCCGAGTACAAAGGCCTGCTGGTGGTCGAAAACCCGGCGGCATCTTCCCCGGGTTTGGCTTTTCTCCTGGCAACCATCGGCCATTTTGGTGAGGGTGCTTACCTGGATTACTGGGAAGGACTTGTCGAGAATGACGTGCTGGTGGTCAATGATTGGGAGACGGCCTACTACACAGAATTCAGCGGCTCTTCGGGGCAAGGTTCTCGCCCAATCGTAGTATCCTACGGCTCGAGCCCGCCTGTAGAAGTGATCTTTGCCGAACAGCCCATCGATGAGCCGCCAACGGCCGCGGTGGTCAGCGATGAGAGCTGTTTCCGTCAGATCGAATTCGTGGGCATTCTGGAGGGGGGTGAAAACCGCGACCTGGCGGAGAAATGGGTCGATTT
>Ga0105092_10000607_pt1 | contig 18783 bp, 13 predicted proteins | sample PPLLak2March2015_FD_87021 | JGI IMG/M metagenome (GOLD analysis project Ga0105092, IMG submission 87021) | Freshwater sediment microbial communities from Prairie Pothole Lake near Jamestown, North Dakota, USA - PPLs Lake P7 Core (1) Depth... | ecosystem: Environmental > Aquatic > Freshwater >... | reverse complement strand
TTAGTAGTTTTAAGGTGCAGTAGGAAAAACAAACACGGCGCGCGTGAGCGCAGCGTTTTTGGAGTGCGGTGGCAACGAGAGGCCGACGCTTTATCAGGCCTTGAGGCGACCACCGCTTTGGTATATGCAACTTCGAGCCGAAGCACCCCAGATTTTGTCTATACCAAAGCGGTGTCGCCTCAAGGCCTGATAAAGCGTCGGCCTCTCGTTGCCACCGCACTCCAAAAACGCTGCGCTCACGCGCGCCGTGTTTGTTTTTCCTACTGCACCTTAAAACTACTAATCCGCCCCTGCAGACCCGCCGTCATCTTCTGCAGCTCTTCGGCTGTTTGCGCGACGTTTTGTGTCCTTCCGGCCACGTGTTCGGCGGCTGTCGCGATCGCCGATGCGCTGCTGTTGATGTTCTCCGAGTTGCTCGAAAGCTGCGTTGCAGCGGTCGCGAGTTGTTCAATGCCGGCGACGACTTCCTGCGAGGCCCGGATGACTTCCTTCAGCGCGGCCCCTGCCTTGAGAGCCAACTCCCGACCCTTGTCTGCCTCCTGCGTGCTGCTCGAAATCGCGCCGGTCGTGGCAGCAATTCCCTCCTGGATGGTGACGATGGTCTGATTAATGTCTTGCACGGAGAGTCGGGTTCGTTGGGCGAGGTTCCTGACCTCGTCGGCGACAACCGCAAAACCCTTCCCCGCCTGCCCGGCCCGGGCCGCTTCCACCGCAGCATTCAACGCCAGGAGATTCGTTTGAAAGGCGATGCTCTCAATCACGCTGACGATCTTGCCTATTGATGAGCTGCTTTGTTGGAGCCGCTCGACGAAGGAGGACGTCCGAACGATGTGATCGGTTATCCGCCGCATGCTGTCCAGTGTCTCAGTCAGCACCTGCCCCCCGCCCCGGGCCGTCTGACCCGCCTGCCTGGCGTTCTGGGAGGCCTGCGAGGCGCTGCGGCTGGTTTCCAGAATGGCACTCGACATCTCTTCAATCGACGCCGACACGCTTTCCGCCTGGGCTGATTGTTCCTCCGACCCCGCTGCCATTTCCGTCGAATGGAGCAGCAGGTTCCCGGCTGCTTCGGCAGTCGTGTCAACCAGCCGGGTGACCTCAATGAGCATGTTGCGGATGTTGGCGACCGCCTTATTCAAGCCGTTGATCAGGTTCCCGATCTCGTCCTGGCGTTCCGCCTGCAGGCAGATCGTCAGGTCTCCGTTGGCGAACTTCTCAATTTCGGTCAGGATGCGGTGCACATTCGCGCTCAAATAGGCGTGGTTGCGCTCCTTCTCCTCGGTCAGACGCCGACGGGCTTCTTCCGCCCTCTTGGTTGCGGCAATCTCCTCATTCAGTTTCCGGTTCATCTCTTCAAGGCCCTGCCTGCGTCGCCGGGCGCTGAGCGTTATGAAGAGCACGGCGCCGGTGACTGTCAGGCCGGTCAGCAGACGGAACCAGAGCGTGGCCCAGAAGGGAGGAGCAACGTGGATGGCAACCGCGGCGCCCTCCGGGTTCCAGTAGCCGTCGTTGTTCGATCCCTTGACCCGGAAAACGTAATCGCCAGGGTCCAGATTGGTGTAAACGGCGGTCCGCTGCGCGCCAACGAGGTTCCAGTCGGAGTCGAAGCCCTCGAGTTGATAGGCGTACTGGTTACGTTCAGGCGCGGAAAAATCGAGGGCGGCGAACTCAAACGCAAAGGAAGACTGGAGATACGACAGCCGGATTTGCTTCACTTCGCTGATCTGCTGCTTCAGCGGAGAGTCCGGGCCGACCGTGATGCTTTTGTTCCCGATTCTGAAATCGGTGAGCACCACTGCCGGAATCGTCTTGTTCTCTTGGATGCGGTCCGGGTAAATAACGTTGAAGCCGTTGTTCACGCCGCCCAGGTAGACGGCGCCTGCCCGGGTGGTTATTGCCGCCCCCCGGTTGAACTCGTTTCCCAGGATTCCGTCGGCTTTCGAATAACTTCGCACCTCCCCCGAGCGTGGGTCGACACGGTACAGTCCTTTCCCGGTCCCCACCCACAAAAATCCTTGCCTGTCCTTTGCCAGGCTGGAGAAGGAACTTGAGGGGAGGCTGCTCTTAAAAGGAGTGAAGGTCCCCGCCTCTTTGTTAAAGCGGTCGAGACCCTGGTCCGTCGCTACCAGAAAGGTGCCATCGTCCATGTATTCGATGGCCCGGATGTGATCTCCGGCAATGCTGCCCGGCCTGTTCTCCTCGTGTCGGTACGTCACCACGTTGTCGGTGCGGGAATCGAAGACGACGAGTCCGGATTCCGAGCCGATCAGAAAAAGGCCTGCTGGATCTTTGGCGATCACTGTGGCGTTCTGCGCCGGCCCGCCTGAGGGGTTGGACAGCCGACTGCAGTCGCCCGTAGATGGATCGAAGACCACCAGCCCTGTCGGATTGGTGGCCAGAACGAGCCGCCCTTTGGAGTCTTGATCGATGGCAAAGATGTTGTTGGTCGGCAAGCGGGTGTTCTCGCGGGTGAAGTAGCGGAAAGTGTTACGCTGCCGATCCAACAGGTTGAGTCCGCCGTCCCAGGTGCCAATCCACAAATTGCCTTTGCTGTCTTCGAAGACGTCGAGAACGGCATCGCGATTAAGGCCGCTGTTGCGGGTGTTGAAATGAGTGAAACCCGCGGTTCTGGGGTCAAAACGATCGACTCCACCGCCGTCGGTACAGACCCAGACGAAACCGTCCCTATCCTCAAAAAAATCGGTAACCGAGTTGTAGCTGAGACTGTTCGCATTGCCCGGGACTTTGTTGAAGTGAAGGATGGCGTCCCCGTTCTTGCGGGTGATGTTCGCACCCCCGGCAAACGTCCCTGCCCAGATGTCCCCTGTACGATCCTGATGGATGCAGTTGATCGATTCATTGTTGAGGCTGGAAGGGTCGTTCGGGTCGGACCGGTACCGCTCGAAACTGCCCGTGTCGTAGTTGTAGTGACAGAGCCCGCCATTCTCGATGCCGATCCAGACCTCGCCGCTCCGGTCCGCGTAGAGGCAGAACGCATTGAGTCCCGAGAGAGCCCGGATCGACTCAAAGCCCTTCTGCTCCTGGTCGATGTTCAGCCTGCAGACCCCTTCGCCGGAGCCAACCCAGAGGTTATTCCTTCCGTCAATGGCAAGTTGCGTTAGACCGTTTGTTATCAGGCTGCTAGATCTGGATGGATCGTGCAGGTAGCGAATCGAGCGCCCTGAGGCCGGGTCAAACCGGTTCAAACCGCCGGCCGTGGCGACCCAGAGGTGTCCGTTGCGGTCAAAGACCGCGAACCGCGCCTGACTGGAGCTGAGGCTTTCTGAATTGTTTGGGTCATGGGTGAAGATCTTCGATTCATGGGTAGCGGGATCAAATCGCACGAGGCCGGTCTCGGTGCAGATCCAGAGGCGGCCCGAATCGTCGCCGGTGATGGACTGAATAACCGGCCCCAAGCCGGGGACCGTGGTTGCACCTTGGGCTGCGACGGAAGGATCCGCAAAGCTGACAAAATCGTCCGTGGGGGGCCGATAAAGGCACAAACCGCCCTCCGTCCCTACCCAGACCCGCTTTTGGCTGTCTTCATACAGGCAGGTGATCGCATCATTCAGCAGACTGTTCGGATTGCCCCTTGTCCTTTCGTAAACCCGAAAATTGTAAGCATCGTAACGGTCGAGTCCCTTACCGGTACCGATCCACATGAAGCCCCGGCTGTCCTGCAGAAGCGCTCGTACGAGGGATTTTGAGAGCCCGTCCTCGGCGGTCAGATGCCGAAACCTGAGCGAGCGAGCCTCGGACGCCGCTGAGGTGAGGCTGACCAGGAGCAGGACAAGCGCAATGCGCCAGGAGCGATCAGGCAGTCCTTTCCGTGGCGTCCGGTTGGGAGTCTTCATGCGGGGAGTTTATTTACATTTGAAGACGAAGGTCAAAGCGAAAGTTGAAATGGGCTTTTCCGGGTGATTGGTTGGCCTAAACCGTTTCAGGTTAGAATAATGTGTTGACCGGAAAGGAGAAATAGCAATGAAAAGGACAGCTTTGCTACCACTGGCGGTCGTCGCTGGTACTCTCGGCCTCGTTTTTGCCCAGCAAGGTCAGAAGCCGCTCAGCCCGCCAGCCGAAACCTCGGTGACGATTGATGGGAAGACCATCACGAGCAAGTATTCCGCACCGTCCATGCGTGGTCGAAAGATTTTCGGGGAACTCGAGCCATATGGGAAAGTCTGGCGCGCCGGTGCCAATGCGGCGACAACTCTCAAGACCGATGCGGATCTGGATATTGGCGGCGTTCAGGTGCCGAAGGGTGAATACACCCTGTATGTCTGGCTCGACCAGAATCAGTGGCAACTGATCGTCAACAAGCAAACCGGCCAGTGGGGTACGAATTATGATCAGACACAGGACCTCGGTCGAGTGAAAATGACTATGAGCAAACCCGCCGAGCCGGTCGAGACCTTCAAAATCACACTGTCCCAGAAGGGACCAAAGGCCGGTCTCCTTCAGTTGGCCTGGGAGAACACGGTTGCCACAGTACCGATCACTGTGAAGTAGCAGTTACAACGGGATAGGACCTGCGATGGTTCCTGTCGGCCCTGTCTTCGCGAAGGTAATGCTATGAAACGTGTAGCGATCGCTCTCGGTTTGTGCCTGATTCTCGTTTTTGTCGGCTACACCCAGCGCCGGGGTGGGTTTCGATCAGGCGAGATGGAACGGCCGCCCCTTGGAAAAACCGAGTCGGAAAAGAAAATCCTGGCAGTGCTTGATCGGATGCGCGCCTCTGGTGATGTTTATCTGGAGGTCCCGGTCAGTGACGGTCGGATGCTGCGGTTGATGACTGAAGCGATCGGCGCGAAAGAGGCGCTCGAGATCGGGACTTCAACCGGTTATTCAGGCCTCTGGCTCTGCCTGGCGCTCCAGAAGACAGGCGGCAGGTTGACGACATATGAGATCGATCCGGGAAGGGCGGCAGATGCCCGTGGCCATTTCAAGGAGGCGGGTGTCGACCGCCTCGTCACCGTGGTGGAGGGCGATGCGCATCAAAGGCTCAAAGAGCGGAAAGAGCCGGTCGACGTCGTTTTCATTGACGCCGACAAAGAAGGTTACGTCGACTACCTGAGACAGGTTCTGCCCCTCCTGCGGCCAGGCGGTGTGATTCTGGCCCATAACACCGGCAGTGTTCCCGATTACATCAATGCCGTGACCACCAACGCTGACCTTGAAACCGTGTTTTATATGCAGGGCGGCGGGTTGGCTGTCACGTTGAAAAAGCGCTAGAGGGATAAAGCAGGGCCGAAGGGACGAAGGGGCGGAGGGCTCAAGCTCGGCGGTTGCTGCCATGTCTTTCGAAGTTCAGGGCCTCGACCTGATCTTTACACGCATCTCAGGTCGAGGCCCCGCACTTCGAAAGAGATGGCTGCAACCGGCGAGCTTCAGAGGCCCTTCGCCCCTTCGCTTTCCCGTTGCGGGCTGTTGCTTTTCCTGGCTCAATAGCTTACTCTGCTCGAGAAGTCTCAAAGCCTGCCGACGCGACGATATATCTGTATCTGTACAAGGGAGGTGCAATGGATTCCAAGCTTACGGGTACTAGCCTTGCTCCGACGAATGCCCCGGCGGCTGCAGAAGCAGAAACAGGAAAATCCGGCGGAAAGCTCATCGTCTTAACGGCCCCGCTGACTGAATGTATAGATCATGCCGGCTATTTCATACAGATGGCAATCGCCTCTCTCCCGGCATGGATGGAATGGGTCATCGACAAGAAGTACCCCACCTGGCGTCATGTTCAGCGTAACGAGGATGGTTCGGCGAAGTACCTGCCGGCTGGGCTTCGAGTGCTGGAAACGTCGCTGCTGCGCAAATACTCTCCGGAGGATATCGTCGCTTGCTTTCCCGATGATCTCGACCGCTTTGTCGGCCCCAGAACCCGGGTTGTCGCCGTTTCGACTCATAATCCGCTAGGCGTGACTTTTGCCGCGGGGGTCTATACCTCGATCTTCGGGAATTCGAAGTTGCCCATCAACTCGGCCCACGCCCGGGCCGCCTTCGCAAAGATCAAATCCAGCCCCCACCGCAGCGGTTTCAAAGTGATCGTCGGCGGCTCAGGCGGTTGGCAGATCAGCCAGACAGATTCTTTTGACGAGCTTGGAGTCGACTGCGTGGTCCAGGGACGAAGCGAGTCGGCCGGGTGCATGGATCTCTTTGAGACGGCGATCCGAGGCGAGGAACTGCCTCGCGAAGTGAATGTCGCTCACCCGCTAAGCCGGGATGAGATCCTGGTCCCCGCGACCCGGACGACCTTCGGTGTTGTTGAAATGACCACCGGATGCGGTCGTCGATGCAATTTCTGCCTGCCCGACCTGAATCCTCAGCTGGACGTGCCGAAAGAAAAGATCATGGCCGCCGTGCGGGCCAATGTGGCTGGAGGAAACAGACAGATTTCGCTGGCCACCGAAGATATGTTCATCTGGGGGCAAGTCCGTACCGGCACTCCGTTCTTCTTCCCGAATCGCGAGGCCCTGGTCGACCTCTATCGGGACATCATCTCCACGCCGGGGGTGGAACAGCACATTCTGAGCCATTGCACGATGGCCCCCGCAGTTGTCGACCCTGGGCTTATCCGGGACCTTTCGAATGTATTGCTCGACAAGAGCCCGATACACCTCCCCAGGTTCAGCCGTCACCCGAAGAAGAAAATCCTCTCTCCGCTGATCGGGCTCGAAACTGGCTCAGTCCGCCTGGCACGCACATTAATGCCAAGCAAGGGCGTCCCGTTCGCAATTGACGACTGGCCGAGCGTCGTCCTTGAAGGGCTGCGCATCTTGAACGAGAACAACTGGTTCCCGGTCTTGACGCTTATGGTTGGTAACCCGGGCGAGACCGATGACGATGTGAAGGCAACTCTCGACTTGGTGTACGAGATTGAGCGCCGTGGCCTTTTTGCCTTCATGGTCCCGTCGGTTTTTACCCCGTTGCATGACACTCGGATGCGTGGCAAGAAGGGTGTCACTGAGACCAAAGAATTGTCGACGCTCCAGTGGCAGCTGCTGATGAAGTGCTGGAAGATGAATCTCGGCCCCGGTCAGTACAGCTGGTGGGGCCCGCTCGCCTGGCGGTTCGGCTCGTTCCTTCTGTGGCTGTTCCGGCTGCGGAAGCTCAACGGCCCGAAGTTCACCTGGCCACTCCTCTTGTTCTCCGGGGCTCTGCCTGAGAGTTGGATGGGGAAGATGGGGAAAATCTACATCGGCAAGCCGTTCAAAACCAAAACCCGTGCCGAGCTGATTGAAAGCCTCCGCCCGAATCACCGAGCGCACATCCGGGAAGACGTGGCGTAGGCGGCGGAAAAAGGGGCGGGCCCGCGAAGCGCGTGACTCGGAGCGCACTTCACGGGTTTCACGCCCCATTCTCCGTTACGAGTCCCGGTTCTGTTTCTATCCCGCCTCCGCCCTTCTTAACCAAGATTTAACAAATTGCCCTGATACTTCCCCTCTCCCGGTTCGTCCATATAATTGAAGGTCACGGTTTGGCGTCCCAGGCACGCCAAAGAGGAGGCACAAGCAGAACCCCCTCCCTCGCTTGTGCCTCCGCACTTCACCCCCTCAGGCCGGAAACTTACCGGCCTCTGATTCGTATAAACAATCAAGCCCTCCAGCCGAGCCTTTCTTTCAGCATGTATGATGGAGGGACAGGATTGAATATGAAGATCAGGACTCAACTCGCTTTGAGTTTCCTTCTGTTTACGATTGTTCCTCTGGCCGGGCTGACCCTCTACTCTTACTCGACTTCCATCCGCGCCTTCAGGAACGTCGTGCAGGAGGAATCGACCGGCCTGGCGAAGGAGATGAGCCATCGGATGGAAGCGGCGACTCACGATCTGCGCCAGCGTATTCACCGCTTGGATCGGCGTCCGTTTTATGAGCTCAGGGCTGCCGAAGCAAAAGGGAAAGACCAGATGCATCCGGCGGACGTGTACGCGCAGATCCTGTCCCACATGGGTGACATGGCGCCCTACGTTGATTCGCTCGAAATTCCGGCGCCGCCCCCGGGTGCATCCGATCCCCGCCGCGCCCCGGGAGCCGTTCGTCCTCCGCTGCCGCCGCCTCCGGGACACGGCCCGCGGCGTCCCAATCCCAGTACCGGGGCTTTGGCCATGGTAAAGCCCGGCTCAGAAGGCGATCGCCCGGAGTTTCCGAGGGGTGACTGGCCGTCGAAGGCCGATGTTGAATCCGTCGTTGTCTACATGAACAACCTGCCCGCCTCGATAAAGGCCGGGGAAGCTCGATCTCTGGCGATGAAGGTCGAGCAGCAGAAGAACCGGCTTGTCCTCAGTTGCCCGGACACGGAAGTATCGAAAGCCCGTGGTGAGACGGTGGACAAGCAGGTTACGGTTCGCCTGACGGAAGCGCAGGTTCGGAAGATCGAGGCGGAGGCCCAACGTGCCGCCCAAGAGGCGATCAAGAACGCGCAGGAAATGAGACGGTTGGGTGAAGCCTTTGAAAAGCAACCCTGGGGCGATTCCGCTCGCTGGGAAAGGAAGGCCCAGCGGATTCGCTCGACCATGGAACTGATGGTCAGCCAACAGAACGGAAATGCAGAGACTCCGAAGGGCGAGGCGGTCGCGCCGATCAAGGCCCAGATTCGCGCCGACGAACTGCTGGCCCGCATCTTCGAACGGGGTCGCTTCGGCCATGGTGAAATTCAGTTTGCTGTTGATAAGGCTGGGAATGTCCATTCGCCGAATCCTGACCAGTCGGCGTACGTCAAGAAGCTGGGTTTGAAGACCCCCGAGGGCAAGCCCGCCTCGGTTCTCTCCTGTCCTGAGGATTGGATAGTTGCCACCGCGTTTGAGCCGGCCTCGGGAATGACTTTCGGGATCGCGCGCCCAATCGGCGGATCGCTGCGGGAAATCAGGTCAACCGCCCTCCGCAACCTCGGTGTCGGGGTCGGGTTCATAGCCTTGGCCTTCCTTGGAATCGTCCCATTGTCGGGCCGGATGACTCGCAGCCTGTCCGTCCTTACGAAGGGGGTCGAAAGGCTGTCAAAGGGGGATCTCGAGGCCCGCGTGCCGGTTCGGTCCAAAAACGAGTTCGGGGCGTTAGCGGCTGCTTTTAACCAGATGGCTTCAGACCTGGCCCAGCAGCAGAAAAAGCTTGTTGAGCAGGAGCGGCTGCAGAAGGAGCTGGAAATGTGCCGGCGCATCCAGGAGGTCCTGCTGCCGCGCGAGCCGTTGAAGGTGGCTTTCGCTGAAGCCCGCGGCATTTCGATTCCCGCTCGCCAGGTGGGCGGAGATTTCTTCAACTACTTCGTTCTGCCGGAAGGCGACGTAGCGATCCTGATGGGTGACGTTTCCGGGAAGGGAGTCCCGGCGGCCCTGCTCATGGCTAACCTACAGGCCCGATTACAGGCACGCCTCCAGGTCGAGAGGGACCTGGCCCGGTTGGCCGAAGAGATAGACGTCGAGGTCAACCGCCAGACCGAGCCGCAGACCTTCGCCACGCTCTTCATGGGCATCATCAGCCGGGATGGGCGCGTGCTTCGTTGGGTCAATGCCGGGCACAATCCGCAGTACGTTCTCGGCGTCGACGGCCGGGTCCAGGTACTGAACGCGACCGGAAAGCCGATTGGCCTGCTCCCGGGAGACGGGTTCGAGGAGCATGAAGTCAACCTGCTGGCGGGAGATTTCCTCTTTCTCTATACGGACGGGCTGGTAGAGGCCGAGAATCCGCAAGGAGAGGAGTTTGGAACACAGCGCCTCCAGGGCATTCTGATGAAGGAGCGCGAGTTCAATCCTGATCAGATCGTTGCTGACATTGTCGAAGCCATCAGCAGCCACCGGGCCGGCACCGAAGCCGGCGATGACGCCACGTTGCTGGCGCTGAAGGTGGCGTAGCAGGTGACAAGGTGACAAGGTGACAAGGTGACACGGTGACAGGGTGACAGGGTGACAAGGCGACAGGGTGACAGGGTGACGGGGTGCACCATCGGAGGCCTGAAGGGCACATAATAAGGGCGGAGCGTTTTTTGCGGAGCCCTGGGTTACAAGGGTACAGAGCAGAGCCCTGTAAGGGCGAGACAAGTACGTCCGAAGTCTTGTCTCGCCCTTACAGGGCTCTGCTCTGTACCCTGCCTGTAACCCAGGGCTCCGCAAAAAACGCTCCGCCCTGGGCTATTATGTGGTCGGCCCTTCAGGCCTCCGATGGTGCACCCTGTCACCCTGTCACCCTGTCACCTTGTCACCTTGTCACCTTGTCATTCCTCCTCCCCCAGTGACGTGCCTACCAGCCTGGCGGTTTGCAGCCAGGGATGGTCGAGGGGGACGGTCTTCCGGTTCCCTGCGACTTCGTCGAGCGGGACGGAGACGCATTCATTCCCCTGCAGCCCCACCATCACTCCGAACTCCCCGTCGTGGACGAGCTCCGCGCAAGCGGTCCCGAGCCGGGTGGCCAGCAGGCGGTCGGTCGGGCTGGGCGTCCCGCCGCGCTGAAGGTGGCCGAGCGATGTGACACGCATCTCGAGCCCCGTCATATCCTGCAGGTGATGGGCTAGCCGGGCGCAGTTTTCTCCGCCGACCAAGGACATGTCGACTGTCTCTTCGCCACGGTCGGGAGCGGCTTTCTTCGATTCCTTCTTTTTCTTGTTCTTGCTCTTCTTCTTGCCCTGGTCTTCTTCGTCGTCCGGCTTCGGATAGGCGCCTTCAGCCATGGCCACGATGCTGAAGCGCTTCCCTTTTCGATCGCGCTGGATCAGCGCATTGGCGACTGCTGGAACAGAGAAGGGTATTTCCGGGATCAGAATGACGTCGGCTCCTCCCGCGATCCCCGCCCCGAGGGCCAGCCAACCGGCATTGTGCCCCATGATCTCGACCAGGATTACGCGGTGGTGGCTTTCAGCCGTGCTGTGGAGTCGGTCTATGGCCTCTGCGCCCACGGCCATTGCGGTATCGAACCCGAATGACACGTCGGTCTTAGCGACGTCGTTGTCAATTGTCTTTGGCAGGGTAACGATGTTGAGTCCGCGTTCCGAAAGCCGCAGCGCGTTCTTCTGAGTACCGCCGCCGCCAAGGCAAATGAGAGCGTCCAGATGCTGTTTCTGGTAGTTCTCCACGGCGACGTCGGTCATGTCCATCTCCTCGCCGCCGACCGGCATCTTATGAAGCTTGTCACGGCTCGTTCCGAGGATGGTGCCGCCGATCGTGAGTATCCCCGAGAGGGAACCGTCAGCGAACCGAGTGACGCGATTCTCGATCAGGCCCCGAAAGCCATCACGGAATCCTATGAACTCGGCCTGGTACAGGTCCATTAGAGGACGGCCGACACCCCGGATTGCCGCGTTCAAACCGGGGCAATCTCCGCCCGCCGTCAAGATCCCGAAGCATTTGGTCGCCATGTTTTCTCCTCATTCCAGAGAAAACATAGAACCTCAAAGACTTCAAGCGTGCGCGTGGCCAGCCTCGAGCTGCGACGTGCATTGTGGGCAGCGGAGTGCCTGCAGCGGGATGCTGGACAGGCAATATGGGCAGTTGCGCGTAGTGGGGGTTGCAGCGGCCTCGGGCTGGCATCTCATCCGGTTGATCCAGCGGACGAGCAGAAAGACCGCAAATGCCACGAGGACGAAGTCGAGGATCGCGTTTATAAATAAGCCGTAGTTGATCGTCGGCACCCCGGCTGCCTTCGCCTCCGCCAGAGTGTTGTAATGGGCGCCCGATAAAGCGACAAACAAATTCTCGAAGTTGACGCGTCCGAGCAGCAGGCCTATGGGCGGCATCAGGATGTCGTTCACAAACGAGGTGACAATTTTGCCGAACGCTAATCCAATGATGAGGCCGACGGCCAGGTCCACAACGTTGCCCCGCATCGCGAATTCTTTAAATTCTCGAAACATGTGAGTTGCCTCCTGGCTCAGCAGTCTATCCGAGATTTGCTTGAAATGGAAAATCGCCAGGAAGGCCGTTGTCGGTAAGCCGGAGGGGAGCCTGCCGGAGGGAAGGGACAACCGGCTCGTGCGGGCCAGCGCGTTGTCCCGTCATGCCGTTTCACGCCGCTTTGCGAATCGGATGAAGCATCACAATGAAGACCGAGCCTTCCTTGATGATGTATTCAATTTGGTACTCGCCTCGATCGGCGCTGTTGAGCCAAGCCTGCAGTTCTTCGAGCGTGGCAAAACGCTTACTCATCGGTTAGCAGCTCCTTTCGGAATCCCTGTGGAACGAGCCACGCGGCAATGATTTTGAGCAACATTATGCAGAGCAGGGGCTGACAAAATTGTGACGCCCGCCCCAAACTACCTGGTCCAATAGAACTTTTTCCTTCTTACTTTCGGAATCACCACCGATCTAATTCGCCTGGGATGCCAATGAGGAAGATGTTATCTAAATTGTACAGAAAAAAGGCTTGGACGTGAAGCGTGACGCTTTCAGATAGCGCAGCGTTGTTTGCGGAGCGACCCGGCCCGTGCGCGAGCCGGTTACAGGCGCAGAGCCAGGCGGCGACGCTGCAGAAAACCGGTCAACCAGGTGGCAGCGACAGCAAATGCCACCGACCGGAGCAGTCCTGTCGAGAACCGGGCTCCCAGCCAGGCGAAAGGACGGACAACGCCAGGAAGGCTCACGAGCGTGTAAGCGATTGGCCCCAGGATGAAGGCAAACAGGGCGTTCTGACCCGCGCACCTCACCCATCCTGTTCCCTGCCTGAGATCCTTCGCCTCAACCAGCCAGTAGATCACGGCCCACAGCCAGGCGGTCCAGGCAGAGCTGAGGAGGCACCAGGGCGGAGTTGCGGCGTTCTTGTTGTAGATGAACATCGGGTGGAGACTGTGGAGAGAATGGAGCAGCAGCCCTGCAGCAGCGAAGGCCCCTCCAAGCAGAAGCGCGGAAAGCATGCGGGAACGGTCTGACCTTGCCGGAGGCAAAAGACTCAGCCCGAGGAGTGCCCCAGAGCAGGTGATGGCCGCGTGCGAGCCAAGCATCGACCCGATGTCCACCCACCTATCAACAGCCGGGAGGGAAGCGAAAAAGCCGGCCCGGTCCGCGAAGTAGACGCAGTAGAGGAGAGGAATCGCACCCGCCAGGACCAGGCGGTTCCCCCGTGAGGCGAGGTAGATGATTGAAGTGACCAGGTAAGCCCAGCCAATCAACCCGAGGATCCCCCACCAGGAAGACTGCAGTTCGATAAGACGTGGCTCACCCGGGCCGCGAAAAGCAAAGGCCAGTCCGACCAGGAGCGCCAGGCCAGCAATCCGAAACCAAACCGGCCGCCGGACGCCGGGGAGGTTCATCCAGACCAGGCAGACGGCGGCGTAGAACAGAAGGACCCAAACCACGGGGTGGAGCCAGCCCAGAGCTGACGCGTTATCGGAATTCACCATGAAAACTCCGATGACCAGTAGACTGACCACCCGTATGACAACGTGACCAGCAACCGAGCCGAGCGATTCGCCTTTCGAGAAGCGACGCGCAAAGGCAAGCGGCAGGGACAGGCCGACGATGAACAGGAATGCCGGAAAGACCACGTCCACGAAAGTCATTCCGTCGGCCATCGAAGGATGAACGTGCTTCATCCAGGCCGGTACTCCGGTGACACCTGCCAGGTCATTCACAAAGAGCATCACCAGGACGGTCAGCCCGCGGAGGATGTCCAGGGAGTCAAGGCGAGGGGAAGGCGTTGACGGGCTAGCCATTTGAACCTGCTCGGCCGGCTTGATCTCTTGGTACTGGTGCATTTCTTTCACCCTTCGTTTGTAGCTATCCTGCCCCAAACGTGTTTCAAAGCCGCGCACGCAGCGACCGGGCACCATGGCTTCAGAGCCATGCTGGGTCGCCCGCTACTCCGCTCCGGGCTTCAGCCCGGTCGCTCCGTGCGGCTCTGTAACGCCTCCATGAGCCTGAGCAATCTGAGGCAATCGCGGCTACGCTTTCAACCCCGACAGGTCCACTTCCAGACGTTTGTTTTCCTTCAGAATCTGGTCCATCGTCAGCCGAGTGTGCCGGATCCCCGCCTCACGCCCGAGGATCGTGGCCAGGGCCCCGTCGACTGCGCGCCGCACCGTCGCGTTCTCGAATTTCGCCTGCGTGACGTTCTGGTAGAACTGGGCAATGTTCCGAACGGCCCCCGCCTCGTACAGATTTTGAATTTCGCCGCCGCGATAGGGTTTCGTGCCTCCGCGAAGAAACGAGTTGCCCCAGTAGGTGATCTCCGCGCTCGCCTTGCTGCCGTAAACCTGACAGGACAACACGACGCGGTTGTGATCGCCCATCGCTTCGCCGCAGTGATTCAGAAGCAGACCGTCGTCGAATTCGTAGACGACCGAGCAGACATCGCGACTGTCGCCATGCGCATTCGGCCGGCAGATGCGCGACGAGCCGGAAGCCGCGACCGGGCGTTTCCCTGCCACCCAGAGCGCGGCATCGATCGCGTGAATATCGTAGTTCCCGATGTAGTCGCAGCCGAGAGCAATGTCGTTGACCCAGATAAGCTTCTGCAGGCGGCTCTCGAGGTTGGCGGTGTAAGGCGGATCCTGAAAGTAACTGCAAAAGCCAAGCGTCACGAGGTAGTCCAATTTCCCCATCGCCCCTTCGTGTATGCGCTTCACAATCTCGATGTTGATCGGGTCTGTCGGCATCTGGTAGTCGACAAAAAAGCAGCGCTGCTTCTGCGAGGCCTTCTTGCCGAGTTCCTCAATCGTCAGGCAGCCGGGAACGTCTGTTGCGACCGGTTTGGCTGAGTAGACGTGGAGTCCGGCGTCGACAGCAGCGGCCGCGTGCTGCGGGAAGAAGTAGGGAGGCGTTTCGAGGACCACCGCCTCGATCCCGCTGGCGATCAGCTTGTTGTAAGCAGAGAGGCCGGAAAACTGCCGTTCGGGAGCAACACCCAGGGCCTTCCCGCAACGATCTGCCACTTCCGGGAAGTAGTCGGCGACGGCGACAAATTCATACCCCGGATGCTTCTGGAAAAGCTTTGCGATCCAACTCCCGCGCCCGCCGCAGCCGATGATCCCGATCTTCAGCTTGCGGGAATAGTCCGGCTGGACTTGCGGCTGGTCCGCCGGCTTGTCCTGTTGAGAAGCCACAAGAGGGGCGGCCGCCAGCGCTACTGAGCTTTGCATGAAGCTTCGACGATTCACACGGGAGGCATTATGGTTCTTGTCCATGGTGGCTGAATTATAGTGAGGATCGGGTGCGGAATATAGCCCCTGCGCGCAGCGCGGTTTTTTTGGAGTGCGGCGGCAGAAGGAGTCGGTCGCTTTATCACGACTCCTGGCGACGCCGCTTTGGAATATAGGAGATATGTGCCAGAAAGTGAGTGAAAGCCGGGGGACATTTGCGCACATACCAAAGCGGCGTCGCCAGGAGTCCTCGCAAAGCAACGGACTCCTTCTGCCGCCGCACTCCAAAAAAAAGCCGCATGGTATACTTCGCGGACATGACCTCGAAGCTCTTTGCCCAAGCCGCTCACGAGATACCGACGATGACTCCGGATGGCGCCGAGAGACGGGTTCTGAGTTACGGCGGCCGGCTGATGCTCGTTCAATTCACCTTTGGTGCGGGCGCTACCTCTTTCGAGCACAGTCATCCTCACGAGCAGATCGGCTACGTGGTTTCGGGCGAGATCGACATCGTCATGGAAGGAGCGGAAACCCGGCGGCTGACCAGCGGCGGCAGTTACTACGTGCCCGCGAACGTGAAGCACTACATCAAGACGTTTTCGCCTGCCGTTCTGATTGACGCCTTTACCCCGGTGCGTGACGACTTCCTGTCTTGATTGGCATGCAATCCCTTAAACGAATCCTGCCGCTCGTCGCCGGCATGCTCTTGTTTTCATTGCCGGTCGAGGCGGCCGTTTCTCCGCACCCTGTCAATCCTCAGGCTTCGCCGGAAACCGAGCGCCTGATGCAATATCTGGCGGGGATTTACCAGGTGAAGATTATCGCCGGCCAGTACACCGGAGTCATGGAAGAGCTGGATTACCTCTACACCTTCACGGGAAAGCTTCCGGGACTTTGCGGTTTTGATTTTCTGAACGAGGGGGAGACGGAACGAGCCTTGGAGTGGGCCAGCTACGGCGGTCTTGTCACATTTTCGTGGCACTGGCGTGCTCCGATGGGCGGGAACGACTTTTACACGTGGGGCACTACATTCGACATAACACGCGCGATAACGCCCGGAACGGCCGAGTATGATCTCGCGTTGCGGGACATCGACGGGATCGCAGCAAAGCTGAAGGTTCTTCAGGAAGCAAAGGTACCCGTGCTTTGGAGACCCCTGCACGAGGCCGAAGGCGGGTGGTTCTGGTGGGGCGCCAAGGGCCCGCAGGCGTGCAAGCAGTTGTACCAGATCCTCTTTGACCGCCTGACCGACTACCATCATCTTGACAACCTCATCTGGGTTTGGACGAGCTTCACAACGAATCAGTCGACCAACTGGTACCCCGGTGACAATGTAGTCGACCTCCTCGGGCTGGACAATTACCCGCCTGCCGGCGACTACAGCCCCTCTTCGAATGAGTTCAATGCGTTGGTCAGAATGAGCCTGGACCAACACATGGCTGCCCTGACGGAAAATGGCCCGATCCCCGACCCTGACCGCCTGGTCTCTCAAAAGGCCGGGTGGCTTTACTTCAACACCTGGAGTGGTCGCTTTCTTCTCGATGAAGTCACCAATTCGACTGCACATCTCCAACAGGTCTACAACCACGAGTACGTGCTCACGCTCGACGAGATTCCTTCGGAATTGATCTACGGCCGATTGCCCTCGCCGGTCCCGGCTGCGAAGCCGCTCGAATACTGGGCGGCGCCGCCCGTCCCGCGGGGGTACACGGCGCACGAAGCTGAAAACGGACTGATGACGGGGACCGAGGCCGCGCGGTCTTTGAAGCGCTACCTGGGCAGTGGTTACGTCACCGGGTTCGACCAGGCAGGGGATTCAATCGAGGTGCGGATCACGGTGCGGCACCAGGGTCTCTACCGACTAAAGATCAGGTACGCGTCAGTCTACGGCGCCAAGCGGAACTACGTGTACGTCAATGGGGAGTCGCTCGGGGAGAAAGAGTTCCCGTACGCGCAGCGCTTCGCAGATCTCGATTTGGGCCTTGTTTACCTGGCCGCCGGGGAGAACAGGGTCCGTGTCGAAAAGAGTTGGGGCTATTTTGAAGTGGACAGCTTCTTCACGGCGCCGGTGGAACGCAGGCGGCCGCGGGCGAGGACAGACACGGACTAACACAGACCAGCATGGACAGACACGGACGGGTCCGTGCCCGTCCGTGTCTGTCCGTGCCTGGCCGTGTTTCTACGCTCCTGCCGGCACCCCTCGGGCCGTCGCCCTGAGCGGAAGCGTCGGTTCCGCCAGGCTCTCGAGCAGCTTCTCATGAATATCACTGGCGAAGAGGTAAAACAGGCAGCCCTCATCCTCGACGGTCGTGACCAGGCCCTTGGCTGAAAGCAGGAGGCAGAGCTGGTGCTCGCCCGGGCTCAGCCCGGAGGCTGAAACTCGCGGCAGTCCCTGGCGTCCGGGCCGCAGCTTGCTCAGCAGATCGCGCACAAAAACCTGCTGGTCGGTTGAATCGAGTGTCGCTCCGCCAGCCACCCAGCGTTCCTCGGGCTCGCCGTAGAAGTAGGGCCCGGCAGCGTAGGCGATCAGAAAGACAATCAGATCGATGAAAGCTGCGAGCAGCATCGAGAAAACGTGTCGGCCGGTCGGGGCGCTGACCAATTCCTCAAAGGCCCGCATCAGGTCTTCCTGTCCGCTCGCAGATCGTTCCACATACCGCGAGTAGGCGGGCGCTGATGGCTTGTCGATCTTAATGCCGGGCAGGAGTTGTTCCACACTCGCCCAGGGGATCGGGTCAAAGACCGTGTGGAACTGCCTCAACTGAACGTCCGTGGAGGAATCGGGTTTCAGGCCGGTCCGGAAACTCGCAAGGCCCGCCCGGGAGCTCTCGAGGTCGGTAACGGTCTGTCTTGTCAGCTTCGCATACCGGTCGAAGGCGGAGTAGCGAACGCCAGAACCGGCGCCCTCCGGATAATTGTCCCCGTAGGTGTTTGCCTCGCGGGCGACTGATTCCCGGACATGATCCAGGTACGGGTCGGCATCGCGGGCGCGGGAGATGCGCCCGACGGTCTTCTCGGCCGCCGTCATTTCTTCCAAAGCGAGAACGTAACGATTCCCGTTCGCGACCGCCTGGCTCAACAATTGGTCTGTCTGAGCTGCGGTCGCAGTCAGCTCGTCATAAAGCGCGCGTTGCAGCAGGGCCGGCCGCTCACGCGCGTTGAACCAGGTGTAGAGGCTCACGTAAGAAAAAGCGATGGAAACCGCAGCCGTGATCCCGTAAACGGCAATCAGCAAAGCCCGGCTCTTGCGGGTGAAGCCGATGAGCCAGGCGACCATCACCAGGGAAATCTGTATCCCAAGAGAGGCCAAGATCGAGAACCACGTCGAGAGATAAAGGTTCATGCCCTGTTGGGTGGTATAAAAAGAGACAATCGAGAGCAGGCAGCTGGCCAGAAACAGGACTTGAACGATCGGTCGCCCGAAACCCGCGCGCAGCCGCGACCTACCGGAAGACACGTACGCCATTCGTCCTCCCTTTCAAAAAACAAACTTGTATCGACTAGTACGCGGCGAGGACGAAACCGGTTCCATGAGGATTGACGATTGACGATTGACGATTAAAAAAGGCCGTCTTCTGCTGCTGGTTTTCTAATCGTCAATCGTCAATCGTCAATCGTAAATCGTCAATGGGTTTAGTGGTCTACATCGCGTGCGGCTTGGCTGAGCGCCTTGGCGGTTTGCTTGTCGGGATTCACGGCCCAAATGAAGTGGACGGCCAGGTTGGTTCCTTTTTG
>Ga0105092_10000606_pt1 | contig 18862 bp, 14 predicted proteins | sample PPLLak2March2015_FD_87021 | JGI IMG/M metagenome (GOLD analysis project Ga0105092, IMG submission 87021) | Freshwater sediment microbial communities from Prairie Pothole Lake near Jamestown, North Dakota, USA - PPLs Lake P7 Core (1) Depth... | ecosystem: Environmental > Aquatic > Freshwater >... | reverse complement strand
TTGCGGGGCGTACTATACCGCAGTCAGAATAAGTTGAGTATCATGTCCCCGAAACTGGAGGTCTGATCATGTCTTTTGCTCTCGATCCCGATGGGGTGCATCCGGACACAGTCCCCAAGCGCCGGCTCTACACAGGCGCCAGCATTCCGGCGATCGGCCTGGGGACCTTCGGTTCCGACAGCGTGACCGGCGAGACTGTCGCTGAGGCGGTCCTTGGGGCAACTCGGGTAGGCTACCGGCATTTTGATTGCGCGTCGGTCTACGGAAACGAGCATCTGATCGGGCAGTCGTTCCGCGAGATCATGCGTTGCGGGGTTCGACGGGACGATCTCTGGGTCACCTCGAAGCTCTGGAACGACAGGCACGCCGAGAAGGACGTAATCCCTTCGTGCGAGAAGACGCTGAGGGATCTGCAACTCGACTACCTGGACCTTTACCTGATCCACTGGCCTTTCACGAACTTCCACCCACCGGGGTGCACCGTCGAATCACGAAGCAGCGACGCAAAGCCGTACATCCATGAGAGCTACATGAAGACTTGGCGCCGGCTGGAGAGATTAGTCGAAATCGGGTTGGTCAGGCATATCGGCACCTCCAACATGACCATACCGAAGCTTCGGCTCCTGCTGCGGGATGCCAAAGTCCGACCGGCCGTTAATGAGATGGAGCTGCATCCTCATTTCCAGCAGCCGGAGTTGTTCGATTTCGTGACTGCCTCGGGCGTCGTCCCGATCGGGTACTCTCCTCTCGGATCGCCGGGAAGACCCGAGCGTGATCGGACTCCTGAAGACACCGTGGATACCGAAGATCCGGTGATCCTCGAAATCGCCAAACGGCTTGGAGTGCATCCGGCGGTCGTGTGCATCAAGTGGGCCGTCCAGCGCGGGCAGGTGCCTATCCCTTTTTCGGTCAAGCGGGTCAACTACCTGGCTAATCTGCGCGCGGTGGTAACGCCTGCTCTGGCGGAGGACGACATGCGGGCCATCGGAGGGCTTGATCGCAATTGCCGCCTGATCAAGGGACAGGTTTTCCTTTGGAAGCCCGGTCAGAGCTGGGAAGATCTGTGGGACCCGAATGGTCAGATAACTCCGCCGTAGGAACAAACAGGCTATCGGTCTCGGGATCTTCTGTCAGATCGAACCCTGTACAGCCGCTCGGTGAAGCCACCTTCCTGCTCGAATGCCGCTGCCTGGGCCGCAATTTGGCGGGCAAGCAGTGTGCAGGTAACCGTGATGATCGTCAGTGCCGCGTTCGCGGCAATCTCCGGGTAAGAAGAAATGGACAATGTGGACAGCGTGGACGCCGTGGACTCTGTGGACAAACCGATGTTCTGTCGACCATGTCCACCATGTCCACCGTGTCCACATTGTCCACTGGGTCCATAGACACTCCGTTGGTGCACCTCGTGGACCCAAAGCACCACAGCGTCTGCCGTGGTGAAACGCCGCTTGACCAGTTCGGTCCTGCGTGGGTCGTCACGAGTCCACTCGCGCAGGGCATGCTGTCTCAAGTAGTCCTGGTAGTCCAGCGACAGTTCCCCGAGGCTCGCCCGCGCGACATTCGTCAGTTTCAGTTCTGTTTTCTTGGATGTCGCAGACGCTAAGCTGCCTTCGGCGATGTTTTGCACGCCCGACCGGGCAGCCTGAACCATCTGATCGTGCGTTCGGCTTCGTCGATCGATGTACCGATCGCAGAATCGCACGGTGAGATCGTAGACCAGCTGAGCTAGCTGAAAAGTCTTCAGGTTCCGGTAGCCGCCATGCTTCGGTATTAATGGTTCCGGGTGATTCCGCCTTGAGTCCATTCTGCCTGTCCGACCTGTGAGAATGAATAATCGTACAAGTAAGGGCTGACCTGCTCTGACACTTCGTCCTATCATGGCGATCATGAAGAGCGCAAAAAACGTCGTAATGACTGTTGCTGCCTTTGCCCTCTTGCTCGGTTCGTCCACCCTCGCCGAAGATCTTGGCTATCACCGGATCAAGACCGATTCCAACGGCCATATCGCGCCCTGGTACTCAGACGACCCGGCGACCTCCTACGACTTCGCTATTCGGCGCGTCTGGGAGTTCTGGAGGGACATGAAAACTTGTCCCAACGGCGTCAAGTACTACATGCAGCACCAGGTTTGGGCCGATCCGGGGGAGGATTCCCGCGGACTGGGCGGGGACCAGATATCGATGGCGCTCTCGTCCTGGGCATTGCTTTACCCCTATCTGGGAGACCGCGATGTCGTCCAGGACATGACTTACATGGCCGATTACTGGCTCGACAACGGTATCTCCCGACCGCAGGCCGCCTGGCCGAACCTGCCGTTTCCATACAACACCGAGCTGCACTCAGGTGTTTATGACGGAGACATGCGGGCGGGGAAGGGCTACCTTCAACCCGACAAAGCGGCCTCCTTTGGTGCCGAGTTGGTCCCGCTCTACCAGCTTTCGGGTGATCAGCGTTATTTGAAGGCAGCCACGGCAATCGCCGATACCCTGGTCGCTAAGATGGAGGATGGGGACGGGGACCGCTCCCCCTGGCCCTATCGGGTCCACGCGGAGACCGGCCAGGTCAGCATGCCTTACACCGCCAACTACACCGGCGCGTTACGGCTTTTCGAAGCCTTGGTTGCGCTGGATACAGAGAACCGAGGCGCGTACGCAAAGGCGCACGATAGACTCACCGCGTGGCTGAAGGCATACCCTCTGCAAACCAACAAGTGGGGGCCCTTTTTCGAAGACATCACCGGTTGGTCGAACACCGAGATCAACGCGGACACGATGGCCTGGTACATCTTGGAACACCCGTCCTGGGATCCCCGCGGCTACGATCATGCCCGGCGGATCCTTAGCTGGAGCCGAGCCATATTCGCCAATCCCGCGTGGAAAAGGTACGGGCTAAATGCGATCAACGAACAGACTGCGTACCCGGTTCCCGGCAACAGTCACACGTCGCGCCACGCCTCCGTCCAACTCCTTTACGCGGCGAAGACCCGTGACCTTTCGCTGAAATCGGAGGCGATCCGTCAGCTGAACTGGGCAACCTACATGGTCGGCGAGAAGGGCAACAACCGGTATTCGCTCGATGACATATGGCTGACGGACGGCTACGGAGACTATGTGCGGCATTACCTGCGTTCCATGGCGGCTGCGCCCGAGCTGTCACCCAGGGATCAGGACCACCTTCTGCAATCAAGCTCGGTTGTCCGGAGCATCAAATATGCCCCCGGTTCAATAGTTTATGAAACCTTCGATCAGTCTGCGGAGGAACTCCTGCGCCTGTCTTTTGAGCCGAAGACAGTGACTGCGGGAGGAGTCCAGTTACGACGTTTGAGAAGCAGCGAGGATCTGAAGGCTGGGGAAGGCTTCACTTACAACGCGGCCGGTGATGTGGCTGGGGTAGTTCGAATCCGACACACAAAATCGGGAAACATCGCGATCGCAGGCCCCTTGCGTCCGAACGTAGGCCCGACTTCCAAGTCGGACACCAGGGCAGCAGAGGAAGAAAAGGTCCGACTTGGAAGTCGGACCTACGGTCGGACTTACGCAGGCGATCAAGCCGTCAGGGTGCCGCAGAATGGGTCGGCGGAGATCCGGCTGGTTGCCCGGGAGGTCGACGCGACCGGTTCCACATTTGCAGTCTCTCCGCCGTCCCACGGCAAGCTTTCAGGAACCGCTCCGTTCTTGGTCTACACCGCCCGTCCGGGGTATATCGGGACCGATGCCTTCTCGTTCGTTGCTTCAAAGGGGGACTCTGAGAGCCGGCAGGGTTTAGTGACGATCGAGGTGTTCCGGCCGAACCTTGCCACCAGTCCGGCATCCAAAGCATTTGCGCTCGAGAAGGATTCGTCCGGCGAGAGTGGGCGCCTCCCCCTGCCTGCTCTGAATGACGGTGACGTGGCAACGGGGATCCAAGCGGGGAGCCAATCGCAACGCGCCAGGCAGGTTGCTGTTTGCGTCGTCTGGGACAAGGCCCAGCCGGTCAGGCAGGTGGTCTTTCACCAGGGCCTTGTGGATGCTTCCGGAGGCTCCTATGGTGCTCTCCCACGCCTCCGGATCACTGACGATGGGACAACATGGCGAGAAGCGCCCGGTTGTTCGGTCTTCCCCGCGGTCTATCCGCAGGGTTCGGCCGGATCACTCGCCGAGTACCTGTTCACACTACCGGAAGCAGTCTCCTGCCGCGGGATTCAACTGGCAGGCGAACTGGGAGGCACACAACCCGGCGCCTCTACCTGTCTGCGCGTCCGCGAACTCGAGGTTTTCCGTGATTTGGGCTCGAATCCTGTACCGCAGATCGAACACACGGTAGCGAGTACTTCGGTGGCAGAGGGACAGACCGCGGTCATCGGTGTTCGTATGCGGACCCCTGGCTTTTATCTGTTCCAGTGGCAGGAAAGCGTCGATGGCGGCCAGACCTGGTCTGATCTCACGGGGGGCCGCGGGCCGTATCTGGCGGTGAACGCAGCGCGGCAGTCGGAATACGACGGCAGGCAGTACCGCTGTGCGGTCTCAGACGGGATTTCACCGGTCGTCTTCGGCCGGCCGGTCACTTTAAAGGTCGCGGCACCGGGTTCGCAAGAGATACATGGCTCCAATCAGCCTCTTAAGTGAGAGGCCAGGCACGACGAGGTAAATATGACGGCAAATCGGCTTGCTCGAAGAGAATTTCTGTATGGTGTGGCAGCGGTCGGGACTGTGAGCGAGCTCGGCGGTCAACCGGTCGCCGGCAACAAACCGGACCGCTCTCTGCGCATCGCTTCCAATGAGTACTCATGGCAGGTTTTCTACGCGAGAGACAACCGGAACTTCAGGCAGTCGCTCGAAACGGGTCTGCGTGACGTTGCAGAGAGCGGGCTCAACGGCCTCGAGCCGTCCTGTGAGTCGCCGCAGGACATTGATCGACTGGCTCCGCTGCTGACAAAACACCGCCTGGAAATGCGCTCGCTTTACGTAAACAGCACACTGCACGATCCGCAAAAGTCAGACGCGAGTATAAAGCAGGTTCTTGCCGTGGCGGAGCGGGCCAGATCCGCAGGCACACGGATCATCGTGACCAACCCCTCACCGATCCGGTGGGGCGGGACCGAAGACAAAGACGACAAGCAGCTCAGAACGCAGGCCGGCGCACTGGAGAAATTGGGCAGAGAACTGAAGGGGCGGGGGCTCACTCTCGCCTACCACAACCATGACATGGAGCTAAGGAACGGGGCACGCGAGTTTCATCACATGATGGTCGCAACCGATCCCCAGTTTGTCTCGCTTTGCCTCGATGCTCACTGGATCTACCGCGGCACGGGCAATTCCTCGGTTGCCCTGTTCGACATCGTTGAACTCTACGGATCGAGGATCTCCGAGGTGCATCTGCGTCAGTCGAACAATGGTATCTGGAGCGAGACCTTTGGAACCGGCGACATCGACTATGCGGCTCTCGCAGCCAGGCTGAAGGCCAAGCGGGTGAAGCCGCACCTGGTGCTCGAGGTCGCCGTCGAGAAGGGCACGCCGAAAACTATGGATCCGGTCACGGCCCACCGCCAGAGCGCCGATTTCGTGCGCAAGACCTTTGGTGGGTTCTAGGAAAGCCGGATGGGGCACGGCAATAAGAGAAACACGCTCGCCAACCGGGCCGTAAAGCGGCGGATTCTGAACCGCGAATCCGCCCTACGACTAAGCGGTTACGGGTGGCGAGCGGTCGTAGGGCGGATTCGCGGTTCAGAATCCGCCGCTTTACGGCCCGGTTGGCGAGCGGAGTAACTCGAGCACGGTCGTGGCTGGTGCCAAGAACCCGCTTACTCCGCTGGAAAGCGCTTCGTGCGCGGCTCTGAAAAGGCAGCGCTCCGGGCGAAAGATGCTGGTTCGCTCACTTCCACCAGCCGAAGAAGCCTCTTTTCGCGCGAAGAAGCTCGTCCACGTCCCGGCGGACCTGAGCAGCCGTCTGGTACCGTTTATTCGCTTGTTTTTCAAGCAGGCGATAGAGCACTCGCTCGAACCTCTCATCGACTCTTATGCGGAACAGGTCCAGGTCGGGAGCCGGGTCGTTGATGATGGCGTGCAGGGTCGCGGGGAGCGAGTTCCGGCGGAAGGGCAGCTTGCCGGTCAGTCCTTCGAACATGACTATTCCGAGGGAGAACAGGTCACTGCGATGATCCACCGTTTGTCCGCAGGCCTGCTCAGGGGACATGTAATCCACCGTACCGAGCAGGGCGCCCTGGGAGGTGAGTTGTGATTGCCAGAGGTCCGGGCTTGTCTTTGGAACGAGTTTCGCGAGTCCGAAATCCAGTATTTTCAGGTCGTTAGACTTCGTGATGAACAGGTTGGCGGATTTGACGTCGCGGTGGATGACCCCCTGGCGATATGCGGCATCGAGTCCTTCGCACGCCTGCACCATCCAAGACGCCAGCTGTCTCCAGTCGACCGGGCCTTCTTTGGTCACTTTTTCCTTGAGCGTCTGTCCTTCGAGCCATTCCATGACGATCGCTACCTCATCCTGGAGCTCGAGCAACTCATAAACGGAGGTGATCCGGGGGTGGTTTAGCGCGGCCGACACGCGTGCCTCCTGAAGGAAACGCTTCTTGGAGATTTCGGCGTCGATCATCCCCTGTTTGATGACCTTCAACGCCACCGGGCGCTCCAGCAGAGTGTCCTGGCCGCGGTACACGTCACCCATGCCACCTTCGCCGATCTTGGAGAGGATCGAGTATTGTTGAACCGTCGTTCCGACGACTACGGCCGAGCGGGATCCGGATTCCCGACGACCCGACGGGCCGTGGAAGTCCGAAGAAGAAATGGCTGCCTTCAGGTGTTGCGCGAACAATCGTGAGGCGATCTTATAGACCCCGGATTCCTGACTGACGTAACCTTCTTTCACGAGATTTGCTGCAACCCAGATACTCTCCGGCCCGGGCTGGACGAGAGATAGCAGTTGAGTCAGTACTCGGAAGCTGTCAGCCGAGAGGTGTTCGAGGATGTAGTCGTAATGAGGCGAAGCTTCCTCGAGGAACCGGCTCTCGACTTCGTCCCGTTCCGGAGGTTTTCCCCCGGTCTCGGTCAGACAGTCGAAGTAGGCGCAGCACGCGATCTGCAGGAAGAAGGGGAAGCAACCCGCCATGTCCACGATGTGCTCGGTGAACGGTTCGAGCGAAAGTCCACATTTTTCGGACGGAACCCGAATCAGCTCTGCTGCTTCTTCAACCGAGAACGGCCGCAGGTGGAGGTTGCTGAAGATATTGAAGAAGGGTGAATCGGCAACTTCGCTCGAATGGCACAGTCTCTGCAGCTCCACTTTTGACGAAGTCACATAAGCAACCGCGTAGTGATTCGCCGCGGATCGCAGAAAGGAGAAGAACTCCCTTGAAAATGCCGGGTTGGAGGTAACCGCGTCGAATTCATCGAGCAGCAGGACCAGAGCCCGTCCCCGTTGTTTCAGCTCTTCCAGTTGCTGTTGAAATGCGGCGTACCCTGGCGGGCCGGCCTCCGGAAGGTCCGGGTAGAGCCGTTGGAGGGAGGGAAACAACAGGCCGAAGAAGTCATTCAGGTTGATATCGCGAAGCTGCTGAAAATCGAGGAAGATCACCCCGAGTGGCTCACTGCCCGTTACAAATTGTTGCTGGGTCCCCCGGTCGGTCAGGTGAAAAAGGAGTGACGATTTCCCCATCCGCCGCTCGCCGACGACGGACACGCTCTGCGGTCGTTCGGCACCTATTCGGTGCAGGATGTACCCGAGCTCCCTTTTGCGCCCGAAGAAGTGGGCCGGGTCGCGGATCATCAGCCGATTAAGGTATGGGTTCACTTTCGCCTGCCATTTTAGCTGTACAATCGAACCGGTGTCGATGAAATGAGTGGTCCGCTGGATGTCCTGCTCAGGCCTTTCGCAGTTCGCCGCGAAGAGGCGGCTTCTGCGGGCCTCCTGGCTGCCTATTTCTTCCTTGCGATGAGCTGCGTGACGACCATCAAGGCGCTGCAGTTCTCATCGTTCCTGAAGGACGTGGGGGTCGGGTGGAAGTTGCCCGTCGTTTACCTGATGTCCGCGGTTGTCTGCGTCCCGATTGTCTTGCTGTTTCGGGTACTCGCCCGCAGATATTCCCACGTAGGCGTCGCCAGCGTTACTTTGCTCTTCTTCTTTGTCACGCTGGTAGCTGCCCATGTGGGAAGGCCTGCAACTCCCCGCCTCTGGTTTAGTTTTGCTTTTTTTCTCTGGAGCTCGATTTTCTGCCTGTTGCTTCCGACCCTCGGATGGATCATTTCTTACGACCTGTACACGACCAGGGAGGGGAAGAGGGTCTTTGGCCTGTTCGGGATGGGCGGAATCGTCGGCGGAGCTTCGGGCGCCTTTTGGACTTACCTGTTCGCCGAAAGACTGGGAAACGCCGGTCTGGCAATCCAGACGCTCTTTCTGCTGATCGTGCTGCAGGGGATCCTGGCGCTGATCTACCAATCCAACCGCACCCGGTTTACGCTTCACGGGGCCAAGAGCCAGGCGTCCTATCGCGGTTCCGGCCTGGGTCTTCGAGCTGCCCGGCCCGGTTCTGCCTACCTCCGGAACATTGGCAGCCTGGTGCTAGTCAGTGCGGCCGTGTCGACGCTGATCGACCTCCAGTATCTCTGGTTCCTGGACCAGCGGTTCTCGGCTCCTGGTGTAACGGTCCTGCGGTCCTCCGCGGAAGAGGTAGCCACGTTCCTCGGCGGGCTGCTCGCTGTCATGTACGTGATCTCCGGTGTAATCCAGGTATCCACGACGGGGCCCCTCCTTCGTCGCTTCGGAGTCCAGGCCGCCTTGATTCTGCTGCCGCTCACCCTGCTGGTCGGAGCCGGCGTTGCCTTTGTGGCGGCTGCCTTCTGGGCAGCGGTCGGACTGAGGGCCGCAGACGGGTCGCTGAAATCGTCCGTGCAACGCACCGCGCTGGAGATTCTCTATGTTCCGCAGGCGGGCCCCCGGACTGCCTCCTTCCGCAGTTTCATCGACCTCGTAGTCAATCGGACCGGCGATTCGGCGGGTGCTGTCTTTTTTCTTCTGGCCCTCCAGCTTCCGTCGCCGGCGAGGGTGATGCCCCTGGTTCTCGTCGGTTTGACGGCGGTCGCTCTTCTCCTGGCGGTTCGCCTTGGTAAGGGATACCTGGAAAACCTGCGGGGCAGCCTTCAGCGGAGCGGGCTGGAACGGAGACAGGACCTACAAGAGGCCTCCGTCAATCCAGAGACGACGCTCGCTAACCTGCAGAGCTCCGACCGGTTGCGACTGCGCCTCGCCATGGAGCAACTGGCGGGTCACCCGGGTGCCCAAAGGGAAACGGTCGTCGCTCCGATTGGTGAGGAGATGCTGGAGACGCACATCTCCGGTCTTTACCGGAGACCGCCATCGTGGCTGGATTCGGTTGTCAGTCTGACCCGCCACCCCGATCCACATACGGCGGCTGCCGCTTTTCACGTGCTCGTCCGTGAGGACCCGGTCACGTACATGCGTGAGCTTCGCCAGGCCCTTGCCTCGGACTCCCTGCCGCAGATGGTCCACCTCGCTTACCTGGAGACGTACTTCGACCGACCCGAAACCCTGGTGCGTCCACCCCAAATGCTTGGTTGGTGTCAGCACGTGCCCCCGGCCGGCCAGGCGATCCTTGCCCGGATCATGGGCCGTACGCAGGATCGAGCATACCTGCCAGTCCTGCGCCAGTGGCTCCTGAGCGACGACGCCGAGCTCAGGCGCGGGGCCATCGAGGCCCTTGGGCGCTTTGCAGAACCCCGCTTCTGGAACATCCTGGTGGGCTTCCTCGTCGACAGCAAGACCCGACAAGCTGCCCGGAGGGCACTGGCCTGTTACGGCGATCAGGCCGTCGAGAACCTGCTGAACCTGCTCCACGACCCGGAAGCCGACATACGGGTCAAGCAGGAGATTCCCCTCGTTCTGGGCCGAATCAAGTCGTCGTCCGCACGTTCGGCGCTGTTGATCGCCTTGTACTGGCCTGACGCCGTAGTTTCTTTTCGGGCATTGAAGATGTTCAACAAGACCAGGGCCAGCCACGACCTGTCTTACTCCGAAGCATCTTTCTTGCCTGTGCTTATGCAATGGGCCCGGCAGTACTATCAGACAGCGAACCTGTTTACCGTCGCGCGGCGAAAGCAATCGGCCGCCTGGAAGCTCCTTAGAAAGGCGGCGGAGGAACGGTGCTCGTGGAGCGTTGAAAAGATTTTCCGGACGCTCGAGTTATTCCTGCCGCGTGGAGACGCTTACCTCTCATACCTGGCGATTCAAGGGGACAGGAAGCAGTTGCGAGACAATGCCATCGAGTTAATCGAGCTTCGCCTCAAGGGCGAAATCAAGCAGGCGCTGCTCCCGATATTCGCAGTCAACGAAACCCGCGAGGATGAAGCAATCGCCATCGGAAGGGACCTGTTCGCCTTGCCCTCTGGTACGCCCGAGGTGCTGAGAGACGGGCTTTTCTTCAGCGATTCGCTCGTCCAATGCTGCATAATGGCTGTGATCAGGGAAGAGGGGTTGGTTCAACTAAAAGAAGGCGTGGAGCATGTTGCAGATAGCGCTCACCCCCTGGTCCGCGAGACAGCCCGCTGGGCTCTCCAGTCCCTCTCGAGCTGAAATCGGGCCTTAGTTCGGTCATGCTGACTACTATCGAGAAGATCTTCCTGTTGCAGGACATAGACCTGTTCGCCCGCACCTCGACCGATCACCTCGCCTCACTGGCTGCTGTAGCCGAAGAAAAGATCCTCAAGGAAGGGCAGACTCTGTTCCAGGCCGGCGACCCGGCCGATACCCTGTATGCCCTCGTCGATGGGCGAATGCGCCTCGACGACGAGGCCGCCCCACAGGAGGTCCAAAAGTCGGTTCTCGATGTCTGGTCCTGCTTGGCCAGAAAGCCGCACCGCTACACGGCTTCTTCGCTGGGAAACTGCCGTCTCCTCTGTATCAGCGCAGAGGAGCTGCTGGAAGTTCTGGGCAGCGAACCCGATCTCGCCGTCGCCCTGCTCCAGCAGCTGGCGTCGGAAAAGACGTAGACAAGGAGACTGGGAGAGGGGGAGACGGGAGACAAGGAGACAAGGAGCCGACTACAATCACGTAGCAAGTGGCCCGCCCCTCGCCCCTCGCCACTTGCCCCTCGCCACTTGCCCCTCGCCGGCACATATCGCTATTTCGGTCACGGCTGGGTGAGCGCGCGGTAGGCTTCGGGTGTATCGATGTTCTGCAGGACGCCGGGGTCCTCGACAATCACGGGCTGCAGCAACTCGGGGTGTCTTTGCACGACGGCGCGCGCTCCCTTGTCGAGTGCTGCCGCCAGGATTTCGGGAAACAAAGCCTGGGGGAACACTACCGGGTGGCCTTTCCGGCTGCGGTGCACGGGGAAAACCAGTCGGCCGGGGAACGCCACTGCGTTCTCGACCAGGAGCCCGAGCGTCTCACGGAGAACCGCAGGATGATCGACCGGGTGCACCAACAGAGCGGTCGAGGCGCCCAGTTGCCGTATCGACACCTGGAGACTCGAAAGCTGCCCGAGCTCAGGCGCCGGGTTCACCAAGACCGTCGTCTCGCTGAGGTCAATCTCCGCCTGGATGCGCTCACGATGTTCTCCAAGGACAACGTGAACCGGCAGGCCAATTGCGCGGTGGAGGGCTATGATGTGCTCAAGAAAGGTTGACTTTCCGAAGGGAAGCAGGGGTTTCGGGAACCCCATCCGTGAAGATTTTCCGGCAGCGAGGATAACGCTGGCAATACCAGAGGCGGCGGTCATGGCAGGAAGAAGAATACCCGCAGGAGGAAAACTTGGCAATTGGCGAGGGTCTGCGGGCCACCAGGCTCGATGCCGCGCGAAACCAAAGAGCTGATTGCGCGTCTATATCCACGAAGGACTATGGCGGTACACGTTACGGAAAAAGCGGCGGCGAGAATCAGGGAAAACCTGGCTAAACAGAATATTCCGACCGGCGGGTTACGCCTGGGGGTCAAAGGCGGCGGGTGCTCGGGGTTGAGCTACGTGATGCGCTATGAACAGGCTACGAAGGCGGGGGACAAGATCTTCGAAGAAAACGGCGCCCGATTGTTCGTCGACCTGAAGAGCTATCTCTATCTCAAGGGGATGACGCTTGATTGGAAGGGGAGCCTCATGCACCAGAGCTTCGTTTTCATCAACCCCAATGCGTCCAAAACGTGCAGCTGCGGCCACTCCTTTTCCGTCTGACCCCGAGTTTTCGCTGTCTTCTTGTCCTCCTGTCTCCCTGTCTCCTGGTCTCGTTGGTCCGACTTCCAAGTCGGACATTTGGCATGCGGCCAGCTGGCTCGGTGTTGCTGGCGGTGTGAAGTGTCCGACTTGGAAGTCGGACCAACGCCTCTGTCCTCCCGTCTCCCTGTCTCCTTGTCTCCCTGTCTCCTTGTCTGTCTTTCATCCTGCCTTTCGATGCATCTCGACGGCGACGGAGGTCACTTTCCCTTTGAGCACGGCAGGAAACTTGTGAAGCGTGGCCTCGACCGCATTGATCCTCGGGTCGTCGAGGACTGCCCTGCATATCCGGCCCGATAGCGCCTCCAGCAGCTGATACTCTTGCTCGCCGGCCGTACGCTCGATCCTGTCGACCAGATCGACGTAGTTAACCGTAAGTGACAGGTCGTCGGTGTTCGCTGCAGCCTCCAGGTCCAGTTCAATGACCAAGTCGAGGAGCAGCCTCTGCGGTTCGCTGCGCTCGGCTTCAGTGGTCCCGATGCGCGCCAGGAAAGAAACCCCGTTCAGGTGGATCCTATCTGCCATGTTCCGGTCAGTTTACTCGATTCCAGCCGTCCGGTAATATTTGAGACAACGGGGCCGGAAACATCCAGCGAGGAGCGAAACGATGCCAAAGAACGGGATCACGATAAAGTACCTGGGACACTCTACGTTCCTCTTTACGACGCCGGCAGGTAAGAAACTGCTGATCGATCCGTGGGTCAGCAGCAATCCGGCCTGTCCCGACGCGGACAAGAAGATCGAGTCGCTCGATACCATGCTGATTACCCACGGCCATTTTGATCACATCTACGATGCGGTCGGTCTCGGGAAAAAGCTCGAGCCGAAGATTGGCTGCATCTTCGAAATCGCGAATTGGCTGGGCCGAAAAGGCGTGAAGAACGCGAGCGCGATGAACAAAGGCGGCAGCCAGCAACTCAATGACGTCCGCGTAACCATGGTGGACGCCCGTCACAGCTGCGGCATCACGGAAGAGGACGGCTCGGTCGTGTATGGCGGAGAAGCCGCCGGCTTCGTCGTTGAGTTCGAAAACGGGTTCAAGGTCTACCACTGCGGCGACACATCGGTGTTCGGGGACATGAAGATCATCTCCGAACTGTACAGTCCGGACCTGGTTCTGCTCCCCTGTGGTGATCTGTTCACGATGGGACCGAAGGAAGCCGCCTACGCCTGCCGGCTCATGAAGCCGCGTCGGGTGATCCCGATGCACTACGCGACCTTTCCGCCGCTGGTCGGCACTCCCGAGCAGCTGAAGGAACTGACCAAGGACCTGGGTACGGAAGTCGTCGCCCTCAAACCAGGCGAGACGATGCTCCAGTCGAGTATCCTGCAGCAGGTGTAAGGCTCAGAAGTCTGGGCGGTTGGTCCGTTCGAAGTTGTTCAGGATGTCGAGGCACTCGCTCGCATACCGCCGCGCCCCGGCCGGGTCTCTACGCCGGCTCGAGAGCGCGATGATGACGTACTTCTGGTGCTCGTACAGGAGATAGAAGAGCCTTCGAATTGCGGCCTCGCCTTCGCGGGTCTGAACGCGAGTGCCGTAACCTTGCCAGAAGGCCGGTTGGGTAACTCCGCAGTATTCCGCCACCGCCAAGTCCCATTCGATGTCGCCCCAGCAGGCCCGGTCGAAATCGAGCACCCCGGTAACTGTTCCGTCCCTCGCGACCAGCAAATTGGTCCCCCAGATGTCGCCATGGAGGAGGTGAGGGGTGCGGCAGTGATCGAACAGCCCGAGGCGGTTGTCCAGAAGGCCCAGCGCCCATTCGGCTGTCTGGGGGCTGTAAATACCCGCAGCCGCAATGTCACCCAATTCGAGGCGGAACATCTCGCGGAAAGCGGCAGCCCAGGTGGGTTGAGGCTCCATGGGATGGTGTGCGCCAAGATAGCCGAAGCGATTCTGCCCGTCGACGATGGTGTGAATGCGGGCTATGTGGCTGCCCCACTGGGATAGCGCCCGGTCCCACGCTGAGCCGGTCAGGTTAGCCTCGCTGAGCGGAGTGCCGGGAAGAAGCGGCATGATGAGGAAGTCTCGATCGATCTTCTTTCGCGAAAAATCGAAGTGCACGATCTCCGGGATCGGGATGTCGATCTTCGCTTGGATGCGTCGGTGGATGTCCGGTTCCTGACGCATCATTCTGCGCTCGTAAAACAGCTGAAGCATAGAGTCCGGCGGCGCTACACGAACCACATACTGGCGCCATGTTCCGGTTAACCTGAATGTCTGGGAGAACTTGCCGGCGCCGAACTGCTCACACAGCCATGTTGACTTTCCCACGGCTTCATTCATCAGCTCAACCACCGTCTCGCGCAAGATTCCCCTTTTCGATGGGTCCGGGATCAACGAGGACGCGGCGGCGTTGGGTGGGATCACATGATTAGGATACACGGTCGCTAATCCAGGGTTGGTTATACCAGTCACAGTAAGCCGGGTTGGCTTCAGTTTTGGGTGCCCGGAAAGTAAGATGGAAGTTAAGGATACGCGATGCCCCTTGGGAAGAAGACTCAGTTCGAGGTATCTGAGGCGTCTTCGGACGACTGGAGCGAGGAGCGTGAGCGGCTGCTCCAGCGCAGGATCAGCGAACTGGGGCTGAAGCTCGAGGGAACCCGGCTCGAGAAGCTCGTTGAGCAGTTGTACGAGGAACTGCAGACGGCCGGACTCCAGGAGTTCCGGCCCCTCGTCTTCCTGTCCGACGAGTGGGGGTGCCCGGAAGGCGTCCCCGTCATCGGCATACCTTTCTTCCTCGCCAACAAGAAGCTGTCCCGCCTCGAAGAAGAAATGATGGAGACGATCGAGGCTGAGACCGATGTCGAAATTCTTAGCTATTTGCGACACGAAGCAGGCCACGCGTTCAATTACGCGTATCGGCTCTACGAGACCGAGGATTGGCATAAGTTGTTCGGGCCATATTCGAGACCGTACAGCGAGGATTACCAGCCAAACCCGTTTTCCCGCAACTTCGTCCGGCACATCCCGGGCTGGTACGCACAGAAGCACCCGGACGAGGACTTTGCCGAGACCTTCGCGGTTTGGCTGAACCCCTCGTCAGACTGGCGAGACGTTTATAAGGACTGGGGTTGTTACAAGAAGCTCCTTTACGTGGATCGTGTTGTCCCGATGCTGGGAAAGACCCGGCCGCCCGTGACTGCGGGAGACTACCGTGAGGAGCTGAGTTTCTCGTTAGCTGAGTACTATAAGCGCCTGCGTCCCAGCGAGATCGATATCCCGGCCTACTTTGACGGCGATCTCAAGGATATCTTCGAGCGCCGTGTCCCCACAGGTAAAGAGGACGAGTGGCAGTCTGCTTCGGAATTCCTCAACCGCCACCGCAAAGACATTGTCGGCAAAGTGACTTACTGGACAGGTCTCAATGACACCCTGGTGCGTTCTCTCGTGAACCATTTCAGGGACCGGGCCAAGGAACTGCAGCTGTGGGTGAACCCGGCGAAAAGCGGCACGGTTCTAATGGAACTGACCGCTTACACCACCACACTGGCAATGAACAAGCTGTACAAGGGCGATTTCGTGATCAAGTGACCGACCGCACTCACTGGATTCAGGATGAATATAACCCTCCTATACGATGCACTAGAAGATGACCACAAAGCCGAGGCCGAAGCCAGCGGCGAGAAACTGCCGTTGGTCTATGAGTCAGTCTCGCAGTCGCTGGACAAGCTGGGTCACCCGGTCAAGCTCCTCGCCGCTTCCGCGCGCATCAGGGACCTTGTTTCAAAAATCGCAAGCGACGAGAGCGACCTGATTTTTAACCTTTGTGAGTCATTGGCGGGCGTCAGCCACCACGAGCAGAACGTCGCGTCACTGCTCGAGCTGATGGGAAAACGCTTCACCGGGGCGCCCGCCTTCGGACTGGCGTTAGCCCAGGACAAGGCGCTTTCGAAAAAGCTCTTTTCGTTCCATTCGGTGCCCTATCCCAAGTTCTCCATCATGAATGCGGGCCAGGTCGAATGGGCCGACAACCTGGAATTCCCGCTGTTCGTCAAGCCCCTTAATCAGGACGCTTCGATTGGTATTGACGCCAACTCGATCGTCAACGATGTCAAAGAGCTGATGGAGCGCATCTCTTACATCACAACCGAGTTCCGAACCGCCGCGCTGGTCGAGGAGTACGTCGAGGGGCGGGAGATCTATGCCGGCGTTCTGGGCAATGAGAAGCCCGAGGTCCTTCCCCTACTCGAGTGGGACTTCTCGAAGCTGCCGTCCGACGAACCGAAGATCGCGTCGTCCGAGGCGAAATGGGACAAGAAGTCCGCCGGCTACAAAGCGCCCGAGCGCTTTCCCGACGACATCCCCGAAGGGGTTATCGAACGGATAAAGGAAGCGGTCGTCAGCACCTATCAGACGCTGAAGCTGCGTGACTACGCCAGGGTCGATCTGAGGCTCGTCTCTCCGAAGGGTAAGTCGAAAAGTCCGGATTCATGGGATTTCTACGTTATCGAAGGGAACCCCAATCCTCACCTGGATCCCAAAGGTGAATTGAGTCTGGCGGCGCAAAAACAGGGCTTGAGCTATCCGGATCTGATCGACCGCATCATCCAGTCGGCCATGCAGCGGCCCGAATAGCAGGTGGGTCATCCTTCCTGAACACGATTTTAGCCGTAACAGAGGGGTCAACAGAGGGGTCGGACCTGAGGAACTCTTGGTATTACCTTTCGTTAGCTGATTCTGAGCCCTGGAAACGGTTCTTAGAACGCAAAAAGAGGGGTCAGAATGAAAGCGTTTAGCTTGGCCGGTCAAGGTACCTGCCGCTCTTTAGCCCGTAGGCGAGCACTCTTGTGGAGTGCGGGGGCAACGAGAAGCCGACGCTGTATCAGGCTTCGAGGCGACACCGCTTTCCCCGTGCGCGATTCTGCGTAATCGAGCGGCCAGACGGGCGAAATGGTAGACTCCCGTCCTCCCGGTGACGCAAGATCTCGCAGGGGGAAAGCGGCGTCGCCAGGACTCCTGGTAAAGCCTCGGAGTCCCTCTGCCGCCGCGCTCCAAAGCTTCGCCCGCCTTAGGGGTCCGGCTCGAAACCCAAGCTAAACGCTTTCGAAAATCCCGGCGCAAGGCGTCTCCAAAACCCCCTGATTCGACTTAAGCACTGTCGCTGCAACATTATTTCGGGGGGACCCAAACGGGGCCGCTGCCCTTCCGCAAGGTCGACGGCTGAAATGAGCTGACCAGCTGACCGGCTGACCAGCTGACCGAGATCCGACCGGGTAGCCAACCGGCCCGGTTGGTGAGTTGCCGCCGCGGTCTCATTCAGCCGGTCAGTTAGTCAGCTCATTAGTTAGCAGAGTTAATCTTTGAGGCGAAGGGTTGCGCCTCCGGCGGGATGCGCAACCCTTCAAGATGGGGCCTGACGGGACGATTGGTTGAGCTCGGCTAGAACATCAGCCGCATTTCGAGCACGACGTTTCGCGGACCGCCATTTTCCAGACCGCCCCTGGTGCCGCTGATTTTGCCTACGTTCAAGGGTTGGGACAGATTCAACGCCCCGGCCGGCATCGACAGGTTGGTGTGGTTGAACACGTTGTTGGCGTTGATTTGGAATTTGAGGTTCACCCCTTCCTTGAGCAGGAACTGTTTGCTTAGCGCGGCGTGCTGCACGTTAAGCCCCGGCCCTTCGATGACGTTGCGTCCGCAGTTTCCGAACCGGCCGATGTTGGCGGCGGGGATCACGAACGCCGAGGCGTCGAACCACCGCTCCTGCGTGCGCTGATCGGCTGGCAGGTTCCCGTCTGCTATTCGGTCCGGTCGGAGTCCACCGAGCGCGCCTTCACTATGCTGGGGCCTGGTTAAACCGGTCCCGGAAATGTCCCTGCCCGTGAAGTAGGGCGTAAAGAACTGGCCTGTTTCGAAGAAGAAAAAGCTTGACAGGCTCCACTGCCCCAGAATTCCATCGAGGAAACCGGGCATGTTGCCGCCAAGCCATCTGCCTCTGCCTACCGGAAGGTTCCATATCGCGGCTCCGGAAACCCGGTGGCGGGGTGAATACGCCTCGACCGCTCGTTCTCGCCCCACATCAAACGGATTCTCGATATGCGGCCCGAACTCGCTCCGCGCGTCTTCGACGTCGCTCATCAGCTTTGACCACGTCCAGGCGCCCTGGAAGTACAGCCCGCTCCCAAACCGCTTTTCAACGTCGAACTGCATCGAGTGGTAATCGGATCCCGCCTTTCCAGTCCCAAGGCCGTCATTCGACGCAAAGTAAACAACGGCGTATTGCTGCCAGGGCTTTCGAGAGGCGGAGTACTTAGTCGTGCTCGGCTCCGGCACGTTCAGGCTTTGTCGGTAGAGCAGGTCCCTGCTGGCCGACCCGATGTATGAGAGCCGGACGCCAATCTCACCGAGCTGCCGCTCCAGGGTCAGATTCCATTGATGTAACCTCGGGTTTCGGATGTTGACGTCAAAGGCCGGATAGCTATCCGTTCCCACATTGAGTGCCCCGTAGGAGGAGCCTGCACCGACGAACGGGTTCGGGAAGACATAGGTTGGATTGTTCTTGTTTGAGTTCTTAAACTCCTCGACATAGCCGAACAGCGGGGTTTGTTGCGGGGCGGTGACGTAAGTCCCGAAGCCGTCAATAAAGATCCCGTAGCCGCCGCGAATAACGGTGTTGTCAAAGGGCCGGAAAGCGACACCCAGGCGCGGAACGA
>Ga0105092_10000605_pt1 | contig 18863 bp, 16 predicted proteins | sample PPLLak2March2015_FD_87021 | JGI IMG/M metagenome (GOLD analysis project Ga0105092, IMG submission 87021) | Freshwater sediment microbial communities from Prairie Pothole Lake near Jamestown, North Dakota, USA - PPLs Lake P7 Core (1) Depth... | ecosystem: Environmental > Aquatic > Freshwater >... | reverse complement strand
CGCTCGCTGCACCTCTCGCTCTCGGGCCTGCGCGATCTCTCGATCATCGAGACGCCGCCGCGGGACCGCCTCGCGATCGAGACGCAGGTCGTCCCCTCGCGCCCCGAGGTCATCCGGGAGGCGATCGAGGCCGAGCTCGAGCGCGGCGGCCAGGTCTTCTTCGTGCACAACCGGATCGAGTCGATCGGCCGCGTGAAGCAGACCCTCGAGGAGCTGCTGCCGGGCGTGCGGATCACGGTCGCGCACGGCCAGATGCCGGAGGCCGAGCTCGAGAAGGCGATGCTCCGCTTCTTCTCGCGGGAGGCCGACGTCCTGCTCGCGACGGCGATCGTCGAGAACGGCCTCGACATCCCCTCGGCCAACACGATCCTGATCGACCGCGCCGACACCTTCGGCCTGGCCCAGCTCTATCAGCTCCGCGGGCGCGTGGGGCGAAGCGACAAGCCCGCGTACGCGTACCTTCTCATCGAGAAGAACGCCGCGCTCTCGGAGATCGCCCGACGCCGGCTTGCCTCCATCCAGGAGTTCTGCGACCTCGGCGCGGGGTTCCGCATCGCCGCGAAGGACCTCGAGATCCGGGGCTCGGGCAACATCCTCGGCGGCGAGCAGTCGGGGCACATCGCGGCCGTGGGGTTCGAAACCTACCTGTCGCTGCTCGAGGAGGCGATCCGCGAGATGCGCGGCGAGGAGCCGATCCCGGAGAGGGCGGTCACGCTCTCGCTCGGAGTGGACCTCGCCATCCCGCCGGAATACGTGGCGGACGAGAGCTGGCGGATGATGATCTACAAGAAGGTCGCGCGGGCCTCGGACGACGCCGCCCTCGAGGAGACGCGGCGCGAGATTGCGGATCGTTTCGGCGAGCCGCCGGCGGCGGTCGGACGCCTGATCGAGTACGCGCGGCTGCGCGCGCGGGCGGAGCGGCTGGGGGTCACCTCCATCACGCGGCAGGCCGGCCGCATCGACGTCCGCTTCGCGGAGGGGGCGCGAGTGGACGCCGACCGCCTGCTCGAGTTCGTCCGCGAGCGTCCGGGAGCGAGCCTCTCGCCCGCCCGCGTCCTCGCCTTCCCGGCGCCGGAGGGTGAGGCCGTCCTGCACGCCCTCATCGAGCTCCTGCCCCTCCTCGCCCGGGAGGAAGCGGCTTAAAACAATGGGACCCGGAAGTTTCCGCGGGGGGGCCTATGTTATGAAGAGCCGCATGAAACGGACCCTTCTCGCGGCCGCGCTCCTGGGCGTCGCGGTCCTTCGCCTCTCCGCCGCCGAGCTCGTCGAGCGGATCGTCGCCCGGGTCAACGACCGGCTCATCACGCAGTCCGAGTACGACAAGCGGCTGGCGATCGCCATGCGCGCCCCGCGCGCGCCCGACGCCCAGACGCTCCGCGGCACGGTTCTCGAGGACATGATCCGCGAGAAGCTGCTCGAGGAGCGCGCCAAGGAGATGTCCGTGTCGGCGACGGACGAGGAAGTCGAAGCCGCCGTCCAGCGGGTGAAGGCCCAGTACAACTTGACGTCCGACGCGGAGTTCGACGCGGCGCTCGCCGACTCGGGCATGACGCGCGACGACCTCCGCCGGCAGATGCGCGAGACGATCACCCTGCAGAAGGTCATCGGCCGGGACGTCGCCTCCCGCATGGACCTCTCCGACGACGGTCTGCGCATCGAATACGAGCGGCGCAAGGAGCAGTTCTACGCGGTGCCGGAGTCGGCGCGCGTCTCCGAGATCGTCGTGAAGTTCACGCCCGGGGATGCCGAGTCCCAGGCCGCGGCCGCCGCGAAGGTCGAGGAGCTCCGCGGGAAGATCAAGGCGGGGACGCCGTTCGCCGACCTGGCGAAGGCCGACTCGGAAGGGAAGACCAAAGACCGCGGCGGAGAGCTCGGCACGGTCAACAAGGGGGAGCTCGTCGAGGCCCTCGACGTCGCGATCTTCACGAGCAAGGACGAGTATTCCGCGCCCGTTCTCATGAACGGCTCGATCTCGCTCCTGCGGGTCACCGAGCGCAAAGACGCCGGCTACCGGCCCTTTTCCGAGGTCAAGGACGACCTGCGCAAGCGCATCTCAGACGAGCTCTACGAAAAGCGCTTTACCGAATACATGGACAAGCTTCGCCGTGAGGCCTTCGTCAAGATCTACGATCCGGAGCTCGCGAAGCTCGACCAGCAGGCGAACGAGAAGAAGACGAGCTAGCGACCCGCGATCCGCCCCCAGCGACCGGCCGAGATGACGCGTCCGAGCCCACTGGCTCAAAGCTGAAGCCTGACAGCTGGAAGCTCACTCCTTGCGCCTCCCCCTCCCTCCCAACTTCTCCTTCGACGCCGTCGTGCGGTCGCACGGCTGGTACGACCTGCCTCCGTTCTCCTACGACACAGCCTCGGGGGTCCTGTCGACGCGGCTTTCCGAGGGGGAAGTCGCTTTTCGAGCGCGGGACGAAGGCCTCGAGGCGAGCGGCCGCGGCCTCTCCCGCTCCGAGCTCTCGCTCGCCGCGCGCCGGGTCTTCTCGCTGGACCTCGATCTCTCGGCGTGCGCCGGCGCTTTCGCGCCGGTGCCCGTGCTCGCCCGTGGCCTCGCGCGCGGCGGAGGACGCATGCTCCGCGCGCCCACCCTCTTCGAAGACGCGGTCAAGATGCTCTTCACGACGAACTGCTCCTGGGCGGCGACGCGCGGGATGGTCGTCCGGCTGATCGGTCTCGCGGGCGGCGAGGGCGGCGCGTTTCCGGGCCCGGCGGCGATCGCCCGCATTCCTCCCGCGCGCTTGAAGACCCGCGTGCGCTGCGGTTATCGGGCGGTCGCGCTCTCCCGGTTCGCGCGGCGCGTGGAGTCGGGCCGGCTCGATCTCGCCGCCTGGGAGCGGCCGGAGGCGTCCTCGTCGGAGGTGCGCGAGGCGATCCTCGCGGAGCACGGCTTCGGGCCCTACGCCGCCGAGGGTCTGCTGCGCATCCTCGGGCGTCACGACTACCTCGCGCTCGACTCCTGGATCCGCAAGCGGTATCGCGAGCTCCATCGCGGGCCGGCGAAGACCGTGGACTCCGCCATCGCCCGGCGGTACGCGCGGTTCGGGGCCTTCCGGGGACTCGCGCTCTGGCTCGAGATGACGAGCAGATGGCACGAAGGACCCGACAGGATCTGGCCGTAGCGCGACGATGCACAAGATGTTGTGCGAAAAGCCCTCGCGGCCTTCCAGCGATCCTTACGCCCGTTTAACGCTCCGAATTTTTTAAGGCAAACAACTTTCCTTGACTAATAAACCTCGGGACTCCTAACATCCGCGCAGTGGCCGAATCTGGCTAAAAGTGGGAGAAAGTGGTCCCGGGCTTCCGACGGGACACCAATTGAAGGAATGGATCGCTTTCGGGGGAGCGCCCCGGCCCGTCTCGACGAGAAGGGCCGGCTGAAAGTGCCGAATCTTTTTCGGCAGCAGATCGAAGAAGCCTTCGGACGCGATCTCTTCGTCACGTCGATTCACGGCCGCAACTTCCTTCTCTATCCGCTTCCGATCTGGCGCCAGCTCGAGGAGAAGCTCGCCGAGCTGCCGGCCATCCATCGCGCGAAGAACAAGTTTCTCGAGCGCGTCAACTACTTCGGCCAGGACGCCGCGATCGACGGGCAGGGGCGCGTGCTGATTCCGCAGATCCTGCGCGACGCCGCGAAGCTCGCGGCCGACGTCGTCGTGACCGGGAACATCGACCACCTCGTGGTCTCCGACCGCGGCGCGCTCGCCAAGCGCCTCTCGACCGAGGAGTTCGGTCCCGAGGACTACGACGAACTGTCGAAACTCCTGCTCTAGCGAGGAAAAGAGACCATTGAAGCGCGGCCGCACACACCGGTTCTTCTCGACGAGGTCGCCGCGATGCTCGCGCCCGAACGCGGCGGGTTCTTCGTGGACGCGACGGTCGGCGCCGGCGGCCACGCCGAGGTTCTCCTCGAACGCGGAGGGGAGATCCGACTGCTCGGGATCGACCGCGACCCCGAGGCCCTCGTTCTCGCGGGCGAGCGGCTGGCGCGTTTCCCGGGCCGCGTGGAGCTGCTCGCGGGCGACTTCGCCGAGCTCGACGCCCTCTGCGCCGGACGGCCTCCGGCCGCCGGCATTCTCGCGGACCTCGGGGTCTCGTCGATGCAGCTCGATCGGGGGGAGAGGGGCTTCTCGTTCCGGCGGGACGGCCCCCTCGACATGCGCATGGGAAAGAGCGGCCGCACCGCCGCCGACATCGTCGCGACGGCTTCGGTCGATGAACTCACACGGATCTTCCGTGAATACGGGGAGGAGCGAATGGCGGCAAAGATCGCGCGCGGAATCGTAGCGGAGAGGACCCGGAGCCCCATCCAGTCGACTCGCCATCTCGCCCGCATCGTGGCGGGGGAGAAAGGGAGTCGCGAGAAGATCGATCCGGCGACTCGCGTCTTCCAGGCGCTCCGGATCGAGGTCAACCAGGAGCTCGTCGCCCTCGCCCGATTCCTCGCCGCGGCCGTCGCCCGCCTGAATGCCGGCGGTCGGCTCGCCGTGATCTCGTATCACTCGCTCGAGGACCGGATCGTGAAGGACGCCTTCCGGCGGAACTCGGGAGTCTGCTTCTGCCCCCCGAAGCTGCCGACCTGCATCTGCGGCGCGCGCGCCGCGCTCCGGGTGCTGACCCGGAGGCCGATCCGACCGGGGGAAGCCGAGCAGCGGCGCAACCCGCGCTCGCGCAGCGCGCGTCTGCGCGTCGCCGAGAAGCTCCCCCTCGAGAGCGCCGGAATCGCAGAACGCATGGGCGCGATCTGAAGCGATGAGCACCGTCTACGCCCAGACGAAGCGGGTCGAGAACCTGCACCTGACGCGCGAGCGCGACCGCCGCCGCGGGCGGGAGCTCGCGACCTTCCTCCTCGTCGGGCTGCCGGTGGCCTGCGCGTTTCTCGCGTACGCGGCGCTCCACATCGAAACCGTCCGCGTGGGGTACATGCGCGAGGCGCGGCAGCGCACGATCGCGGCGCTGAACGAAGAGAGTCGGCGGCTGCGCGCCGAGCTCGGACAGGCCTCCTCGCCGGAGCGCGTCGCCGCGGTCGCCCGGCGCGAGGGGCTGCAGCCGCCGCGGCCCGGCCAGGTCCAGATCGTCGACAAGAAAGGGGAGGCCTCCCGGTGAACGTCGTCGGCGTCCGTCGCGGCCGCACGCGCTTCTTCGCGTTGATCCTGGCGCTCTGGGGCGCTGTCGTCGTCGCGAGGCTCGTCCAGATCCAGATCGCGGAGGGCTCCCACTACCGGGCCAGGGCACAGCGCCAGCAGGAGCGGCGGGTCGAGATCCCGGGGCAGCGGGGGTCGATCCTCGACCGCGAGGGGCGCGAGCTCGCGGTCTCCGTCGAGTCGGCGTCGGTCTACGCGATTCCCGACGACGTGCGCGGGCGGCGCGAGACGGCCGCGGCGCTCGTCCCGGTGCTCGGGCTGGCGAGCGGAGAGATCCTCGAGAAGCTCTCGAGCGACCGCGGTTTCGTCTGGCTGCGCCGGCAGCTCGACCCCGAGGCGGTCGCGGCGGTGCAGGCCCTCAAGCTGCCGGGCATCCATTTCGTGACCGAGCCGAAGCGCTTCTATCCGAAGGGGCGGCTGGCCTCCGCGGTCCTCGGCTTCGTCGGTACCGACGGCGTGGGCCTCGCGGGCCTCGAGCACTTCTACGACGGGACGATCCGGGGCACGCCCGGCGAGCTCGTCGCGCTCACGGACGCGCGGCGCAGCCGCTACGGCGAAGCCGACGACGCGGGCAGCCGGCCCGCCGAGGAGGGCGCCTCGCTCGTGCTCTCGCTCGACTCGGGCGTGCAGTACGCCGCCGAGCACGAGCTCGCCGAGGCGATGCGCGCGCACCGCGCGAAGTCGGGCACGATCGTGGTGATGGATCCCTCGAACGGCGAGATCCTCGCGATGGCCTCGGCCCCCGACTTCGATCCCAATGCCTTCAATCGCTATCCGGCCGAGACCCGGCGCAACCGCGCCATCGCCGATGCGTACGAGCCGGGCTCGACCTTCAAGATCGTTACCGGGGCGCTCGCCCTCGAGCACGGCCTCATCGGACTCGACGAGATCATCGAGACCGGCGACGGCACGATCCGTGTCGCGAACACCACGATCCAGGAGGCCGACCGCCATCGTTACGGGGCGCTGAACCTGGCGGGCATCTTCGAGCACTCCTCCAACATCGGCATCATCCGCGTCGGGATGCGTCTCGGCGCCGGCCGGCTGCACGACGGCGCGGAGATGCTCGGCGTCGGGCGGCCGACGGGGGTGGATCTTCCGGGAGAGAACCCGGGCATCTTCCGGCCGCTTCCGAAGTGGTCCGGCCTCTCGACGGCCTCGATCTCCATGGGCCAGGAGGTCTCGCTGAACGCTCTGCAGCTCGCCCGCGTCACCGCCGTCGCGGCCAACGGAGGCTACCTCGTCGAGCCCCATCTCGTGACGCGGATCGTGGAGCCAGGCGGGCGAGTCCGCGCCGTGCCCGAGACCGAGCGGGTGCGTGTCCTCTCTCCGCAAACCGCGCGGGCGATCTCGAAGATCCTGGTGGGCGTCGTCGAGCACGGCACCGGCGCGAAGGCCGCGGTTCCGGGATTCGCGGTCGCGGGCAAGACCGGCACGGCCCAGAAGGCCGGCGTCGGGGGATATCAGGCCGGTCGCCACGTGCCCAACTTCGCGGGCTTCGCTCCCGCCGAAAACCCCCGCTGCGTCGCGGTCGTCGTGGTCGAAGAGCCGCAGGGCAAGTACTACGCCGCCGAAGTCGCCGCCCCGCTCTTTTCCCGCGTCATGGCGCAGGCGCTCGGGATCCTGCGTGTCGCGCCGCGCGAGCAGCGCGTTCCGGAGTCCGTCCTGGCCGACGCAGCCCCGCTCGAGACCGCTCCGCGGTACCGCGCGGGCATCGAGCCCGCGGCGGTCCGGCTCTCGCCCCCGGAGCCGCCGGCCGAACCGGAGCTCACGCCGAGCGTGCTCGGCTTCTCCGCGCGACAGGCCGTCGCGGTCTTCGCCGCCGCCGGCGTCCTGGCGCGCCTGCAGGGCAGCGGCTTCGTCGTCGCGCAGGACCCGCCGGCCGGCTCGCCGCTGCGGGCCGGCGCCGTGCAGACGCTTTTTCTCGCCGATCGCGCGGAGGCTCCGGCCCGGGCGGCCGGGTCCCCCGCCGAGGAGACGCCGCCGCCTCCCGCGACTCCGTGAAGCTGATGGAGCTCGTGGGTGCGCTTCCGGGTGTGGTCGTAGCGCCCGAGGCGCGGGATGTCGCGCCTGAAGGGGCGCGCACACAAGGCGTCGCGGCCGAGGGATCCATCGACGTCGCTCGGATCGAGAGCGACTCGCGCCGGATCCGTCCCGGCGATCTCTTCGTGGCGCTCCGCGGGGTCAAGACCGACGGCCTCGAATTCGTTTCGGACGCGATCGCCCGGGGCGCCGTGGCCGTCGTCTCGGACCGGCCGGCACCCGAGGGCGTCGCTCCCGCAGTCCCGTGGGTCCGCGTCTCGTCGGCGCGCCGGGCCCTCGCGCTCCTCGCGGCGGAGCTCCACGGCCATCCGGCCGAGAAGCTCGTGCTCGCGGCGGTCACCGGCACGAACGGCAAGACCTCCACGACCACCCTGCTGGAGGCGATCCTCGCGCGCCGCTACGGGCAGACGGGCCTGCTCGCGACGACCCTCTACCGCACCCCGCGACGCACCATCGCGGCCAGCCGCACGACGCCCGAGGCGACGCTCATCCAGGAGCTCCTCGGGGAGCTCGTCGCCGACGGCGTTCCGGCTGCCGCCATCGAGGTCTCCTCCCACGCGCTCGTGCTCGACCGCGTGACCGGCTGCCGCTTCGACGCCGCCGTCTTCACGAACCTGACGCGCGATCACCTCGACTACCACGGGACGATGGAGGAGTACTACGAAGCGAAGAAGCTCCTCTTCTCCATGCGAAAGCCGGACGGCGTCGCCGTCGTCAACGTCGACGACCTCTACGGACGGCGGCTTCTGGCGGAGATCGCGCCGCCGTTCACGAGCTTCTCGCCCTCCGGCGCGGCCGCCGATTTCCGCGCGGAGGCGATCCGGAGCGACATCGGCGGCACGCGCTTCGACGTCGTTCACGCGGGCGGACGGTTCGCGGTCGCCTCGCCCCTCCTCGGCCGCTTCCAGGTCAGCAACGTCCTCGGCGCCGTGGCGGCCGGCATCTGTCTCGGCGTTTCCGAGTTCGACGTCGCCGCGGCCATCACCGGCGTCCGCGACGTGCCCGGACGGCTCGAGCGGGTCGAGGCCGGGCAGCCCTACACGATCCCTGTGGACTTCGCCCACACCCCCGACGCCCTCGAGCGGCTGCTCGCGGCGGTGCGCGAGCTCACGGACAAGAAGATCATTCTCGTCTTCGGCTGCGGCGGCGACCGGGACCGCGGCAAGCGGGCGCCGATGGGCGAGATCGCCGGGCGCCGGGCCGACATCGCGATCGCGACGTCCGACAATCCGCGCTCGGAGAGCCCGGAAGCGATCCTGCGCGAGGTCGAGGAGGGGCTCGCCCGCTCGGGAGCGACGAAGTACCTGAAGATCGTCGACCGGCGCGAGGCCATCCGCGCCGCCATCGAGCTCGCGAACGCGGGCACGGTCGTGGTCATCGCCGGCAAAGGTCACGAGACGTCGCAGTCGATCGGGGGACGGGAGCTGCCCTTCGACGACCGCAAGATCGCCGCCGAGCTCGCGGTCGGACGCGGTGCCCAGGACAAGGGAACGTCGTGAGGTTCACGGTCGGCGAGCTCGCGATTTCCATAGGGGCGGGCGCGCGCGTGGACGGGGCCGCGACCGGCACCACGCTCTCCGGGGTGGCCGTGGACTCGCGGCGGGTGCGCCCCGGCGACCTGTTCGTCGCGATCCGCGGCGAGCGCGTCGACGGCCATGCCTTCGCCCGGGAGGCGGCGGCCCGCGGCGCGGCCGCTCTCCTCGGCGAGCGCCGCCCGGCGGATCTGCCTGAAGGCATTCCCGCGGTCCTCGTCGAGGAGCCGGTCCGCGCCTTGCAGCTGCTCGCCGCGGCGATGAAGCGCGCGATGGGATTCCGGCTCGCCGCGATCACCGGCTCGGTCGGAAAGACGACGACCAAGGACTTCACCGCCGCGATCCTCGCCCGCCGCCTCGCCGTCGAAAAGACGCCGGGCAACCAGAACAGCCAGATCGGCTTCGCGATGTCGATCGTGAACCTGCCTCGCCGGCCCGAATGGATGGTGGGCGAGATGGGGCTGTCGGCGCCCGGCGACCTCTCGCGCCTCTCGCGGACTTTCGAGCCCGACGTCGCGGCTCTCCTGCTCGTGGCCCCGGCGCACCTCCAGTTTTTCTCGTCGGTCAACGCCATCGCCGAGGCGAAGGCCGAGATCCTCGAGGGGCTCCGCCCCGGCGGAACCTTCGTCGCGAACGCCGAGGATCCTCGGGTCGAGGCGATCGCCGCGCGCGCGTCGGAAGGCGGCCGAATCCGAGTCGTCCGCTTCGGTCGATACGAGGCGAGCCCCTCCGCGGACGTCACGGCGCGCGACGTCGTGGCCGACGCCGCAGGAAGCCGGTTCCGCCTGAAAACACCCGCGGGGGAAGCGGACGTCCGGCTGCCCCTGCCCGGGCCGCATCAGGTCGCAAATTTTCTGGCCGCCGCGGCGATCGCGTTCGTCGTGGGCCTTCTGCCGTCCGATTGCGCCGAGGCGGCCTCGGAGATGCGCCCGGCGGCGCACCGGGGGGAGTGGCGCCGCCACGCCTCCGGGGCGCGGCTCTACGACGACACCTACAACGCCAACCCCGCCTCGATGCTCGCGGCCCTCGAGACGCTGGCGTCGGTGCCGGCGCGCCGGCGGATCGCCGTCCTCGGCGACATGCTCGAGCTCGGAGCGGAGGAGGAGCGCCTGCATCGCGAGACCGGGCGGCAGGTCGCCGGGCGGGCAGAGCTGCTCGTCGCCGTGGGCGAGAGGGCGCGCTGGATCGGCGAAGGGGCCGTCGAGGCCGGGCTGTCTCCCGCCGCGGTGATTCCGGCGGCCACGGCCGAGGAGGCCGCGCAGCGTCTCTCTCCGCGCCTCGCCGAGGGCGACGTCGTGGTGCTCAAGGCCTCGCGCGGAATCGGCCTGGACCGGACGGTCGAGGCGCTGGCGACGCCGGCTTCGGCGGACGGCAGGAAGTCGAGAGGCTGACATGCTCTACTGGCTGCTCTATCCGCTCGCCTCGAAGGTTCCGGCGTTCAACGTCTTCCGCTACATCACGTTCCGCACGGCGATGGCGGCCGTCACGGCCCTGGTCGTCTCGCTCGCCCTCGGCCCCGCGATGATCCGGGTGCTGAAGCGTTTCCAGGTCGCCCAGTCGATCCGCGCCGAAGGCCCCAAGACGCATCTCGCCAAGGCCGGGACGCCGACGATGGGGGGCCTGCTGATCCTCTTCGCGGTCCTCCTCGCGACCCTTCTCTGGATGGACCTGCCCAACCGATTCGTCTGGATCGCCCTGGGCACCCTCGCCGGCGTGGGCGCCGTGGGATTCGCCGACGACTTCGTGAAAGTGACCCGCCGGCGGAGCCTGGGTCTGAGCGGACGGGGCAAGCTCGTGCCCCAGTTTCTGATGGCCTTCGCCGTGGCGTGGGCGATCGAGCACTGGGCCGGGCATGCGGCTTTCTCGACGGTCGTGACGTTCCCGTTTCTCAAGAAGCTCCTCGTGGACCTCGGCATCTTCTATATTCCATTCGTGGCGCTGGTCGTGGTGGGGTCGTCGAACGCCGTGAACCTGACCGACGGCCTCGACGGGCTGGCGATCGGGGCCGTCGGAATCGCGGCCGGGACATACGGCATCCTGGCCTACGTGACGGGCAACGCCGTCACGGCGCGTTATCTCCAGATCCCCTACATCGCGCAGTCGGGCGAGCTCGCCGTCTTCTGCGGCGCGCTCGTCGGGGCCGCTCTGTGATTTTTATGGATCGAGTCCCAGCCCGCCGAGATGATCATGGGCGACGTCGGAGCGCTCTCGCTCGGCGCCGCCATCGCCGCCGTCGCGGTGATGACGAAGCAGGAGGTCCTGCTCGCGATCGTCGGAGGCCTCTTCGTGATCGAGGCGCTCTCGGTGATTCTCCAGGTCGGGTCCTTCAAACTGACCGGCAAGCGCATCTTCAAGATGGCGCCGCTCCATCACCACTTCGAGCTGCTCGGCTGGGCCGAGTCGCGCGTCATCATCCGGTTCTGGATCCTCGCGATCCTCTTCGCGGTCGTGGGGCTCTCGACCTTGAAGCTGCGATGAGCGCGCTGCCGATGAGCCGGACTGCCGCCTCGCCCGCGTCCCTCCCGCGCCGCGTCGCCGTTCTGGGCTTCGCCCGCAGCGGCCGCGCGCTCGCCGGAGCGCTTCTCGCGCGCGGCGTCGAGGTGTCGGTAGGCGACGCCCGCGCCGCGGAGGAGCTCTCGGGGGTCGAGGAGACGGCGACCCGCGGCGCCCGCTTCTTCTTCGGCGGGCCACCGGAGGAGCTCCTCGCCGGCGCCGACTGGCTCGCGATCTCGCCCGGCGTGCCGCTGGATTCCCCGGTCGTCGCCGCGGCGCGGTCCCTGGGCATCCCGGTCTACGCCGAGATCGAGATCGCCTACCGCATCGCGGAAGCGGAGGCGCCCGGCGCGAACCGGTGGATCGCCGTGACGGGCACCAACGGAAAGTCGACGACGACGACCTGGATCGCCGAGATGCTTTCGCGGGCGGGTTCGGGTACGGGTGCAAGGCGTCCCGTGGCGCTCGCCGGCAACATCGGCGAGCCTCTCTCGGGATTTCTCGGGACGGGAGGCCGCGACTTCGTCTGCGAGGTGTCCTCCTTCCAGCTCGAGGCGATCGACCGTTTTCACGCGCACGTCGCCGTGCTGACGAACGTGACGCCGGACCACCTCGACCGCTACGCGAGCTTCTCCGACTATGCCGAGGCCAAGGCGCGGCTGTTCGCGCGGCAGGTCGCCGCGGATTTCGCCGTCCTCAACGCCGACGATGCCTTCGCGCGCGAGCTCGCGACGCCGGGGCGGCGAGTCCTCTTCTCTCGCCGCGGGAGGCCCGCGCGCGGCGCGCCGAATGGGGAGGCCGTCTGGGTCGAGGCCGGCGCTCTCGTCTCGGACGTCGGCGGCGCGCGGCACGAGGTGCTCGCCGCCGAACGGCTCGCCCTGCCCGGGGCCCACAACCTCGAGAACGCGCTGGCGGCCGTCGCGGCGGCCGAGGTGCTCGGCACGCCCCCGTCCGCCATTCTGGACGCCCTGACTCATTTCTCGGGCCTGCCGCACCGAACCGAGCTCGTCGCCGAGTCCCGGGGAATCCGCTGGATCGACGACTCCAAGGGCACGAACGTCGACGCGACCGCCAAGTCCCTCGAGGGATTCGCGGACGGGAGCGTGATCCTGATCCTGGGTGGCCGCGATAAGCACGGCGACTTCGCGGCCCTCGCCCCGCTCGTCGCGAAGAGAGCTCGCGCGGTCCTGACGGTCGGCGAGGCCGCCGAGACGATCGAGGCGGCGCTTCGAGGAGTTGGAGCGCTTGCGAGCCCCCAGGAGCTGACGATCGAGCGCTGCGGCGCGATGCCCGCGGCCGTCGAGCGCGCCGCGGCGCTGGCGCGTCCGGGCGACACGGTCCTGCTCTCGCCGGCCTGCGCCTCGTTCGACCAGTACCGGAACTTCGAAGAGCGAGGCCGCCACTTCGCGGAGCTGGCACGCCGGGCGGCGGCGGGAGGGCCCGGTGGCGCGTAAGCTCGCCTCCGACAAGATCCTCTTCGGGGCCCTCGTGGCACTCTCGCTGTTCGGCTGCGTCATGATCTACAGCGCTTCGGCGGTGTCGGCGGGAGAGACCTCGGGCAATCCCTACCGCTTCCTCATCAAACAGATCGCGGCTCTCGCGGTGGGCGGCGTCGCGGCCTTCTTCGTCTACCGGACCGACTACCGCAAGTTCGCCCGGCCCTGGGTCGTTTACGGCGCCTACGCGGTGACCCTCCTGCTGGCGGCTTACGCCCTGTTCCGTCCGCCGATCAACGGAGCGCGGCGGTGGATCCCGCTTGGGGTCACGATGTTGCAGCCCTCGGAGCTTCTCAAGGTCGCCCTGGTGCTCGTACTCGCGTACCAGCTCTCGCGCAAGGGCCAGACGGCGGCCAAGGGAGAGCTGGCCCTGCTGCCCGCGCTCGTCTTCTCGGTTGCCGCCGCGACGGTCGTCGTGCTGCAGCCGGACCTCGGCACCGCGGCCTGCTACGTGATGCTCTGCGCCGTGCTTCTCTGGCTGGCCGGGGCGCGCGCACGGCTCTTCGTATACGGTTTGCTCGCCATGATTCCCGTGCTCGCGATCCTGATGCTTTCGGCGGACTACCGCCGGGCCCGGATCCTCGCGTTCCTCAATCCGGAAGCCGACCCGCTGGGCAAGGGCTTCCAGGCGATCCAGTCGCTCATCGCGGTGGGCGCCGGGGGCTGGTTCGGCAACGGGCTCGGCGGCAGCCGGCAGAAGCTCTTCTTTCTGCCGTTCCCGCACACGGACTTCATCTTCGCGATCGTCGGGGAGGAGCTCGGCTTCGTCGGAGCCGCCGGCCTCGTGGCGTGCTTCGGCATCGTCGCCTGGCGGGGCCTGCGAGCGGCGCGGCGCGCGCCGGACGCGTTCGCCGGCTTCCTCGCGGCCGGGGCGACGGCGATGATCGTCGTCCAGGCGGCCATCAACCTGTCGGTCGTCCTCGCGCTCGTGCCCACGAAGGGGATCCCGCTTCCGTTCGTCTCCTACGGCGGGTCGTCGCTCGTGGCCTGCTGGATCGCCGGCGGCCTGATCCTCAACGTTTCCCAGCACGAGGTCGCGGAAACGGCATGAGCGAGCTTGGCGCTTTCGTCATCGCGGCCGGCGGCACGGGAGGTCACATCGTGCCCGGGCTCGCGCTCGCCCACGAGATCCGGGCCCAGAAGCACGGCTCCCTGGTGGTGTTCGTCGGAACGTCGCAGGGCCTGGAGAACAAGCTCGTGCCCGGGGCGGGCTTTCCGCTCGAGCTCGTGGATGCCTCCGGCTTCGTCGGCAAGACGTTGACGCGCCAGCTCGGCGCTCTCTCGAAGCTCCCGAAGGGCTTCCTCGAGTCCCGCGCGCTCCTGAAAAAGTATCGGGCACGCGTCGTCATCGGCGTCGGAGGCTACGTCTCGATACCCGTGCTGACGGCGGCGCGCTCGCTCGGGATCCCGACCCTGATCCACGAGTCCAACGCCATCCCCGGCGTCGCCAACAAGTTCCTCAACCGCTTCGCGACCAGGACGGCGGTGGGGCTCGCGGAGGCGAACGCCCAGCTGCGCAAGCCCGGCGTCGTCACCGGGACGCCCGTCCGCTCCGAGTTCTTCGCGATTCCGCCCCTCGACCCCGCCGCGACGACTCGCCGGGTCCTCGTGTTCGGCGGCAGCCAGGGCTCGCGGGTCATCAACCGCGCGATCGCGCGCGCGGCGGTCATTCTCGAGAAGACGGGGATCGAGGTCATTCACCAGACGGGCGAGCAGGACCTCGTCGCCACCCGCCAGCGGTACACGCGCGTGCCGCCGAACTGGAAGCTCGTGCCGTTTCTCCCGAAGCTCTACGAGGAGATGGGGTGGGCCGACCTCGTTCTCTGCCGTGCCGGGGCGCTCACCGTCTCGGAGCTCGCCGCGGCCGGCCGGCCCTCGATCCTCGTGCCTTTCATCGGCGCGGCGTCCCATCAGGTTTACAACGCGCGGGCGCTCTACCAGAAGGGCGCGGCCGCGGTCATGGAGGAGAGGAACCTCACGGCGGAGAATCTGGCCGGCGCCATCACCGAAAAGCTGAAGGACCGCGAGAAGCTGGTCCTCATGGGTCAGAAGGCCAAGAGTCTTGCGAAGCCCGACGCCGCAAAGGACCTCGCCAAGCTCGTCTTCGCGATCGAGAGTCCGCGGTGAGATTCCTGGGGCTGCGCCGCCTCCACTTCGTGGGGGCGGGCGGCGTGGGCATGAGCGGAATCGCCGAGATCCTCCTGCAGGCCACGCCCCTCGAGATATCGGGCTGCGACGTCGCCCGCTCGGAGAACACGGCCCGCCTCGAGCGGCTGGGGGCGAAGATCGCGGTCGGCCACAGCCCGGAGCACGTCGAGAGCGCCGACCTGCTCGTCATCTCCTCGGCCGTCGCGGAATCGAACGCCGAAGTCGAGGCGGCACGGGCGAAGGGAGTCCCGGTGATCCGCCGCGCCGAGATGCTCGGCGAGATCATGCGCCTCAAGCAGGGGATCGCCGTGGCCGGCACGCACGGCAAGACGACGACGACCTCCCTCACCGGCATGGTCCTGACCGAGGCGGGGTTCGATCCGACGATCGTGGTCGGCGGACAGGTCCACATCCTCGGCACGAACGCGCGGCTGGGGCAGGGCGAGTACCTCGTCGCCGAGGCCGACGAATACGACCGTTCCTTCCTGGAGCTGACGCCCGCCGTCGCGGTCATCACCAACGTCGAGGCCGACCATCTCGACACGTACCGCGACCTGCCGGACATCCTCGACGCGTTCGCGGCGTTCGCGAACCGGGTGCCCTTCTACGGATCGGTCGTTCTCTGCGTCGACGACCCCGGCGCGCGCAGCCTCGTGCCGAGGATCAAGCGGAGGGTCGTGACGTACGGCTTCGAGGAGTCGAGCGACGCGAGCCTCGCGGCGCGCGCTGTGCGCCTCGAGGCGGGCGGAACGAGCTTCGAGGTCGTCGACGCGTCGCAGGGACGGCTGGGCGTCGCGCGTCTGAGGCTGCCCGGCCGCCACAACGTCCTCAACGCCCTGGCCGCGATCGCCGTGGGCCGCGAGCTCTCCATCCCCTTCGAGACGATCGCCCGGGCGCTCGAGGCGTTCACCGGGGTCGTGCGCCGCTTCGAGAGGAAGGGCGAGCGCTCCGGCGTTCTGGTCGTGGACGACTACGCCCATCACCCGACCGAGATCTCGGCCACGCTCCAGGCGGCGCGACAGGTCTATCCCGACCGGCGGCTCGTCGCCCTCTTCCAGCCGCACCTCTTCTCGCGGACCCGCGACTTTTCCGAGCAGTTCGGGGAGGCCCTCGCGGCGGCCGACGCCTCGGTCGTCATGGACGTCTATCCCTCCCGCGAAAAACCCATCCCCGGCGTGACGGGGGCCCTCGTGGCCGACGCCGCCCGCCGGGCTTCTTCCAGGGGCGCCGATGCCATCACGTATGTCTCTGACAAGAAAGAAGTTGTCGGTTGTCTGGAGCGCACCCTGATCCCCGGGGACCTGCTCGTGACGCTCGGAGCGGGCGACGTGGTCCGTTTCGGCGAGGAGTACCTGAAGCGTGGCGCGGCCCGATAAGGAACCCCCCTTCCTCCGCCGGCCGCAGGCCGTTCCCCGCAAGCATCGCCCGGGGGCATTTCGACTCCTGCTCTTCGGAACGCTCGGGCTCGCGGCCGTCGCCGGCCTGCTGAAGTTCGCGTCGGGTCCGCGCTTTGCGCTCACGCGCTACGACGTCTCGGGCAACGCGCGCGCCCGCACCGAGGAAATTCTCGTCGCGCTCTCCTCGTGGAAGGGCAGAAACCTCCTCGCGCTCGATCTCGAACCTCTGGCGTCCCGCCTCGGCAAACATCCCTGGATCGAGCGCGTGACTCTCGCAAAGAGATTCCCCGACGGTCTTGCGATCCGAGTCACCGAACGCCGCCCTCTCGCGCTGTACCGCGAGGGCGAGAGTTTCTGGTGGGTGGGAGCGGACGGCCGCCTGATCGCCGCCTACGATCCTCGCCTCGACCGTACCGCGTACGTGATCCTGAGCGGCGAACGCCGCACGCTGTCCGAGGCCGTGGGCCTGCTCGAAGATCTGCGCGCCGCGCGACCGGAATACTTCGCGGCGCTTTCGGAAATCGCCTCGCTCCCCGACGGTGGATTCGGTATGATGGATGCGATCTTTCGAAGGCCGGTTCGTGTTCTCCGGGCCGATGCCCCGGAGAAGGTTCGCGCGTTGCTCGAAGCGCGCAGTTTCGTTGAGAGTCGCGGGTGGGAGGCACGGGCCATCGATCTTCGCTTTGCTGATCGCGTCATACTCGTAGGCGCCTATGGCGCAGGGAATCGTCTCTGATGATTCCCGTTCGAACTTCGGCCCTCTCCGCCCGGCCTGGAACCCGCTGATGTCCAAACCCGAGTCCTTTCTGGTCGCCTGCGACATCGGAACCTCGAAGATTTGTGTCCTGATCGGCGAACCCAACGCCGCCGGATCGCTCGACGTCATCGGCAAGGGCGCGGCCGCGAACCGGGGCACCCGAAAGGGCAACATCATCAACGTCGACGCCACGATCGAGGCCATCAAGCGAGCCGCCGAGGAGGCGGAGATCATGGCCGGGGTCCAGATCTCCCGCTCCTGGGTGGGGATTTCCGGCTCCCACGTCCGGTCGTTCAACAGCCGGGGGGTGGTGGCGGTCGCGGGCAAGGACCGGGAGATCTCCAAGGAGGATGTCGGCCGGGTCATCGACGCCGCCAGAGGCGTGCAAATCCCTCAGGATCATGAGGTTGTGCACGTCGTCCCCCGGGATTTCGCGGTCGACGGGCAGGATGGCGTGGCCGATCCGGTGGGCATGATCGGGAGCCGCCTCGAGGTCGATGTCCACGTGGTCACCGCCCCCGTGGCCGTGACGCAGAACCTCGTCACCTGCATGAACAAAGCGGGCATCGAGGTCGTCCAGCTCGTGCTCGAGCAGTTCGCGGCCGCGGAGGCCGTCCTGACGCCCGACGAGAAGGAGCTCGGGATCTGCCTCATCGACATCGGGGGAGGAACGACCGAGGTCGCGGTCTACCAGAAGGGAACGATCGTCCACACGGCCGTGGTTCCGATCGGCGGCGACCACTTCACCAACGATCTGGCCGTCGTCCTCCGCGCTCCGATCACCGACGCCGAGCGTCTGAAGAAAAAACACGGCTGCGCCCTGCGCAGCGCCGTGGCCGAGGATGAGATGGTCGAGGTGCCGATGGTCGGCGGACGCGCCCCAAAGCTCTGTCCGCGCTCGACTTTGTCCGACATTCTGCAGCCGCGCGCGGAGGAGTTGCTCGGCCTCGTGCACGACGACATCAAACGGCTCGGCCTCGACAAGGAGATCCGCTCGGGGATCGTGCTCACCGGCGGAGGCTCGGAGCTCGAGGGCGTCGTCGAGATCGCCGAGGGCATCTTCGACGGTCCGGTGCGGCGCGGGATCCCGTCGGGCGTCGGAGGTCTCGTCGACGTCGTCTCCCGCCCGGAGTGGGCGACGGCGACGGGTCTTCTCTTATATGGTCACCGCTACAAGCCCGCCCGGCGGCGCGCCCAGGCGTTCTTTCAAGCCGCAAACTCCGTGTCTCGATTTTTGAGGGACTTTTTCTAATGGCCACGAAACGCGAACCGCGACGGAGGACAGGTCCGATGATCGAGTTCATGGACGACGAGCCGCAAGGCGGACTCACGATCGAGCTCGACCGCGGCGACGCATCGCCCGCGACGATCCGGGTCATCGGAGTCGGAGGCGGCGGGTCGAACGCGGTGAACCGGATGATCTCGGCCGGCGTGAAGGGCGTCGAGTACTTTGCGTGCAACACCGACCTGCAGGCGCTGCGCAAGTGCGCCGCGCCGAACAAGCTGCAGATCGGCGGGCGGCTGACCAAGGGCCTCGGCGCCGGCGCCGACCCCGACGTCGGACGCAACGCGGCGCTCGAGGACCAGGACCGCCTCGCCCAGGCGGTCGCCGGGGCCGACATGGTGTTCCTGGCCATGGGCCTGGGGGGAGGCACCGGCTCGGGCGCCGGCCCGATCATCGCGAAGCTCGCGGCCGAGGCCGGGGCGCTCGCCGTGGCGGTCGTGACCAAGCCCTTCGAGTTCGAAGGCAAGAAACGGATGCGCCAGGCCGAACGGGCCTCGCGGGAGCTGCGCGACCACGTCGATACGCTGATCACGATCCCGAACCAGCGCCTGCTCGCCTTCGT
>Ga0105092_10000603_pt1 | contig 18901 bp, 5 predicted proteins | sample PPLLak2March2015_FD_87021 | JGI IMG/M metagenome (GOLD analysis project Ga0105092, IMG submission 87021) | Freshwater sediment microbial communities from Prairie Pothole Lake near Jamestown, North Dakota, USA - PPLs Lake P7 Core (1) Depth... | ecosystem: Environmental > Aquatic > Freshwater >... | reverse complement strand
TCGTGGGCCAGCGGCGCGCCGAAAAGGGCCATGATACCGTCACCCAACACCTGGTTGACGGTTCCCTCATAACGATGCACCGTATCCATCATGACTTGGAGCACCGGATCGATTAGCTTCTGCGCATCTTCCGGATCGAGTCCTTCCAACAGGCTGGTCGAGCCTCTGATGTCCGCAAACAGCACGGTGACCTGCTTCCGTTCCCCTTCCAGGGACTGCCGCGAGGCTAATATCTTTTCAGCCAGATGTCTGGGAACGTAACTGTCTGGCGAAGGTGCCCCGGGAACTCCGGCGGATGTGACTGTTGCGGCCTGATTTAGGGTTTGGCCGCAAATTCTGCAAAAACTGGCTCCGCGACGATACGGTTGACCACAGTGAGAACAGACCGCTTCGAGCCGTGCCCCGCACTGCTCACAAAAAATCGAATCCGACAAATTCTCGCGCTGACATTGCGGGCAAATCATAACGAATCAATTCGAGTTAGGTTGCATCGTATTCCAATTCCGTCAACCCGGAGTTACGCGTGCACAGCGAAGGGAGTAAGAAAAGGGTATAGTACTAAGGTTATGCCGAAAGCAAGTTAAAGGATTGGTGACGGTTGATGCGGGTCGCACCATAAACACGCCTTAGATAACAATGAGCGTTGTTGGAGATGTATTGATACGCTCTTGTAGGAAACTTCAAGAGACGGCGACTGGCTGCAGCAACTCACAGATTTTCCAAGCTGCCATCAAAGAGCGACCGTTTCCTGAGGACCTGTACCACCACTTAAAAAGCGATGCACTCAGAACCGCGTAGATGCCAGCAATAAGTTGGACAGTAGTGAAATGATCTTTAACCACACGTCCTCTCCTTCCTGATTGTCACTCCCTGCCGGATTAGGGAGCATCCGGCGTGCCGGATGCGAATCCGCGACGAGGCCGTGCGCGTGTCGATGTCCTGGCCGACAAGTTCGGGTTAAGAATCGAAGGGTTGAGAGTTAACCTGCGCAATGCGACAGAACCATGGGCACAAGCAAGCAGAACATCCCGCACGCCGAAGCGTACGGCTGCATAACTTAACCACTAATATAAACCGAACTACATTAAGCCACTGCTAAGAACTCGGCCTGACACAAGAAAGACTCCCCGCACGAGTCCGGCGGGAATAAACAAAGCGGCTCAAGCTTTAGGCTTGAGCCGCCAGGGGTTCATTAAAAAGCTGAAGAAGTTGAAGGTTGATAATTTCTAATATTGACTGGTTGTCAGAGGAAGGTTCTGACGCAAGAAATTACCTACCTATCAGCGCCTGTAATTTCACCTTGAGGAATGAGGCAAAAGCAGGATTCCTTGCGACTGCCCTAAGGATAGCTTCCTGTCTGTTCTTCAAATCAGGGTCCGGGCCCGTTAATTGAAGTAGTTGAAGGCTCACAGCTATCTCAATATCTTTGTTCTCTTTTATTGCTTCTCTCGCCGCTTCTATTGCCTTTTCCATATTCACATTTTGCGGACTTCCAAGCGTCTGGGTAACAACCATGGTTAGGCACCTCCTTTGCCAAATCACACTATAAAGACCGTTTAGTATAAGCAGCTACCTATGTCAAGTGTCCTTTCTCTCCTTGTCCTTCCTCCCCTCCATCAGACAAAGATTTGGTTACATACAGTTTTTATCAGCTATACGTCCGCCTGATGGCGGCGTGCGGTCAATGCCACGAAGCCTTTCTTTAATTAGCGTTTTAACCCTTGTGTTTTCCAGGAAGTCCTGAGTGCTGTTATGGTCCATAAAGTGTCCGACTAACTCCCCCAAGGCTGCCCACCACTCATTCTCACGCTCCTTGGCAACCAACGGTATGGTCACGTGCCCCAGTCCCGGGAATTCCACCAGAGCGCGTCGATCTTTTGTCAAACCGTTATTAAAAAAATACTCAGCCTGACAACCGGAAATGACGGGGTCCGCACCTCCTTTCAATATAAGAGTCGGAACGCTGTGAGCAAATTCCTTTGGATTCCAAGGACAGATGTGCGTCTCCGGGCCGGTTCCTATCCTTTGAACTAATTCTCGCGCGATCCTGAACTGATCCGCAGGTCCGTTCGCGAAAGCTTTGATTTCTTCAGCGCTCAGGCAAACAATAGCTGACCTCAGCATCTTGGGGACCCATTGATCGTTGCCATCAAATACGCCAAAAACGTTATTCGCTCGGTACGATTCGGCCGCCACTTCTTTGCCGAGGAATTGTTTTGCCGCATTAAATCTATTTTGATACCTCTGCTGACACACGGTGTCTTCGATGCCTTTAATCCCATTCAAGAAAGGCGCTAGTGGAGCGTTATGCCCTTGAGCAATCTCACGAAGACCAAGTTGACGTTCGTTCAGGCTCAGGTAATACCCCAAAAAGAAGGCAGCGTTGACCTGCCTTTCCTTTCTAACGTCATTCGATAACAGCGGATCTTTCTCTGCCAGACCCATAAATTGCAGGCTCTGCAGGGCCTTAAAAAATTCTTTCGGGTACCGGTACTTTTTTTGAAACTCTTTGTCTCTTTCTACGAGGTCCCTGTAGTTCCCAAATACAAAACTAATGTGTTTATAGTCCTTTTTAAAGTCCTCGAAGAGTGTCTGAAGCCTATTTTTTATTTGGTCGATTAAAGGTCCCGCAGGTAAGGATCCCGGGGGCCTTACCTCAGACACAAAACAGAAGTTATCGGTGCCTGTCATTTCCTCGACGCCGAGGAAGGCGCGCGCAGCGGTTCTACGAATACGCCCAATTGCACCCATTGATTCACATCCACAGGGAGCGTGACTATAATTTTCATAGATTGCCGCTAGATTTGAAACGATCATGGCTATGCGCGCGTCATCGTACTCCATATTCCTCGACACGGGAGCGGAAAGAATTAGTTTTTTAACGTTGGCGCTATACTTGCTGCTCGCATATTGTTGAGCAACGATTGTCCCATAACTGTGGGCGTATATCGCGTCCCACGGCTTATTGCCGAGTACTTTTTGTCGAATCATTTCGATATCTTCCACAACAAATTTGGCACGCAGAAACCGATCATAGGTATTCGGCAACGGAATAGCACTAAGACCAACGCCACGCATATCGAAATAGATAACGTTGTGCTTTTCCTCCAAAAAAAATTGCAGATCGCGAACATTCCGGTCGACAATCTGCCCAGGCCCTCCAATAATGTATAGAACGGTAGTCCGCGCGGGATCGGTACGCGAAAGTATTCCAGCGACGTAATCAATTGCCCTCCGCGTGAAAGTTCGCAGAGAGTCTCTGTCGAAATAATGCAGAACGAATTTGCATGTTCGTTCACCGCAGCTAGGATTTTCAGGGATGAGCTCCACGTCAATTATCGGTATCGTCCCGGTGCTGCTTAGCCCGGGAGGCGTCATCTCCTCCTTTTTCCACTCATTCCTCGGAGCCTGAGCGCCAAGGACAAGAGAGCTGACCAACAGGAGCGGCGTCAATAATTGTGCGATAAGGAACAAAAGGAACTTGGTCATTCGGACACCTCCTGAAGAAACGCGCAGCTTGGTACTCAGTCGAGAGAAATAGATGACACCCGACATTCTGGTTCGGAGATCATGGCTTCCAATACTCTACGAAAGCCGCTTAGCACGTAGGTGACACCGTTAACAAACAACCCCGTCTTATAGTTTACACTCCCTGCCAACTTGGTTGACGATTCGCGCATATCGAAAATCAAGTCAAACATAGTGGGCGCGAGTTCTATCCCTCCTATCGGTTCTTGAAAGTTTAGTGACGCAAAAGTGAGGCCAGGGATCTGCAGAGATTCGGCCGCTGGGTCTTGATAGTTGAACAGAACTTGGAAAAGAGAACTTCGGTTAACATTGTCTTCTTGCTCCAACACCCTTGCTACCTGCTCAAAGGGAACTTCCTGGTGAGTGTACGCGGCAAGTGTAATAGCCCGCACCCGTCGTAAGAGTTGTTGAATTGTCATCTCCGGTGATACCTGGGTGCGTAGGACAACCGTATTGAGAAAGTAACCGATCAACCCTTCCACTTCTCTGCGACCACGATTGGCCACGAGAGTTCCAATCCGGATGTCCTGTTGATGCGCATAGAGATGAAGCAAAACGTTGAGGGCGGTCAGGAGCACCATGAATACTGTGCATCTCTCCTTACGGGCGAGAGTTTTGATGCCTTTATACAAATTTTCGTCCACGTTGATCGGTTCACGGCTGGCGCGGAAACTGAGAGTTTTTTCCCGGATTCCCTTCTTCTCAAAATCAAGCACAGGCGAGGGGCCGCTGAGCTGTTTTCTCCAATACGCTAGCGTTTTGTCAAACAAGTTATTTTCCATCAACCGCCTTTCCCAGCAGGCATAGTCGGCAAATTGGATTGTAGGCTCCGGTAACGGTGACGGACGGCCCTGGGAAAAAGCACAGTAAAGCACGGCGAGTTCGTTGCGAAACACTTGTATCGACCAGTCGTCCCCGATAATGTGGTGCGCCGTCAGGAAAAAAAAATAATCTGTATCGGCCAACCGTACCAGTTTCGTTCTTAGCAAGGGACCGATCGCTAGATCAAAAGACCTTTCTCTTTCTTCCAAGATCAAACCGCTAACTCGGTTCACCTGGTTATCTGAAGTTATGCCACGGAGATCTAGGAGCGGCAGTTCAAAACTCGAAACTTCTTTGATTACCTGAACCGGATGCCCATCCGCCTGTGCGAACACGGTTCGTAACACCTCATGCCGCCTGATAATCTCTTTGAGGGCTTTTTCCAAAGCCTCTGTGTTGAGATCGCCGCCTATTCGATACACCAACGGTATATTAAAAAAACGAGTGCCCGGCATCATCTGATCCAATGTCCACAACTGTTCCTGATTCATTGAAAGAGGTAGGGTTCGATCGCGTGGAACCGGATAAATAGTTGGGAGATCAATTTCGCCAACCCCTCGAATGGTCCCTTCAATCGTCCCTGCTAAACCTGCAACCGTCGGCGCTCGAAATAAGCTGCGCAGTGAAACTCCATTGTGAAAGATTTCGCGTGCCCTGGAGATTACCTGAATCGCTAACAGCGAGTGCCCTCCAAGCTCGAAGAAGTTGTCATGAACCCCGAGTCTCTCCACATGCAAGACCTCAAGCCAGATGTGAGCCAGTAGCTTTTCGACCTCCGTGCGCGGCTCGACGAAAGCCTCATTAGCTCCGGGCGCGTTGTCACCGGGTGGCGGCAGCGCCTGCCTGTCAACTTTGCCATTGGGTAAAAACGGAATCGCATCGAGCATTATATAAACAGCCGGTACCATATATCCGGGCAGCTTCTCAGCAACGTAAGTCCGCAGTTCACTGACTGTCGGAGCACGTTCCTTCTTTGAAGCAACGTAGGCCACTAATCGTTTGTTCCTAGGCGTCCTTTCATGCAACACGACTACGCTATCCCTGACTCCAGGATGCTCAACTAAAACATTTTCAATCTCCGCCAATTCGATCCGATAGCCCCGCAGCTTGACCTGATTGTCCGTGCGCCCCGAGAATTCAATGTGCCCATTTGGCAGGTAACGACCTAGGTCGCCAGTCTTGTATAGCCGCGCTCCCAACTCTTTGCTGAAAGGATTGGAAATGAACTTTTCAGCCGTCAACTGAGGCGCATTCAGATAACCACGAGCTAAGCCGTCTCCACCGATGTGCAATTCACCCGGAACGCCAACCGGAACCGGTTGAAGATGGGAATCCAAAATGTAGACCTGCGTGTTAGCAATCGGGCGCCCTATGGGCACGAAATGTCGATCATTCGCTCCGGCGCAAGTCCAGGACGTGGCATCGATCGTAGCTTCTGTCGGACCATAATGGTTGTGTAGCTTCCCTGGCAGCCGGGCGAACCAACGGTCCAAAAGTTCACCGGACAAGACTTCCCCACCGCAAAAAACGTGGCGCAGGCTTGTGCAGCATTCGATGTTTTCCTCCAAGAGCATTTGCAGTAACGAAGGCACTGATTGAAGAACCGTCACCTTCTCTTCAGCCATTAACTTGACCAGGTATGCCGGATCCTGATGACTGCCCTGCTGCGGAAGAACCAACCGAGCTCCATTCGACAAAGGCACGAACAGCTCCCAGACTGACGCATCGAAGCAAAGCGAGGCGTGCCCCAGTACGCGATCCGTATTGTTCAATGGAAAGGCCGTTTGCATCCACGACACATGATTGCAAATAGCGCGGTGCAGGATCATCACTCCCTTCGGCTGTCCGCTCGAACCGGAGGTATATATTAGATATGCCAAGCTCTCGGATGTCACTGCGCTGCGGGGATTCCGCTCACTCTCCTGCGCAATGGTCTCCCAAACAGTATGCAGGTAGACTACTTTCATTGTTTGAGGATCCAGCATTGATGATCGAGGCTCGCCATCTGCAACCCCCCATCTTCCATGTTCGATAACCTTGTGCTGCGTCAGCAGCACCGAGACCTGAGCATCCTCCAGCATGAACCGCAAGCGTTCTGTAGGATAACTCGGATCCAAGGGCACATAGGCTCCGCCCGCTTTGAGAATTCCCAATAGCCCAACCACCATCTCCAGAGATCGCTCCACGCAGATCCCAACTAACTTTTCTGGACCGACTCCGAGTCCTCTTAGGTAATGCGCGAGTTGATTCGCTCGTCTGTTTAGCTCCCGATAGGTCAACTGCTTCCCTTCGAACTGTACCGCAATGGCATCCGGTGTCCGTTCTACCTGAGCTTCGAACAGCTCGTGGATACAGGAGTCCCTAGGGTAATCAGCCGCTGTATCATTCCAATCGATTAGAATCTGATGGAGCTCCGTATCTGTAAGGATAGGCAGAGTCGAAATCGGCTGGTCCGGATTAGCAATTATGGCTTCGAGTAATGCTTGAAAGTGCCGCGCCATGCGCTCGATTCGGTCGCCGTTGAAGAGATCCGTGTTGTATTCGATAGAGCCTGTATACTTTCCATCGCGCTCCCGAAGAAAGACCGAGAGGTCAAACGGCGATCGCGTGCTTTCGATTTCCAGCGGCTCAATTCGCAGACCGGGAATTCCGCTGAATGGACGTGTCGCATTCTGCAACGCGAACATGACTTGAAACAAAGGATTCCGGCTCGGATCGCGCTCCGGTTGCAACTCTTGGACAATCTTCTCGAACGGGAGGTCTTGATGCACGTATGCGCCCAGGCACACCTCGCGAACGCGCGCGAGGTGTTCTTTGAAGGCGGGATTGCCGCAAAGATCCGAGCGCAAGACCAGCGTATTTACAAACAACCCGATCAGGGGCTCCAGCTCTGTGCGGACGCGATTTGCAATCGGCGAGCCGACAACGATCTCTTCTTGCCCGCAGTAACGGTAAAGCAGTACTTGGAACGCAGCGAGTAAAATCATGAACGGCGTCACGCCATGTTGATTGCTTAATTCATGGATCGCCGTCGTCAGAATTTCGGGCAGACAAATTGGGACCCTTGCCGCCTCAAAGCTTTGCTGCGCGGGACGTGACCAGTCGGTAGGCAAATTTAGCTGGGTCAGATCTTTGAGTTGCTGTTTCCAATAGGACACTTGCCCTTCAAGCAGTTCTCCTTGTAGCCACTCGCGCTGCCACACGGCAAAATCGGCGTACTGGATCTGAAGCTCTTCGAGCTGAGACGATTTGCCCGCCGCATACGTTTCATAAAGCGACCACAGTTCCCGTGTCAGAATCCCCATCGACCAAGCGTCGGAGACTATGTGGTGGGTTGCCAAAATCAAGACGTGCTCGTTATCAGCAATACGGAGCACGTCGACTCTTAGAAACTTTCCGGCAGCAAAATCGAACGGCGCGTCTGCCGCCTGCTGAATTCTCTGTCGTATCTCCGGTTCACGCCCGATAGGGGACGTGGCACGAAGGTCCATAACGGATAAATTCAGTTCGAACGGGGGCTGGACAACTTGTACGGGTTGACCGTCGGCAACACGAATCGATGACCGCAAAACTTCGTGCCGTCGCACGATTTCATTCAGGCTCGATTCGATCGCGGAGAGATTCAGCTTGCCTAGGAGACGCGAAGCGCGCCAGATGTTGTAAACCGCGCCGCCTGGTTCCAACTGTTCCAGGAACCAAAGGCGCTCCTGAGCGAAGGAGAGAGGCGCGGGATTGGCATCCGTGCGCCGCACGACGGGAGAAGGATTAACCGCTGCTGTCGTACCGTTATGGCGAAGGAAGTCGAGCAATTCCTGTTTGCGCTCGGCAATTTGCGCGCGCAGGCTTTCACTCAACACGCCTTTGGGAGCGTTAACGCGCAAACGTTCGCCTTCGGCGCTGAGCCGAATGTCCAGGTTTCTGAGATGGGAGACGAAATCTGCAACGCTCACAGCTCAATCTCCTCTCGATCCGCATCGTCGGTGGCTGTCGTGTATGCTGGTTTTATTCGCATCTCTATATATTTTGCAAGGGCCGCGACCGTTGGTGACTCGAGAAACATGCGCAGCTCAAGCCCCACGCCAAACGCCTCCTTGATGCGCGCGGTAGCCTGTGCTGCCGATAATGAGTGCCCACCCAGTCGGAAGAAGTTTTCTTCGACGCCCACCTGCTCCCGAGCGAGGACTTGGCAGAAGATGTCGCGTAGCTTTGCTTGAGTTTCACTTTGCGGGGCGAAGGATGAACTCGACGGCTGCGATAAATTCTCATGAACGAGTGGCAGCGCTTGATAATCGACTTTGCCGTTAGGATTCAGTGGCAGTTGTTCCAAGATAACGAAATGGGTAGGCACCATGTAGTCGGGAAGGCGAGCGCTTACATATGAATGCAGCAGGTCAACCAGACTCTGTTGTTCTTCTTCGGCAACAACGTAAGCAACCAAGCGTTGGTCTGGTTTCTGGTTTCGGGTTTCGGGTTTCAGTTTCTCAGGAGAAGGGATTTCGTAATTATGCAGAACGACAGCGGCGTTCGCGACTGCAGGATGCTGTTTCAGAACAGATTCGATTTCTTCGAGTTCGACACGAAAGCCACGAATGTTCACACAGCGATCGTTTCGTCCCGCCCATTCGACATTGCCATCGGGCAGGTATCGTCCCAGCTCGCCGGTTCGATAGAGCCGATCGGTTAGATCGCTAGTAAACGGGTTCCTGAGGAACCTCGCATTAGTCGGCGTCTCATCGCCGATGTAACCTTCCGCCAAATGAGGACTGCGCACGTGAAGCTCGGCTAGCTCACCGATGCCTGCTAATTGCCCTGCTTTATTCAACAGCAGAAGCTGGACATCTTTAATGCCACGTCCCAGAGGAATGGGTGTGTTAACTTCCGTATCCTTCCAGGTGAGATCGAGCGGAATCTCATAATAGCCTACAGCGCGTTGGGTCTCCGTCGCCCCGTAGAAGCTGCCTATGGTCGCGTTTGACGCCAACTCTCGAATCCGCGCCACTTCCCCGCGGGTCAAAACATCGCCGCCGAAAAAGACACGCCGGACAGCAGGTAACGGTTGCGTCCCGGCAGTCAATAAGAGCTGCCCTAGCGCTGGGGTAAGATGCAGAACTGAAATCGAGTTCTCTCTCAGCCATTCGGTCAACCTCACGGGGTCCCTGACAATCTCCCCCGGCGGTACGTAAAGCGTCGCTCCGAGTACGAGCGGCGTAAATACGTCTCGATGCAAGTGATTGTACGCAAGCCCTGAAAGCAGGCAGAAGCGATCCGTTGGTCTTAAATCGAACTCTTTTTCTTGCCACGGCAAAAAATGGGTGATCGGACCGTGCCGGCATAGAACGCCTTTGGGTTGTCCTGTCGAGCCGGAAGTGAAAGCAATGTAAGCGGGATCATCCGCATTAACCGCAATATCAGTCTCACTTTCAGGAAACGTACTAAGGGAATTAGCAATTTCATGTTCCATTCCAGAAAGCCTGATTCGACAGCGAATTCCAAAGCTATCAAGAAAGCCAGAAAGCTCCTCTGGCAACTCCCCTGCCGCATCCATTTGTAACCAGCCTTTCGGTTGCGCGATCTTGAGGTAATCGATCAAGCGCTGGACCGGATAAGCAGGGTCCAAAATAACAAACGTGGCGCCAGCCTTGAGAACACCCAGCAGACCCAGCACGATTGGACAACTGCGATGCGCGTAGATCGCAACGACATCCCTCGGTTGAATTCCACGAGCTATGAGGCAGTTCTCCAGTTGGTTGCTCTCCCTATCGAGTTCGCGGTATGTCCACGCCTCGTTGGGATCAACAACAGCGAGGCAATCCGGCTCGCGGTTCGCTTGTCTGGAAAACAACTCGTGAATCGCCCCTTCCCAAGTATCATCGAGCAATTGGTTTGGGTCGGGCAAAACCCCTCGTGCCGCTAGTGGCACAAGGGAGTATTGACCGATCGTTAGCCCGGGATTTTCAACAACTTGCGCTAATAGATCACTGAATTGCTCCAGCAATGAACTTATGCGACTGTCAGTAAAAAGATCGGCATTGTACACGATGGCGAGTTCAAGTTTTCCATCTACTTCGGGGGCATGAAGGACAATGTCGAATTTGGCTTCAGGCGCAGAAGTCGGAAGCTTGACTGTCTGGCAGCCCGCCAGCTCAAGAATCCGCTCCGAAGTATCAACCATATTGAACAGGACTTGGAACAAAGGGTTGCGGCTAAGGTCTCGTTCAGGATTGATTTCCTCGACGACTTTTTCAAACGGCAAATCCTGGTGGGTGTAAGCATCGAGGCAAACCTCTCGCATTCGTTTCAACAGCTCTAGGAAAGTTGGGTTACCGGAAAGGTCGGTGCGCAGCGCGAGTGCGTTGATAAAAAACCCGATTAGCCCCTCAGTCTCCGGACGGTTTCGACCCGCGATCGTTGAGCCGACGATGATATCGTCTTGTCCAGTATGGCGGGACAACAAGATGTCGAGCGTCGCCAGCAAAGTCATGAAGAGCGTCACACCTTCCCGGCGACTTAACTCTTTGAGAGCTTTCGTGACCTCTTCGGAAAGCGTTCTGGCTAACCTTGCCCCACGGTAGGTCTGCACGGCCGGCCGCCGGTAGTCCGTGGGTAGATTAAGTGTCGTCAAACCCGGACCGAGTTGCCGTTTCCAATAGGCAAGCGCCAACGCCAGGACTTCTCCTTCAAGCAGCTCATGCTGCCAAACAGCGTAGTCGGCGTATTGAACGGGAAGTGCAGGCAAGATGAAGTCCTTGTCATCCAAAAAGGTCTCGTAAAGCGTCGCAAGCTCATGGTAAAAAATGATCAGCGATGAGCCGTCACACACGATGTGATGAAAGTTCAGGATAAGAAAGTGCTCGCCTTCCCGAAGTCGCAACAGCTTCGCACGCATCAGCGGCGCTTCGGCGAGATTGTAGGGCTGGCGCGCGTCCTCGGCCGACACGCGCTGAGCTTTAGCTTCGCCCTGGGGTACCTCTGAAAGATCTACGACTCGCAGTTCAATCGCTGTGTTCAGAAGAATCTCTTGAAGTGGCCGTCCGTCAATCTCGACAATGCGTGTGCGCAAGACCTCGTGCCGCTTGATGATGTCGTTGAGCGCCTTCTCTAAGGCAGGAACGCTGAGAATACCTGTGATCCTAAACGTTGCGGGGATGTTATAGGCTGTTAGTCCGGGATCAAGTTTATGCAGGAACCATAGCCGCCGCTGGGAGAACGATAGCGGCAGGGGACGATCATGCCGGACGGGAACAATCGGCGGCACGCTGATGCCGCTCTGATTCCGGCGCAGCAAATCGACATGCTCCGCCAAACTCGCCACGGTCGGGAATTCAAACAATTTGCGCAGCGGCAGATCGATATTGAAGTTGCTGCGCAAGCGTGCGACCACGCGAGTGGCGAGCAGCGAATGGCCACCTAAATCGAAAAAATTATCGTGTACTCCAACCTTCTCCAGTTTCAGCACTGCTCTCCACACCTGAGCCACCAATTCTTCGATCTCTGATCGAGGCTCGACGAATCCTTGATCGAGCGCTGGCCTCGAATAATCGAGCGGCGGCAGGTTGGACGGGTCAACCTTGCCGTTAGGTGTCAGGGGTAAAGCTTTCAAAAATACCCATGCCGAAGGAATCATGTAATCAGGAAGCTTTTCCTTGAGAAAACTTCGTAGCTCGGTTGCTAAAGGCTTTTCAGTGTTTGGCACGAGGTACGCGATTAAGTTGCGCTCCGATTGCGAAGCTCCTTCCCCCTCGACGGGGGAAGGCAGGGATAGGGGTGTCTCTTCTCGCACGCCGCTCGTCAAAGGTGTCACCCCCGCCTTAATCCTCCCCCGTCGAGGGGGAGGAAATGAAGAGGCGATTACAACGGACTCTTTTACCGAGGGATGCTGATTGAGAACAGTTTCGATCTCGCCTAATTCAACTCGATAGCCGCGAATCTTGACCTGGTTGTCAATCCGGCCCAGAAATTCGATGTTCCCATCCGGAAAATAACGTGTCCGGTCACCCGTCCGGTAGAGCCGCGCTCCAGGTTCGTTGTCAAAAGGATTAGCGACAAATTTCTCCGCGGTGAGTCCCGGCCGATTGAAATATCCTCGCGCCAATCCATCACCGCCGATGTGCAGCTCACCTTGTACTCCAATCGGCACCTGCTGCATGTGCGAGTCAAGGATGTAAATCTGGGTATTGGCGATGGGTTTGCCGATCGGTACCGAGCACCGATCGCTTCCTCGTTGGCACGTCCAGCTAGTGACGTCTATAGAGGCCTCCGTTGGCCCGTAAAGATTGTGTAATTCTGCATCGAATCGAGCGAAGAATCGCTCCTGCAAATCAACGCTTAACGCCTCGCCACTACAAATGACGAGTCTCAAGTCACCACAACGATCGAGTGTCGGTTGCGCCAAAAACACTCGCAGCATCGATGGAACAAAATGCAGCACAGTAATTCTTTGCTGCACTATTAATTCGGTTAGATAGGCGCTGTCCTGATGGCCGCCGGGACAAGCAACAACCAAAACGGCGCCATTCAACAACGGCCACAAGATCTCCCACACGGAAACGTCAAAACTGATAGCTGTCTTGTGGAGAACACGGTCTGACTCTGCCAACCGGTAAGCATCCTGCATCCAGAGCAGCCGATTGGAGATACCGCGGTGCGTGATCATCACGCCTTTAGGCTGTCCGGTCGATCCCGAAGTGAACATGACGTAAGCCAGGTTGTCGGGCTTTACTTCGGAGCGGGGATCCTGCTCATTCCCGCAGGCAATGGTTTCCCAATCTGAGTCCAGGCAGACCATCTTCATTTGAGGATCGAGAATCGAAGATCGAGGATCGCCGCTATCCTCTATCCGTTCGGCGGAGTCTATTCTGAGCTTGGCCGAAGGGCTCAGGACAGGCCTCCATCCTCCATCCTCGATCAGGCTTTCATCGGTCACAAGCACCGACACCTGAGCATCCTCCAACATAAACCGAAGGCGTTCTCTAGGATAACTCGGGTCCAACGGCACATAGGCTCCACCCGCTTTTAGAATTCCCAACAGCCCAACTACCATCTCCAAAGACCGCTCGACGCAGATTCCAACTAACTTTTCCGCACCGACTCCCAACCGCCGTAAGTAATGCGCCAGCTGATTCGCTCGGGTGTTTAGCTCCCGATAGGTCAACTGCTTCCCTTCGAACTGTACCGCAAGGGCCTCCGGTGTCCGTGCTACCTGGGCTTCGAACAGTTCGTGGATGCAGGAGTCCCTGGGGTAATCAGCCGCTGTATCATTCCAGTCGACGAGTAGCTGATGCTTTTCCGCCTCCGTGAGAACCGGCAAGGTGGAGATGGGTTGGTCTGGAACGGCGATAATTCCTTCCAGCAATGTCTTGAAATGGCCAATCATTCGCTCGATGGTAGACTGTTCAAACAAATCTGTGCTGTATTCGATGAATCCGACGAGCGTCTGCTCCCACTCGCTCAAGGACAGTGTCAGGTCAAACTTGGAGGTGCCAGTGTGTATCCCTACGGGTACGGATTTGACATCCGGAAATTTCAACGGCGGATCCGACATGTTTTGGAAAACGAACATTACCTGAAACAGTGGGTTATGACTTAAATCCCGCTCTTGACGTAACTCCTCAACTAATTTCTCAAACGGCAGATCCTGGTGGGCGTAAGCCTCAGTACAACCAGCGCGCACTCGTAAGAGCAGTTCCCTGAAAGTGGGATTTCTAGAGAGATCCGTACGTAGCGGCAAAGTGTTGACAAAGAAACCGATTACCTTTTGGATTTCCGCGTGATTGCGGTTGGCAATGGGAAAGCCAATAATGATGTCTTCTTGAGCTGTATAGCGATGAAGCAAAATATTGAAAGCGGCCATCAATATCACAAATAAAGTTGCGCCCTCTTGCTGACCCAGGTCTTTAAGCAGTGCCGTGATCGAAGTTGGTAATTCTACTGCTTCCCTTGCTCCCCGGAAGGTTTGAACTAATGGTCTCGATCGGTCGGTTGGCAGCTCCAACAAGGGAATAAGAGCGCCGAGCTGGTTTTTCCAGTAAGAAAGTTGTGACTCTAGCGCCTCGCCCTTTACCGACCCGCGTTGAAACAGGACGTAGTCAGCATATTGGACGGGAGGAGAGGGAAGTGTCAGGGATTGCCCGTTGGATAACGTCTCGTATATCGTCTCTAATTCACGGCAGAAGATACCGGCGGACCAGCCGTCACAGATAATCTGATGTACGGCAAAGATCAGTAGGTGATCTTCCTCGGACATCCGCAGCACGGCTACTTTTAGCAGCGGACCAAGGGCTAGGTTGAAGGACTGCCGAGCCTCCTCGGTGGCTACCCGTAACAAGTCAGCTTCCCCACCGGTCGGGTTAATTTTGTGAAAATCAATTACCTTAACGGTCAACGTCAGAGCAGCTTTGACGACCTGAATCGGTTGCCCGTCTACAGCCGGAAACGTAGTTCGCAAAACCTCGTGGCGACGCACAACCTCGTTGAGGCTCAATGTTAGGACGTCTAAGTTGATGGGGCCTGTTAGGCGATGTGTCCTGCAGATATTGTAAACCGAGTTTCCGGGCGCTAATTGATCAAGAAACCAAAGCCGCTCCTGAGCAAAGGAAAGAGGAAGGTTATCATGGCACTGCCTGGGGTAAATCTTTTCAGCACTTGGGAGATCAATTCCTTCTTTCTCGAGAAAGGTTGCAAGGAGTTCGCGTTTTACGGCTCGAAGCTCCTGCCTGGGCGGGTTAGCGGAGCGACCATCAGCCATCGCCCCTTTTCCCTCTCTCCTTTTCCAATGCCTTCCTAATCTCTTCGGAGGACATACCGTCAATTTTCATTAGGAGGTTGGCGATCTTGTCTGAGTATCCAGGGTGCGGCTCGTTCCCAAGAACAAATTCAACTAACTTGGCCACGGTGGGCGCCTCAAATAGGGTCTTTAACGGCTGCTTGAGAGCAAAGATGCTATTCACTTCTGAAACGATTTGCGCAGCGACTAATGAGTCACCCCCAAGGTCCGAGAAATCGTCGTGAATGCCCACGTCATCTACTTTTATTATCTCAGCCCATAGTTTGACTAGTACCTTTTCAAGGTCAGTAGTCGTGGACGTGAAACCAACATTAACTTCGTGGCGTGATTTTTTCGGCGGTGGAAGAGCGCTTCGATCAACTTTGCCGCTCGGGGTTAACGGCAGGCTGTCCATCACTACAAAGGACGACGGTAACATATAAGCAGGTAGTTTCTCCTGCAAAAGCGCACGCAATTCACCGATTGTCGGAGCTTGCCCAAACTGAGGAACAACATAAGCCACTAGGCGCTTGTCGGGACGCAAGTCGTCTCGGGCTACAACGGCAACTTGCCTGACGACTGGAGTCTCAAGCAACGCCATTTCGATCTCCGAGACTTCCACTCGGTAGCCTCTGATTTTCGTCTGGAAATCTTTTCGACCCACATGTATTAGACAACCATCGGTCAGCATATAACCGAGGTCGCCAGTAAGATACGTGCGCGCGTTGCCGCCGTTCGGATCAGGTAGAAACTTGGTGCGCGTGAGCTCTGGCTGGCGCCAATAGCCCATTGCGAGATAGGGGCTTTTCACTGCAATTTCCCCGACTTGATTTACGCCCCGTTTATTTCCATCTTCATCCAGCACCAGAATTTCGTTACCTTCTAGAGGATAACCGACGGGAACTCTCTCACCTTTGATCTCGGTTTGCTTATCGATGAAGTAATATGAAACAGCTTGGGTCTCACTTATGCTATACCTATTAACGAATATGCACTCTTCAGAAAAATGATTCTTGTACAGGTCTACGTCCGTTTTGGATACGGGCTCTCCGCCGACGTGAATCAGGCGAATTTTTGGGAATCTTTCTTTCCGGTTTAAGTTTTGAAGGGAGTGACGGAAAATCGTAGCGACACAGGTATAGACGGTAATATCTTCTTCTCGCAACCAGTCGCCCAAATGGGTTAATCCTTCTTCGTGAAGATCGAATAGCAAGAGAGCCGCCCCGTTTAGTAAAGCAAGAAACATATCCCGCGTCGCTCCGACATTATTGAAACGCAGCAGGCTGACCCGATCATCCGGAGATATATGCAACTCGTTTGTCTTGACTCTTATGCCGAAAAGCTCGTTCCGATGATTCCAGACGACTCCCTTCGGTTCCCCGGTAGAACCGGAAGTATAATTGACGTAGACAATTTGATCAGGCGATACGGACAGTCCTGGATTTTCGTTCGAACATTTAGCATCCAGATCCTCAACACTGAGAACCTTGGCGGGGTTGTGGGCATGGGCTAATTGAAGGGCTAACGAGATGTGATCATTATCAGTAAGAATTAAAGAGGTTTGGAGGTCCTGTAGGATCTGAGCTGCTTTGCCGTGAGGAAGTCCGATATCGACCGGTGCATATGGCTTGCCCGCCTTCAAGACGCCCAGGCTAGCTACAATCATAGAGGCGCCTTGCTTGAACAACAGGGCGACCGGTGTGTCGGTGTCTTCTAGTCTCGCTAAGACCGTGTGTGCTACCCGATTTGAAGCTGCATTCAGCTGTTGGTATGTCAGACTCTGGCTTTTGGTCTTGATGGCTTGCCTGCGCGAATATCGGCGCGCCTGCTCCTCGAAGCGATCCGTTATCGATTGCTCGATTTCTTCTTTACTGAACTCAATGAACGTCTTGCCAGTGTGAGTGTAGTTCCCCAAATTTAGCCGTCCTTGGAGAGTTCGTCATTAACAATTTCACCGCAAAAGAAATTCTGACTCGATTCCGGCTATGGTTACGTAGTCATGTTGTCAAGCACCGCGTTCGCCCGCACCAACCAAAGATTCGTTTCCATAGATCGGTATAGAGCAACGGCCGCCGCCATTTCGGCGCGCGCTTGCTCCGCAGCTCCGACTGCGGCGTAGATTTTGCCGAGACCGAGGTGACAGTGTGCTTGAAGTGGTCGCATACCAAGCTCAAGACTCATCGCAAACGCCTCACGATAATAGGACTCAGCGTGAGGCGTTTTTGCTGGATTGTGACCCATTGCAACATCGCCAAGCAACTTCAACGCCCATGCCTCATGCGCATGTTCCTTATGCTCTTTGGCGATTTTCAGCGCACGTTCAGCGAGAACATCAGCTTTTTCTAGATGACCCAAAAGCAAATGGCCTTCGCTCAGCCAGGTCGTACTAAGTGATAAGAAGGCTAGCCTGCCGGCAGAGGCGGAACCTTCAACTCCTTGCTCCAGAAAAGGTAAGCCTTCAACAACGCGGCCGGCATTCGCATAGGCAAAGCCCAGGCGGGACGAAACAAACGGAATGTAAACCGGAATGTTAGATGACCGGCAGGTCATTAGAGCGCGTTCGAGGATTGGAATTGCCTTGTCAAGGTCTCCTTTCAGAAGGTACAAGAAAGCTAGACTGCAATTTACATAGACGAGAACAGAGGCATCACCGACTTCCTCAGCAATCTGAATACCTTCTTCCCCGTAAGAGACTCCCTCACGAAATTCGCCGATTGCAGCAAGGCATTGCACGAGATGTCCCCGACAAGTGACAGCGGGATAGCCAGCCGTACCGATTTGTCCGTGCCGCAGATCACCCACAAGGCGTCGAATGGCTTGCTTAAGAACATTTATTGCTTGGCTATATTGGCCCAATTTGTTGTAGGCCGCGCCTAGATAATAATCCGTCATTATACTTAACACCGGTCCGTCACTTTCCGAAATGAGAGCCGCGGCGCGTTGGCCGAACCGGATAGCAAGCTCAGGGTCACCTGTTAATCCGTAGTAACTATTTAAAAAGTTAAAAACCCGCACCATTCTAATGCGATCTCCGAGAGTTTCCACAAGGGATTCCGCGGCGTGTAAGTGTTCAGCGATCCGTGGTAGATCGCCTAAGAGAAAGAGCGCGTTACGCGAGTCGAGATGAACATCGATCTGCTGTTCGAGCTTTTCTCTAGACTCAGGAAGGTGTTTTAACGCTTGAAACGCCCGTTCGTAGCTCGATAAAGCTGCATGAAAAGCCGAATTCGCCATTGCTTTGGCGCCGGCGTTCCTCGAGTACGTGATGGCTTTGTCCCAGAGTTCCCCTTGAAAAGCATGATGCGCGAGTTTCTCCAGATGATCATGCGCGATACTCTCCGTCATTTCCTCTAGCGCTTTCACGGTATGTGCGTGAAGACCCGTGCGACGCTCATGGAGCAGGGCTCCATAGGCGACTTCAGTGGTAAGAGCGTGCTTGAACGAATACTCCACTTCTGGAAAAAGATTTGTTTCATAGAGGAATTCGGCGGTCTGGAGATGAGAGACGTAGCGGTGAAGGTCATCCTCCGGCAATTCCGCCACGGCTCGCAAAAGCCGTAGGGGGACGATGACGCCGATGACGGCGGCGGTTTGGAGGAGACTCTTTTCCTCAAGAGGGAGTCGGTCGATACGGTCCGCCAAAACATTCTGCACCGTGCTGGGGATACGGATCTCATCGATCTTTAGGCCCGGCCGGTACGCCCCTTTCTCACCAGCCAGAACTCCGGTTTCCACAAGTGAGCGCACGCTCTCCTCTGCGAAAAAAGGATTCCCTTCAGTGCGTTGAAT
>Ga0105092_10000602_pt1 | contig 18902 bp, 17 predicted proteins | sample PPLLak2March2015_FD_87021 | JGI IMG/M metagenome (GOLD analysis project Ga0105092, IMG submission 87021) | Freshwater sediment microbial communities from Prairie Pothole Lake near Jamestown, North Dakota, USA - PPLs Lake P7 Core (1) Depth... | ecosystem: Environmental > Aquatic > Freshwater >... | reverse complement strand
TCTCGCTGACGGAAGAGTGTGTGGACCGGGTAACGCTCGCACAACCGACCCTGCCACCCGATCAACCGGCTGAAGCCGGGACTACGAACCTACCCGTTGGCATGCTCTTCGCTCGGACTCGAGACGCTGTCACTAAAGACGTGACGTCGAACCAAGCAAGCCGTGAGCGAGAGCGTGCCCCGGGTAGGTTCGTCGTCCCGGCTTCAGCCGGTTGAAGCGTCGGCAAGCATCAAGCGCCGCATGTCGAGACTTCGAACGCGGACCGCAGCCCGGAACCTGGTCAGCGTCATCTCGTTCCACCGGCTAAAGCCCTGGACTACGCCCCCGACCCGGTCGACTGCGCCAGCGGCTCCGGGACGATCGAATACATCGGTGGAATGGGCAGATATTCCTTAATGCGTGAGCAGATAGGACACGGCGGATGAGAGGTAATAGTAGGTATAGCGGCTATAGATCAGGTGGAAGGTTATGGTTCGATCGGCAAGTGGCCGCCGCTACAAGCAAATCACATCTTGTACTTGCCCAGGTCATCGGGGTTCAGGTTTTCGAGCCACTTCTTGACGTCTTCCGGGTCAAGGTTCTCTTTGTCCAGGGTAATGCTGCGGCTGTTGTTGATGACTTCCTCGGTCACGAAGATCGGCGAGTCGGTTCGAAGAGCCAGGGCGATTGCGTCGCTTGGCCTGCTGTCGATCGTGACTCGCTCTTGACCGTGGCGAAGGTGGATCAGCGCGTAAAAAGTGTTTTCGCGCAACTCTGTTACGACGATCTTCTCAACCTCCGCCTCAAACTGGAGGAGGATGTTCTTGAGCAGATCGTGGGTCATCGGGCGGGGCGTATCGATTCGCTCGATCTGAAGAGCGATGGCGTTGGCCTCGAAGATGCCGACCCAGATCGGCAGCAGGGTATTCTTTTCGGCGTCTTGAAGGATCACAATTGGCGAATTGGTAATCGGATCCATCATCAGTCCTTTGATCTTGAACTCCCGTTCCATGATTCCTCCTCGGCGCCGAATCAGTCTTGCGGGACCTTGTTCCCACCGAGACTGTTTGGACCAACGCTGGTCACTTCAACTAGGACGTAAGTACCGGGTGGGTCGTTTCCCGCAAAGTTAACGACCTTGTTCGTTGTAGTTCTTCCGAAGCGGTTGAGGCCATCCCGGGCGGTGCCTTCAACGAGAAGTTCAAACCGTTTGCCCAGGTAATTCTCCTCGTGCAGTTTCAGCTGGAGACGTCTCTGCAACTGCTGAAGGAGAGCGAGCCGTCTTCCCTTCTCTGCCTCGGGGACATCGTCATCCCACTCGAAAGCCTCGGTGTAGGGACGCGGCGAGTACTTGAAGGAGAACATCGATTCGAACCGAGCGGCCTCCACCGCTGAAATTGTCTCGTCAAAATCTTCGGCGGCTTCGCCTGGAAACCCGACGATCATGTCAGTAGAAAGACTTATGGCCCTCCCGCAACCTCGGAACTTCTCCACGAGCTCGAGATACCATTCGCGCGTGTATTGGCGCCGCATCCGACGCAATACCCTAGTGGAGCCGCTTTGCAGGGGCAGATGCACCTGGTTGCAGACGGTCTCGTAGTGGGCCATCACTTCAACGGTTCGATCATCGAACGCCCGCGGGTGGGGTGAGGTAAAGCGAACCCTCCGTATGCCGGGAATCGACGCCACGTGCTCAAGCAGGTCGGCAAAGCGTGTTCTGGGGTGCTCAGGGTCGCGATAGCTGTTCACGGTTTGACCGAGAAGCAGCACCTCGGTAAAGCCCTGGTCGGCAGCCCTCAAACACTCTTCCAGGATCGTCCGGGCAGGTCGGTTGCGCTCCTTTCCCCTCGTATAAGGTACGATGCAGAAGCTGCAGTGTTTGTTGCAGCCTTCCATAATCGTTATTGAGGCGCGGAAGGCTGTCTGCCGGACGACCGGCTCGATCTCGACCGGGGAATCGCCCATGAAATCAGTCAGAACCGAGACCTCCGTGTCGCGGTTCTTGCCCTGGTCGATACGGTCCAGCAGGTCTGGGATAGCGTGGTACATGTGGGTACCGACAACAAGATCCACGTAAGGAGCCCGGGAGACGATGGCCTTTCCTTCCTGCTGTGCCACGCACCCCACGACGCCGATAATGAAGTCCTTGTGGTCGCGTTTGTGCCGTTTAACTTCACCCAGCCGGCTATAGACTTTTTGAGCAGCCTTTTCCCGGACGCTGCAGGTATTGAGGATGAACAGGTCCGCATCCTCAACAGACCGCGCCGGAATCATGCCCCGATGCGCCAGAAGTCCGGCGATTTTCTCGGAGTCATGTTCGTTCATCTGGCAGCCGAAAGTCTCGATGAAGAAGCGTTTGGATATCATGGAAAGCGGAAACCATTATAGCAAGGTCTGTCTCTGCTCTGGTCCGACGGTGATCCGTGTCAGTGCTGGTCCGATTTCACGGATTGGAGCAACTCCGCGGCGTGCTTAAGGGTTGTCTGGGTAACCCGATCCCCGGTCATCATCCTGGCCAGTTCCTGGATTCGTTCCTTGTTCTTCAGCAGCCTGATCCCAACAGTGGCGCGGCCACTTGCTGCCTGCTTGTCGACCCGGAAGTGATGGTCCGAATAAACCGCGATCTGCGGCAGGTGGGTGACGCAAAACACCTGGTGGCGGCGGGCAAGCGCGGCCAGCTTCTGGCCGACGTTGGAGGCGACCCTGCCTCCGATTCCGGCATCGACCTCGTCGAAAACCAGCGTCTTTTCGTAGGTTTCGAGCGTGAGGATGGATTTGAGGGCGAGCATGACACGGGACAGCTCGCCTCCGGACACGATTTTCGCCAACGGACGAGGCAACTCTCCGGGATTCGGACTGATCATGAACTCAATCGCGTCGATTCCCTTCTCGGTCACCAGGTCCTCATCCGTCGTCATTTGAACATCGAAGACGGTGTTCTGCATGGACAGGCCCGCCAGCTCCTTCTCGACTACTTTAGAAAGGCCCTTCTTGTCGGAACGACGTTTTTCGGAAAGACGCCGCGCAGCGTCCCGGTACCGATCTCGAATCAGGGTCTCCCGCCGGCCGAGCTCCTCCAACTGTTCCTCGGATCCTGACAGTTCCTCCAACTCGTTGCGAACCCGCTCCGCGTGGTTCAAAATCTCGTCGACTGATTCGCCGTACTTCCGTCGGGCCTTCTGGATTTCAGCCAGACGCGCCTCGATTTCCTCGAGCCGGCCAGGGTTGTGTTCGACGTGCGCCGCATAGTCACGCAGTTGGAAACTGACCTCCTCGAGCTGGAAGCATGTTTCCTCGAAACGGGCGACCGCCGGGGCAAGAGAGTCATCGAAGGCGGCCAGCGCCTGGAGGTTCCGTTTCACGGCGGAGACCTGGGAAAGAACGGATGCCTCGCTCTCGTAGAGGATTTGGAAACTGTCCTGGGCATGATGGAGGCGTTTTTCGGCGGTACCGAGCAGGGTTCGCTCTTTCTCAAGCTCCAGATCGAGCCCCCGAGTCAGAGCGAGCCGGGCAATGTCGTCGATCTGAAATCTCAAGTTGTCAATGCGCTGCAGACGTTCTTGCTCGGTGGCCCGGCCGGCGGCAAGGCGTGAACGAACCGCCTGCAGTTCGGTATGCAAGGACAGCACTTGGGCTACGGCCGCCTGGTTCTGTCCGAAGGCGTCGAGGAAATCCAGGTGTGTGGAGGGTTGCAGGAGGACTTGCTGGTCGTGCTGCCCGTGAATATCGCCCAGTCGCATCCCGAGCTCAGAGAGGAAGGCGAGCGTCACAAGCGAGCCGTTGACGACGGCCTTGCTGCCGCCCGCCTGGATGATCTCCCGTCGGATGATCAGCTCGTCGCCGTTTTCCAGACCGGCGGCACCGAGCAAATCCCTGGCGGGGTGTTTGGCATCCAGGTGGAAAGCCCCTTCCACGCGCGCCCGCTCGCATCCTTGACGGATCATTTCCTGGTACGCACGCTGTCCGGTTAACAGGCCGACTGCGTCGACCAGGATGGATTTGCCGGATCCTGTCTCTCCGGTAATCAACGTCAGGCCCTGCCTGAACTCGACCTCCAATCGATCGATCAGTGCGAAGTTTTCGATCGTGAGGAAACTAAGCATGACTTTTCCGGGGCTTCGTGCATCAAAACTATGTACGGCGATTGCTGGCTGCCAAGTGCGCGGTTTATGGTATATGAGCGGTCTGTCAGATACAATCAGCTTGTCGTCGAACCGGTCGAACGCGGCTGAAGGCTTTGTTTTTCTTATAGAAAGGAGGGGTGCCGTTCTTGTTCTATCTCACTTTGGCGCAGGGGGAGTTCAGCTCCTTTTGGACCCTCGTCCGCAATAGCGGGACACTGGCGCAAACGGTCCTTGTCATACTTTTAATCTTTTCACTGATTTCGTGGGCAATCATATTCAGAAAGGCCCTGTTCTACCGCCAGGTGCAAAGGCAATCGCTCGAATTCTACGAGCGGTTCCGGCACAGTTCCAGCCTGTCCGAAATCTATCGCGAGTCGGAGAAGTATCCGAAATCGCCTTTGGCCGGCATCTACCGGAGCGGGTATGAGGAGTTGAGCCATCAGGTTAGGAATACAGGCACCAATCCGGGCTCTACTTCTATCCGGAGCCTCAATGGGCTGGAGAGGTCGCTCCAGAAAGCGGCCACGAGCGAGATGACGACGTTGGAGCAGTCGTTGAACTGGCTTGCCACCACCGGCTCGGTGACGCCTTTTATCGGGCTTTTCGGGACGGTTATAGGGATCATCAACGCATTTCAGGGGCTCGGCGAAGGGACGTCGACGACAATCCAGGCCGTAGCCCCAGGCATCAGCGAAGCGCTTGTGGCTACGGCAGCAGGTCTGTTTGCAGCGATTCCGGCGGTCATTGCCTATAACCACTTTCTCGGCCGGCTGAAAGTTTTCGGAGCCGAAATGGACGATTTCATGGCCGAGCTTTTGAACCTCGTCGAGCGCAGTTTTGTCTCCTGACATTTGCCGCAGGAAACGGGAAGTCCGGGCGAATTAAGAGAATACCCAAATGGCTTTCAAAACTCAGGCAGGCGGAACCCGATCATCACTCTCGGAAATCAATGTGACGCCGCTGGTCGACGTGGTACTTGTCCTGCTGATCATTTTCATGGTGACGGCTCCGATCCTTCAAACCGGGATCGAGGTCAACCTGCCGCGCACTCGAACCGTGGCCGAGGTGAACCCTGAGCAGCGGGCAGTCATCACGATCACCCGGGAGGACATCCTGTATTACCGATCCCGGCCAGTGAACTTCAACGAGATGGGCTCGGTGTTGCGGCGGGAACTGGGAGACAGCTCTCAGCCGGTTTTTCTGCAGGCGGATGAGGACGTTCGGTGGAAGACGATTGTGACTGTCGTAGACGAAATCCGGATGAGCGGCTACAAGACGATCAACCTGGTGACGAAGCCCCTGAAAAGGGAAGGCACAAACAAGTAGAATAGGTTCGATATGTCAGGGCGGATTTTCAAGTCACACATCAGAGAAGGGTCGAATTGGCCGGCAGTGCTGATTTCCATCGGCGGCCATCTCCTTCTGGTAGCCCTGTTCCTTTTCGTTTTCGATACGTTCTCGAGCGAGGAACTCATCGTCCTGGGCAGCGGACCGGGCGGTGGGCAGGGAGCCGAGTATGTGACGGTTGGCCTCTCCGCCGCTCCGAGCGGGGGCATAGGTGCCTACAAGCCAATGCTGACGCCCCGCCCTCAGGCCGTTCCTCCCCCTCCGCCGAAGGTCGAACCGGCGCCACCGGCGCCGGACCCGAATGATTTCGTGGAGAAAGCGAGCAAGCGCCGTTCTCGGGAAGAGCCACTGCCGAAGGCGAAGGAGCCAATCCCGGCGCCTCCCGAGGGACGAATCCCGCTAAGGCCGGAACCCGGCGTCGGGGGACCCGGCGGTGGCAGTGCCGGCTCCGGTGGGGGCGCTGGTGGCGGCCTTGGGGTATCGATCGGCACTGGAACTGGCGAAGGAACCCTTGATTCCTGGTATGTCCGTCAGGTTGAGCAGCGCATCGGTGGCAACTGGTTGAAAACGTCGCTCGGTCAACTCGACAGGCCCGTCGGAAGCATTGTCAGCTTTGAGGTCGCACCGAACGGGACGATCGGAAGTGTCCGCCTGGAGAAGGCGAGCGGAATCACGGCTGTAGATCTGGCGGCACAAAGAGCCGTGCTGGCCAGCAACCCGCTTCCCCCGTTGCCTTATGAGCTTAGAAACAAGAGACTGCGCTTTGCCGCACACTTTGACTATCCACCGCCACGCTAGAAAGGTCTATTAATGATTCATCTCGTTCTGCCGTTTATTCTGATGGCCGCCGGCCTGTTCCCCGCCCAGGAACAGGATCAGCCGATCGTGATTCGCCCGCCTTTGACGGGAGTGACCAACCTCGCCGTTGTCGATTTTCAGGCGCGAGGTGCTGCGACGCCCGAATCCGACTCCGCGCTTAAGGTCTTCAACGAGGTGCTTTGGAAGGATTTGCAGTTCTCGAACTTCTTCCAGATGCGCTCCAAAAGCTTCTACCCGTCGACGGTAGTGCGCGTGCCCCAGGACGTCGCGTTCGAGTCGTGGCGGATCGACCCGGTATCCGCGGACTTCGTACTGTTCGGGAATCTTCAGACGACGGGATCGGGTGCGGTACTGGAAGCGTACCTCTACGACGTGAAGACCAAGCAACAGGTCTTGGGAAAGCGTTTCACGGCGGCATCGACCACTCTGGTCCGCAACGTGGCCCATTCGTTCGCCGACGAGGTGGTCTTTCAGCTTTCGGCCGGGACCAGCCGAGGAGTCGCGCGAACGCTGATCGCCTACAGCTCGCTCAAGGGTGGGAGCAAAGAGATCTTTGTCTGCGACTATGACGGGGCGAACCCGAGAACCGTGACAGCGAACGGGGGCCTGAACAAGTTTCCCGAGTGGTCTCCGGACAACTCGAGACTGGCCTTCGTAACCAAGCTCCCAGCCGCCTCGCGATGGGAAATCTGGTTGCAGGAAATCAAGGGAGGACGCGATGTCCTGCCTACCGTCAGTTCCTACGCCTCTTCGCCGGCGCTCTCGCCGGATGGTAGAAGGATTGCGTTTTCGGCTCGAACCGAAGAAGCGATCGACTCCGATATCTATGTGATGGGAACCGACGGCTCGGGCCGCCGAAATCTGACCAATCACTCAGGCATTGACACCGCGCCGACGTGGAACCCGAGCGGACAACAAATCGCATTTATCTCCGACCGATCAGGCGGTCCGCAGGTGTGGGTGATGGACGCGGATGGCTCGAACGTCCGCCGCCTGGTTACCGAGGGGGGGCACTGTGACAGCCCCGATTGGTCCCCGGACGGTCGTATGGTCACTTATTCGTGGCAGGCTCCGGGCCAATGGAAGCACGACGTTTACATCGTTGAAGTCGCCACGGGCAAGATTTTTCAGATCACTGTTGGGGGTGCCAGCAACGAGAGTCCTCACTGGTCCCCGGATGGCCGCCACATCGTGTTCCAGAGCACGCGGTCCGGCTCCAAACAGATTTTCGTAATGAACGCCGACGGTAAGAATGTGCGCCAGGTCACGGCATACGGGATCAATGAAAGTCCATCATGGTCGGGCTACCAGAAAGCCGACTGATTCGGGTTGCATCGTCGCCTGTTTTTGATACGCTACAGAATCATTCAAGCTCCTGAGGAGAATCCGAAATGAAGCGTTTTACTGTCCTACTTTTCGCAATCGTACTCTGCTTGCCCTTGCTGAATGTTGGCTGCGGAGGCAAGAAGGGACCGGACGTCCGTCCGAGCTTGCCCCCACCGTCGCGAACCGAGCCGACGACCGCACCAACGACCGGGCCGGCTCCGACCGTCGAGATCGCCGCGTCCCCGAGCAGCGTTGAACGGGGACAGCAAACCACCTTGACATGGAAGGCCCAGAACGCCGACTCAGTCATCATTGATGGAGGCGTGGGAAATGTCTCGGATAGTGGATCAGTCGTCCTCACACCGCGCGAATCGGCGACTTTTACGGCCACAGCGAAAGGCGCAGGGGGCGAGGTCCGCGCGAGCACCCGCGTGACCGTTGTCGCTCCCAAGGAAGTCGGTGGGGTAACATCCAGCGATATACAGAGTATCGTGGATGCGATCAGGGACGGGCGGATTAAAGACATTTTCTTCGATTACGACAAGGCCGACCTCGGTGCCGAGTCCCGCACCATCCTTGAACAGAACGCCCGGTGGTTCCGGCAGTTCCCGGGTGCTAAGCTGGTAGTGGAAGGTCACTGCGACGAAAGGGGCACCGAGGAGTACAACCTGGCGTTGGGTGACCGCCGCGCGCAGGCAACCAAGGAGTACCTGGTCGAGCTCGGCGTTGCGCCGGAGCAATTGGAGACCATCTCGCTCGGCGAAGAGCAGCCGTTCTCACCGGGACATGACGAAACGTCTTACTCGCAGAACCGTCGCGCGCATTTTGCAGTAAAAGAATAAGGTAACCTTGTCGCGTACTCCCCGGAGGAGATGCAGGGCCCGTCTCTTGGGCCATCACGAGGCTGATTGAACGGAGGTTCCGCTGAGGCGGGGCCTCCGCCGTTTGACCGAAAGGGTTACCTGCGGAGTCGACAATGAAAAAGAGTCTAGTTCTACTCGGTGTCTTCTTGCTGGCCACACCCCTCGCTGCACTGGCGGGCACCAAGGAAGAAATCATCCGGCTTCAAAGCGATATTCTGCAGCTCCAGGAGCAGATCCGTCTCATCCAAAAAGGCATGGACGAGAACAGCGGGGTGCTCAAATCGTTACTCGAGCAATTGAATGACCAGATTGCGAAAAGCAACATGGTCATGGAGAACCTGAATCAATCGCTTGTGAACCAGAAAGCGGATGCCGCCAACGTGGCTTCACAGGTCAAGCAGGAGATCCAAAAGCTGAGCCTGAAGCTTGACGACACGAATAACCGCGTGGCAGGGGTTTACCAGAAACTGGAAGAGAACCAGGTGAAAACCGCGTCGATGCGGGCGGCTCCTCCGGGCGCTGAAGCCGGAGCGGGCCTGGAACCCGATCAGGTCTACAACCAGGCTTACAACGACTACCTGATGGGCAATTTCGACCTCGCGATCACCGGGTTTCAGGATTTCGTGACCAACTACCCGAACAACGAGTACTCGGACAATGCACTCCATTACCTGGGTGTCGCTTTCATGGAGCAGGGACGGTTCGAGCAGGCGATCCAGGCCTTCGACCAGGTGATCAACCTTCACCCGAAAGGCGACAAGACCCCGGTTGCGTTCTACAAGAAGGCGCTTGCGTACCAAGACCTTCAGAAGAACGAGGAATCCATCGACACACTCAGGAAGCTGATCACGCTCTATCCGGAAAGCCAGGAAGCGAAGCTGGCCGCCCAGGAGCTGGAAAAGCTTGGAGTCGCCGTCCAGGAGGCGCCGCCAGCGCGCACACCGGCCGGACGCCGACGTCCCCGCGATTAGCGGACGCATCGTGCGGAGGGCGAGATCGAATGGAGCCGCGCACGAAAGCGAACGGCAGTGAGCGAGAGTAAGCGGACCACCAATCAGACTATGCACCAGTCGCCGCAGCAACCGAAGCTGCTCCTTGGAGTCTCATCCTGTCTGCTCGGGAATAAGGTGCGGTTCGATGCGGGCCATAAGGAAGACTCCTTCTTGACCCGAACTCTGGCGCAGTATGCGGAGTTCGTCCCGATCTGCCCGGAGGTCGACATTGGCCTCGGCACCCCGCGCGAGACGATAAGGCTTGAAGGGGATCCTCGCAACCCGCGTCTGGTCGCGCCGAAATCAGGCCGGGATCTGACGGATCTCATGCAAACCTATTCCGAGCGGCGAGTCTGGGAACTGACGCCTCTGAACCTCCACGGCTATATCCTCAAGAGCAAATCGCCCTCATGCGGAATGGTGCACGTCAGGCTATATCAGGAAGGCCAGCAGGGTGCCTCGAAGAATGGGGTGGGGATCTACGCGGCCGCTCTCATGCAACGGTTCCCTACCCTGCCTCTCGAAGAGGAGGGCCGCCTGAACGACTCCGTCCTGCGTGAGAACTTCGTTGAGCGGCTCTTTGCACGCCGGCGCTGGCTGGAATTCCTTGGCTCCGCGCCGACGCCCGCCCACCTGATTCGTTTTCACACGCGTCATAAACTGGCCCTGCTCGCTCACAGTACCGAGATGTACCGGGAGCTCGGAAAGCTCACAGCCGGCGCTGGTGGTGTTGACTTCGGACCGTTGCTGGCGGAATACGAACGGAAGTTCATGGAAACGCTCAAGCAGAAAGCCACGCCCAAGAAACATGCAAACGTGCTTTACCACCTGTCCGGCTACTTGAAGAGGGCAATCGATCCGGAAGACAAGCAGGAGCTAAGCTCGGTGATCGAAGATTACCGAAACGGTTTGGTCCCGCTTGTGGTTCCGACAACGTTGCTCAAGCATCACTTCAGGCGCCACCCCGTTGCCTGGGTCGCGGAGCAGACGTACCTCGATCCGTACCCGGCGGAACTCATGCTTCGAAACCACGTTTGAACCTATGGCTGCCCCGATTGATTACCCTGTGACGACGGGCGTGCGGTTCTTGCGCGCCAAGAAGATCGAGTTCCAGCCACATCTCTATAAATATGAAGAGCATGGAGGAACCGAGCGGGCATCCCGAATGCTGGGTTTTCCGGAGCATGCGGTCATCAAGACGCTCGTCTTGGAAACGGATGACCGGAAAGCGATCGTCGTCCTCATGCACGGTGATCGCGAAGTCTCGACCCAAAGACTGGCACGCGCCTTGGGCGTCAAGGGTGTCCATCCGTGCGATCAAAAACGCGCCGAGAAGCTTTCCGGATACATGGTGGGAGGGATCAGCCCATTCGGCATGCGGCAGGTGCTGCCGGTCTTTGTTGAAAAGACGATCCTGCAGCTGCCACGCATCCTGATAAACGGAGGAAAGCGTGGTTTCCTGGTGGAGATCAACCCCGCTGATCTGCGTGCCTGCCTGCCGGTTACCGAAGTGGAAGTGGCCCAGCCGGGAGCGTGAAAGGCATTATCCACGAAGTACACGAACGGACACGAATGAGGAAGAGAGACTGAAAGCGTCTGGTTTGTCTACATTCGTGTCCGTTCGTGTACTTCGTGGATAATGCCTTTCACCGCGGCGTCGAGTCGGGCAGGCCGCCGTCGACCGGGATCGTTGCCCCGGTCGTAGGCGTCTGACGGGTGAGGAAGAAGAGCGCCGCCCGCCCGACGTGTTCGGCGGTAACCTTGGCTTTCAGCAGGTTGCGACTCCGGTAGTATTCCTCCAAGCCCTTTTCGTCGAGCCCTCGTGCGCGCATGCGATCCGGACCGACCTCCGCCCAGAGGCCGGACTTCCTCGAGCCGTGAGAAAACACGGCGTCGGGCGCCACCATATTCACGCGGACGCCGAGTTCGGCCAGCTCCAGGCTCGCGATACGCGCCAACTGGTGAGACGCGGCCTTGGTTGCACTGTACGCCCCGAACTTCGCGCCCGGGGCAAAAACGTTCTTCGTGGAGACGACCACGATGTCTCCCTGGGTTTTCTGAAGCCGGAAACGGCGGCCGGCCTCCGCGAGGACCAACAGTGTTCCCTCGATGTTCACCCTTTCGAGTTTCCGGAACACCTCCAGGTCCATATCAACCAGGGGCGAAACGTGCGCGATCCCGGCATTCACGACGACGATGTCCAGCCCGCCCCATGTCTCGATCACCTGGCCGAATCCCCGGCTGATTGACCCGGCGTCGGTAACATCGATCGGCACGGCAATCGCATGGCCGGGAAACCGGACTTCAAGCTCCTTGAGCGCTCCCGTCAGGTGCTCTCCGGGCAGGTCGGACACGGCTACATGGCATCCCTCGAGAAGCAGTTTCTCGCAGACACCCACGCCAATCGCACCTGCCGCGCCGGTGACGAGGGCCACCTGACGTCCAAGCTGTCCCTTCCCTGCCCTCCTCGCGAGCTTCGCATGCTGGAGCGTGAAATACTCCATGTCAAAGAGATGTGATTCGTCCAGTCCCTGGTAGCCGGCTCCTTCAGCGGCGAACCAGGCCTTGACGCCGAGGGTCTGCTCGGTGATGTCCCGGACGATCTGGGCTGCCTGGGCATCCTCCCCCGCGCAAACGGCGCCCAGACCAGGAAGAAGAACCACACGGGGATGCGAGTCGAACTTCTGCAAGCCCGGAGCCAGCCGCGGCCTGTTTCTCTCGAAGTACTCGTCATACTGTCGCGCATACCCGCCGATCGCGTCACCGAGCTGCGAACGCAAGCGCTCCGTGTCCTCATAGTCGGGCTCATCCAGCAGAAGCGGGTAGTTCTTCGTTCTGATGAGATGATCGGGCGTCAGCGGGGCCGTTAGGGCTAGCGAGCGGCCCTTTTCGGTGCTCAGAAGTTGCAGTACCTCCCCCGAGATCAGTGGTTTCAGAATGAAACGATCAAAAGGGAGGTCTGGATTCGATGTCGGGATCGCGAGCGCCCCTCTCACAACCGGCGCCAGGCGACGGTACCGCTCCCTCGCGGTCTCGAGCTCCGAGCCATCCACCTCGACCGATGTCGCCCTCCGTGTCCCCAGGAACTCCTGTGCGCGGCTGACGAGCTCGATCGTCCGCGAATACGATGTCTTCGGGTCGTCGGCCCATGTGACGAGCCCATGGTTCATCAGAACCAGCGCATCGCTTTCGGGGTTTTGATCCACGAAACGGGCCACGGCCAGGGCAAGATCAAAACCCGCTTTGACGTAGGGGACAATGCCGACCGACGGACCGAGAGCTTCCCGTACAGTGTGCTCACCTTCGGGTCGATTAGTGAGCGCCAGGATCACGTCCGGGTGGGTGTGATCGATAAATCGGGCGGGAATGAAAGCGTGCATGAAGGCCTCAATCGACGGCGTGGCAGCGGCCGCGTCAACGAGGTGGGTTCGCAGCTGGTTGACCATTTCGTCGTCCGTCAGTGACGACAGGCAACGCAGCTTCCGGAGGTACGCCAGGTCGAGACCGGAGTGCCCTTCTGTTGGAATCGTCGCCATGTTAAAGCCCGACGCTTTGACGAAGATCAGCTCGGTCTCTTCCCCGAGGATTGATCGGCCGGTGGTTTTGACCGAGGTGTTGCCGCCGCCGTGAAGCACGAGACTGCTTTGCGATCCAAGGAGCCGCGACGAGTAGGTTCGCAGGGCCAAATCCGGCCCGGACCGCTCACCGAATTCCGTCACGTAACGGGAGGCATCGTCATCTCGCCATTGGTTGTCCATAGTGTCTTTCGCTCAGGCTGTCGGGAACTGTGGGCGTATTTCGGGGACACAAAACTTAGAATTTCGGGGACACAAAACTTAATTCTTGTGCATACGGTGAGCGCTCACTAATTGTTTGAGAATTAAGTATTATGTCCCCGAAATTCTCCCGAAATTCGCCGCACGGCTTCCAGCATGAATTTGGCGTTTTCGGCCGGGGCCTTCCCGTCGAAGACCGCGCTGCCGGTGACAATCACGTCGGCGCCGAGACGCGCGATCCGTTCGATGTTGTCCTTCGTGATTCCACCGTCCAAACCAGTGCGGATCGGCTTCCCGCTTTCTATAATCGTGGCTTTGAGCGAGCAGAAGCGGTCGATTGTCTTCTCGATGAAAGACTGGCCCGACCATCCCGGATTGACTGCCAGAAGGAAGACGATGTCCACCTCGTCAAGCAGAGGGTCGAGAGAGGCCAACGGCGTTCCGGGATTAAGGGCAACCCCGCGCAGCAGGCCTCGTTCAGCCTCATTGGCGTTTTTGGCGGTCTTCAGTAGCTGGAGTGCCCTGTGGATATGCCGCGTGGACTCGACGTGAACGGTAATCATGTCGGCACCCGCGGCGACGTACCCGGGCAGCTTTTCGACCGGGTCGTCGATCATCAAGTGGACGTCCTTGAACATGGGCGTTTTCACCGACTTAATGAACGGCGGGCCTAGCGTCAACATCGGAGCAAAAACGCCATCCATCACATCAAAGTGAAGCAGCTTTACTCCGACTTGCTCGATGGCGGCCAGTTCGTTCCCCAGGTTCATCATGTCGGCAGTCATAACTCCGACGCTGATTGTCGGACAGACAGCCTTCAGACGATCGCCCAACTGGTGCTCCATTTCGCCCCCGTGACTCACGCGCCGACGCCGGCGCCGGCAGCAGCGTTCTTCATCTCTTGATAGTACTCGTAGGCGTGCTCTGGCTTCATGTTCTCGTGCACGACCTTGCGCACGGCCCGGATCATCGACACCGGGGCCTCGGATTGAAAGATGTTGCGTCCCATGTCCACTCCCGAAGCTCCATCGCCTATTGCGTTGTGGGCCATCTTGAGAGCATCGAGCTCGGGCAGCTTCTTGCCTCCGGCGATCACGATTGGGACCGGGCAGGAAGCGGTTACCGTCTCGAAGCCTGGCACGTAGTAGGTCTTCACGAAAGTTGCTCCCAGTTCAGCGAGGATCCGCGAAGCGAGCCCAATGTAGCGCGCATCCCGGGTGATTTCCTTGCCGACAGCCGTAACGCCCAGAGTGGGCATGCTGTAGCGCATCCCCGCGTCGACCAAACGGGTCATGTTGTGCACGGATTGGGTCTCGAATTCACCCCCAATAAAAACCTGAACGGCCATCGCCGAAGCATTCATGCGCAGGGCGTCCTCGACGTCGACGGCAATCTGCTCGTTCGACAGTTCTTTCAGAATGCTCGGGCCGCCGCTGGCCCGCATGACGAACGGTTTCTGAGTGGAGGCTGGGATGGTCGTGCGCAGGATTCCGCGCGTAAGCATCAGGGCATCCGCATGCTCGGCCAATGGAAGGATAGTGACATCCACGCGCTCGAGACCGGTCGTCGGTCCCTGGAAGTAGCCGTGGTCGAAGGCCAGCATGACCGTTTTGCCGGATGCTGGGTTAAAGATCCTTGCCAGGCGATTCTTCATTCCCCAGTCGTAGGAATTGGATCCCTTCAGAAAGAACAGATCGTTGCGGACAGGAACGTCCAGGTAGTAATTCTTAGCGTCCTTGCTGTTATCGGCTTCAGGCATATATCCTCCAGGTTTCCGAGAAGAGCTTAAGCGTACCGCATCGACCGATGCCCGACAAGCCTTCAGACTTTGGTGTTGTCCCGTGTGTCTGGCTCTCCTACAATCGGTTGGATGGAGTTCCTCGAGCGCGTCTTCTTCGGCAATACCCTCAAGCAATGGATCTGGGCGCTCATCGTCACCCTTTCGGTCATGACATTGCTGCGGATTCTCAGAACCGTTGTCGCCAACCGGGTTGCCGCCTTCGCGAGGCGGACGGAAATGCGTCTGGATGACCGGATCGCCGAATTGCTGCGCGGTACCCGGTTTTTCTTCATCCTGATCGTCGCGCTGTACGCCGGCTCACTTCTTTTGGAACTGCCTCCCAGGACGCGGGGCCTGATACATGGTGCCATGGTGCTGGCGGTCATGCTCCAGGTGGGGTTCTGGTTGAGCTCCCTGGTCGGCGGCGTGGTTACTCACTACGTCGGCCGGGAGATCGGAGAAGGGGGCGATGCAGTTGGCGCGAGTACCGCGCTTACTTTTGTGGGCAGATTGCTCCTGTGGATCGCCCTGATTCTCTGGGCGCTGGACAACATCGGGTTCGAAGTAACGACTCTCATTACGGGGCTGGGTGTAGGGGGAATTGCGATCGCCTTGGCGGCACAGAACATACTCGGGGACCTGTTTGCCTCGTTTTCGATCCTTTTCGACAAGCCGTTTGTCATTGGCGATACCATCAAAGTCGATGACATGACAGGCAACGTCGAGCGGATCGGACTAAAGACGACGAGGATCAGGAGCCTCTCCGGCGAGCAACTGGTGTTCTCGAATGCCGATCTCCTGAAGAGCCGTATCCGCAACTTCAAGTTGATGCAGGAGCGGCGGGTGCTGTTTTCGCTCGGTGTCGTCTACGGCACTCCGTATGCTCAGCTCGCCGCGATTCCAGGAATGGTTCGCGAGATCATCGAGAGCCAGCCCCGCGTGCGTTTCGAGCGCGCGCATTTCACCAGTTTCGGCGAATCGGCGCTGAATTTCGAAGTGGTGTATTGGATGACCGATCCGGATTACATGGCTTTTGCGGACATCCAGCAGAAGATTAACCTGGCAATTTTCAAGAAGTTTGAGGACGAGGGGATTGAATTTGCGTATCCGACTCGGACTGTGGTGATTGCCGGCGGCACGGGTGAGCAGCCGAAAGGCTAAAACGCTTCCCTGTTCACCACGTAGGGCATCTGGGCCGGGTCTCCCCCGTAGTTGCCCTCCAGAACATCGATCAATCCCTGGACACAGCGACCCGCCATGCCGATCTCCGGGTCCGGGGACAGCCGCGTCTGCCTGCCGCCGCTGGCGAAGTGGTGAAACAGGCGGAGCCTCTCCACAAGTTCCGGATCCCTGAGTGGAGAATCGTCGGGCAATGGCTCACGTTCAAAGACATCCAGTGCCGCACCGGCAATCATTCCTGACTTCAAGGCGCGGTAGAGCGCTTCCTGATCGACAACGGGGCCGCGTGACGTGTTGACCAGGTACGCGGTCGACTTCATGAGGGCGAATCGGTCGTCATTCATCAGTTTCTTGGTCTCGGGAGTCAGCGGGACATGGAGGCTGACGAAGTCCGCCTCGCGGAGCGCCTCTTCGAGACTGACGCTACGGATCCAGTTGTGCCTGCGCGACAGGCCGCTCGTGAATTTGAGGTCGAGTATTGCCTGCATTTTGCGAACGAAGTCGTCGTCCCGCACCAGCGGGTCATAGCAGAGGATGTTCATGTCCATCCCGGTGCATTTCAGGATGAACGCCTTTCCGATGCGTCCTGTACCAATCACGGCGACCGCTTTCCCCGTGACTTCGTCCCCGAGAAACGGCAGGTACGGATGCCAGGTTGCCCACTTCTTTTCCCGGACGATCTGCTCGCTCGGATAGAGCTTGCGCGAAGCGGCGCCCATGATGAAAAACGCGAACTCCGCGGTTGCGTCCGTCAGGACGTCGGCCGTATTTGTGAAAGGTACCCGGTAACGGTTCGCAGCTTCGCGGCTGATGTTATCGAAACCGACCGCGTCCTGAGCGACAACCTTCAGTGTGCCCTGGCCCGCCTGAAAGATCCCTTCATCGATCCGGTCTCTGAGTGTCGTAATCAAGCCATCTATACCCGAAGCGACCTTTTCGCGGACCAGGTCATAAGGCGGTGGCTCGCGTTGTTCGTGGACTTCCAGGTCGTAAGCTCTGTCACGCAGTCGGCCAAGGGCCTCCTGCCCGATGTCACACGTGGCGAAAACGCGGAAAGGCGTCATGGAAAATTCCGCTCCCTAAATTGACGTGAGAACAGGAATGCCGTCGACTTATCGAAGGCCCTTGAAAAGCTCACCCATCTTGCTGATCCCCTCCTCGAGCAGTTCGAGCGAGGTAGCGTATGAGAGCCTCAAGTATCCTTCTCCAAAGGCGCCAAATGCGGTCCCGGAAAGAGCCGCGACGCCGGCCTGGTTCAGCAGAAGATCGGCGAGCTCCGAAGACTTGCGCCCGAAGCTTTTAACATTCGGGAAGACGTAAAACGCGCCGCGGGGAGTCCGACACGATACTCCCGGGATCTCGTTCAACCACTGGACGACTTTGTCCCGCCTGGTCCGGAAGGTCTCAACCATTTTCCGCACGGGTGCGTGATCGCCTTTCAGGGCGGCGATCCCCGCCATTTGAGTGAATGCCGCCGTGCAGGAGTTCGAATTGACCATCAGGCGAGTAATCTGCTCTGCCAGCTGGACGTTCGGCATGACGCCGTAACCCAGCCGCCAGCCCGTCATTGCGTAGGTTTTGGAGAACCCGTCGAGGATTATCGTCCGTTCCTTCATTCCTGGCACGGACGCGATGCTGAACGGAGAACATTCGTAGGTAATCTGGCTGTAGATTTCGTCGGAAAAGAACAGGACTTCAGAGTTGCGGAGCGCGTCAGCGATCGTCTGGAGCTCGCTCGTTTCAAGGGCAGAACCGGTGGGGTTATTCGGCGAGTTCAGGATGATCAGCTTGGTTCGGGGCGTTACCAGTCCGAGCAGCTCACTGACGTCCATCCTAAAATCCAGCTCTTCGCGAAGCGGGATTGGCACTGCCTTGGCTCCAGAAAAACGGATCATGGATTCGTAGATCGGGAACCCGGGGTTCGGGTAGATGACTTCGTCCCCCTCGCCCACGAGCGAGAGCAGCGAGTAGAAGATGATTGGCTTTCCCCCTGGGGTGACTACGACCTGCTCGGGCGTTACCTCGATTTTGCGGCTGGACGAAACGTTCTCGGCGATTGCCTCCCGAAGGGGTGCTATACCGGCCGACGGTGTGTAGTGGTGCCAGCCGTCGCGCAGTGCCTGGATCGCCGCGTCGACGATGTGCGCGGGGGTGCTGAAATCCGGTTCTCCGATCTCGAGATGGACGACCCTCCGTCCTTGGCGTTCCAGATTCTTTGCCTTCGCAAGAACTTCGAAGGCTGTTTCGGTCCCCAGGCGCGACATCCTCTGTGCGAAATCCATTGCTCAATGTTGACGCTAAAGTGGTATGCCGTCAAGGCGTTGGGTGAAGGGGACAAGGGTCTTCGAATCCGACCAGGGCCTCGAAGCGGTTCTGTCGGAGCCGCGCACGCAGCGAGGGTGTTGAAAATGTTAACTCTTCTATTAATAAGCGGATAGACCGGCGAGTTCCCGGCGGAGGGCGAGATCGAATGGAGCCGCGCACGACAGCGAGAGAAGCGAGCGAGAGTAAGCGGACCACCAGTCATTCGCGAAGTCGAGACATTTAAAAACGAAGCAGTGGAGCGAGTCAGGTGGTCCGCTCACTCTCGCTCACTCTCGAGAGTGTCGAATAAGTTGTTAAGGCCTGAAAGGCCGGCACATATTAGCCCAGGGCGAAGCGTGCTTTTCGCGTAGCCCTGGGTCAACACGGTCTCGACCGCGAAGCCCTGCAAGGGC
>Ga0105092_10000601_pt1 | contig 18907 bp, 9 predicted proteins | sample PPLLak2March2015_FD_87021 | JGI IMG/M metagenome (GOLD analysis project Ga0105092, IMG submission 87021) | Freshwater sediment microbial communities from Prairie Pothole Lake near Jamestown, North Dakota, USA - PPLs Lake P7 Core (1) Depth... | ecosystem: Environmental > Aquatic > Freshwater >... | reverse complement strand
GCAAACCGTTTCTCTTTTGCCGTAGCATTCTTGAACCAACCAACAGCCGTATCATTATCGTGCGTACCGGTGTAGACAACACAGTTCCTGGTGTAGTTGTGAGGTAAGAAGACATCGGCAGGACTGGTCAAGAAGGCGAACTGAAGGACTTTCATGCCTGGAAGATCGAATGCATCGCGCAGCTCGACGACATCGGGCGTAATAACACCTAAATCTTCGGCGATAATCGGCAGTTCGCCAAGGCCTCGCTCGATGGCTTGCAAGAAATGATTGCCGGGTCCAGGTACCCAACGACCGAACTCGGCTGTGGGATTACCTGCAGGTACCTCCCAGTAACCGGCGAAGCCGCGGAAGTGGTCCAACCGGACAATATCGACTAACTGCAAGACTGCCTTGAAACGGTTGATCCACCATTGGTAGCCGAGGGATTTATGAACATCCCATTTATAAATCGGGTTGCCCCATAACTGGCCCGTAGGAGAAAAGTAATCCGGTGGTACTCCAGCTACGACGGTAGGGCTGCCGTTGGGATCCATATAAAACAGATCCAGGTTTGCCCATACATCGGCACTGTCATGTGCTACAAAAATGGGGATATCGCCGATTATTTTTATGCCCAGTTTATGAGCATGTTCCTTGACGCGCTTCCACTGGCGGAAAAACAAAAATTGTTGGAAAACAAAGCGGTCAACAGCCTCTTTTAACGCCTGCTTCGCCAACCCGACAGCATCGGCTTCGCGTTTGCGGAGCGGTTTTGGCCAATAGGCCCAGGAACCACCACCCCTGTATTCCTTGATAGCCATGAATAATGCAAAGTCTTCCAGCCAATAAGATTGCTCAACCCTGAAGCGTTCTAACTCCACTCGAATTGACGATGGCGTCGCTTGAAACTTACGGAAGGCTTTGTCGAGCAGGCTTATCTTCCAGGGTATCATTTCTCCGTAATCAACGCTCTTTTCAGGAAAATCAGGAAGGGAGCTCAAATCATCTGGAGACAGGAAGCCTTCTTCCATCAGCCATTCGAAGCTGATCAGATATGGATTTCCGCCGAACGCTGAGAAGGATTGGTATGGTGAATCACCATATCCGGTTGGGCCAAGTGGAAGGACCTGCCACAGTCCGCAGCCTGATTCGCTCAAAAAATCCAGCCAGCGGATGGCAGAAGGGCCGATTTCGCCGGCGCCGTAAGGTCCGGGGAGGCTCGTTGGGTGGAGCAGAATTCCGGAAGAACGCTCAAACTTCATAGGCTAACCTCTGGGTTTCGATATACTGATCGCCGCGGACGATATCGGATGTGAAGTCGTCCGGAATTACATCCGTACCGATAATCGCACCCGGTTCAATGATAAGGCCAGGGGTGATCTTGCTGTTTTTACCAACAGTCGTAATCACCGGCTGATCTGCACTTACGATTTTCCCAATTTGAGCGCCAGCTCCTATGTGAGCGAGCTTGTCAATAATACAATGTTCAATAATGGCATTCTCCTCGATGATGCAGTCCGTCAAAATGATCGATTCGCGGATCACGGCTCCAGCCCCCACCTGGACGCCTGGACCCAGCACGCTCCGTTCTACTTTGGCTCCGGGATAGATGACGCAGCCGTCCGTGATCATGCTGTCCAGGGCTTCTGCACCGCGCAGGATTCGTACCGGAGGACGTTCTTCTGTCCTCGTATGGATGATCCAGGAACGGTCGTTCAAGTCGATTGAGGGCTTTTCGACGAGCAGGTCCATGTGGGCTTTCCAGTATGAATCGACGGTACCGACATCCACCCAGTAGCCCGTGTAGGGGAAGGCAAAAACACGCTCTCCTTGCTGGATCAGGGCTGGGATGATATTTTTCCCGAAATCATGCGACGAATCGGGTCGTTCGTGATCTTCCCAAAGGATACGGTTGAGTACATTGGTGTCGAACAGGTACACACCCATATTCGCCAGCGGGGAAGGGGGAGTCTCGGGTTTTTCGACAAAAGAAGTTACTCTGTAGCTTTCGTCCAACCCAACGATCCCAAATCTTGAGGCTTCAAATAGGGGAACGGGAATCGTTGCCATGGTTAATGCTGCACCGTGATCTCGGTGGAATGCGATCATGGCGTCATAATTCATTTCGTAGATATGATCGCCCGACAGGATGAGGACGAGGTCCGGGTCGTTTGCCTTTATGAAGCGGAAATTTTGCTGGACTGCGTCTGCTGTACCCAGATACCAATCGGAGGCCCCGCGCGCTTTATAAGGAGTATAGATCCTCAGCCCACCGGTAAAATCACGATCCAGGTCCCATGGTCCGCCTGCACGAATATGTTCGATCAACGAATGGGGCCGGTACTGTGCAAGGATCATGACATCGAAAATGCCCGAGTTTACACAATTTGATAGGGTGAAATCTATGATCCGGTATTTTCCTGCGAAGGGTACCGCAGGTTTGGTCCGCTTGGCGGTCAGAATGCCAAGCCTGGAACCTTCGCCGCCTGCCAGGATAATAGCACGAGTCTTCATCTTGTCCCTCTCTTCTACAGTTATTATTTTTTAAAAACCAGCCGGTAGGAAACCTGCAGAACCTTAGCTCGTTGTTCTTGAGATTCTATCATGTAGACTGCTCCATCACTGAAAAGGAATCATCAGGCTCATGAGTAATTGCCGTGATTAGACCCAGATTTGGGGTAAGTGGGCGTGCGCAACACGCCCACTTACCCCAAATCTGGAACCTTTCACGCAATATCCCAATGAACCTATTATATTAATCATTCAACGGATTATGTCATGAATTTGTGGGAGTTTTCGTGTGACTTGCTCATTTGTAAACATTACATAAATAATTATCGTAAAGACCTGTTAACCTATTGAAAAGCAGCGGTCAATCGAGTAAAATTCTTTACGACAATGACAGGTGAATATTTATCGTTACGAACGTTATGCGTTCATGCACATTTTTATCAACCGCCGCGTGAAGATCCGGTAACAGGGCACGTCCCTCAGGAACCCGGAGCCGCTCCCTATAAGAACTGGAACGAAAAAATCCACGCAGAGTGTTACCGTCCCAACGCACAATTGGGTAATTTTGGACGGATCAGCTTTAATATTGGTCCTACCCTGTGCGAGTGGATGGAAGACTATGACCCGGGCATTTGCGAGCAGATCGTTTCCCAGGACCGGGCGAACGTCGAACGTTACGGTGTCGGGAATGCGATTGCACAGGCGTACAACCATACCATCCTGCCTTTAGCCTCTAATCCTGATAAAGTGACTCAGGTCCGCTGGGGAATTGCCGATTTCACACACCGGTTCGGTCGGAAACCGCAAGGACTTTGGCTCCCAGAGACTGCTGCAGACACAGAGACGCTAGAAGTCCTGGTGGATCACGGTATCGAGTTTACGATTTTAGCTCCATGGCAGGCTGATACTGAAAACCTGGATTCAACAGAACCATACCGTGTCCCCTTGTCCAGGGGTAGGAGCATTACCGTTTTCTTTTATAACCGCGACCTGAGCACGAAAGTCAGTTTCGATCCGGGTGCAACGTCGAATGCAGATGCTTTTGCGAGGAACGATATAACTCGTCACTACAACCAGGATAAGCTGCGATCTGGCGATCCGCAGGTTGTGATGATCGCTTCCGATGGGGAGCTCTACGGGCATCACCAACAGTTCCGTGACCGGTTCCTTGCCCGCCTGGTAGATGGTGCGGTTTCCAGCCAGGATCTACAAATTACGTACCCGGCGCTTTGGTTAAAATACAATCAGCCCAAGCGGACGATAAGCATCCGGGAAAAAACTTCCTGGTCGTGCCATCATGGTGTGACGCGCTGGATGGGAGAGTGTTCTTGCACGCCTGGTGACGGACGCTGGAAGTATTATATGCGGAACGCCTTCGAACACCTGGCGTATTCTCTTGATAAACTTTTTGTTCAGTATGTATCTCCGCACATCTCCGATCCGTTCGAGCTGCGCAACCGGTATATCGAAGTTGTGCTCGGGGAGATGCCTGTTCGTGAGCTCATAGACGAGATGGCAGGACATCATGTGGACGATGAAAGCTCCGAGCAAATTTATAAGCTTTTAGAAGCCCAAAGGCTGCGGCAGCGGATTTTCACATCCTGCGGTTGGTTCTTCGAAGATTTTTACAGGATTGAGCCAAAATTAGTGGTTTCGTACGCTGCACAGGCGGCGTGGCTTGTGCGAAAAGCCACCGGTGTTGATCTGACCCCGGATTTAAGTGCCGATCTCAAGCTTGTGGCAAGCAACCGGACAGGCTCACGCGCTGATGTTTTCCTGAAGAGACAGTTAGAACGGCTCGCTCATTTGACCCCATAGGTCATGCTGACCGGTAACCTTCAACTTTTCACCAGTTCGATCATCTTATCCAGCTTATATTCTGACAGCGCTTCTGCATCGCGCAGCTTTTTCACCAACTCATAGCAATCTGTAATCTTACTGACCACTTCCTGCCCAGAACCGTCTTTGCTTTCAGTGAGTATATCCACGACAGCCGCATGGAACATCCACCAGAGCATATCATCGAAGGATTCTTTGTTGTACCAGAGAACCCCTTGATACCGGTTGGTACCTATGAACTGCTGAACATCCGAATCACGCAGCCAATCTTGTAAGACCAGGAAACCTGAGCCGTTTGAACTATCTTTATTTTCACACCAAAGGCTGTGCTGTATCATCAGCTTGACCCTGGCGACTCCACGCCAGGCATTGCCTTCATCGACCTTCATATCCACCAGCATGCTTGCTATACCTTTTCCAAACAGCCACTCGTCGATCCAGCTCCGGCTAATGTCTCTTGCATCTTCAGTACTGAGAGACACACTGGCCACTCTGCCCAGATCGCGGGTAAATACCCACGCCAGCAGGGGTCCCCAAACGACCGGATCATCTTGCACTGCCGGTTCCATATAAGTTAATGCTTCCTGGTATAAGCTGTTCTCTTTATATGGGTAGAGAGATCCAACCGCAGGCAGTCGGAGGACGGCATTCAGGGATTCCAATATATCTGCTGCAATTGGTTCGACCTCACCGTCAGCCTGCGTCATCAGCTTGATCTCTTCAAGAAGAGGGATAAGTCTGTCGTAGACCTGATCCAGCACCTCTTCCAGGGACTCTGGTTCTGTTTGCCCGGCCGCATAGCTGTGATCGATGATCTCTGAGATAAACTCAGCATCCAGCAGCTTGTGGTAAGGCTGAAGGATGGGTTGGAGGAAAATTTCTTTGACTGCCTCATCTACGCTGGGTACACCGCGCCCGTTCAGATAGCTCGCGAGCTGGCTGTACTGGTTCCATTCATTATCGTGCACTTGCAGGAATTCAACGAAAACATGGTATTTATATGCATCCAACTCGATGTACAAGCCTTTTTCGTGAAGCTCGCGGTTACTCCGTATATATTCCAGACCCGTAATGCGGTCTCTGAATATCGTGTAGACATCTTCTCCATCTTCTAAAGCAAGTCCTTCGCCCAAAGTCCGCTGGACAACGATTCGATCCCCAGATTCACTTTTAACGGAGAAACCTGCTGAGGTACGGATCCAACCTTTCGCAGTTGCGAATTTATTTTGGTAAATAACAAGGGAAGCTTCTGCACCTGAACGGTTCGAATAGGCAAACACGTCTTCGTTAACATGACCTTCCGGAGTGAAAAAATCGTAGAGAAGGAAGTCTTTTACATCCGCAAACATGTAGCGTTTTCGCAGGATGGGAAAAACTTCCCGGTCGTGACGTTCCTGCAGGTACGGATCAGGAGTCTCATCCCAATAGGCGCGCTTATACTCCATTCCGTATTTTTCTGTATATCCTTCCACCTGACCGTGCCCGAACATTGGTAGACCTGGCATGGTAGCCATCATAATTGCCACGCCGAAGTACTTATCCCCTTTACCGAACTGGTCCACAGCCGTGCGTTCGTCCGGGTTATTCATGAAGTTCACGTAGCGTTTCAGGATCTCCGGATCGAATTCCATTGTATTTTTTATCGTCAACCGGTACTCAGCATTCTTTTCATCGCGGAGCATGTTCATAAAAGCGCTGTTATAAACACGGTGCATACCCAGTGTTCGTACAAAGTAGCCTTCCATGAGCCAGAAAGCTTCTGCCAGGAGCAGTGTGTCGGGGACTTCCTGGGCTACCCGGTCGACCACTTCTCGCCAGAATTCTTCCGGCATTGCAGCATCGAGCTGATCTTTTGTCAGACCATACTCCGCGCGAGAAGGGATCGCTCCACCGGTTCCCGGTTCCGGGTACCATAGACGCTGGTAGTGTTTCTTCGCCAGGGTCATTGCAGCGTCAAAACGGATGATGGGAAATTTCCGGGCGACACTCAAAATGGTTTGTATGACGGCTTCTCGTACTTCAGGGTTCAAGTAGTCTAACTGGGCAGTGTCATTCCAGGGCATCGATGTTCCGTCATTACCGTGGTAGATGAATCTTTCGCTCCCTGTCCAGAAATCAGCTCTCTTGAACACCACCGCTGCATCCGTATTATTGTAATAATGATCCTCGATGTAAACACCAACTCTTTGATCCCAGGATAGGTTCGGACCGGTGAAGGAATAAGAAGGGAATGGGCTGTAATCAAGCCCAATGAACCAGTTTGGATGTTCGATCACCCAACGAGAATCGATCCCCATGTGATTTGGAACCATATCAGATGCCAGGCGGATACCCTTCTTCCAGGCGCGATCGCGAAAAACCTGGTAAGCGCTATCGCCGCCAAGATCGTGGGCGATCTGGTATTCAAAAAGGGAATAAGCGGAGGCAACGGCTTCGGGGTTGCCGCGAAGCTGCTTGATTTGTTTCGATGCCTGGCTGCGTTCCCATAGTCCGATCAACCACAACCCGGTAAATCCGGACCTGGACAGGTATTCGAGTTCTGCTTCAGGGATTTCATCGAGGGTCTTGATCGAACGTTGATATTTCTTCGAAAGCTGATCTAACCAAACATATGCATTCTTTGCCAGCATCGTCAGGTTCGGCATCCAATCTTTGTCCTGGCTGAACCTCTCTGCCTCCAGCTCCATGCCGCGGAATTCATAGACTCGTGATGGACCGGGTCCGTGCCCAGGAAAGATAACTTTCTCTTCTTCTCTGATCAGGTCCAGGCTGCTCAACAAGCGGTAGATATATTTCCCGATAAATCCACCCCAGCGCTGCCGGATGAATTCTAACTGATCGGTCAGAGAGTGAGGGTATGCAAGCGCCGGAGCCCTCAGTAAATCCACCAGGTTTTGATTGTCAGGACCAAAATGGGGTTGGATATCAAAAAATTCATAAAGGCTGTGAATGGCGTTTAGATAGGTTGGATCTTTTTCTAGAGCAGCATCATCGAAAAGTTCCAGGAAGGGTGCGAATGCCGGGTTCATATTTGCCATCCACAACATCAGCATCTCTTCGAGGGCAATTTGCTTATTAGAAACCTTGCCTACAAGTGAATCTTGTGTTTCACCGTTCAAGTAATCATCGATACCCACTTCCCGCCGGTAGACCGAAACCGGTGGAAATTCTTCCACGAAATTCCTGAGCAGGCGGTCGACATTTTCGTTTCCGATTTTGGTGTTCAGCCAATCTATCGCTTTATCAAATGCATCCGGATTCCGTTGTTCTCGATACAGTCCCACCACCAGGTGCAGTATTTCGTCGAGCAGACCCATCGCATTGATCTGCCCTGCCCTAACGGCTTGTTCGGGGAAGTTGATCAGATCGCGTTTTGAATTCATCTTCTGCGCGAACAACCTGGCATTATGGAAGTTTGCGAAAATTACGTTGCCAGAGATGGAGAAAAGCGTGTCATCAAAACTATAACGATCGCGAGCTTCTCGAGAAACGTGGAATTCCATTGGAAGACTCATGAGAAAATACCCCTTTTTCTATATGATGAGGCAATATGACAACAAACGTACCTGTAAGTAACAGATTAACATTTCAGAATGGTAACCTTATGTATATCACCCAAAAACTTACTGATTCTATTATATCGTGACCCTGTCAGAAACGGCTAAATGGGAGCTGCGTCTGATCGATCCAACTGCCTTAGTTTTTCTTGCGTTATCCGAATGTAGCCTTCGGACGGCATATTCTGAAACAGAGCCAGAGCTTGCATAAAAATTTGTTTTGCTTGCCTTATGCTTTCAGGATCAGCGCAATCCATATGTGCATCACCAAACTGCAGGAGGGCATGGGCTTGCCACCAGTATGCGCCGTAGCCTCCGAAACGGTCGCACACATCTTGAAAGAGAGTGAATGCCTCAGGCCAACGCCCCTCGGATGCGAGTACGCCTGCCTCCGATTGCTTGATCAGCGGGTCCACCAACCAATCGGACCGGTCGAGCTCCTGGCTCTGCAGGTTGTCGATCACTCTCCGTGCTTCTGCTTGATCCCCTTGTTTGATTTTAAGATTGCAGAGCAGCAAACGGGTGATCAGGTGTTGGAGTTCATCAGGCTGTTGGTCCATCAGAAGTTCTTCGGCAATAATCTTCTCCGCTTCGTCCAGGCGGTCCATCTCTATCAACGCAAGGGCATATGGAACACTCACCCAGGGAAGATTCTTTTGCATCCCCTTCTTTTGAATGAAGTGATAACAATCAACGATCTTCTTGAGAGCCGTTTCCCAGTCTCCGATCAGGCGGTAATAACGGGATTCGATAACGTATGCCCAGATTGCAGAAGGGCTGGTGGAGGGAAGCTCAGGGATGGTCTCAATAAGCTTGGTGATTTCTCCCCCCACGAACGCCAAATTTCCAATGTCCATTTCGATATCCAGCAGGCTGACTGCCTGGTCAAACTCCCAGATATAGAAGCCAACTCTGCGGGCAAGCTCACGTCCCCTGCTAAACTGCTTCGCCGATTCTTTCAACATCCCTTTCCTGTGATATGCAGTGCCAAGATTCGTATGAGCACGTATGGCAGTGACAAGCAAACCGGCGGATTCAGACAGCTCGACAGCCCGCTCCAGTGATCGTTCAGCTTCTTCAGGGGAGAGGATATTTAATATTCCCAGGGTTGCAAGGGAATCAGCTTGCACTTCAACCAGGCCAAGCTTCTCTGCAATACCCATAGCTTTCTGGCAGTACGGTAAGGCTTTGTCTTCTTGATTGTTAAAGCGGTAGGCGCGTCCGGTTTCATGCAGCAGCGATGCAATTCCCGGAGTTTGGACTGTATCAATATCAATGTTCATCTCTGAAAGGACATCGATACCTTCCAGGCAGATCGCCAGACCTCGTTCAACTTCATTCAAGAACCAGGCTGCTCTCCCACGCCGGGCATAGAGCCGGGCAAGCTCGTCATAGTTCTTAGTGACACGATGCGCTTCAATCGCCTTTGCCCACAATTCACCTGCCTGATCGAACTGGCCCTGCCGGAACATCGCTTCTCCTAAACCTGCCGTGAGATGCGGATGTTCTGTTCCTTCATCGACCAGGTCGAGGGCTGCCCGATAATATACTTCAGCCTCCTTATTCGCATATACAGCCAACGCGCGTTCTGCGGCTTTGATATAGTAAGTAAATGCCTGGCTGGCTTCACCTGCCATTTCATAATGATGGGCCAGCGCATCGTAGTATGCCCCATCATCTGGATGAACTTTCTCGATCGCTAAAGCAACTCTTCGGTGCATTCGAATCTTACGAATGCCCACGGTACTTTCCTTCAGAGTCGTCGGGATGAGTGCATGAACAAACGTGTAAGCTAACTGCTCATGCCTGCCTCGGTGGACTTCTTCAATGATTTGAGATCGCTCGGCGTTTTCTATCGCCTCGATCAAATCTTCCTCATCGATTTCAGCTGCGGTTAACAAGGTCTCGAACTCGAACTCTCTGCCAAGGAAGGATGCAATCCGCAGCACCTCCTGGGTCATTTCAGGCAGGCGGGCTAACCGAGTTTGGATCGTTATCCGGACACTCTGTGGGATATCGATTTCATGGACTTTCTCAGACAGCCAGCATTCGTTGGTGTAACACAGCTTACCTTCTTCAATTAGAGCCTTCGTTACTTCTTCAATGAAGAAGGGGTTCCCTTCCGTTTCCCGGTATATTGCGTCAACGAGATCCTCGGCAATATCACCCTGGCTGGAAAGCATAGAGACCAGCATCTCTCGTGACTGTTTGCGGTCGAAGCGGGTAAGTTTTATCCTCTGAGAAAGACGTTCGCGGCTCAGGTCATGCAGGACAGTATGCAGCGGGCTTGCTTCAATTAATTCCACTTCCCGGTAGGTAGCAACGATAAGGAGCTTCATTTTCAGAGCACGCCGGGCCATATGACGAAGCAAGAACAGGGTACCGCTGTCTGCCCAATGGATATCGTCGATGAACAATAGAAGCGGATTTTTCTCGGCCAGTGCAGTCGCCCAAGCAACGACGCTTTCAAAAATCTGGTGCTGTTCTACAGTTGGGTTATAGGCAGGATTTCTTGTGCCCCCAGCCGATTGAAGATTGGGGACAATTGCAGCCAGGTCTGAAAGTACATAATCAGGTAAATTTAGGCCGTGACTGTGGTTCTGTATCGAATCCTGGATCATATTAGCAATAGGCGCGTAGGGCATGCCCCCTTCAGCGTAGCATACTCCCGAAACCACACGCCCACCTGTTACAGCGATTCGTGCGATGAGCTCGTTTACCAGGCGCGTCTTTCCAATTCCAGGTTCGCCGCTTACCAGGAAGGTTTGACCCTCATTAACCAGGGCTTGCCGCCAGGCTGCGGACATCTCAGATAGCTCTCGTTCTCGTCCAACCAGACGTCCTCTCGCGAGCCGGTTCAAACCGGGCAGCTCCTCCTCTGTGCTTATCATTTTTGGTTCGAGCCGGATGAGGTTTTCCAGAATTTCCAGGACTTTTCGAACCTCCTCAGCGCTTTGTATCCGTTCCTCTGGCCCCTTATTTAATAGCTGTACAATGAGTGTATCCAGCGATGAAGGTATATTCGATTTGATTGCCCTCGGAGGGATGACTGGGGAGTACAGGTGTTGAGAGATGATCGCGAGCGGATCATCCCCTTTGAAAGGGAGCTGTCCACTAGCCATTTCATACATCATCACGCCCAGTGAATAAAGGTCGGCTCGAGCGTCGGGAACTGCACGTAGTGCGATCTCTGGTGCCATGTAAAAGACTGTCCCAACGATCATTCCATCGGATGTGAACCGAGAAGCGACCGACCGGGCAAGTCCGAAATCCATCAGTTTTACCGTTCCATCCTCCAGGATCAGTACGTTTTCCGGCTTTAGATCCCGATGGACGATGCCGTTTTTATGAGCGTGTTCTAAGGCTGCGCAGATCTGCCTGGAAATTCTGATCCCCCCCGCCAGGTCGACAGGCATCCTGTTGAAAAGCACATCTCCATGGAGGAGCTCCATCACAACATATGGAGATCCATTCGCTTCACCTGCATCGAAAACTGAAACGATATTTGGATGATTCAACCGGGCGACAGCTTTCGCTTCATGAAGTAACTGTGCTCTACCCTCGCTGCCCAACCCCGAACTGCTCACAAGCTTGACTGCTACATCGCGTTCCAACAGAAGGTCATGGCTGCGGTAGATAACCCCCATGCCTCCCTGGCCGAGCATTTCTTCCAGGCGGTACCTATAGTTGAGAATTGTCCCGATCATAGGATGTCACGTTCTGATTCTCTCTTGACAACAACGAGTGTAATGTCATCTACAGGAGGACCATAATTAATATACTCGTCGATTGCTTTTTGAATTTCATATAGAAGCTGCTGAGCTGTCTTGTGGCAGTGATCCAGAACAACTTTTTTCAGTCGTTCTAATCCAAACTCTTCGACGCCTGGTCCCTGGGCATCGGTAATCCCATCGGTATAGAGTAATAAAAATTCACCCTTGTTCAGTGAAACTGTCTGCTGGTTGTATATTGAATCCTGCTCTACTCCTAGCGGCATACCTGTAGCCTTCAGTTGGACTAACTCGCCGCAGTCGTTGTTCTCCTTGAACATCAGGGGCGGATTATGACCAGCGTTCACGTAGGTTACCGATCCATCCTGTGGATCGAGTAGACCATAGAACAACGTCACGAAAAGGTTTTCTTCTGATTCAACACAGATCAATTCATTCGCTCTGGTGATTCCGTCGGATGGCGACGGAGCAGGCAGAACAGAAGCACGAATAATACTACGTGCAGAGGCCATAAATAAGGCTGCCGGCATTCCTTTATCAGTGGCGTCGGCGATGACCAACCCAAGTTTTCCGCCGCGGATATTGATAAAATCATAATAATCGCCGCCGACCTGCCGGGCAGGTTTCCAAAGTGTGGCGAACTCCCAACCGGGGATTTGAGGGATGACTTGAGGCAGCAGGTTCGACTGGACCCTGCGCGCCATTTGCAGCTCACGTTCTAACCGGCCTTTTTCAACCGCAAGCTGGTAAAGACGGGCGTTCTCGATGGCGATGGCAGCGCTCGAAGCGATTGCGCTCAGGAGCTCGATATCTTCTTTGGTGAAAATGCCTGCTTGTAGACGATTATCGACGTAAATTGCCCCGATCACTTTATCTTTGATACTCAGTGGAACACAGAGTACCGCTCGCAGCTTTAAGAACATGACGCTTTGACGAATGTTGAAACGCTCATCTGTTTGTGCGTCACTCGTCAGGATCGGTTTTCCTGAATGGATGGTTCGCTCGATCACGCTTCGGGAGATTTGAAATTGCGGATCTTCAATCGTGCGCTGTTCCATTCCCCTGGCCGCGTTAAACTCCAGCTTGCCGGCATCATCCATCAGGACTACGAACCCTCGCTCAGCTTTTACGGCTGCTATGACTTCATCCATGACCCGGTTTAGGACTTCTTCTAAATCGAGCGATGAGTTGAAGGCTTGAGACATATGGACCAGTAAGGACAGTCGATCATCCGGTTGGTCAGTGAAACCATTTGTGGTCATGCGTCCTTCTCCCCGAAAGGCTCCCTGTTTAATATTGGGAAATTATAACTGAGAAAATCACTGGATCGTTTATACTTAGATTGCAAGTGTGCATTAAATACTTGTCGAAATAACCGGTACCACAAAAATCGAATGACAAACTTTTAGTGCTCACGTTAGCAGGTAACTGTAAAAGGAGGGAAATTCTAATGGAACAAGCTAAACAGCTTGATGCAGATAAGTTATATACAGAAACAGACACAAACCTCTTTAACTTTGATACGACAGAAGAACTCACTGCTCTTTCGAATGAAACGCTTGGTCAGACGAGAGCAGTTGAGGCGATGAAGTTAGGGATCGGGGTCCAGCAGGAAGGATACAACATTTATGCCCTGGGTCCAACAGGCCTGGGAAAGCGGTCGATTATCCAGCAGTTTTTTGAGAGCCGGGCATCTCACGATCCTACTCCTCCAGATTGGGTATACGTATATAACTTCAAACAGAGGCACCAGCCAAACGCTATCCAGCTTCCACCAGGCCGGGGAAGTGCGTTTGCTAAAGATATGGATACGCTTGTAGAGGAATTGAAATCAGCTCTCAGGGCGGCCTTCGAGAGTGATGAGTACCGGTCCAGGAGGCAGGTGCTCGAGCAGGAGTACCAGGACAGGCAAGAGAAGGCACTTGAGGAACTCCAGGGACAGGCAAAAGCGAATAACTTTTCCATGCTGCGCACTCCAGGGGGGTTGGTATTTGCTCCGGTCAAAGAAGGAGAAGCCATAACCCCGGAGCAGTTCCAGGCAATTCCGGAAGAGGAACGCAAGGAGATCGAAAAAAAGATGGAGGAGCTGCAAGGTGAGCTGCAGAAGATCCTCCAGCAGGTTCCTCAGTACCAAAAGGAAATCCGAGAGCGGTTAAAAGAGCTGAACCGGGGAATAATCGATTATGCAGTTGGAGGCTTAATCGATGATATTCGGAAAAAGTATGAAGATATACCTGAAATCCCTTCCTACCTGGATCAGGTTGAAGCTGATGTCATCGATAATGTTGAAGATATCTTACCGGAAGAAGAAGAATCACCCGCTTCAGTACAAAATCCTCTCATGGCGTTAATGGCGCGGGCGCGGGGGTCTGAAGAAAATTCGTTGAAACGTTATAAGGTAAATGTATTCGTTGATAATGGAAAGACACAAGGCGCGCCGGTTATTTATGAGGACAATCCTACTTACCAGAATCTAATCGGTGAGGTGGAGCATGTTGCACAAATGGGTGCCCTGATGACTGATTTTACCTTGATACGTGCGGGTGCACTTCACAAAGCAAACGGAGGTTTCCTTATACTTGATATTTTAAAGGTATTACAAAATCCATACGCCTGGGAAGCACTGAAGCGGGCACTGCGATCGGGAACTATCCGGATTGAATCCATCGGGCAAATGTTGAGCATGATCTCGACAATTTCTCTCGAGCCCGAAGCGATACAGTTAGACGTAAAAGTCGCTCTAATCGGTGACAGGATGTTGTATTATCTCCTGCTGCAAGCTGACCCCGATTTTTCTGAGTTATTCAAGGTGCAGGCGGACTTTGAAGAATCAATGGAGCGGACTGCGGAAAATCAACAAATGTATGCACGCCTGATCGCAACACTTGTTCGTAAGTATAAGCTGCGCCCCTTTGACAGAGGTGCAGTAGCGCGGATTATCGAGCACAGCGCACGCATAGCTGCTGATGCAGAACGGTTATCGATTAACGTGACACCGATATCCAACCTGTTGATCGAATCCAATTATTGGGCGGGTGAGTATGGGAATGGGAAGGTAACCGCTTCTGATGTAGAAAAAGCAATTGGTGAACAAGTATACCGGGGAAGCCGCCTGCGTGATCGCGAGCAGGAAGCAATCTTACGGGATATTTTCCGAATAGACACGAGTGGAGAAAGAATTGGGCAGGTGAATGGTTTGTCTGTTATACAGCTTGGCAACTATGCCTTCGGAAGACCGAGTAGGATTTCCGCGCGGGTCTGGATGGGAAAGGGAAATGTGATCAATATCGAGCGAGAAGTTGACATGAGCGGGCCTATTCACTCGAAAGGGGTCCTGATCTTGTCTGGCTTCATGGGGGCTCGTTACGCGCAAAAGATACCTCTGGCAGTGTCTGCGAGCCTGGTATTCGAACAGTCCTACAGCGGGGTCGAGGGAGACAGTGCCTCTTCGGCTGAGCTGTATGCCTTGCTGTCTGCTCTCGCTGAGGTGCCGGTCAAACAAAATTTTTCAGTCACCGGGTCCGTCGATCAGCACGGGCGTGTCCAGGCAATCGGCGGGGTAAATGAAAAGATCGAAGGATTTTTCGATATCTGCAAGGCCCGCGGGCTGACCGGAGACCAGGGTGTCATCATCCCGGCTTCCAATGTCCAGCATCTCATGCTGCGGTATGACGTCGTAGAGGCTGTCCGCCAGGGTTTGTTTTCCATCTACCCAATCGAAAACATCGACCAGGGGATTGAGATATTAACGGGCATCCCGGCGGGGATGATGGATGATGAAGGAAAATTCCCGGAGGGTACGATAAACGCAAAAGTCATGAGGCGCCTGGAAGAGTTTGCCGAAAGACAGAAAAAATTGGAAGCTGAAGGAAAAGGAGAGAGCCTGGTAGCTGCTCAGGAGAATTCGAAATGAGTGAAGAAAGCCAGGAAGGCGGAATCCGGAAGATATTAATTGTTCTGGACGCCTCTCCAAACAGCATTGCTGCACTTGGAGCTGCAGCCGAGCTGGCATCTTTACTTGACGCAGAATTAACTGCTGTATATATTGAAGATATCAACTTGCTCAGGTATTCCAGCTTTCCGTTTGCCAGGGAAGTCAGTTATTATTCAGCCAGGGTGATAGAACAAAACCAACAAACGATGGAGCTTCAGCTTCGGGCTCAGGCATCGAGGGCAAGGAAGGCTGTACAATCGATTGCGGAGAGGCATAGTCTCAGGTCGGAATTTCGGGTAGTCAGAGGCTTGATACCGGCAGAGGTGCTGAAGGCTGCTGTGGATGTAGATCTGATCATCCTCGGCAGGGCAGGTTGGTCTCATAGAAGGCGTTTAGGGTCTACAGCGAAATTGGTGATTGCACAATCTCCACGACACGCGTTGATTTTCCCGCAAGGACAAAAATTCCGGCTGCCGCTTGGGCTGATATTCGACGGAACTGTCGCCTCTATGCGAGCACTTACTTTCGCCAACAATTTGTTGAAGGATCAGCAGGCTGAAATTGCGGTGATTATCCTTGCTCAGGAAATCCACCAGGCGCGAGAGCTTCAAAAGGAGATCGAAAATTGGGTGGACGAGCATGATCAACAGGTGAGCTACCACTGGTTGATAGGCCCGGATACGCGGCGCCTGGGAGCATTCATCCGTTCTGAGGGATACCGGTCACTCATCTTGCCTGCACCCGTGGAACCGGTGGCAATCGAAACAATAACTGCTTTTATGGATGAAGTGGAGATACCGGTGCTGCTCATCAGATAGTCTACCTTCAAAGCTAATCTTCCATTAGGAAGGCAAGGAAAAAGGAATAATGGAAAAGAAATATACAACGCTTATTCAAGCCGGTGAGCTCCTTCCACATATCGACGATCCTGCCTGGGTTCTACTCGACTGCCGGTTCTCACTAGCAGATACCGGACGAGGCGAGCGTGATTACCAGGAAAGCCATATCCCTGGAGCTGTTTATGCTCACCTGGATCGAGATATATCCGGCGAGGTGGTGAAAGGGAAGACGGGCAGGCATCCGTTACCAACTATCGAGAAAACCGTAGATATATTTTCAAAGTTTGGCATTGATGAAAATGTGCAGGTTGTTGCATACGATGATGCCTGCGGTGCGCTTGCAGCGGTTCGAGCCTGGTGGATGCTGCGTTGGCTGGGCCACGATGCCGTCGCTGTTTTAGATGGAGGTTGGCAGGCATGGCAAAAAGAAGGTTTCCCGGTTCATTCAGGCACCGAAACCAGGCAGCATAAAGTGTTTATCGCCCGGCCTCGGAATGACATGCTCGTGACGACAGAAGATGTTGAAAGGATGCGGGAAGATCCTTCGTACCTGATCCTGGACGCCAGAGCCCGTGAACGCTATCGTGGCGAGAATGAAACCATCGATCCAGTAGCAGGCCATATACCGGGGGCGGTAAGCGTTCCTTATAGTAGTAATTTGTCTACCCAGGGATATTTTAGACCCGTGGATGAGCTGCGCAGGCACTATCAGCGGGTGTTGAGTGACATTCCAGCGGAACGCAGCACTGTTTACTGTGGATCTGGTGTTACATCGATCCACAATATCCTTGCAATGCTTCATGCCGGGATGGGCGAGTCGAAACTTTATGCCGGGTCTTGGAGTGAATGGATCACAGATCCGGAACGTCCGGTGAGCGCGGGTAAGGAGCGGGTTTGAATTTTCGAGTTGAATATTAACGAAAAGGGCGTCCCGAGAGACGCCCTTTTCGTTTATATATCAGTAAACCTGGAGTTATCCAGCTCCTTTAACAACTTATCCTCTTCACTGCTCGTGGGGATTTTTCCATCTTTACTCGCCATCTCCCGCTCGGCTCTTTCAGCTTCACGAAGTTTCTGAATGGAAAGCGGGCGGACGAAGCTCCATTTTCCACAGTAGGGGCAGCGATCGAACTTATGGGTCAGCAGATTCAGACCAAACATGTGAAGCGCAAAGGGACGGCTGCATTTGGGGCAGATGGAACCACCGTGGAAGCCATAATTTCGTTCTTCGCCTGGGGCCATATGGTCTAATTTCTTCTTCTTTGATAAAGCGGGAACCACACCAGCCAGGAGCATGGCTGCGATAATCAGCACAAACAGCGGAATGATGAGGCGCAAGGTGTCTTTCCATCCTTGCTCTGCAGTTACAAAATTACCGACGATTTCCCGTGAAGGAAGCTCGCTGCCTGTGGATGTAAAACCAACAGCGGTAAATGTATGGCTGCCGAGAGCGTAGCTCTCAGTGGCAAAGCTTACTGCAAAAGGCGCTTCCATGTCTTCTGCCAGGAGATCACCATCCATGTAGAATACTACCTTTGTTAAGGTATCTGGTCCGGAGGCGCGGATTGAAAACGTTCCCTGCATATCTCCACCAGCTGCATATCCGAATGTCTTCCGGAGGCTGAGACCCAGCTCATCCTCTTGTTCCTGCGCATAGCCATAATCCACTGAGGCTGTCAGGATCAATACAAGCAATGCGAAGATGGTGAAGGTTTTTCGAAGAATTTTCATGATATGTGCTTCCATTTTATTTCATTTCCATCTGGTAAGGATCGTCTCGCGCTGGAATAACCGGGCTGCTATATATATCAGGGCAGCATCAAGAACGATCAGTATACCGGCGAGGATCAGGATGAGCTGGCGGTTTATCAGAAACAAGCCGCTGATCTGGCCAAAAAACAGGATCAACACCGGCAGGATCACCACCATAGATAACTGTTCAGCAGCACGAGGATCGTTGACTCGAGAAGAGACGATCAGGCTGACATTTATGGCCATGATTGCCATTAATGGACCGACCAGGAAGATTGCCAGTATCCAGCGTGCATCGATGAGTGCTGAGACGAGACCTTTGCTTGGTACGATGATATAAGCACCTGCCAGGAATATGAATAATGCTAAGTATGTGGCAGCAACTGCTGGTATCGCTGCTGCCAGGGATTTCCCGAGCAGGAGCTCGACTGTTGAAATGGGTGTCGCTAATAAGGGTTCCAGGCTGCGAGTCGTTTTTTCACCCACGATGGAGTACGCTGCTATAGCTACGGGTATGGCGACAGGCATAATCAGGTACATCAGCAAAAATTGGCTGACCATGTAAACCTGAAAGCATTCTCCACCTGAAAGCCCCGGCGGGCAGTAGGCATTCAACTGTTCGGGTAATCCCGAATCAATTGCACCAACTTCGCTCGATCCTGTGAAGTAGAGGATCACCAGGGGCAGGGCGGTCAGGAATAGGGGCAGGAAGATCACGGTAAATAGAACCATGCGGTTCTTGAATACTTCAGCATATTCTTT
>Ga0105092_10000600_pt1 | contig 18909 bp, 14 predicted proteins | sample PPLLak2March2015_FD_87021 | JGI IMG/M metagenome (GOLD analysis project Ga0105092, IMG submission 87021) | Freshwater sediment microbial communities from Prairie Pothole Lake near Jamestown, North Dakota, USA - PPLs Lake P7 Core (1) Depth... | ecosystem: Environmental > Aquatic > Freshwater >... | reverse complement strand
CTGAAACCTGCCTGCCGGCAGGCAGGCGCGAAGCCTGAAACCCTTGACTCAGATTTGTAATGTTTTTTTATATCTTTGCATGCTTTTATTGTATACAGGTCATTTTGCACGCATAAAACATGGCAGGCATCGGAAGAAGCCCGGGTGTTAAATTTGGTTTATCAGGTTTACTAGTCACCTTAGGAATTGTTTTCGGAGATATCGGAACATCCCCCTTGTATGTCATGAAGGCCATTGTGCGTGAAGATTTTCCGATTGAACCTGAATTTATCCTTGGTGTATTGTCCTGCATCATCTGGACCCTGACCCTTCAGACCACCATAAAATATGTTATCATAACCCTCAGGGCAGATAATAAAGGGGAAGGTGGTATCTTTTCCCTTTTTGCGCTGCTCCGGAAAAACAAGAGGTGGGTGTATATCCTGGCCATCATCGGTGGCAGTACATTACTTGCCGACGGGATCATAACTCCTTCCATTACGGTTTTATCCTCCATTGAGGGACTGCAATTAATCAACCCTGCCATCCAGGTTATTCCCATCGTTGTCATTATTCTAACCTTTCTATTTTCATTTCAGCAGTTCGGCACGGACTACATCGGTAAATTTTTCGGACCGGTCATGCTTCTCTGGTTCCTGATGCTGGGTGTCCTGGGCGTTGCCGAGATCCATGAAAAGCTGCTTGTTCTCAAAGCATTCAACCCTTATTATGCGGTCCATCTTCTATGGCAATACCCGGGAAGCATTCTCCTCCTGGGGGCTATCTTTCTTTGTACAACCGGAGCTGAAGCCCTGTATACCGACCTGGGTCATTGCGGGCTCAAGAATATCAGGATATCCTGGATATATGTGAAATCCACCCTAATCCTGAATTATCTCGGACAGGGTGCGTGGTTGCTTAGTCATGAAGCATACACCGGCGAAAATTTTAATCCCTTTTATGCAATCATGCCGGGCTGGTTCCTGCCGTTTGGAATAATTCTGGCAACGGCCGCGGCCATCATAGCCAGCCAGGCCCTGATCAGCGGTTCATACACACTGATCAGCGAAGCGATTTCGCTCAACTTCTGGCCCAAGATCAGGATCAAATATCCTACGCTTCTGAAGGGTCAGATGTATATAGCAAGCATAAACTGGTTTCTCTGGGCCTCCTGTATGGTCGTTGTTTTCATGTTCAAAAAATCAGACAACATGGAAGCAGCGTACGGCCTTTCAATAACCATTACCATGATGATCACCACATTTCTGATGGCATCCTACCTGTCTCTTAAAAGGACTCCCAGGATTATCATAGCGGTATTTCTGGGCACCTATATGATCATCGAAGGCTCTTTCCTGTATGCCAACCTGTTCAAATTCTCCCATGGCGGATGGTTTACAATTCTGGTAGGGGGACTGCTATCATTCGTGATGCTTTGCTGGTATAACGGCAGGAAGATCACAAACCGGTTTCTCCGGTTCCTGCCCCTGGAACAGTATTTCGACGTCATCAAGGATCTCCGCAATGATACAAGCGTACCCAAAACGGCCACCAACCTTGTATATCTTACAAAAGCCAACCGTATTTCAGATATCGAGTCAAAGGTCCTTATGTCGATATTCAACAAACAACCAAAAAGGGCGGACCATTACTGGATCATTCATCTTGATATAATGGATGAACCACGCACCATGGATTATAAGGTAACCAAGATCATTCCCGGCATTCTGACCCGGGTTGACATTTACCTTGGTTTCAAGGTTGAACCCAGGATCAATACCATGTTCAAGTATATAACCAATGAGCTTGCAAAATCAGGAGAAATTGATCTTTTCAGCAGTTACCCATCCCTGCGGAAGCATAATATGCTCACGGACTTTAAGTTTATTCTGATCGACAGGCTCAATATTTCCGATCTTGAATTTAACATGATAGAGAAAATGATCATTACCATGTACCTTTACATCAGCCGGCACAGCCTGTCGGATGTCAAAGTGCTTGGTTTTGATGCCAGCACGGTTTTTGTTGAACAAATGTCACTGGGATTTGAAGGTAGTGTTAACATCAGGCTCAACCGTAAAAGCTGACCGGAACAAACTAAACTGACTGCAAAATGGCAGGGAACAGCAGAAGCAGAGGAATCAAGTTCAGCCTTGCAGGGATAATTGTAACCCTGGGCATTGTATTCGGCGATATAGGGACCTCACCCCTGTACGTGATGAAAGCCGTTACCCGTGAGGGATTTGCAATTGAGGACAACTTTATCCTCGGGGTCCTGTCGTGTGTGATCTGGACCCTTACAATACAAACCAGCATCAAATATGTCCTGATTATCCTCAGGGCTGACAACAAGGGTGAAGGCGGGATATTTTCGCTGTTTGCCCTGCTCCGGAAAAGCAAACGCTGGATCTATATTCTTGCCATTGCTGGGGGCAGTCTTTTACTGGCCGACGGAATTATTACCCCTGCCATTACAGTGGTTTCGTCCATTGAAGGATTGATGATGATCAACCCGGACATCAAGGTGATCCCTATCGTGGTCATTATCCTGACGGCATTGTTTTCAATCCAGCAGTTCGGAACCGATTATGTCGGCAAGTTTTTTGGCCCGGTGATGTTTCTCTGGTTTTCCATGCTGGGCATCCTCGGGGCCATTGAGATTCAGGAAAAGCTGCTGGTACTTAAGGCATTCAATCCATATTATGCCGTTAACCTTCTGGTGAAATATCCCGGGAGCATTTTGCTGCTGGGTGCAATTTTCTTATGTACAACGGGAGCTGAAGCATTGTATGCCGACCTGGGGCATGTCGGCATAAAAAATATCAAGGTGTCGTGGATCTTTGTCAAGGTATCCCTGATCCTGAATTACCTGGGCCAGGGAGCCTGGATCCTGAGCCATGGGGATGTGCTGACCCGGGATTTGAATCCTTTTTATGCCATTATGCCGGCCTGGTTCCTTCCAATCGGGATCGTCGTGGCGGCAGCGGCTGCTATCATTGCCAGCCAGGCTCTGATTTCAGCTTCATACACCCTGATCAGCGAAGCCATTTCCCTGAATTTCTGGCCCAAGATCAAAATAAAGTACCCCACCCTTTTTAAGGGACAGATGTATATCGCCAGTATCAACTGGTTTTTGTACGCCTGCTGTATGATTGTTGTATTTACTTTTAAGGAATCAGCGAATATGGAAGCTGCCTACGGGCTATCCATCAATATCACCATGATGATCGATACACTGCTGCTGGTTTCATACCTGAACCTCAGGAGGACAAATATTTTGCTGGTAGCCATGTTCCTTCTTGTATATCTCATTGTGGAAGGTTCCTTTTTCTATGCCAACCTTTACAAATTTACGCATGGCGGCTGGTTTCCAATTGCATTGGGGGGAATGATTTCCGTGATCATGCTTTCATGGTACAACGGAAGAAAGATCACAAACCGGTTCCTGCGATTTATGCCCCTGGAACAATATCATGATGTGATCAAGGATCTGCGGAATGACATGAGTATCGCCAAAACAGCCACAAACCTCGTATTTCTCACCAAGGCAAACCGTGTAACGGACATCGAATCGAAAATTATTCAATCGATCCTGAACAAGCAGCCTAAAAGGGCGGACCATTACTGGCTTATCCATGTTGACATCATGGACGAGCCGCATACACTGGAGTACAAGGTAACAAAGGTAATGCCGGGGATACTGACACGCGTCGATTTCTTCATTGGTTTTAAGGTTGAACCCCGCATCAATTCAATGTTCAAGCACGTAACGAACGAACTGGCCCGGCATGGCGAAATAGATCTTTTAAGCTCCTACCCCTCGCTCCGGAAGCATAACGTGCTGACCGATTTCAAGTTTATTATCATTGACCGGTTGAATACCTCCGACCTGGAATTCAAATTTAATGAAAAGATCATCATCGGCATTTATTTCTTCCTGGCGCATAACAGCCAGTCCGATGTCCGCGCACTGGGATTTGATGCAAGCAATGTGTATATTGAACAAATGCCGTTGGGGTTTGAGGGGATAATTCCTTTTAAGCTTATCCGGAGGAAGTAGGAGGAAGAATTTAACACTAAGGCAATAGAGGAAGAATTTAACACGAAGGCACACAAAGGATTTTCACGAAGGAACACAAAGAATTAGAAGAAGAAACCACAAAGGCGAATTTGAAGAATTTAACACGAAGGAGCACAAAGGGTTTTCACGAAGGAACACAAAGAATTAGAAGAAAAAACCACAAAGGAGCCAGGGAAGAATTTAACACAAAGAACTCAAAGGGTTTTCACGAACGAACACAAAGGAAAATTCATTTCTAGGTGAATATAGAAGCCATATTTAAACAAGTGCTTGATTGTGCATTTAATGTACATACAGAATTGGGTCCTGGATTGCTTGAAAGTGCTTATGAAGAATGCCTGTTTTATGAACTTGAAGGAACTGGCTTAACCATTCTTAAACAGTGGCCTCTTCCCCTGACCTATAAAAACATAAAACTTGATTGCGGATACAGGGTTGATTTACTAATCGAAAATCAGATTATTGTTGAAGTTAAATCAATTGATTCATTAACAGACATCCACATGGCTCAGATTCTGACTTATATGAAACTATCAGGCTGTAAATTAGGACTGTTGGCTAATTTTAATGTACGGCATCTTAAAGATGGAATTAAACGAGTAATCCTTTGATTTTTCTTTGAGTCACTTCGTTTAGTCCTTTGTGCCTTAGTGGTATGACTTGATTTCTTTGTGTTACTTTGTGAAGTCCTTGGTGTCCTTAGTGGTTTGTTTTTCTTCTTTATTATGGTTATTCTTTTTTTATGTATATTTTTTATTGCCCTGATATTGTTCTGCATGAGGCCCTCCTGGACCGGGGGGAATCTGAACACTGCATCCGCGTTCTTCGCCTCGGCAAGGGAGATAAGGTACAATTGATCGATGGCAAAGGAGGCCTGTTCGAAGCCATTATTTTAATTCCCGATGCACGGCAATGCCGTCTCGAAATAACCCGGCCCCTGCACGGCTCCCATCCCCGGAACTTCACGCTTCACATTGCCATTGCCCCCACCAAGCAGCTTGACCGTTTTGAATGGTTTATCGAGAAATCGGTGGAGATTGGTATCGATTGTATTACCCCGCTGCTTTGCCAGCGCTCGGAAAGGAGGATTTTAAAAACTGACAGGCTCCACAAGCTGATCATTTCAACCATGAAACAGGCCATCGTTCCACAACGCCCTATGCTGAACGAACTCACTGACTTCAGATCCTTTCTGAAGGAATTGAAAATTCAGGAAAACAGGTTTTTAGCGCATTGTGCTGATACGGAACGAAAAAAACTGCAGGACGTTCATAAATCCGGGCGCGATGTTGTTATCCTTATCGGTCCCGAAGGGGATTTTTCAACTGAAGAAATAGCCTATGCCACGGATCATGGCTTTATCCCCGTATCACTGGGTGCGAACAGGCTCAGGACTGAAACGGCAGGGGTTGTTGCGTGTCATACGGTTAATTTGTTGAATGAGGGAAGAATCACAAATCAGTAATTTGAACCTTATTCTGAAACTGTTGTTTAAAAATTAGTTATCATGAAACAATATACTGACTGAAATGAACAGCAAGGACTTACTCTTACGGGGTGTATACCAATATTAATTGACATTTAGTCCCGGCAAAAGCGCCCTTTATAAAAAAGTGAATTTAATAAATATAAAAAAAGATAACCTTTGCGGCTGGAAAATAGTATAAAATTAAATAACTGAATTCTTCTCGGACCGTCATGCTCTTCAACTCAATAGAATTTTTTGTATTTTTCCCTATTGTTGTGGCGTTATATTATGCCTTGCCACATAAATACCGCTGGGGCCTGCTTCTTATCAGCAGTTGCTACTTTTATATGGTCTTTATACCTGTTTATATACTTATCCTCGGATTTACGATCGTTATCGACTATTTTGCCGGAATTCTTCTGGAAAATTCTCAGGGCCGTAAACGGAAAATATATTTGATTGCAAGTATCATAGCCAATACCGGAGTTCTGGCGGTATTTAAATATTACAATTTTCTGAATGAGAACCTTACCGTTCTGCTCAAGGGTTTTACCATGGAGAATCCGATCCCCTATCTTTCCATTTTGCTTCCGATCGGGTTGTCGTTTCACACCTTCCAGGCGATGAGCTATACCATTGAAGTGTATCGGGGCAATCAGAAAGCTGAAAGGAACTTTGGCATTTATGCCCTCTATGTCATGTTCTTCCCCCAATTGGTAGCCGGGCCGATTGAGCGTCCCCAACATATGCTGCACCAGTTTCACCGCGAAACTCAACTTGATTTTCTACGTATTGCAGAAGGTCTGAAGCATATTGTATGGGGTCTTTTTAAAAAAGTGATCATTGCGGACAGGATATCAGAATATGTAAATATTGTATACGGCAATCCACATGATTACCAGGGTCCTCATTTGCTGATGGCAACTTTTTTCTTCACATTCCAGATCTATTGCGATTTTTCGGGTTATTCCTCCATAGCCATTGGCACTGCGAGAATATTGGGGATCAACCTAATGGAGAATTTCAGGAGACCCTATCTTGCGGAAAATATCCGTGAATTCTGGCAACGATGGCATATTTCGCTTTCTACCTGGTTCAGGGACTACCTGTATATTCCATTAGGCGGAAGCAAGGTACCCTTGTTACGCGGATTCTTCAATACCTTTATTGTTTTCCTCGTGAGCGGATTGTGGCACGGTGCAAACTGGACATTTGTAATCTGGGGGGCACTTCATGGCTTTTACATGGTATTTGCCAAAATAACACAACCTGTCAGGGACCGTATTAACGCCTTTACGGGACTGGACCGGTTGCCGCTTTTATTAAAAGTGGTACGGATATCAACTACCTTTGTACTTGCTTCCATTGCCTGGATTTTCTTCAGGGCTGCTTCAATGGAAGATGCTATGTATATTTTAAGCCATATGTTTCGGCTTGAGACCGTACAGAACCTGAATCTGTTTGAATTTTCAGTGGATATGTATCTGAGTATTGTCCTGATATTATTCTTATTTATGGTTGAAGCCTTTGAAGAAAAATTAAAATTGTTTGAAACCATAAAGTTATCACCTGTTTTTGTAAGATGGACAATATACCTTACTTCCATAATTGCATTGCTTGCATTAGGTATTTGGAAATCAGCTGATTTTATTTACTTTCAATTTTGAGACCTCCATGAAAGAAAAATACTTGCGATTTATAATATATTTTGTTGGTGCAATATGCCTGTATGCCTTTCTTGCTGTGAGAATTTTCCCCCTGATGAATTCGGTATTGAGTGAGAAAATGGATCGGGAAACAAGGGATTTCAATAAGTATGGTGATCTGTATTATTATAACTGCATTACGCATTTTAAGCAGGATTTTCCGCCCCCCTTGCGGAAGTACCGGCTTTCCGAAAAAAATCCGGAATTAAACGAAGCCGACATTCTTACCTTTGGTGATAGTTTCTTTGACTTTTCATTCCAGACCACATTTCCGGAGAGATTGTCAGATACCCTGAATCAAAAAGTGTATTCCTTTATAACACAAGATCCCACTCAGTCCAATCCATTTTGTATTCTGAATCACGGTACCTATAAAAAGAGGACCGTTCAGAAATATGTCATTTTCGAAACCATTGAAAGAAATATTCCAGTAAAATTCAGTACGGGTTTTGATATCCATTGTATGAATGTTAAATCCAAGAGGAGAATACATGATGAGGTACGAAATTTTATTTTCAAGGAGAATTCTGAAACCGTTTATGCCTTACTGCTCAAAAGGGGACGTTTTGTCCATCACCTGTATTCTTTCTTTGCCACAATGCGTTTTGATCTTTGCGGTTACATTTCTCCCCTGACTTCGAAATACAAGCTGGAAAATGACCCATGGCTGTTCTATGAAAAGGAATATGGAAATGAGCCAGGTGGTTTTTATTATCAGTATTCAGATAAAGAGTTGAATACCTTTGCGGATAATATTCTCAGACTTAGCCGGGATATTAAATCTGCTTACAATCTTGATCTGATCTTCATGCCGGTACCCAATAAATACACAGTATACCATACTATGATAAACAATGACAGGTATAATAATTTCCTTCCCAGGTTATACGCTGAACTTGATAAAAGAGGTGTCATTTATATTAATCTATATAAGGAATACAAATCCGCAAATGATACGTTCTATTACGGAACGGATACGCATTGGAATAAAAAAGGGATAGACAAAGCCCTTCAACTGGTCCTTGAAAAAATGCATAGTGCGAATGACCTGGCCTCCCTGGAACCCTATTCCATATTTAAAGGTAATTAAACAATTAAACCGGCATATCAATTTACAATTTAATACCATAAAAAATGAAGGCAGTTTTACTGGCCGGAGGATTTGGAACACGCATAAGTGAAGAAAGCGGCGTCCGCCCGAAACCCATGGTTGAGATAGGCGGGAAACCGATCCTCTGGCATATCATGAAGATATATTCCCATTTTGGAATTAAAGATTTCATCATTTGTGTCGGTTATAAAGGCAATACCATTAAGGAATTTTTTGCCAATTATTTCTTATACCAGAGCGATGTGACTTTCGACCTGAAATACAATACCATGTCAATCTTAAACAACCAGAGTGAAGAATGGAAAGTGACACTCATAGATACAGGACTAAATACGATGACAGGAGGCAGATTAAAAAGGGTAAAGGAATATGTGGGAAATGAGTCTTTTTGTATGACATATGGAGATGGTGTGAGCAACATTAAGATCGACGATCTAATTAAATTTCACAAAGAACAGAAAACCATAGCCACACTAACAGCAGTCCAGGAACCGGGAAGATTTGGTACTATATCTCTAAAAAGCGATCAGACCCGGGTCACAAATTTCAGGGAAAAACAAAAGGATGAAAGCACAGCATGGATCAACGGTGGTTTTTTTGTTCTGGAGCCTGAGATCTTTAATTATATACAGGGAGATTCCACGGTATTCGAAAAAGACCCTCTGGAAAAGCTGGCTGCTGAAAATAAGCTTTCTGCCTACCGTCACGAGGATTTCTGGCAGCCCATGGATACGATCCGTGATAAGAATGTACTTGAAGATTTGTGGATTACAGGCAATGCACCCTGGAAAATCTGGTAATAATGGCTTAAATATCAACAAATAAATATATTATGAAAATATTAATTACCGGAAACCTGGGTTATGTTGGTTCAGAATTGGTTAAACTTCTCAGAAAAACCTATCCGAACGCGGAATTGGTGGGATTTGATATCGGTTATTTTGCCAAGCACCTGACGAACAAGGATACGGCACCTGAAATGTACCTCGACTGTCAACACTTCGGTGATGTCCGTCGCTTTCCGGAAAAGCTGCTCGAAGGTGTGGATGCAGTGGTCCAATTGGCTGCCATTTCAAACGACCCGATCGGTAATAAATTTGAAAAGGTAACGCTGGATGTGAATTATGAATCGGTAATCGACATTGCCAGGAAAGCCAAAAAGAAAGGCGTAAAGACAATGGTATTTGCTTCGAGCTGCTCGGTGTATGGCTTTGCAGAAGAAGATGCCAGAACTGAAGAATCCTCAGTAAACCCGCTTACGGCCTATGCCAAATCAAAGGTATTTGCGGAACGTGATCTGGCACCGCTCGCTGACGACAGGTTCATGGTAACATGTCTCCGTTTCGCAACGGCATGCGGCATGAGTGACCGGCTGAGGCTGGATCTTGTATTGAATGATTTTGTTGCCGGTGCCATTTCTTCCGGCGAAATAAACATAATGAGCGACGGATCCCCTTGGCGACCCCTGATCAATGTCCGCGACATGGGCAGGGCTATCATTTGGGGGATTGAACGCAGCGCTTCCAGTGGTGGCAATTACCTGATAATCAACACAGGCAGCAATGTCTGGAACTACCAGGTAAAAGAACTGGCTTATGCAATTAACCGGATATTGCCCGAGACCTCTGTTTCCATTAATAAGGATGCTCAACCAGATAAGAGATCCTACAAGGTGAGTTTTAATATGTTCGAAAAACTGGCTGTTGGCCATACCCCCGTCTATGATCTTGCTCTATCCATTAAAGATCTCGTTGACGGGCTGAATAAACTTGATTTCTGCGATACCAATTACAGACAATCACGGCTGATAAGATTGTTTGTGGTTAATGAACTTCTGACACAGAACATCCTCAACAGCAATCTTGAACTCGTAAAATGATTTTCAGGGAAACACCTTTAAATGGTTTATATATTATTGAATTAAAGCCATTTACAGATAACCGCGGACTATTTGCCCGAACTTTTTGCAAAAATGAATTCCGGGAGATCGGGCATGAAGAGGAATTCGTGCAATTCAACCATTCCAGGACGAACAAAACAGGCACCATACGAGGGATGCATTATCAATTACCTCCATATAGTGAAATTAAGCTTATCCGGTGCATCAGGGGAAAGGCTTTTGACGTCGTGACCGATATCCGGAAAGACTCGCAAACTTTTTTGCAGCATTTTGCCATCGAGATATCGGAGCAGAATATGTTATCGGTGTACATTCCACGGGGATTCGCACATGGGTTTCAAACCCTCGAAGACAATACAGAATTGATTTACCATCATACCGCCTATTATGCACCCGGATTTGAAGCCGGTATCCGGTATAATGATCCAGCCATGAATATTAACTGGCCTTTACCGGTGTCGGTAATTACTGAAAAAGACCGGAATTATCCGCTGATAGACAATCAGTTTAGAACAAGTATGTAAATATTATCATTATCTAAAATTATTACGCATGAAATGCAGGCATTGTAAAACCGATCTCAATCACGTTTTTGTTGATCTTATCAGTTGTCCACCGTCAAACGACATGCTTAAGCCCGAACAACTCAACGAACCTGAGGTGTTTTTCCCGCTTAAGATATTTACCTGTCATAACTGTCTGCTGGTGCAGGTCGATGAAATGCGAAAGGCTGATTCAATATTTAACAGCGAATATACATACTTCTCTTCTTTTTCTACCAGCTGGCTGGCACATGCCAAAAAATATGCCGATATGATGGTGGATAGGTTCGGTCTTAATGAAAAATCTCAGGTCATAGAAATAGCCAGCAATGACGGGTACCTTCTGCAATACTTTAAGGACCGCAATATCCCGGTGCTAGGTGTGGATCCGACGGCCAACACGGCCGCGGTTGCCATATCCAAGGGCATACCAACGATAGTTGATTTTTTTGGGTCTGAGTTTGCCAGGAAGAAGCTGGTGAAACAGAAAATTAAAGGTGATCTGATCCTGGGAAATAATGTACTTGCCCATGTGCCTGACATTAATGATTTTGTACAGGGAGTTAAAATCGCGCTTAAGGACACGGGGGTTGTCACTTTTGAATTTCCGCACCTCATGCGCCTGGTAGAAGAAGCACAATTCGATACAATTTACCATGAGCATTTTTCCTACCTTTCATTCCACACTGTAAAACGGGTTTTTGAAAGTCAGGAACTGGAATTGTTCGATGTGCAGGAATTGCCGACACACGGGGGATCACTCCGGATTTTTGCCAAACATAAAGAAGATAAGACGAAAACCGTTACTCCCCGGGTGGATGAATTGCTTAAACGTGAGGAAGCGGCGGGCATGAAGCAGCTCGGTTATTACAATGACTTTCAGGAACGGGTGGAAAAGATCAAATATGCGGTATGGGAATTCCTGATCAAAGCACGCAGGGATGGGAAAAAAGTAATTGGGTATGGCGCTGCTGCCAAAGGGAACACGCTTCTGAATTATTGCGGCATAAAAGGGACCGACCTCATTCAATTTGCTGTTGATGCTTCGCCGCATAAACAGAACCGGTATTTGCCTGCAAGCCATATACCCGTGAGAGATCTTAAAAGCATTTCCGAATATAAACCTGATTATGTGATAATCCTGCCCTGGAACCTGAAGAAGGAAATCGGGGAGCAACTGAATTATATAAGGGACTGGGAAGGTAAGTTCGTCACCTTTATTCCGGACCTGAATATTTTTTAGAAACAGGTAGATTCGCCAAATTATTTGTTTTTCTTTGTGTCTTAGTGCCTTTGTGGCAAATAGAAATATCCCCGGTGGTTAAAATTCTTTTCACATATGATTGAATTAATAAGGGAATTATACCCGATCTGCCGCAGCATTACAGGTAACGGAGTCCGGGAAACCCTGAAGCTGATCGAAAAGAACATCCCCCTGCAGATCCATGAAATCCCCACAGGAACAAAGGTTCTTGACTGGGAGATACCCAAGGAATGGAATATCAGGGATGCATATATTAAGGACTCCTCAGGACAGAAAATTGTGGATTTCAGGAACCTCAACCTTCATATACTCAATTACAGCATTCCTGTTCATGCTACAATGAGCCTGGCCGAATTGCACCCCCATCTTTTCAGTATTCCTGAAAAACCTTCCCTGGTTCCGTACAGGACATCATACTATACTGAAAACTGGGGTTTTTGCATTAGTCATGATCAGCTCAATGATCTTAAAGAAGATACGTATGAAGTGGTCATTGACACCGATCTGTCAGATGGAAACCTTACATATGGTGAACTGTATCTTGAGGGAGACCTCAGGGATGAAGTGCTCATTTCCACACATATCTGCCATCCCTCCCTGTGCAATGATAATCTGTCAGGAATTGCCGTTTGCAGTTCGCTGGCACAGGAAATGCTGAAGAAACACAGAAATTATTCATACAGGTTCTTATTTATCCCGGGAACCATTGGTGCCATAACCTGGCTGGCCAGAAATGAAACCGGCAGTAATTTGATAAAATATGGCCTTGTCACTTCCCTGCTTGGCATTGACAGCATATTTACATATAAAAGATCCAGGCAGGGTAATGCCAGGATCGACAGGATCGTTGAACATGTGCTTTCCAATTGGCCGGGAAAAAGTGAGATTATCAATTTCATCCCTTACGGGTATGATGAGAGGCAGTTCTGTTCCCCGGGATTTAACCTGCCTGTAGGAAACCTGACACGGATACCTTTTGGGGAGTATCCCGAGTATCATACTTCGGCCGATAATCTGGAACTGATCTCTGCAAAGGCGCTTAATGATTCCCTCGCTGTTTTCAGGAAAATAATAGAACATATAGAAGCAGATCGTAATTATGTGAATTTGTTTCCCAAAGGAGAACCACAGCTTGGTAAACGGGGCCTGTATGATAATATAGGTGGAAGAAACGATAGCAAAACAATGCAATTGGCCTTTCTGTGGGTATTAAATTATTCCGATGGCAAACATAGTTTGACAGATATTTGCATGTTATCGGGGCTGGAACTTGCTATTATTTCTGAAGCGGCATATTTATTAAAACAAAAAGGACTGATTGAGGAGTACCGAAATTAGTATTATCACATCACTACTGATGCGGTACCCTTCCAAATATATTTGTAAATAATTTATTTTAAGTATAATATAACCGTTTTTTGATTTTTCGATTTGAATTAACATGTAACCCAGGATGCTAATTATTATTACATTTACCGCGGAGCGGTTTTGGTATGGTAGAACTTCCTATCCGATTAAAACCTTTTACCGCGGAGCGGTTATGGTATTTAAGTGAAGCATGAATTACACGATACCTTAACCGTTCTGCGGTAATAGGGTATGATCTTTCTACAATACCATATGCCCTCCGGGCAATAAAATCAAAAAACGATATGATTTATTTAGTTTCTATATTTTAATGCATCAGTAGTATTATCAAATTTTCAAATTAAAAATCAGAATCACCAAATCAACAAATAACAATATGGCAACTAAATTACAGAAACCTGACTATGCCTACATGGGGGGCAAAATTATACCCTGGGATGCTGCTGTTTTGCACATAGGATGTGAAGCCGTTACCCGGGGACTAAATGTTTTTGAAGGGATAAAAGGATATTGGGATATTCATGGCAACTTTGGAATAGTTTTTCTTAAAAAACATTATAAAAGGCTGTTGCGGTCAGCCAGGCTTTTACAAATTCCATGTCCCTGGACTTATGAACAATATGAAGATGCCATCTTTCAGCTCATTGGCAGGTTATTGACAAAAGAACGTGATATGTGGGCCCGTACCACGCTATATGTTATTGAGGGTCATTGGGGTGAGGGAACCAAAGCCGATCTTATCCTCACAGCATACCACCAGGACAAGGTAATTCCCGAACCTATAAATATCGGTGTCAGTACATGGCAGAGGGCAACAGATTCGGCTCTTCCGGCAAGGATTAAAACCTCCTCCAACTATCAGATGGGACGCCTGGCCAGGATGGAAGGGAAAGCACGCAATTGTTCCGATATGATATTATTGAATAGCCAGGGCCGGGTGGCTGAAGCGACAGGATCCTGTGTATTGATGGTAAGGGAAGGCGTAATTTATACACCTCCGGCATCAGAAGGTGCCCTTGAAAGTATAACCCTGGACTTCATCGAGGCGCTTGCGAAAACCATGGGAATCCCGTTTGTTCATAGACCCATAGACCATACCGAATTAATAATTGCCGATGAATTGGCCATTTGCGGTACATTGGCAGAACTTGTACCGGTCATTTCAATTGACGGCATTGCCTTAAACTCCGAAAGCCCGCTGCTTACATCCATAAGAGACCGTTTTTTCAAAGTAGTCCGCGGTGAAGTAACTGACCCGGCATTTGAAGCTTCATTTATACCAAAGAGATATTTAATAAACCCCATCTAAATTGAAACGGTCTTACATCTGACCGAAAGTAACATTACTGTCATTTTGTACGGGACGCTCTGTCAATTGGCGGATCCAGAGCTGAAAATGCTTTTGCATCAAACAGCCATGACTCCGGAAAACAGCCTTTTGTCATAATCCAATCAGCGTTTATCAAAATGTATTACCCGCTGGTACCATATGCGGTTAAAACAATTATATTTGAACCGTTAAACTTATTCTGACCTGCCTTTACAAATTCCTTTGTTTTGAAACCTTAATAAGGTTCTATCGTACCAATAATTATTAACTAATTCAATTATCATAAATATGAAAAATTTACTCCCGAGACTTTTGGTTATGGCAATGGCCACTTTCCTTATCGGAAATGCCAATTCACAAACCTGCCCCAATGGCCTGGTTTCTTATTGGAATCTTGATGATGCTTCAGATGTTTTGTTTGAGGATAAATCCGGCAATAATGATGCAGTCGCTGAAACATCAATTGAAATGGAGGCTGTCGGAAAAGTTGGGGCTGCAAAATATTTTGACGGAGATGACATTGTAAATGTCGCCAACGATGCTGATTTTGATTTTGGAGCCAACTCCAGTTTTTCTGTGGAACTTTGGGTAAAGTTTTCAGAACTTGTTGGAACACTTGACAATATCTTCATCGGTAAAAATGACCCGACCGGCACCGGTGCATATTGGTCAATTGGTGTTGATTTATCTACCGGAAAATTGTATTTTGACCTGCGTGATTCCAACGGCAATCTCCAGACCATCCTTACTTCCGGATCCATAAATAACAATGCATGGCATCATATCGTTGCTGTGAGAAATGAAGCCAGCAATCAAAATATTTTATACCTTGATGGTAGTGTAGCAGGTTCGGTTACTTTTGATTATCTGGGAAATTTTACATCATCGGCCGATATCAATATCGGATACCTGATAAGGCAGGGATTGCCAAGAAGGTTTTTCAAGGGTAGGCTCGATGAGATAGCCATTTACAATACCGCACTGACCTCAACGAATGTTACTGAACATTATTCAAAAAACATTTCCGGTCTCGGTGTATGTGATGAATATTCGCCTCTGATTACATCTGCGCCTAATACAACAGCAGTTGTCGGACAACAGTATACCTATACGGTAAAGGCCACAGGCATGCCAACCATGACTTATTCGTTAGTCTCTTCACCTGCAGGAATGACAATTGATCCTGCCACGGGTGAGATTTCATGGACGCCTGCTTCTGTAAATGAAGATGGACTGGTTAAAATAAGGGCGGCAAATAGCTATCCTCCTGCCGATACCCAAAGTTACAGGATCTTCCTGGCTGATGCGCCGGTTTGTCCCGAGGGTATTATAACCTTATTTAAACTTAATGAGACAGGGGGTACAACCTATGTTGATTATTATAATGAACATACTATAGCAGCAACTGTTGCCCCGACACCTACAGCGGGTAAATTATACGGCGGACAGTTGTTCAATGCAACCACCCTGCTCGATATACCGGATGCTGAAGGTGACAACACTTTTGAATGGGCGTATAGCAGTAACTTCTCATTCGAATTTTGGGTGAAAACAGCCTCCTCGGCCACCATGGTTGTATTGGGAAGATCAAGGGAAGATTTTCCTGCTGCTGCCAATATGTGGGTAGGACTAAGCGCCGGTAAAGCAACATTTTATCTTCATGAAAATGATACCGCTGCATCGGGAATCTGGTATGAAATCACCGGGGGACCTGCCCTGAACGATAATACATGGCACCATGTTATTGCAGTCAGGAACGGATCTGTACAGGAGAACAGGCTTTATGTCGATGGTATAGAAGTGGCCAGTGTTCCCACAAGCTATAACAACAGCTTTTCGTGTGATTTACCAACCGAAATAAATCTGGGTTGGTTTGATAATACGGCAACGGGTTATCATTTCGTAGGGGCGCTCGACGAAGTTGCCATTTTCGATAAAGCAATTTCCGATGCAGAAGCACTTTCATTCTTTAATGCAGGTGTTCCTGCCGGTCATTGTGCTATAGATAATTATGCGCCGGTAATTACATCCGCACCGATACTGGCGGCAACAGAAGATATGGTATATAGCTACACTTTCACGGTTGAGGATAACGACGTGGCTGATTTAATTGCACTATCCGCACCTACGAAACCTGCATGGCTGAACTTTAACTATACACCGGGTCAGAAATCGGCAGTGCTCACGGCTACACCTTCCAATGACAATACCGGAGACCACAATATTGTATTAAGTGTTTCTGACGGTCAGGCTACTAAAGAACAATCCTTCACCATAACTGTGACGGCTGTCAATGATGCCCCGGTTATTACCTCCACAGAAGTGGTAGACGGATATGTAGATGACCTTTATGCCTATGTATTCACCGCGACCGATGTAGACAATCCGGAACTCATCTTATCGGCAGTGCAAATCCCGGCTTGGCTGACTTTCAATCCCGACAACGGAATATTGACCGGTACTCCTGCCCAGATAGATAAAGGCGAACACCTGGTAATCCTCCGTGTATCAGATGGTACACTCACTGAAGATCAGACTTTCACAATTACTGTGGACGGGCCCGATGGTCTGGAAGATCTCACCAGTGCAGGCATTAACATTTATCCGGTTCCTGCAAGGGATTATCTCAACGTAACCTTCACCACTATAAATGAAAAAGTACATCTTGAACTGATCAATGCTACGGGTAGTACTATTAAGAAAGTTGTCGTACCGGCAAATCAGAAGAATTTCAGGCTTGACCTGACCGGCATGGAAAACGGTATATATTACCTGCATCTTAAAAATAACTCCATCAACAATATTGGCAGATTCGTAATTACTAAATAACGCTGGCTTTCTTGTTGGGACTTTACCAGGAATTCAATAAAAATATTGAATTCCTGGTTTTCTGTGATAAAGTTATGTCTCATATATTTAAAGGAAAATAAATGAAAATGCTATGGATTAAATTTGTCAGCCGCTCTCTGGCAACATCAGATGCCCATATAGTTTTCATTCCGGCCAAACATAAAGACATAATTAATATGTTCCGGTTTTTTCTGTTCCTCATCCTATTTGCAGCGGCATTAATAATGCCTGGATACAGCCAGAGTCCAATAAAAATTCTGCCGTTGGGAAATTCAATAACCGTTGGTGAAACAGACGGAACAATTCCTGTAAATCAGATGAAAAGTTACCGCTTTGATCTGAAACAACTTTTGCAGGCCTCAGGATATGCGGTAGATTTTGTAGGAAGCGAGTCATCCGGTTGCAGTTACTTTTCCGATTGCGAGCATGCAGGAATTGGCGGCTCGCGTGACCAATATGTTGCAAGACTTTTATTGGACGGTTTTGATGCGAGAAATAACAGGCAGATCCTGAATCCTCCACGACCTTACCTGGATGAATACAACCCGGATATTATCCTGCTCCATATAGGCACAAATGATATTACACATGAGACTGATCCCATGAGCATTCAGCAGGTATCCTATATTCTGGATTTGATTGATCAGTATGAAATAAGGTCAAACCGCGAGGTAATTGTATTTTTAGGATTGATCATTAACCGGAAGAAACCCTGGATAGCCGGATCAGGCGCTTCTACAACGAGTGCTTTCAATGATTATATTAAGTCCATTGCCCAGTCAAGGATAAGCAACGGCGATAAGATCGTGATCGTGGATCTGGAACATGATGCCGGGTTCCTGTATGATGATACGGATATGGCAGATAACCTCCATCCAAATGCCGCCGGATATCTGAAAATGGCTACTTTATGGCATACAGCCATTTCTGAGAATTACAATACCCCGCCTCTTATTGATAATATCCCGCCTCAAGTATATGATGAAGGCACATCAGGCGTCCTGGAACTGGACAATTATATCACTGATCTGGAAGATTTGGATCAGGACATTACCTGGACAATCGATCAGCCGGAGTCCTCACCCATTGTCGTCAACATTGATGCCAACAGGCAGGCAAATGTTGCCAGTGTGGATCCGGAATGGAACGGATCGCAATCTGTTGTTTTTACGGCCACGGATCTGGGAAAGAACGGAAACTTCATCAAGTCAGTAAAGGATACGGTGGTCTTTACGGCGGTTCCGGTAAATGATCCCCCTTGTTTTAGTTCCAATCCCTGCCTGGAGGAAGATAAAGGTCAGCTATATATT
>Ga0105092_10000599_pt1 | contig 18920 bp, 21 predicted proteins | sample PPLLak2March2015_FD_87021 | JGI IMG/M metagenome (GOLD analysis project Ga0105092, IMG submission 87021) | Freshwater sediment microbial communities from Prairie Pothole Lake near Jamestown, North Dakota, USA - PPLs Lake P7 Core (1) Depth... | ecosystem: Environmental > Aquatic > Freshwater >... | reverse complement strand
TTCGAGGTAGGAGGCGGATTTGGAACAAGAAGTAAAACGTAGACCCTGGCGCCGTTGGGTCGTTCTGGTACTGATGATCGTGGGATTTGTGTTGGGTGGGATATTTGTGCCCGTTCAGCCTGAAATCGCGGTTGCCCCGGAAAAATTGATCGAGGAGCCAATTATCGAGAATTTTCTCGGTCTGGGTCCTCTTTATTTGGTGAATACACTTCCCACTCTTGCTTTCACCATATTTATAGTGATTATTCCACTTGCATGGGCAACCAGAAATTCGCTCAAGAAAAGTGCAGAGACAGACCTCGTCCCGCGCGGGGTCGGCAACCTTATGGAATCTATTTTGGAAGTGCTCTACAATCTTACCGAAGGTTCGGCGGGCGCGAAGTGGGCAAAAGCGATCTTCCCCTGGTTTGCAACCATCCTGATCTATGTCCTGGTAGCCAACCTGCTCAAGCTGATCCCGGGCTTTGAGTCAATTGGTGTATTGCATCATGTCGAAGAAGGTCATGCAATTAGCCCGCTGGCGGGAAATTGGAATCTCCTTACTGATGGAGAGGGCGAATACATTCTTGCCCCATTCTTCCGCGGCATCTCTGTGGATTTGAATTTCACGGCTGCGCTGGCGTTGATCGCTGTGGTGTGGATCCAGGTGATCGGTTTCCGCGCCCAGGGTTTTGGCTACATCAGCAAGTTCTTCAACACACGCAGAATGTTCAAAGTGCCGTTCTTCGGCGCGATGGACTTCCTGGTCGGCTTGCTCGAGTTGATCTCGGAACTTTCCAAGATCCTCTCGTTTGCCTTCCGTCTCTTCGGGAATATGTTCGCAGGGATTGTGCTGGTCGCGATTGTGGCGGGCTTGTTGGGAAGAATTTCCATTTTGCCCGCGATGGTTATGATGTTCGAATTGTTCGTGGGCGTGATCCAGGCATTTGTGTTTGGGATGTTGACCATGGTCTTTATGGCGCAAGCCACGCAGGGCCATGGAGAAGAACACGCAGAAGCTCATTAAATTATAAGAATAACAGGATAAATAACCTAAGGAGGCATTAAAGATGGAAGGAAATATTTTGGATGCGATGCGCTATGTGGGCGCAGGTCTGGCGATGATCGGCGCGGCAGGCGCCGGGGTGGGGATTGGTCTGAGTGTGCAGGGTGCGCTTACCGGTATGGCCCGCAACCCGGATACATATGGCAATCTTTTGACGAACATGATCCTTGGCATCGCGTTCTCTGAAGCGATCGCGATCTACTGTCTGGTGATCGCGTTCCTCATGCTCTTCAAAGTCGTGTAGTAGATAGGAGCAGTTGATGGAAGCACTTGGTATTAATCCTGGCCTGCTGATTGTTCAGATCATTGCGTTCACGATTGTATTTCTCACGTTGAGCGCCTGGGTCTACAAGCCCATGCTGAACATGATGGAGAACCGTAAACAGAAAATTGCACAGGGACTGGAAGATGCCCGTGTGGCAGCAGAAGCGCGTGCCAACGCGGAAAAAGAAGCTGCCAAAATTATTGCGGATGCGCAGACGGAAGCCAGCAAGGTTGTCCGTGAAGCGACCGAGCGTGCCGCAGTTGCCGGGCAGGATGTAAAAGCGGCCGTGGAAGCCGAAGCCGCCAAAGCGCGTGAGGCTGCGATCGCAGAAACCGAAATGGAACGTAATCGTATCCTCGGGGATCTGCGCGGTCAGGTGGCATCCCTTGCGATTGCCGCTGCAAACAAGCTGGTCGGGGAGGCGCTGGATGAAAAGAAGCAGCGCGCCCTGATCGATGAGTTCTTTTCGGGTGTCAAATCCGGCAAGCTGATCGTTTTGGACGGAGCGAATTTCCAGGGTGAGTCTGCGCTGGTAACGAGCGCCCTGCCCCTCAGTGGGGATGAACAGGAAGCCGTCAAGCGGGATGTCCTTTCGAAATCAGGTGCGAAGGAAGTCAAATTCCGCGTCGAGCCCGCCATCCTGGGCGGACTCGTGATCCGGGTTGGCGACAAAGTCCTTGACAACTCTGTGGCAGGCAAGCTCGAAGGCCTGCGCCAGAGCCTGAGGTAGGAAAACAAGACTTCGGAAGTCTCTCTTGATGTTTTTGAGTTAGGGTGAATCACAAAAGACTTCCGAAGTCTATCTACAAAGAGGGTTTTGGCGATACAATCGTCAAAACCCTCTTTTCATTTAACCAATCATGCCAAATCGCGAATCACTTCAATATATCTTTGCGGGATTGCCGCTTCCTTTTTCCATGGCAAATATCCCGGATATTCCGATCACCGGAATTTCCATCGACAGCCGACTCGTCCAGCCCGGGCATCTTTTCGTTGCGATGCGGGGTGGAAATGTGGATGCGCACGATTACATCCCGAAAGCGATCGACAACGGTGCGGTCGCTGTGGTGGGGGATCGGGACCTCGACGGACTCCCAGTCCCCTACATTCGACTCGACAATGCGCGGCGCGCCCTGACGTGGATCGCGGCTGCCTTTTACGATTGGCCCGCTCAAAAGCTGACGGTGATCGGCGTGACCGGCACCGACGGCAAGACCACCACGACGAATATCATCTATCAAATTTTGCTGGCTGCGGGGATCAAAGCCGGCATGATCTCGACCGTCAACGCCGTGATCGGGGAGGAAGTGCTGGATACCGGCTTCCACGTCACCACACCGGATGCGCACGATGTGCAGCGTTATCTGGCTCACATGGTCGAGGCCGGCTTGACACACGTTGTGCTCGAAACGACGTCACATGGCTGGGCGCAATACCGGGTGGACGCCTGCGAGTTCGATGTCGGTGTGGTCACCAATATCACGCACGAACACATGGACGAACATGGTTCGTATGAAAACTATCGCCTCGCAAAAGCAAGATTATTTTCCAGCCTGGAAATCACTTCTGAAAAAACGCAGGGCAATCCGCGTCTGGGGGTGATCAACCGCGATGACCTCAGATCGTTCGATTTCCTGAATAATTTCATCAGAGTGAAGAAGTTGAATTATGGATTGAACGAAAATGCAGATGTCCGCGCCGTGGACGTACGCTACGACCCGGCAGGCATCCATTTTACGGCGCAGAGCAGGGATTTCAGTGTCCCGGTTTCCAGTAAGCTGGTTGGGGCGTTCAACATCTCGAATTGCCTCGCCGCGCTGACGGCGACAGTCTATGGTTTGAAGATAAAACCTGAAGTTGCCGCCCGGGGAATCGCCTCGCTGGACGGGATCCCGGGTCGCATGGAACGCATCGACCTGGGACAGAACTTCACGGCGATTGTTGATTTCGCCCATACACCGAATGCCTTGAAGGTGGCGCTGGAAGCAGCAAGAGAGATGCTCACCACTGAGAATACCGAGAGCTCGGAGAAAAATAAAAAAATCTCTGCCGTCTCGCACCGTCGTGCTCGCGGCACGAACGGTGTGGACTCGGTGAGCTCTGTGGTGAACAAACCACGTGTGATCGCCGTGTTTGGTTCGGCAGGATTGCGCGACAAAGCCAAACGCCGCATGATGGCGGAGGTCTCTGTGGAACTGGCAGATCTGACCGTGCTGACGGCTGAAGACCCGCGCAGCGAGTCGCTGGCGGAAATCCTCGAGGAAATGGCAGACGGCGCGAGGTCCAGGGGCGGACGTGAAGGCGAAACGTTCTGGCGGGTGCCGGACCGAGGCGAAGCCATGCGCTTCGCGTTAAGTCTGGCGCGCGAAGGCGATATCCTCCTGTCCTGTGGAAAAGGACACGAGCAGTCCATGTGTTTTGGGAGGCGCGAAAACCCATGGGACGACCGCACTGCCATGCGTGCGGCGTTGAGTGAATTGCTGGGGGTGGCAGGACCAAAGATGCCTTATCTGCCGACGCAGGATACTTCAGAAGAGGAATGGCTTACATGGAAGTGAAACCCGTTGTGCTCACAGGTAAACATGTGCGCCTGGAGCCGATGACCGAAGACCACGTTCCCGGTCTGGCAGAGATCGGTGTGGGGCAAACATTCTGGGATTTTATGTTGTATGGCAATATGAATTCGATTGATGACATGCGCAACTGGGTGTTGGACATTCTCGCGCGTGCCCGGAAGGGAACCGACCTGCCGTTTGTTGCCATTCACCTGGTGTCGGGGCGTGTGGCAGGCGCGACGCGTTACCTGAACATTATGCCAAAGGATCGTGGATTGGAAATTGGCGGTACATGGTACGGGCTCGAATTTCAGAGGACGCCGGTGAACACCGAATGCAAGTATTTGTTATTGCGTCATGCCTTTGAAACATTAGGCTGCATTCGAGTCCAGTTGAAAACGGACCTGCGCAATGAACGCTCGCAAAAAGCGATTGAACGCATCGGCGCGGTCAAGGAAGGTGTGCTGCGCAATCACATGATCCTGCCCGATGGGAGGTATCGTCACTCTGTGTTTTATAGTATCCTGAATACAGAGTGGGCTGAGGTGAAGAAGAGGCTGGAAGCGCTGATGAGCATGTAGGAAGGTCTCAATTAGGGTTGCAGCCCTGGTTGATAAAAACGAAAAGGCAGTCTGCTCAATAGTGCAGACTGCCTTTTCGTTATAGCTGGATGATGCTTTCAGAGCCGATCTCCAGCTCATGTGGGCAACGAACTAAAGAGGTGAGCGTCCTGGCAAGGCTCGAACCACCCAGATCGCTACAATGGCGCCCAGGAAAGCTACTACAATGCTGCCAACATTGACACCATTCACCGCGTTCGAAACTCCGAAGAGTTCGGCGGCCAGGAAACCTCCCACTAAGGCACCCACAATTCCCACAACAATATCGGTAGCAGCGTTCCCACGGCCACCCCTCATCAGCTGATTGGCCAGCCAACCGGCGATGAGTCCCACAATAATCCAAGATAGAATACCCATTTCACAATCTCCTTTCGTATGCTTCGGAAGTTTTGTAACCTGTAATCACACTACTACGATTAAGGTATTTCTAATTATGTGGACGATGTGAAAAGGCGTCAATAAGGATTCCCCTGTGGGGAATCCCCTATCCTACCTTTGGCACTGTAATGGTCATAGTTGCTTGGGTAAAGAGACGCCTGAAGAAGATGACGGATCGATGGACAAGGCTTTCCTGCCCTACTCATCAGCAAAGAAAGCGTTCAATTCTGAATGTGTTTCATCGGGTGCTTCTTCCGCCAAATAGTGCCTACAGTCAATCGCCCTGCTGCGGACATCATCCGCCCAATCCCGCCATGTGGCTAGTACATCGTACCACTTCTCCAGCTCACCCTGCTTGCTCCACAGCGCGAGAACAGGACATTGAATGCGCTTCATCCCACGATCTGCCTCATCAAGCTGTTGATCGACTGTTTCTCCTGTCCGGTAGTCTTCGCACATGGCGTGGATGGTCTCCGGATTATGAACGCAGCGCGGGTAGTCCTGAGGGGCTTCGGGGTCGAAGCGCTCCGGTCCACTACGGAAGTGATAGTTATACAGTTTACATAAACGGCAGTGGTACAGAATTAAGCCAGCGCATATTCCACCGCAGCGATGGCATGGATCTTTGTGGTGGGGAACAATGGAACCTGGCTGTCTCCGTCGTGAACCAGCAGTTCAATTTCGGTACAACCCAAAATGATTCCTTCCGCTCCTGCCTCGACTAACTTTTCCATGATCCAGACATATTGTTCTCTCGATTCCTGTTTGACAACACCCAGGCATAACTCATCATAAATAATGCGGTGGACGGTCTCGCGGTCTTTTGCATCTGGGGTAATGACGTTAAGACCACACTTCTCAATGAGGCGACCTTTATAAAAATCATGCTCCATCGTGAAGCGCGTGCCCAGCAATCCTATGTTCCGGAGACCGGAAGATTTTACCCTTTCGGCCGTCGCGTCTGCGATATGGAGGAGGGGAATGCTGATATTGGACTGGATCTGATCCGCCAGTTTGTGCATGGTATTTGTGCAGAGCACGACAAAGTCCGCGCCGGCGCGTTCCAGGCTTTGGCCCGCGGCGATCATCAGTTGGGCGGCTTCTTCCCATCGGTCCTGGTGCTGCAGGGCTTCGATCTCCGCAAAATCCACCGAGTACATGATGGACCGGGCTGAATGCAGCCCGCCCAATTTGGACCTGGTTGTTTCGTTGAGGATGCGATAATACTCAAGGGAGGATTCCCAGCTCATACCGCCGATCAGACCGATTGTTTTCACACTTCACTCCTTGAAATTCAAGTTTGCGTACAGTTTACCCCAGCAGCCGGGATGGATCCAAACGGCTAAAAGATCCACATCTTCTGTTGGACGCGATTTAATTTGACAATCCTTTGCTTCCCCGCAAAACAGATTCTTTGACAATCACCAAAACAGCCAGACAGCCATAAGCAACCATTAGATACGTGAAAGCCATTTGATCCCCGCCGATCCTTTGTTCAATGGGTGGAAAAAGGGAAAGGGAAGTATTGATCGCTGTATGGAAAAGAAGTGCACTGAATAAATTACGACTCGTTCGCAGGAAAAGCCAGGTGAATAGAACGCTAAATGCAATGGTTAGTAACAGGAATATGCCAAAAGGCATGAACGATTGGCTTACTCCGGAAATATGGAACAACGGCAGGTGCCAAACTCCCCAAACTACCCCAAGAACTAGACTGGCAATCAGAGGGGTCCACTTTGTGAGCAATCTTGGCAATGCATATCCCCGCCAGCCAAATTCTTCTTGAAAGGACCCGCCCAGAAAAAACAGGAATAGAAAAGTTGGCACAATTAACAAGGGCGGTGTCAACATCGCAGGATCTGGTTGATAATCGTTAAGAACAACATTTATCCAGACGGCTGCCCCTGCCAAAACGGCAGGGATGAAAATGATGGCAAGCCACCATCCCGCTGTCATCCGAAGATTGAAACCCGAGCGCATCAATTGTTTGACGGCCGGCCAGCCGCCTGATCTATAGGTCAAAACCAACGACGCAAAAAGAGGTCCGTGAGCGCCAATGATTACCCAAACCATATTTGGAACGGGCAATGCAAAGAAGCCAAAAGATGACAAAACAGGTGGAAGCCAGAGTAGCCATGAAAAGCCGAATGCGAGAATAAAAAACCAAATAAGACCAATTATTTTCACATTTCATTCCTTGAAATTCAAGCCTGCCTACTTTAGTTCTTTCCCGCATACCCGGCAGGTTTTGTCATTCTCTTTTACCTTTTGGTTCCCGCAATATTGACATTCATAATTTCCATTGGCAAGCGGTAGTTTTCGATCGCGGTTATTCTGGTACTGTACATCGATATGGTAATCTTGAATTTGCTCCACGATGATCAAGGCAAGCAGGATAACAAATAGCGATGCACCAATTGCAAAAGAGATTCTAATCATGCCACGCAGAACGATGGCAATTTCCGCCCCACTTAATAGAAATAAAGTACAGTAAAGAACAGCTGGAATCACAACAACAAAGAGGCCGATACCCTTCAGAAACACAGTGCCGGGTTGATTTAGGTTGAGTATTCGTCGCATGTCCAAACCTTGTGTTTTGTGGGAGTCTCAATTCCCTGGCTCCGTTTTATCCAGCGGTCCTATCCATGTCTCCGCGAAAGCCAGAAAAGCTGTGCTTGAAGGTGCCCCAGCCGCCGTCTGGACTGTTTTTATTTCTCCCGGCATCAGTTTGCCATTGATCTGAATACGACCGTCCCGACAGGGACAAATGACAGTCGTCAAATCATAGGTTACTTTTCCTGCTGGAAACTGTGGCCAAATGACCTGTTTTCGATCCAAAATCTCAGACCATTCGATCTCGATCTTTGTCTCCGCTGTCTGGCATAACACTCGATAGCAGTCTCCATCGCAGGTGTGCTCGCAGTGAGCATCTACATACATCAACGCACTGACAGGGATATCTCGAAATTCAGGGAAGTACTGTGTTAGATCCATCACGAGCATTTGCGCCAGACTGAGATTATCTGTAAAAATCCCTCCCTGAGCTATAGCCGTGGAAGGAGTTGTTCCCAGCCAGAGTACAAGAGCATGTCCCACCCCCCATGGACTATCTGTACAGTACCAATAGCTTGCGACTGCCGCGAGTTGTTCCGTTCCGGGTATATACAAGCTCATTCCCGGGTTTTCGCCACTAAAGAAGACTGGACGTTTGATTTCGCTCATTGTAACGACCATCCCATATGGAATTGACTGCCCGGTCAATATATTTCGGCTGCATTGCGAGGCAGGGCTTGCACATGTTTCAAGTGAGAGCTCACTTTTTTGTCATCACTGTAAGGGTAATCAAGGTCAAAATGCTCTGCAACTCCCGTGGCTGCGGCTCTGAACAGCCCACACATCGCGTGGAGGGACTCCCACGTATTCTCGTAGGTGGCATCGGAGTAGGTTTTTTCCAGCATCGCCCAGTGCACTGGCTCGAGGTGTTGCTTGAAGTATTTTCCAAACTTGCCGGGACCGGACGTGAACTGAGTTTTGATCCCTACATGCCAGGTGAGCATTTTCATTAACTGCTCTCGGACCGCATTGTCCAATATATATTTGGCATAAATTATTTCTTCTCGCCACAACCCCTTGGCAACATAGGGTGCTACCCACCAGAATTCGTTGCAGCAATCGGCGAAGGCTTTGGCGGTTGGCGGTTTCGGAAGATAGTCGCTGTCCGTGGGAGAGGGTAAGGGCTGGAAAATGTCGTCCTTGTCCAGTAACATTGCGCTGAGACTCTCTCTTTCAAACTCGTGGAGTTTGGCAAGAGGAAAGAGCGTGAGATCAATTCGGTTCCCATCCGTGAATTGCATGAGATACGCAAAATGACCGTCATTCACGGGAGGTGGATCTTCCATTGCCTCGGGCATTTGCAGGATCATGATCTCGCCGAAGCGCTCGATCCAGGCAGGATCGTTCGTGAACGAATCAATGTCGGTAACGAAATAGGTAATGTCAAAATCCTGGAAGATATCGCGCTGCGCCTTCGGGTTGACGCGTGACCCGTTTAGCATGGCGGCCCGTATGCGGTCGTCATTTCTTGCAGTGCGTAGAATGACTTCAAGCATTTCTTCTTCGCTGCGCATGTTGCTCCCTGCGATTACTTGTTGACAAGTACTACTGCTTCCCCTTCCAGAACGACAACGCTATTCTGATTGGTGCAAACGGTTCCCAGCGTGACAATGGGCTTGTCTGGGCGGGCGCTCTTCACTTCAACGGTTGTGGTGATCGTATCGCCCGGATAGACCGGCGCCTTGAACTGCAGCGTCTGGCTCAGGTAGATTGTACCCGGACCGGGCAGGTCATTGGCAAGTGTGGCGGAGATCAGTCCGGCTGCGATCATGCCGTGGGCGATGCGTCGACCGAAACGCGTGGTCGCCGCGTAGGCATCGTCAAGGTGGACAGGGTTGGTATCGCCGGTCAGGTCCGCGAAGAGGCGGATCATGTCATCGCTGATGATCGTCGTGCGGGAAGCTTTATCACCGGTTTGAAGAGAGGGCATGGTATTCTCCTATGACAAGAAGTTGTCAATCTGTATTCGTCGATCCATTTGCGTCCAGCGTCAAAATATACTCTTCGACGTTTCTACCGAGCGCCTGTGAAAAGAAGCTGTCTTCTCCTGAAATGATAAAACCACACTTTTCCAATACCCGCCGGGAAGCAATGTTGTGTTTGGCTACATGAGCATACAAGGGACGTGTATCTATATCTTTTAGAAATTCCCCAAGTGCCTGAGTGGCAATCCCTTTTCCCCAATATTCCTTTCCGAGCCAGTAGCCAACCTCGCGCTCGCCCAACTGATCGAAGCAGACGATGTTCCCGGCAACAGCTCCATGGAAGAGAATGGTCTTGATCAGGATGGAGTCATCGGCTGTGATCCTGGTCCAGTGCGCCATGAACGTTTCCCGGCTGCGGGATGGCAGCCCTGCCATCGCCGTTGCTTCAGGATCCAGTTGTTGCTCGAAGAAAATTGAGAGGTCGGTCTCGATCACGTCGCGGATGTGAACATTATTTTCCATCTGGTTGTCTTCTCGAAAGAATTATATCAGCCGGGAATATCGAGGCGCAGGAAAGGCATTGAAACGGAAACAGGCTACGGAAGAGGCGCCGTTCGAGGGGCGGAGAGGCGGCTGAGACGGAAAAGCCCCAGGGTGCTGGTCAAGCCGAGCAGCAGACCTCCAATCCAAATGGCGCCCGGCGCAATGTTGTCGTGCAGGAATCCTCCGAGGATGGGGGAGATGGTCCGCGCCAGACCCCAGCCCAGCCAGTAAATGGACATGTAGCGTCCGCGCAGGTCTGACGGCGCCAGGTCGGCAACGTATTTGCTGGCGGTGGGGACAAGGGTGAGTTCGCCAAAGGTCAGGATCACCATGCTGAGCCAGAATCCCCAAAAGCTGCTCATCAGCGCTACGCTGCCAACCCCGAGAGCATAAATCAACATCCCTGTCGCGATCACCGGAAGCGTGCGCTGTCGCCGGGTAATGTTTGTGACGGAATACTGGACGAAGACACACATCAAGGCGTTGGTTGTAGGGATCCAGCCGTACAGGGCTTCGGAGATGCCATAGTTGGTCTTGGCGTAAACGGGCATCAGAATCCATAACATGGTGGACCCGATCAGCCCCATGCTCATCGTCCCAACGAAAAGCATGTAATTCTTGTCCCGGAACACGTGCCCATAGCCTTTCGTTCCTGACGTGGGAATGCTTTCATTCGCGCTGGATTTGTCAAGCGTTTCACGTGCCAGGAAGAACAGGAGCAGACTGTAGGCGATAAAGCCCGTCCCCGCGCCATAAAAGGCAAGGTCATAAGAACGTGTAGCCAGGAACCCGCCAATGGCTGGACCGAGTGCAAAGGCGGCGTTGTTGGCAATGCGGTTGAGGGCGTACGCGTCGGTTCGTTTTTCGGAGGGGATCATATCGGCGAGCATCGCGTCGGCACCCACCTGATAAAGCGGATTCGACAACCCGATCATGACCATCAGCCCAACGAATTGCGGGTACGTCTCCGCGCGCATCAGCAGGAAGTAGGCAAGACCTGTCATGGTCAGGCTGATATTCATCACCACTTTGCGGCCGATCTTATCGGCGAGAGTGCCGGCGATAAACGAGGAGAGCAGTCCGGTCCCCGCATTGATGGAGATCAGCACGGCAACTGTGCTGAGAGGCATTCCCAGTTTTCCACTGGCGTAGATCAACATAAAGGGCCAGATCATGCTGCCGCCCGCGGTCGCGAGCACAATGCCGGTGATCATGAGCCAGAATTGACGTGGATAGTCGTTGTAGAGGGTTTTGAGTCTGTTCGTTAGCTGCATGGCTGGGCGAGTGTAACATAAGCGCAGCAGTCCTACGAATAAAAAACGGATGAAAAATTCATCCGTTTCAGGGCTTCTTTTGTTGAGACAATCAGTGCTATGGTGAAGATCAACTCTTAGCCAGCCTCACCATAAGGACAAAGCGCAACACATTTCGAGCATATATGGAACGTATGCTCGTCGAATGCGGTCGTACTCATATAGCGCGCGGCAGCCTTTTTATCGCGTGCCCTGAGAGATACGAACTTAAGCCTTGACATGAGGGGGGTCTGTGATGTGTAACTCAAGCAACGCATGATATTCAGTTGCTTTTTTTCAGGCAGGATGGCATGTACAGGGCATGCCTCTGCACAGATTTGACAGTCGGGAGGACAGCCAGTCTCGTGGCTGTCCGGGTAATGCATCACAGGCAAAGATGCCGTGGTGAGGAGTGCTCCTAACATCAACCTTGATCCGTACCGGGAATGAAGGAGTAGTCCATTCTTTCCTATTACACCGATCTTCACGATTTCAGCCATACGAATCTGATTCATAAAACCAACGACCGTGCCTTTTTCGTTGACTGCCAGGGGCATACATCCATAGATGGGAATTGCCCGGACGCCACTTTCCTCCAGCAAGCTGGAAAATCGCAGAGCGAGAGTGTCCAGGCGGCGGTACATAAGGTTCTGCGAACGCCACACGATTTCCAAATCATAAGCCGGCACGCGGTAAACATTGCGGGGCACAGAGATACCAAAACATATCAAGCTTTGAGCATTCGGCAGGAAATCTGCAGGTCGAAAACCAGGCGGTTCGTCAGCCATTTCTGATGCCGGACCAATGCCAAATACCGTAATCACTCCTCTAGCCAATCAAAAATCTGACCGTCTTTTCGTACAGGTACTCTCCCACTTTATGCATAACCAGGATGAGAGGTATTATGAGAACCACAGCAAGTAAAAAGTAGATCAGCAGCCCTGAAATGTCAATGATCCCCTCGTGGATCAATCTCCGATACAAAACAAGACCATAGGGAATGACGATCAGCGCGGAAGTGAGAACAGCAGGAACGTATCGGCGCAGGGCAATCGCCTGACCAACATGCATGAAGCCATGCAGGAAAAACGCTCCACTGGCCAGAAAGAAGAAACCATATGCCTCATATTCAGTGGCCAGGAACGAGGCGAGGGCGGTCATACTAAAAATCAAAAGGATAGGAAACGCAACTTGAGCTGTCGATTTCCCTGCAATTCTGTCCACTTGTTTCGCCAGGAAGGCTGGAACCCGACGCTTGACCTCACCACCATTTTTGTTCAGCCAGAGTTCCCAGAACAGGATCTCCTCAAAATCGTGGAACATGAATGCAATTGGAAATAACCAGATTAAGGTGTGGGTATCAACAAACATCGAGTTTTATCCTTCAAGAGAGCAGCGCGGCTTTGTTGGGCACGTTTTTTCATTTAGAAGCATGGTGTCGCTAAGTATAATTATTCATAAACGATTGTTATCGGAAAATCTATAGCGGGCTAATGTCCTTGAACCCCATAAAAATGTAACGATTACTGCTGTGATCACAATGATTGAGTAACCAACAGCAGCATTGGAAAGTTCAAAATGAGAACGTCCACCCGGGAAGATCGTTCTTCCAGTGTTGCTTATGGCATGGAAGAGAATAACCCCGAAGACACTCCTGTTTGTGTTGTTATAGAGCCAAACATATAGAATACGAAAGGCAACTGTCGCCACGAATCCCCACGCCATTAATCCCGGTGACTGTCCTAATTGGATCATGGAAGGAAAATGCCATAATGCCCATATTGGACCCATAATCAGGCAAGTCGTTAATGCTGTCCATCGATTTTGCATGGGATCGATCATATAGCCCATATACCCTAATTCTTCCCCTGCTGCGGCGATAAAGAATGCAAGAAAGATCAGGGGAGTTAGAAGAGGAACAGCCCATGTAATGGAAACGGGTAGCCCAATCAGGCGCATTACACCGTAAGTAAGAAAGTACAGAGCAGGCATTAGGAAAATAATAGGTAGATACCAGATCTTGTTCCTGATCCTCTTGTAATCGAAGGTGCGGCTCAATAACCTTTTCAGCCCGTCCATTTTTTCTCCCCGGTAAACGAGGATGGAAGCCGCGATGAGCGGAACAAAGGTTGCACCAATGTCGGTCACTGGCAGATTATCCGGGAGTCCTTCCGCCCTTACCATTGTGCTCAGCACCCAAAAGGGGGTTGTCAGGGCAAAAATCAATGCGAAGAATGCCAAGGGGGATCTGCCTGATGTACTCATGTTTATAAACTATCTGCCTTTGTTATATTGCTTTTGAAGCAAGTGCCTAACGGTTTGCGCTTGCTAGCGCGCTTAAGGTGTCCCTGGGTGGGCTGGATGAGAGGAAGCCGATTTAGCGGAATTGGTTTGAGCGTAGTTTACTCTTTTTGGCGGGGCGATCGAGCAGGGGAGCAGTTCACTGCGACCACCTATCCCGGCGCATGAGCGGCGGGAGTTCCACAGATGGACGTACGCTTTATCAGTTGTACGCAGTACTTCTGCTCGCTATTTTTGCATCAGAGTAACCCAAATCGGCAAATGGTCGCTTGCGGTTGCTTCCACCATTTTACCTGTTTCATCAAGAACAAAGCCTTTTGCGAAAATATGATCCGAAGGCACCTTAACCCCATATTTGACAATCGTGTATCCACTATCCTTGGATGCTCTCATAAAACCAGCCTGCCTGTAGCTCTTCTCAATTTCTTCGGCATCCGCCTCTGTGAAAGAATTAAAGTCACCGCCAACAATAACAAGCTTAGCTTCAGGACTAATGTCATCCAGGACAGCTGTATACTGATCCTCCCTAAAACGCGGCAACGTGAATACAGATTCTATATGAATGCTGTATACGAGAATCTCGTCGCCATGAATTCTAATCGTTGCTCTTGTGGCAATGCGATTCATGCGGTTTGATAAACTTTTGTGCGGCAAAATAAGTTTGTGCGAATCAACAATTGGCCATCTGGAGAGAATGGCATTTCCGAAGTTTTTATCATATGTGGGCTCAATCGCCGCTGGAAAGTAAACGTAATTCAATTGGAGCTGCTGTGCAATTTGCTTAGTACCTGCTTCATCCATCTCCTGAAGAAGGACAATATCCAACTCTTTTTGCGATTTGATCTCCCTTATTTCCGAGACAGCTTGGTCAATATTCTCTGCAAACCCAATATTATACGAAACAACGGTTAGAGTTTCTATCGGTTCCGGAGTCCCCACCGCGTAACTGCCTGAGTAGTATGGATGATTTTGATCCGGATAGTTTTTTGCAGTATAAGCCAGGATGGCCGACAACGCTACAACCACCCCGGAAATAGCGAATGCTAATCGTCTTATTTTTTTTCGTTTGCTAAAGTTGTTCGGGCTCATCTTACCTTATGCGATGATTGTACCCATAATGCAGCCAATATTTTACATTTGCACAGCACTCTGTGGCAGCAGTAACGGAGCGTGCCTGGGCTGTGTACTAGCCGACTGGACATAAAATCAAAACGGACGAAGCGATCTTCGTCCGTTTTGCATGCTCGCGTTGCTGTGGCGATATTTGCTTGATTCTAGCTTCGTCACCGGCGAGTGGGCTGGTGGGCGGGACGCGCTATAGCCGCACTTTCAGGTTTTTCACTCTCTGGGCTCCTGTATCATTTCAGAAAATGCTTTGGCTGCATCCGGGAAAAAGTGTTTTCCGGATTGCTCTTGAATATGTCGCAAAGCCTTTTCCTTGCTCCAGGCTTCGCGATAAGGGCGATCTGATGTAAGGGCATCGAAAACATCCACGACCGCAAAGAGCCGTGCAGCCAGAGGTATCTCCTCCCCCTTGAGTTTGCGAGGATAGCCTGCTCCATCCCATCTTTCATGGTGACAGTATGGGATGTCCATGGCGGGAGCCAGATAGTCAATCTGTGAAAGAATTTGATATGCTTTCTCAGGGTGGGATTGCATGATTATCTGCTCGATTTCGGACAATTTATCTGGTTTTTGCAAAATGGCATCAGGAATTGCCATCTTCCCAATATCATGCAGAAGTGCACCTCTGCGAATATGTCCCAATTCGGATTCGGGGATACCCATTCTGATTGCCAGGGCGATGGTCAGGTCGGCAACACGCTGGGTATGCTGATCCGTTACATGGTCCCGCATATCAAGCACATGTGACCATCCTTCAAGCGTTGCATCATAGGCCCGAGTCAGATCTGTGATTGCCTCCTGGGCTTTTTTGTACAATTGCGCATTCGCGATGGCAAGTGACACCTGAAAAGATAAGATGTAGCTTAGATCAATCTCGCTGTCGGTAAACTGGCGGGTTTTGTCGGTTGTTCCAATAATAAAAACACCAATTGCACTTTCCTTTAACAGCAAGGGAAAATAAAGGATGGATACAAGTTCACGTGAATCAACTATGATCTTCTCCGCCGCGGAAAGGGAAACTGTCCGGGCGTCGTGCAGATAAACCGGAGCTTTTGTCGAAATAGCCTCTTTGACATGTGGGTGATCGTCGAGATGCGCACATCGAAACTCATCTGGGAATTGGGGCGGAAGAGTTGGAACGGTGGCGCCCAGATACAGTGTTTTGTCTTCAAGAGTGTAAATTGCCCCCGTACCCAAACCAAGCAGATCAACTTCGCTCTCAATTGCGATTTGCAAAACCTGTGCCAGATCCATGGTCGACGCCAGAGAACTACTGACCTTTAGCAAAGTCGACAACCCTTTTGCCGGTATTCGGGTGGTTAACTTCTTATATGTTTCAAATTCGGGTTGTTCCATAAAATTCATAATATTAGTGTATGAAATTCCCGTCTTCTCGTCATGTGTCATTTGTCATAAAAGTCCACTGGAAGGCTAGTATAAAGAATCAAAACGGACGAAGTCACCTTCGTCCGTTTTTGTATGCTTGTTTACTGAATGCTAGCTGCGCCCGCCGCGATCTCCACCACGTCCGCCACGGTCACCGCCGCCACGACGATCCCCGCCGCGCCCACCGCGGTCTCCACCACCGTTGCGCCCGCCGCCAGGACGGCCGCCGCCGGGCTTGCGCTGATCCTTCTCGCGCGCCTCTTCGGCGGTCCAGCCTTCGAGCACTGCCTGGCGCGAAAGCCTGATCTTGCCCGCCGGGTCGATGTCGGTCACCATGACGGTGATCTCGTCGCCCATGTTGACAACATCTTCCACTTTGTTGACGCGCTCGCTATCGAGCTGTGAGATGTGGACGAGCCCGTCCACACCAGGCAGGATCTCGACGAACGCGCCGAAGTCGGCAATGCGCACGACCTTGCCGGTATAAATATTTCCGACAATTGCGCTTTCGCCAAGCGCCTCCACCCGTTCCTGCGCGATCTTGGCGCCGACGCCGTCCGTCGAAGCAATGTAGACTGTGCCGTCTTCCTCGATGTCGATCTTGGTGCCGGTCTCTTCCTGCAGCGAGCGGATGTTCTTGCCGCCGGGGCCGATCAATGCACCGATCTTATCCACTGGGATCTTCACGGTGATGATGCGCGGCGCGTGCGGTTTCAATTCGGCGCGTGGTTCGGGCAGCACAGCCAGCATCTTTTCCATGATGGACATACGGGCAGTGTGCGCCTGTTCCAGGGCTTCCTTCATGATCTGTGCGCTCAAGCCGGTGATCTTGATATCCATCTGCAGAGCGGTGATGCCTTGCGACGTGCCAGCCACTTTGAAATCCATGTCACCCAGGTGATCTTCCGTGCCCTGAATGTCGGTCAAAATCTGGTAGCGCCCGGTGTCATCGGTGATGAGCCCCATGGCTACGCCGGAGACCGGAGCTTTGATCGGTACGCCGGCGTCCATCAATGCCAGGGTCGAACCGCAGACCGATCCCATCGAGGAGGAGCCGTTCGAGGACAACACTTCGGATACGACGCGGATGGTGTAAGGGAAAGATTCTTCCGCGGGGATGACTGGCTCCAAAGCCCGCTCTGCCAGTGCACCATGTCCAACCTCGCGCCGGCTCTGGCCACGAAGAGGCTTGACCTCGCCCGTGGAGTACGGCGGGAAGTTGTAGTGATGCATGTAGCGCTTGCTGTCCGCCGGGCTGAGGGTATCCAGCTCCTGCGATTCGCCCAACGTGCCGAGCGTCGCGAAGGACAGGACCTGTGTCTCGCCGCGCGTGAACAAGCCGGAGCCATGCGCGCGCGGAGAAACTCCCACTTCGCACCAGATGGGGCGAATGTCGGTCGGCGCCCGGCCATCGGGGCGTTTGCCCATGCCCAGGATGCGCTCGCGCACGATGGCCTGTTCAGCCAGGTCAAATGCCTCTCTAACAGCCGCAAGTGATGGACGGTCTGTCGTCTCCGCCAGGGATGTAAGAACTTCAGCAACTGCTTCACTTTTGGGGTTTGGCACGTTGCACAGTTCGGCGACGACCTCGTCTTTTAACGTTGTCATCCCGCCATAGAATTCATTTTTAGTCAGCGGCTTGTCGAGCAGTTCAATCATTGGCCCGCTGACGCGGTCGAAGACTTTCTTTTGTAATTCGGCATCCGGGATGGCGAGGGTGGGTTCCTTCTTCGGCTTGCCGACTTCCGCCTGCATTTGTAATTGAAGGTCGATCAGCGGCTGGATGGATTTGTGTCCCAGCTCGAGCGCTGTGACCATCACATCTTCGGGGATCTCGTTCGCGCCGCATTCGACCATCAGGATGGCGTCACGCGTGCCCGCCAGGCGCAGGTCGAGGTCTGACGTTTCGATCTCGGCAAACGTTGGGTTGATCACAAATTCGCCGTTCACGCGCCCCACACGTACCGCAGCCACGGGCCCACCCCAGGGAATGTCCGAGATCATGATGGCAGCCGAAGCGGCATTGATGGCGAAGATATCGAGCGGGTTGACGCCATCCGCCGAAAGCGAGAACATGATCACTTGCACTTCATTGCGCATGCCGTGCTGGAATAACGGGCGCAACGGACGGTCGGTGAGACGCGACGTGAGGATCGCGTCGGTGCCGGGACGGCCTTCACGCCGGAAGAACGAGCCGGGGATCTTCCCGCCGGCAGACATTCTTTCTTCGTATTCCACTTGCAGAGGGAAGAAGTCGATGCCTTCGCGCACGCCGCCCATGGTGGCAGCGGCGAAAACGACGGCGTCGTTTGTACCGAAGGTGACCGAGCCGCCCGCTTGAGCAGCCAGTTTGCCGGTCTCGAACGTGAGGGTTTGGTTCCCAACGGTAGTTGAGTATTGCTTGGATTCAGGTGTCATTTTATCTCCTGTAAGCTGACATCCACCCATGTCGCAGACTGTCGCCGCGGCGACGTGCTCCAGCGGGAGTATCCGCGCGATGCGAAAATTACGCAGGCAAGCCGCGTAGATCTGCAATGTGTCGTATGTCGGTGAATAAGCCAGCCATTGTTTGATTCCGCCTGGTCAGGGACTGAAGAGCGGGGATGACACTCAACCGTCATTCGCGCTATTCAATTCCTGACAGCGGGTTGATATGGGTAGGGGCGAGTCTCAGACTCGCCCCTACGGGTTGCCGTACTATTTGTGGCGCAGTTTCAGGCTGTCGGTGACTCCCAGATAACGCTGGTAGTCAGATTTGCGCAAGTAAGCCAATAGGCGGCGGCGGTGCCCAACGAGCTTGAGCAATCCACGCCGGCAGGACTCATCTTTTTTGTTGATCCGCAAATGATCGGTCAACTGCTGGATGCGGCCC
>Ga0105092_10000598_pt1 | contig 18928 bp, 15 predicted proteins | sample PPLLak2March2015_FD_87021 | JGI IMG/M metagenome (GOLD analysis project Ga0105092, IMG submission 87021) | Freshwater sediment microbial communities from Prairie Pothole Lake near Jamestown, North Dakota, USA - PPLs Lake P7 Core (1) Depth... | ecosystem: Environmental > Aquatic > Freshwater >... | reverse complement strand
GTCTCCTTTCCTACACGAAAGAGCCTGCTCGACACAAAGAGGTTGGCAGCAGATGATATCAACATGACCGCTACACCCCAGGACGGGCTTTCCATCGGCTCCGGGTTCAAGAGCTTTTTGTATGCCTCAAAGATGATCCAGGCTGCTGCTACGAAAATGAGCAGTGCCTCCACTGTACCGGAGATATTTTCTGCCTTGTAGTGTCCGAAGGGATGATCTTCATCAGCCGGCTTCCCAGCGGTCTTCACGGCCAGCAGTGCGATCAGGGCGGCCAGCAGATCCACACCGGAATGGATGGCCTCGGAAATGACTGAGACCGATCCGATCATCAGGCCCACGGCAAGCTTGAGTGTAACTAGAATGGCGTTGGAAATAACCGATAATAAAGCTACGCTCGATTTCCGCTTATTGACGTCCGCATGGCGAGACTGCATTTTAGCACCAGATATGAACCGATTTTGACTGACTGTCAGTCATCATATTGATATATAAATTTAATCCCGGATGCGATGTTATCCGGGACCAAAGAAAGATCGACAAATTTATTCTAGAATCGTCTCATCAAGAGAGCAACGGCCAAAATACCAGCAATCGCTAAGAATCCATCAAATCCGGGCTGTTTTGCCATCGCGCTCGCCTGATTTTTCAGCTCTTCATTCGCTTTCTGCTGTATCTGCTGCTGCAGTTGCTCTGCGGTCAGATTCAAATTCTGGTTAATCTTCTTCGCTGCCTGGCCTTCTAACTCCTTTTTAGCGGAATTGAGGTCTTGTGTGAGATGCTCCTGAGTCAAGTTGCCTTCCAGAACATGCTGAGCTGCTTTTTGCTGCAGCTGCGATCCTGCAGAATTCACCTGATCTTGAAGAGAACCGGCAACCGCGTCGAATGGATTTTGGGCCGACACGGTCGAGATCAAGGCTATGAGAGTTGCTGCCAATATTATGCTCCAAGTCTTCATATCTCGTACCACCTATTTTATCGCAAATTGCGAGACTTCATGGTTAGCGGTGCCAACCTAAAAAGCTTGTGATCTTAAAAATTTTTTATAGGTTCGTAAAGCATTTGGCCGTGAATCGCGCAAGCGTCAGATTTTTTACCAAGACGAGTCGGAGAGCATCTTATGTTCTGTAGACTTGCACTGATATTAATTGCGGTAATTTCTGCATTTATCCTGAGCACGACTGCCTCTCCAAACGAAGCGTCCGGAATCGTTACAAGAGTCGTTGATGGGGACACGTTTGAAGTGCAAGGCTTCGGTCTGGTGAGCCTGGCGGGCGTAACGAGTCCGGAGATGGGAACCTATGCCGGTTCATATGCCAGAGACTTCACAGATACGCATCTACTCAATACTCAAGTCTTCCTAGATATCGATGAGAGCGCGGCGAAGAGAGACGATGGATCGATTCCCTGCTTGGTATATCTCTCAGGTTCCAGTGGATTGCCGAATTTGAAAAAATGCTTCAACGAAATGATAGTCGATGCAGGCTATGCTGTGGCCAATAAAACATAGAGATTTTAATGCACCATTTTCATCCAATTTTTTCATCCGTCCTCCGAGGTTATGCGAATTTTGCCGCCCAGCATCGAAGGAAAGGTCAAGAGCATCCCCAAAAGAGCATCCTAATTCATAAAAAGCCGCCAACAAAAGCAGCATCCCAAAGTTAGATATCCTGCCACTTCCAAAAGGCAGAGTCATTCATGGAAATCAATCTGCCGTGCCGCCTCGGAAAGAAGGAGTGGATGCTATTTTTAACCGTCATCCTCGTCGTCCTGGCGTCTTACTTCATCTGGCCGCTGCTGGACGGTCTCGTTTTGGGGCTGGTCTTCGCCTATGTGGGCAGGCCGGTCAAGGACCTGTTCAAAGAGAACCGAAAAGCAGGCTCTCTGGCAGCGACGATCTGCATCGTCATCCCGCTCTCCGCGATCTTTGCCCTCGGCGTCATAGAGACGGTAAACCAGATCAAGTGGCTGGAGATGCATCAGCAAAACATCATCGCCACCAGCTACGGTTTTATGTCCCGCGTGCATATTCCGCAGGCCATATTCGATGAGATCTCGCGGGGCATGGCCAATCTGATGGAGATCGGGCTGCACCTTTTGACCGGGCTGCCGGTCTTCGGCCTCGGCACAGCCCTGACGCTGGGTGTCATCAACTTTCTGATATCGCTTTGCGTCTGCTACTTCCTGCTGCGGGACGGGGCGCGGCTGAAGGATGCCGTGCTGGAATTCCTTAATCTGGAAGACATGGAATTTGAGAAAAAGTGCCTGGCCAGGATTGACGGCATTCTCTACGGCATTTATACCGGCAGCATCTACACGGCCATCGCGGGCGGGCTGACTTCAGCGGCCATTTTTTATGTCTTTGGGGTTCCAAGGCCCTTCGCCATGGCCAGCATAGTCTTCCTGGCCGGAATGGTTCCATTCCTGACCTGGCTTGTCTTCATTCCCACCGCTATCGGCAGATATGTCGAAATCGGCCCGGTAGATGCTCTTCTCTTCTTCCTGGCGGCCTCGGTTCTGGTCCATGTGGCCGAGCTGGTCATCCGGCCATACATCGTCTCTGCCAAGTCGTCGCTCCATCCGCTGCTGGTGCTGCTGGCGTTCCTCGGCGGAGGTCTCGTGGCCGGAATCAGCGGCTTCTTCCTGGCCCCGGCAATGGTGGGCATCGTGACCGGAATCTATCAGGTGGTGGCGGAAGAGCGAAAAGAGGAGCAAGAACGAGTGAAAAGGGAAGCTGGAAGCTCTAATGCGGCAAAAATAGTGCCTGAGACCGGCTGATTGCACATTGGCCCCTGCTCACTAATATTTTTTTTAAATCGCGAAGCTCTTTTCTCGAATTCGATCCTCGATTTTTGAATTTCGATCGTTATCCGGCTTATCGCATAATCCGGTTCAGCGCAAATATGCTGGCCATGATGATCGCCATTCCCAGAATCTGCTCTCCCATCAGATCTTCTTGCAGCACGATATAGCCAGCCACGACGGTTATCACTGGTATCAGGTTCAAGAACGCGGCTGAGATCGTCGCCCCCAGACTCTTTACGGCGCGAACGTAGAAGACGTACGCCAATGCCGAGCAGAAGACGCCCAGGAATACAAGATTGGCCAGAACAGCTGCAGAGACGTCCGATGGTGCAGGCCATCTCCCGGCTTCCTGTATGACAAAGGGCACGAAGAGAAATATGCTGGCCACAGATTGGTAGAAGATCAGAGCGATGCTGGGATAGGAATTGTCGAGTTGCCTGTTTGTCGATGTATAGGCCACCCAGCAGATCATGGCCCAGACCATGAGCAGGTTGCCATAAAATCTGGCCGAGGAGAGGTCCAGCCGACCGTTGACGCTTACCACCAGCCACACGCCGATCATGGAGATAAGAAGGCAGAAGACCATCTTGGCGTTCACTTTTTGCCGGAAGAATAGAGCCTCGCTAATAAGAGTAGTGATGGGCAGGGCCGCGACGATCATAGATGCGTTCGATGCGGTCGTATATTGCAGGCCGTTGTTCTCCAGGACGGAGTAAAGGACAATGCCAAAGAGTCCGGAAGAGGCTATAATGGTGAGGTCTCTTCGCGTGATCCTGGGCAGCTCATGGGTGTAAGCGATCAGGGGAATCAAGGTAACGGCTGCGATGAACTGGCGGAGAAAGGCGATCGTCACCGGCGGAATCTCGGCCAGGATTATTTTCGTGCTGATGAAGGACAAGCCCCAGCACAGCGACGCGAGGACCATCAGCAGCAGCGCCAGATAGTGCTCTCTCCTTTGCTCATCGATGCTCTTCACTTGATGCCTCGCCCCGAACCAGTGATACTGAACCTTTGGCAGATGGTAGATGGCAGATGCCATCCGCAAAAAGCCTTCTTGTTGCGGTAAGATTTTCGGCGATCCGCGAGAGGCTTCAAACCAGTGGTTCTGGCATTGAACAAGGGCCTGCGGTTGGACATGAACTACACCGAGAACAGCAGACGGTTGGCTATGTTAACATTGCCTTGCATGGCCAGCGCTATTCGCTGATGAACGTATAGCGAAAACTATTTATTCGTTGATTGTAGTAGTATGGATTGGCAAAAGTCAAATCTATTTTCTCCCTCCTACACCAATGACTTTTGCCTCCCTCCTTATTATGGACCGTCTGACTTTCGCAAAATCGTAAATACAATGTGCGCCTTACCGGCATTTGAATGTTGGACAAGAGCCGGCTTTCCGTTGTGGCGGAGCTGATTCGGGACCATATCACGCTGGACGGCATCGAGCAGTATTGCAGCGAAACTGGCGTCTGCCAGGAGGACTTCGTGGCCATCAGGCCCCAAGAATGCGAGGGCGAGATCTTTGCCGTGGATGGTTCGAATGTGGCGGTCTGCGACTGGTCCGTGGCCAATCTGAATTTTATTCGAGCGGGCTATGCAGTCTACCGTGGCCGGGAGTGGCAGAGATCGGCGATCACCTATGACGATGTCTTTTTGGCCGACCCAAGGCTCATAAATGATCAATTTGCTCCTCATCTGGAGCGATTGGACCAGGATGAGATCGACCTCAAAGAATCGGATCTTGATAGACTTTCCACCTATTTTCGCGAGCTTCAGGAATACGTCGCTTTAAATGAGGCGATCCTGGAGGCTCATGCCGGGGACCTGATTCTTTATGACGGGAGTTTTGACATCTTCGAGCCTTTACGCAGCTGCTTGAATGTGATCTTCGCGCGAGCGGAGACCAAAGACGTTGGACTTTTGGCAGTGAGCAAGTCCAGCTCCTTTTCCTGGGGCGAAGGAATCACGTTGCCGTTTTTGCAGCACACGAGCTATGCAGGGAGCCTGCTTGCTCCCGGAATGGCCTGGTATCTGAGCCTGAAGGATAAGGCCGTTGATCAGGCTCAGGCGACGGATCACAGGCAGCGCAAATGGGATGGTGAGACATACATCGTTCGCTTCGACGGAGATTCTGATCGTGCCTTCCGGGTCGATGTGCCGTCTTACCTCAACGGCCGAATCGCATCGGTGTTGGAAGCGGCAGCCGCCAATTCCTGTTCTGCAGAGTGCCTGGGCTATCCTCATGCTCTCTTCCGGGCGCACCGGGATATCAGGATCAGCAGCCAGGAAGGTGGCTTTCTGCGCCTCCGGCTGATGGAGATGCTGGAAGAGATGGGCATGAGCCACGCCCAGGTGAGGATGCTGATGCAGGACTTCCACGATGTGCTGGAGATGAGGCCCAGGATCTGAGGTGAGAGGGCTAACGGGACGGATGGTTTAAGGACAGATTGTATACGGATGGGTGGTTGCGGGAAGGATGGGCCAATCGGATGGATGGCTACGGATTGCATGAGCCAAACGGATGGCCAAACGGATGGCTAAACGAATGAACGCGCGAAAAATGGAGACACGGCAGGATTAACAATGGCAACTGAGTCAAGTCAATCTGCATTCGGATCGGAGAAAGAACCTCGGGTCGAAACGGAACTGCCCGATAAAAAGATTGTAAAAAAAGGGGATACGACCTACAGGATCATTTCCAAGAGCGTGAGAGAGTACCAATTTATCGTGCCCTTTGATCTGCCGGACGTTGAACGCGCTGAGGTGGGACAGATTTTCTCCATCAAAGACCAGAACAGAGAGATGGGTCGAAGTCTCACGTTTCTGGCAAGGGTTCTCGATATCCAGCACGGTTCCAACTACGAGGGAAATTGGGACACCACTATGAAGGGAACCCAGTTCTTCGACCAGGACCAGATATTCAACCGCGTCTTTGCCGAGCCGCTGGGCTGCGTGCAGCCCGACGGCAGCTTCAGGAAATCACGAACCATCCCCACCAAGTTCGCGCCGGTGGCAAGAGCCGAAGAGGCGGAGTTCAAGTTCCTGAAGCAGGTTATGGGCGACATTGAAGTCGGATATCTGCGCAACGGCTCCCGGCTGGTGCAGGAGATTCCTGTGGCGCTGCACAGCGATGCTATGGATCACCACATGGGCGTATTCGCAACCACCGGCATGGGAAAATCAAATTTCATGAAGGTCTTTGCCGCCTCATGCATGCGCCTGGCTGCGCGGGGCGAATCCAAGTTCGGGCTCTTGATTGCCGATCCTCACGGAGAATATCTGAAAGGCAAAAAGCAGGTGAACGGCAAAGACCCGGTGAAGGGACTGACCCACCTCAAAAGGTATCGTGAGGGCCTGGCCTGCTACTCCACAGACAAGAAGAACGCTCAAGATCCGGGCGTTGAGGAGCTGACGATTTCAGAGGGCGAGATTCAGCCGGAAGATGTCGCCCTGCTTTACGAATGGTCGCCTCCGCAAAGAGATGCTCTGGATTCCATCTCCAGAATGTTTGACGGCAATAACTGGCTTGAGGAGATCCAGAGCACCGAGGGCCTGGCCAGGATGATGCAGGACGGCTTCAAGGACAGTACAATCAACGTGCTGGTTCGCAGGATCAGGAATATTCTTGATAAAAGCGATTATGTTAAGAAACGGTCCAGCCTGGCCAATATTCTGGCCAATTTGAAGGCGGGAAAGGTAGTCCTTGTGGATATTCCGAGGCTCAGCGACCGATCAGAGCTTTTCCTGCTCTCCGTCATCTCGCGCCACATCCTGGACGAGTACAAGAAGGATGACGATCAGGAAGAGCGCAAGAACTGCCTCATCACCATCGAGGAAGCGCAGCGTGTTTTGGGCGCGGGCAGCAACACCTCCCGCTTCGAGACCATTGCCAGGGAAGGCCGCAAGTTCGGGGTGGGCCTGTGCGCCATCACCCAGCAGCCCAAGCTCATCGACAAGCAGCTTTTATCCCAGTTCAACACCCTGGTGGTTATGGGCCTGGGAGACCGCAACGACCGAATGCAGCTGGAGGAATCAGCCAAGCAGGACCTGTCATCCCTGGACATCGAGATCCAAACACTGGAGAAAGGCGAAGCGGTCGTATCGACGCTCAATATTCCATTCCCCGTGCCTGCCAGAATCCATCGCTACGAGGAATACCTGCGCCGCCTGGAAAATGAGAAATCCGACGAGCCGCTTATCAGTCGCGGAGGCTTCAAGCCTTTCCTGGATTGAGGTGCAAAGCTCTTGAAGATCATCCATCTTTCGGATTCGCATTTGGGATTTTCCAGCTACAGCCGTCTTGATTCGCATGGCCAGAACCGCATCGAAGAGATGGTCTATGCCGGATTCGATCAGGTCATCGAAAAAATAATCGACCTGCGTCCTGATGCCGTGGTTCATGCCGGTGATGTTTTCCACCACGTGCGGCCCAAGATCAAGCCGCTGGTTGTCTTCCAGAGAGGGCTCTTCCGGCTGGCCGGGGCCGGCATACCGATAATAATAATCAGCGGCAACCACGATGCGCCCAAGAGCTATTCTCAAACCAGCCCGTTTCGCCTCTTCGAGGGCTTGAAGGATGTGCATATCGCTCAGAGGTATCGGCATGAATGTTTTCATGTCGGCGAATATGATTTTCACTGCATCCCCTTTTGCCTGGAGCCGCAGGATTATCTCGAAGAGTTTGGAAAAATCGAACGCTCGGGCAGAGATGTGCTGGTCATGCACGGCCTGGTGGAGTCGCTGCAAAACCGCAAGATGAGGAGCGTGGGCGAGCACGAGCTTAAGGACAGCCTTCTCAAGAGCGACTTTGACTACATTGCTTTGGGCCACATCCACGGCCAGACGCAAATCTCCAAAAATGCCTGGTACAGCGGCTCGGTGGAGTACTTCAACTTCGGCGAGGCCCAGGACGAAAAAGGAAATCTGCTGGTGGACCTGGAGACGGGCCACGTTGAGCCGGTTCCGGTGCGCCCCAAGTACATGATCGACCATCCGGGCGCGGACTGTCAAGGCTTCTCCTCAGAGGAGATTGCCGAGTGTCTGATGGACCTATGCCCTGAAGACGAGATCAGGGATCGGATGGTCCGAATAACACTCAAGAACGTGAACCGTGCGGCCTACCGGAGCCTTGATCAGGGGCGGATCAACCGGCTCGGATCTTCGGCTCTTTATTTCAAGATCAAGCCTGAGTTTTGCGATGAGCAAGAGCTAATCGAGCGGCCCGTTGACCGGCAGATGCTGCATGATGAATTCGCGGGCTACATGAACGAGGAGGCTGCGCAAGATCTGATACCGAAAGCGATCAGGGACGACGTGGTTTTCTACGGCTCGGAGCTGATGAAGAAGGCTGTAGCATCGCGAAATGCCGGAGTGTCCTGAATGCACCTCAACCGCCTGGTCTTGCGCAACTTCAAGAAATTTAAGCGCGCTGATGTTGCTTTTCAGGACGGTCTGACAGGTATTGTCGGCAGCAACGGCGCAGGAAAGAGCACCATCGTCGAGGCCATCGCCTGGGCTCTTTACGGCAACCGGGCTTCCAGCATCAAGAGGGACTTTCTCCGCAATTCTCGCGCCGGAGAGTCCGATCCGGTCGAGGTGCGGCTTTCCATGAGCCTCGGCAAGCAGGAGATAACCATCTTCCGGGCCATGAAGGGAAAGACCCTGATGCCGGAGGCATTTCTGCTGCTGGACGGACAGCCGATCGCTTCAGGCACAAAAGAGGTGGACACGCGGTTGGAGGAGATCCTGAAGATCAACTACCAGGACTTCATGAAAACCTTCTACGCCCGGCAAAAGGACCTGGACAACCTCTTGAAAGAGGGCGGCATGGGCAAGAGGGAGTACCTGCTCAAGCTCCTGGGTCTGGACGACATCCGGGAAGCTGCACTGGAAACGATCAAGTCCGACAGATCTGGGCTCGACGAGCAGAAGAACCGCCTCGCCGGTGCTCTGGCCGAGATCGGCGATGTTCAGGCAGGAATGGAAGCGGCGGCGCAGTTAATCACTAAATCGGAAGGCGAACTCCAGGAAGCCGAGCGCCTGCAATCGGTGAGCTTCGAGGCCAGGCAGAAGCTGACGGCGGAGCTGAATTCACAGTCGGAAAAGAAACATGCAAACGATATCCTGGACGAGAGAAGAACTCGCCTGGCCAAGCAATCCAAAGAGACTGTGCAAGCCAAGAACGATGCGGAAAGGCGGCTGGCCGAGATCGAGTCCTCCCGAAAAGAGCTGGCAAGCCTTGAGCCGCAGCTCGAGCGGCTGAAAATCGTCTTGCAGAGTCTGGAAAATTTGGAGCCCAAGCGCAAGGAGCATGAAGAGACCTCCCGCCTCATTGCCGCTGCGGGCGCGAGCCTGGAAGGCGTTAGAAGAGCGCTTGCAGAAAATGACGGCAGGCTTGCGGCGCTTCGCAAGGATGCCGCAAGCCTGGACGAGCTGAAGGTCAAGGAGCAAGAGCATTCCGAGGTCCAGATCCAGCTTGGCCGCCTGGAGGGATTGAGGGACCAATATGCGGACCTTCAGGCGCAAATCAAGCAAGAGACCGTTCGCCTGAGCGGAACGGATGAGAATCTAGCCAAGACTAACGCGGCCATTAAAGAGTTGAACCAATCCAAATCCAGATTGGAAGAGATCGCTCCTTGCCGGGAGGAGGCAAAACGGCTGGACGCAGAGCGAAAGCGTCTCGAACTGGAGCGCGAGCGGCAAAAGACGCTGGAGGGCCTGACCGGCCAGAGCCAGGCCCTGGAATCCCGGAGGGAGAGGCTGGAGAGCGAGGCGGCAGAGGTCCGCGGGGAGCTTTTTGTCCTCGAAAAGCTGGAAGAACAGGAGACTGCCCTCCAGGCGCAGGATAGAGAGCTGGACCGGCTCGGCACTGATCTGAACCGCATCCTGGCCGAACTGCGGGGCACTGTTCTGGTGCAAGAAAAGGCACGGCTGGATGCGCAGCAATCGCTGAAGAAGGTCATGGCTCTTGGAGCACAAGGAGTCTGCCCGACCTGCGAGCGACCGCTGGAAGGGCAGCGCGACCAGCTTTTGGAGAAATATAAGCTTGCAGTCTCCGAGGCGGAAAATGAGATTGCAGCACTTGGAGTGAAGATAAAAGAGCAGATGGCAAGGCTGGAGGGGGCCGCCGGATCAAGAAGCAGATTGCGCCTGGCCTTTGATGACCTGAATGCCAAAAAGAGCCGACGCTCCGGTTTGCAGGCGAAGCTGAACAGCCTTCTGCAGCAGATCTCGGAATGCATGTCCGAACAAAAGGAGATCAAAGCTAAGATCGAGGCGTTGGGAGATGTGCTCTTCGATGCTGAGAGGCTGGCCGGGCTCGAAGCGGCCCAGCGTGAGCTGGCCCCGTTGGTCGAGGAGTGCGCCGCACTGCCGGTGCGGTTGCAGGAACTGCCCCGCCGGGAAGCGGAGCAAACGAGATTGCAGGAGCAAAGGGCCGCCCTGGAAGCGCTTGGGCGAGACTTGACGGCACAGATTCAAGCTCTGAGTTATGCGGAATCGGATTATCTGGATGCAAAAAAGAGGTTTGCCATCCTCAAGCCGCTGCATGATCGTTTTCTTTCTTTGCAGTATCGAGTGCAAGAGATTCCTGTTCTGGAAAAGAAGAATTCTTTGCAGCGACAAGAACTGGAAACGCTCATCAAGACGGCCCACGCTCGGCAAGAGTCGCTTGCGGCTATCGGCTTTGATCCGGTAAAGTACGATGAGCTGCAAAAGGAGCGCAAGATCCTGGTTGGCGTGGACGAGAGGGCGCAAAAGATCCGGCTGAAGCTTGCCGCTCTTCCCGAGATGCAGAGAAGACTGGCGGAGGCGGTGGCGGCCTCGGATGCTCTGCAAAAGGACCTTGCAGAGGCTGGAAAGGAGCTGGCAGCTTTGGCTTACAATCCCAAAGAGCATGAAGCCACAAAGCTTGCCAAGGCACGGGCGGAAGTGGAGCACGAAGCTGCTCAAAAAACGGTTTCGGAGAAAAAGGTCCAGCTTGCTGTCCTGAAAGGCGGGCTGGAACGGCTGAAGGAAGCCGCACAGAGGAAAAAGGAGCACGAGAGGACGCTTGATCAGGTAGGCCGAAGGCTGGAGGTCGTGGACACCACCCGCGGCCTCATAAATGGCTTCATGGATCAGGTGCTCATCCGGGTAAAGAAGGACATCGCCAAGACGGCAGGCGAGATCCTGGAGGAGGTTTCGGGAAAATACAGCCTCCTCAAGATCGACGACGAATTCAACATCCTGGTGGAGGATGGGAGCGACTGGTATCCCATCTCCCGCTACTCGGGCGGCGAGATCGACATGATTGCCGTCTCCGTGCGCGTGGCCATCAGCGAGTACCTGATGCGCTTCGGGCCGGAGGGCGAAAGCTACTCCTTCCTGATTATGGACGAGGTATTCGGCAGCCAGGACCTGGAGCACCGCGAGAAGATGATCCAGATGCTGCGCAGCCTTGAGGAGCGTTTTCCCCAGATCATCGCCATCAGCCACATCAGCGATGTGCAGGGCCAGTTCGACAACACTCTGCAGGTGGTCGAGGATGAAATGGGCAACAGTCGCGTTGAGGCCTTTTAATCGAGAGATTGGCCGTCCGGCGAAAGAATGGTTAGTCGCGAAAATAGCTCAAATTAAAATACGTCTCAGCAGCCGCGCCAGCCGCACGCCGTCCCAGTCCAGGTGCAGCAGCATCCTGGCCATGAGGCGGCTGGGCCGGTCGATGTCGCCGTGCTCCTCAATGGTTCTCAAGAGCGCGGGCTTGCTCGCCAGGTAGCTCACCAGCTCATCCAGCTCGGCTGCACTCATTTTTTCCAGGGCTTTATTCGCCTTCATCCCGATCCATAGCTCCCGGCCCAGAGCCGCCCGCCAGAGCCGGTCGTATTCTCGCAGCCGTCCAGCCGAACAGTCGCCCTCATTTGCTGCCTTCGAGGCCACGCGGCCCGCGATCTTTCCTGCGACCAATCCCGGATAGACTCCGCCGCCCGAGGTTGGCTTAACCTGGCCCGCCGCATCGCCCACGGCCAAAAAGCCGTCTGCAACGGTTGTATCAGGAGGACCCAGGGGCAGTCCGCCCACGTTCAGAGATATCGGCGAGCCAAGTAGCCTTTTTCGGATCACATCTTTCTTCAAAAAAGCCCGCAATCGGTCGCAGCCTCTGTCACGGGCACACAGGCCGATCCTGGCCTCGTTCTCGCCGGTAGGAATGACCCAGGCAAAAAGCCCCGGAGCCTCGCCCAGATGCACCTCCACCAACTGCGGGTCATCGACGGCAAAGGGAACCTCAACCTGCGCCCCGCAAAGAACTCTCCTGGAAGGCGGTATGCCCGCCATTCGCGCCAGACGCGCCCGGACGCCCTCCGCGCTGATCACGATTTTAGCCTGAATCATCTCGCCGTCAGCTAAGGTCAGGATGCTGTTCTTACCGTCCCACTCGACCGTTCTTACCGATGAGCGCAGCCTCAATTCCGCGCCACATCTCAGCGCGTCAAGAGCAACCGACCGATCAAAAAGCCTCCTGTCCACTACCCACGCCTTGCATTCATCGGCCTTGAATTTAAGATGAAATCCGCCGGGCGAATAGACTGTTGCCCCCTTCATGCCTCGCACGGCAATGCAGCCTCTGGACAGTTCTGACTCTTGCATGGCTTTCTCGCCCAGCAGGCCAGCGCATTCGACAGGCCAGCCGATACAGGAGTGCTCTTCCAGAAGTATTACCTTTGATCCGGCTTTGGCAGCATACTTGGCGGCCATGGAGCCCGCCGGACCGGCACCGATGACGGCTATGTCGTATTGATCCATTATTCCTAATTTATTAATTTATAGTTCATTAATTCCAAATTCACCAGGCTCGGAGGCACTTTAAGCAAAGCACCTCTCCAGATATGCTGCAAGATCTTCGATGCATTCTATTCGCTCATCAATGGGGCATCCTTCCGATATCCTTTCGTAGACCACATCCCAGGTCGCCAATCCTCTCAGCCTGAGGACTAGCTCTCCTTTCGGCGTTTGGGCCAGATCGGTCTCGAAGCGCATCCACTGGTCGCCTTCCATCTCAACCTCGAAGTTAGCGGGCGCGCCGACGGTCCCGCCATAATAATTCTGGCCTTCCACATCGATAAAAAGCCGGATCCAAGTCACATTCTTTGAGTAGCGATAAACACCTTCGGTCAGGCTGACCGGCCCCTCCCATCCTTCTAAGGGTTTCATTCCCATCCTTCTAATGATTCCATTGTCAAGACAATTTCCTTGTGGCCTTATGCCTCTTGCGGATAGGCTTAATTATTTCCGTTTATTAAGTTTAAATCCGCTCAGATTGAATGCCGCCATCAAGCTTGAATCTTGTCAATGGCATTTAATCTGGACAATTATTCCGGGAATTATTCCTGCAATACTAATCCTGGCAATTGTCCGCATAAATTATCTTGGATATTTCATCACACTTCATTCCAGTACCATCAATGCAACAATTCAGACGCACGAATTGTTTGGCATAAGCTCTTTTGGCAAACGGCAGGATGAATTATCCGCGGTATGATAGAAATTTAAAACAGCATTTAAAAATCGAATGCATGATGACCGGCATTTGATATAATCGAATTCCAGATTATTGTTCTGGAGAGACAGTCCATCAGGAACCGTACAAATATCGTAAATAATTGAACATAATCGTCTATATGATTCTTGAGACTTACTTTTAGTTATGATAAATATGACGAAATATCTGGTAGGTCTTATTGCGGCTTGCATAGTATTGATCACTTTGAATTGCGCTTCTGCAACCGAGGATGAGCTATCAGATCTTAAGAGCCTTGTTACTGCATTTGAGGATGTTCGCATGAATTCCCAGGACTTGGCCTTCTACCTCGCCACGCATGGTTATAATGCAGTGCCAAAGAACGGCTGCGTCGAGCTGAGCCTTTATGGCCAGACATATCGGCTGACCCCCAATGGCAGTAGACCTGGACTATGTGATATCGAGCTTAAAATTATCGGCTAGATTATTCCGTCCAGATATTTCGTCAAAAAGTATAAGATCTGCTCGCACCAATCATTTATCCGTCTCGCGAAGCTTCCTTAGGATGAATTTCACATAATCGCTCGGATTTCTTTTGGCAGACAATCGGAGGAGAATTTCCGATAGCTATTGGATCTGACATCAATATCCATAACAGCTGCCATTAAACTATCTTCTCAATTGTCAATTGTCAAGATCATTTCAGGGTCATTTTCTGGTGGTTCATTGCGCGATTTGGTGCCTGTATTATATCCCAACTCTTTGTATATGGGCGGCTAGTAATAATAAAAATGCTCATGATGGCCTTGCCGTCTGGATAAAATTAATATAATGGTATTTGGCATTGTAAATAAACAAAAGATAGTGTTGTCAGATCTGTAAAGAATGGAGGGAAAAAAATTGGTCGAAACTAGAAACTTCGCCCTCAGAGATAAGAAGGGGAATGAGATCGGGGTCTTTACGGGAAAGCAGCCGAGACAAGCGGCCCTGAAGGCTGCCAATAGGGGTCACACGGATATCCGACTCAGGGAACGCGGCACCAAGAAGGTTCATATATTCACCGGCGAGAGAGTTCAGGTAAAGAAGCCCAAAGGTGCGCCCGCCTGGATGCCGGATAAGATCTGGAAGCCAAAGGTAAAGAAGATTGGCGTTGAGAAGCTGGAAGAGATTTAAAGCGGCTGATTATTACGTGTGTTTTGTGCGGAAGGAGTCATTTCAGGTCCGGATAAATTAGGCCTGCAAGGCTCCTGACTCTTTTATAAACAATTGCAGAATCCTTGAAAAGGGCAAATATTTTGCAATCACTAAATTATTTATCAATGGAAGATGAAATGATAACCAAGCATGAAGGGCCAGGGTGACAGGAAAATAATGGCATTTACAAAACCACTCCCGCCGGAAATGCTCTGCAGGCAAATCTGGAAGGACTAAATGATAGTCCATCAGAGAATAGTTCAGAGTGAACGATAAAAGTTAAACGATAAAAACTTCCACAAACAAACGAGATCTAGAAATGACGCATGTACCTGTCTGTTGATTGTATTGTCTTCAAAGTTTTCTGTCTGCTTATTTTCAAGATGCCCATTTTTGCCGGCCATAGAACGAAATGCATTTGGTTTTTGATACCTTTTTCTTCCTTTGGCCAAAGCCTATTTCTTCTCGACAGTCGCAAAAGATTGAAAGGTGTTCTTATGGATGTACTCTGGCTCACTGAAGAGGACGTTTCGGCGCATCTGACCATGGACGATGCTATTTCAGCTGTCGAAAAAGCCTTCCTGGATCATGGACGTGGCCAAACTCAGATGCCGCCCAAATCCTATCTCTATTTCTCAAAGCCTGAAGGCGATCTGCGCACCATGCCCGCCTTTTTGGAAGGACAGGATTTGGCGGGCGTAAAGATCGTGAATGTGCATCCTAAAAATCCTGAAATTGGGCTTCCGACAGTCATGGCTCTCCTGGTTTTGAATTCCCCTAAGACCGGAGCACCAATCGCCGTCATGGGCGCAACCTTTCTCACCAGCATGAGGACCGGCGCAGCCGGAGCTGTGGCCGCCAGGTACCTGGCCAGACCGGAATCGAAGGTCGTGGGGCTCGTCGGCGCAGGGGTGCAGGCGAGAACACAGCTATTGGGCCTCTCCCGTATCTTCGAGATTGAGCGGGTGATCGTGGCCGACCGATCTATTGAAAGCGCCAAAGCTTTTGCCGAATATGCCAAGACATTCTTAGACTGCGAATATCAAACGACCGCCGGAGCAAAGGATGCGTGCGACTGCGATATTCTGGTCACTACCACGCCTGCCCGCGCGCCCGTGGTCGTGAAAGAATGGGTGAAGCCGGGAACGCACATCAACGCCATCGGTGCGGATGCCAAAGGCAAGCAAGAGCTTGAGTCCGCCTTGACCGGCAGTGCAGTTGTCGTGGTGGATGACATGGCCCAGGCGGTGCATTCGGGTGAGGTTAATGTGCCCATATCGCAAGGAGTTCTGAGGCCGGAGGAGATCTATGCCCAGATTGGCGAGATCCTGGTTGGGAAGAAACCAGGCAGGACCGGCGGAGCGAACGGGATCGGCGGCGAGGAAGTTACCATCTTTGATTCGACCGGCTTAGGGATTCAAGATGTAGCGACGGGAACTGTGGTCTACAGGAGAGCAATGGATGCAGGGAAGGGAATTCATCTGGGATTCCTGTAGGTCGGTTGGCCTAGCGGTATTGGATTTCATCAGTTTGAGGTTGGAATAAGCCTGACAAATATTGGGCATAAAATAGATAAATGTCGGACAAATATGGCATAAATGTCGGATGAGATTTTTCAGGAAGGCGAAGGGATAAAATGAGGGTCTTGAAGAGCCACGGCTGCTATTTGACGGATAAGATGAAACACGAAAAGAGAGGCGCAATATACAACAAAGTTTTCTATATAATTCTCCTTATCGGATCGTCGGTCCTTCTGTTAGAGTTCCTTCACGACCTGGTTTTTTTTGGAGACCAGAATCGATTGCTATTGGCGATTTCAATAGGATTTTTTGCCGCATCTTTTATCGTTTCCAGAAGGGGAAAAAGACATGATATCCAAGGCTTGAAATACCAAAAAGGAATGATGGGTGAGGCGTCTGTCGCTGATGCATTGAAAAAGCTAGATGATAGCTATTTAGTAATAAATGATCTATTGATCAAAGACGGATCAGGCAATATCGATCATATCATCCTCGGCCCGAACGGCATCTTTGCTGTCGAGACCAAGAGCTTGCGCGGCGATATCGGCTGCAACGGCGATGAGTGGACCAGGCATGCAAAGGGCTCGTCAAGCGTCATAAATCTGGAAAGCCCAAGTTTACAGGTTAAGAGAAATGCTGCAGCGATCGGTCAGTTGCTGCATTCCGCATCGACAGGGGATATCGGCAAGAGGAAAAACCTATTTGTCGACTGCATTGTTGTTTTTACGGATCCCAAAGCGCATTTGGAGCTTGAGAGACCGACTGTTCCAGTGTTGAAATTGGAGGATTTATGCAATTATGTAAGGCATTTTAGGTCGGACGATCGCTATTCTTCAAAGGAGCTGGAAGCAATTGCTAAGATTCTTCTCGATAATTCGAAATAGTGTGATTATTTTTCATTGATCATCGGTTAAGCCCGCCATTCAGCTCCATTGGTCACGCCAAGAAGGATATGCCTCGTGGAGATACGGCTAAAACTCGACGCAGTAAGGATGGAACCCGGTCAAAGAAAGGGATAATATCCAATTTCGGTTATAAGCTCCATGGCTCTTTTCACCAATTATAATCAGCGTTGCTATAATTTGCATGGCTATAATCCGCGCAGATATTTTCTCAGCACGATTTCTTGGCTTCATAAGCATTATGAACAAAGAAGCTGCAACCACTTTAACCGAGAAAGCCACAGCGGGCAAAGACTACGATCCAAGGTCTGCAGCAAGCTATTTTTGGTTTATCATGATTAATTAACATGACAAAAAGGTTTGGATTTGCCGAAAATGTGATACATTTAACACTATTATTAGTTTATATTTTAAGGGTAACAATTTAATATTTAGAACTGCCAACCGGGAAGTACTGGAGGGAAATTATGACTTTGCAAGATGCGAAGAAGAATACCATAGAAACCTTGATCATCAAGGATACAACTGCCAACCCGGCGCCCCTGGGCCTGCTGGGCTTCGGATTGACCACCGTTCTTCTTAATATCCATAATGCAGGATACTATGAGCTGAACACCATGATCCTGGCTATGGGAATATTCTACGGCGGAATTGCCCAGATCATTGCAGGAATAATGGAGTGGAAGAAGAATAACACCTTTGGAACAACTGCTTTCACTTCCTACGGCCTCTTCTGGCTCACATTGGTGGGTTTGATCTTCCTGCCGACACTGGGACTTGGCACAGCCACTTCCAAGCCGGCCATGGCTGCATATTTCTTCATGTGGGGCCTTTTCACCTTTGTCATGTTCATCGGAACACTGAAGATCAACCGAGCGCTGCAGTTTGTCTTCCTCTCGCTGGCCATCTTATTCTTCCTGCTGGCAGCCAGAGATTACCTTGGCAGCGCAGCTATTGGAACATTGGCAGGCTATGAGGGCATCATCTGCGGCTTCTCCGCTATCTACGCCGCCCTTGCCCAGGTCCTTAACGAGGTTTACAAGAAGGTTGTAGCGCCTCTCGGGCCGATGTAAGCCGATCCCGGAACAATGCATCGATCGAGAATTTAGAGGTCGCTTTTTTGCGACCTCATCTCTGATTTTTATTCGTCAATTGGCATTAATTTATAAGCTACAAACATGACATTAGCCCTTAAACGCTCATGAACGATGGCGTTGAATTTGGCTATTTCCGGAGTGAAAACGGCTCTAAAAAAGAAATCCAATCATAATTAATGAGCATAACAGGTAACAACAATATTGGAATAATGGCCGCAAGCTAAAGTGCTGGTGGTTCCGTTCCTCGAAAGCTTGTCCAAAAATAAATAATGCGATGCAGTTTCAGGTCATTTCCAATACGTTCAATATGGCCTTTCAATATAAGTAGCTCCAATATTTGTTCTGATGCGAATTCCAATAATATGATCACAATAATATTATTTTCACGTATTGCCCGACTATCGGATCTGCACTAAATCGGCACTCCTACGTAGATGTTGTGCTTGTTGCTGACGACCTGCACCCGCACGCTTCCGCTCGTTGTGGGGCAGTCCATCACGGAGACGACCCTATTTTTGGCCACTCCCAATTGCTCACCGCGCACCCATCCCGGTGCTTTGATCTCCACCCGTACCTTTTCTCTCTTCTCGAAGACCGTCGGAATCATGGGCCGCCTGACAATGCCGAAGTCCTGGGGCTTCAGGCGCAGCGGAACCGATGACTGCTTTTCCCATTCCGGCATGGTGCGACTGTAAAAATGCCACCAGTTTCCTGCTTTTACCTTGCCGGGCGATCTGCCCAGACGGTAGTGCTCGAACTTCTGAATGCCAAGAGGCGGCCACCGCTTGCCTGCGCCGATCTGCCTGGCGAATTCGATCAGCTTTAGCATCTCGTCGTCATTCACACCGGGAATATGGACGGGCGCAATCAGGAGGTCGATCTTGCTCTGGGCGATCCGTTTCGCCGTTTCCATGATCT
>Ga0105092_10000597_pt1 | contig 18938 bp, 20 predicted proteins | sample PPLLak2March2015_FD_87021 | JGI IMG/M metagenome (GOLD analysis project Ga0105092, IMG submission 87021) | Freshwater sediment microbial communities from Prairie Pothole Lake near Jamestown, North Dakota, USA - PPLs Lake P7 Core (1) Depth... | ecosystem: Environmental > Aquatic > Freshwater >... | reverse complement strand
TGTGGGAAACCAATCCGCTCAATGCCAAAAACAACATCAACGATATTGGAAAGGGCCATTACGACGATTATACCTTTATCCGTGAGCCCGGTTTATTTGACAGACAAAAAGAGCTTGTGCTGAAGATTGTAGAGGAATTAAATGAATTTGACAATGTTTATTATGAGCTTTGCAATGAACCCTACTGGGCGAAAGGCACCCCCGGACGCAATCCTGTGATTAAATCACAGCATTTTTTGCCCGAAGTGAACATTTGGCAGGCAGAATTAGCTGAAACAATCATTCGCATGGAAAAAAATCTTCCCAAAAAGCACCTGATAGCGCAAAACTTTGCCAATACATACTATAAAATCGACACACTTTGCCACCCGTCTGTATCGGTGCTGAATTTTCACTATGCTTTTCCCCCCAGGGCTGTTCCCGATAATTTTCAGTTCAATCTTCCCCTGTCATTTGATGAGACTGCTGATGGCTGTGATGCGCCCAACCGCCGGATGGAAGCATGGGCATTCATGTTATCGGGTGGTGCGGTTTACAGCAATCTCGACTGGTCATTTGCCATTGACGATCAGACCGGGCTGGGCAGGAATCCGGTGGGAAGAAGAAGAAGCGGGCTCGAGGTGAAACAGCAATTATCTGTACTGAAACATTTCATGGATAATTTTGATTTCATCCGTTCAAAACCCATTGAATCCCATCGGGTTCAAAACATGCCGGAAAAGGTGTTATTCTGGGGGCTGGAAACCAAATCGGAACTCGCCGCTTATTTTCTGAAACGAGCGGTGATTAAACTGAATCAGGCCACAATCGAATTAAATGTTGGGAATTATGAGCTTTCCTGGATCGATCCGCTGAATGGATCTGTAATCAGCAAAACCGGGGTAACGGTTCAGAATAATAACCTGAAACTTGATTTCCCTGAATTTTCTGACGATATACTATTATTGATCAAAAGAAAGTGAAATTCCCGGCTGTTAATTCTGGCAATGAGGATTCATTTGTCAATTTTAATCACAGGGCGTTACCCTGTGCTAATGATGTTGCCCCTTCAGGGCAAATAATTGTTTGATTTCTGAACTTAAATTCCAAATTTCATTCCACACTTAATTTGAGACCTGTAAGGGCGAAGAGCAATAACATAGAGTAACGCCCTGTGATTAAAGAAAATATGGTAATTGCCCGTAAGGCATTAATTATTGTAGAATAATGTAATGAAAAATCTTTACATGCCTGTAGGGCATGAATTATGAAATTATACTTCCTGGTATATTCAACCCTTTCAGAGCTGATAAGAGCAATCACCTTTATGTCCATGGGTTAACACCCATGGTTATTGAAATTCAGCCCGTAGGGCCGTGGGTATTGATTTAAACCTTTTTTTTGTCCGTGCTTATGCCGAAAGGCCAATATAACGGGCAAAAACTAATTATGCTTGTGAGGATAAGAATTGCTGATAAAATCAGCAATATGACTGCCAATGTACCTGAAATTGCATGGACAAAGAAAAGAACAACTACTACAAGAGCCATCAGTACCCTAATGACCTTGTCAATACCACCTACGTTTTTTTTCATTTTGATAAATTGTTAGTTATTAAATTGATTAATTGAGGCTTATTATGTACACCCGCCTGTCTATATTTGATTTTACCATTTTTAAATATCATCAGGGTTGGAACACCTTGAATATTATACCGCCTGGCTAACTCACCGTTACGGTCAACGTCGATTTTTATTACACGGATACTGTCACCGAGTTCATTTGCCACCTCCTTTAAAATAGGAGACTGGACTTTGCATGGGCCACACCAGAGTGCGTGAAAATCAACAACAACCGGTCGATTATCCAGAATGATTGAATCAAAATTTCCTTGCATATCAGATCGTAATTAATTGTTGTTGTTTGGCTTTTAATTCATGCAAATAATTTGAGACAGCCAAAGCTGCCACAGTTCCATCCCCTACGGCGGTAGTGACCTGTCTGTATTTTTTAGCGGTACTATCTCCTGCCGCGAAAACCCCTTCAATATTTGTAGACATGTCGGCCTTAATCACCATTTCGCCCCATTGGTTGAGATTTATCTTTCCCTTCAGAAATTCAGTATTGGGAACATATCCAATGAATATAAAAACGCCGTCGGTTTTAAAATTTTGAGTCTCACCAGTTTTCAGATTTTTAAGATCAACATTTTCAAGGTTTTCGCTGCCATGAAAGGAGGTAATTGTCGATCCCATTTTAAAATGAATTTTGGGATTTTTCTTTGCTTCCGTAACAGCATGTTCAAATGCCTGAAAATGTTCGAATTGGTGAACAATGGTAACCTTCGTTGCATATTTTGTCAGTGAAACCGCTTCTTCCAATGCTGAATTTCCACCTCCGACCACGACGATTTCTTTACCGGTAAAGAAATCCCCGTCACAGGTGGCACAATAAGAGATGCCCTTGCCTTTGAAATTATCTTCACCTGTTACTCCAAGGGTACGTGACCTGCCGCCTGGCGTTAGTATCATGCTTTCGGAACTAAATGTATTCCCATCGGAAAGCATCAGATTTTTCAATTCTCCCTCCAACTCAATTTGCTGAATCGAGACATTCGATTTAATATCACATCCGAACGACATAGCCTGCTTTTTCATAATATTGGCAAGCTGGTAACCGCTTATGCTTTCTACACCAGGGTAGTTTGCAATCTCGTGGGTGAGCACCAATTGACCTCCTACAATTCCTTCATTAACGATAAGGGTTTTCAATCGTGCCCGTGAAAGATATATGCCTGCCGTGAGACCTGCAGGCCCTGCCCCGATCACTATCACATCATAATGGTTCTTTGAGTTCATCAGGTTATGCACTTACAGGTACGGCAAATTCCTTGTCGAGGATGGTTTTTACCTGGTCCCTGGTTTGAATGCTCGAAGTAGCTTTAACAACTTTACCGTTTTTATAATAAATAGTAAACGGTATACCCATGAAACCCCTTACTTCAGGTATGCTACGGATTACATGTGATTCGGGGTTATCAAATTCCATATCATAGAAAATAACATGTTTGTATTCACTTTCAAGTTCTTCAGCGATTCCGTAAACAGGGATACACATAGGTCCCATCCGTCCGCAGATTACCATTACATTTTCATTATCGCTGATTGCCTTCTGATGATCCGCAGCTGATTCAAGATGTTTTAAATTGGTGTATAACATGGCTAATTAAGTTTTAATATTTATAATCCAAAATTACGGTGCAGAAACTTAGGATTACGGGTTTTAAAGAATCAGGACCACAACTTGTGCATTGAGATTGGACAACTTTTTTATTGAATTAGACTAACTTTATGGAAGCTTATTATAACCGGCTGCATGAAGACTATACTCGAAACCGATCAGGATTTTATTTGTGAAATTCAGGCTCCTTGCTTTCAGATGCTTTCCCCTGATGAAGTTATTCTGGTAAAGGCAAGCAAAACTCAGGTGCTTTTTCGCAAGGGCGACAACCTGACAAAACAAGGCGCGTTTGCTTCGTATATATTATTCATTATTAATGGTTTAGCTAAACAATATCTGGAGGGTTCCGGAACCAGGAACTTCAACCTGCGGATTATCAGGGCAGGTGAATTTGTTGGACTTTCGGCTGTTTTTACAAAAAATTCCTTTAACTATTCCTCCATTGCATTAACCGATTGCCAGGTATTCCTGGTTGAAAAGGAAGCCATTTCAAAAGTGGTGAAACAAAATGGTATTTTCGGGTATAGTATTATTAAACGCTATTGCGAACAAAATGCTGACCTGTTCAATACAGTCCGCAATCTGATGTACAAACAGATGAACGGACGTATGGCTGATACTTTATTATATATAGAAAGCTTAAAGAGCGAAAATCCTGAGATATTCCAGCTTCTTTCACGAAAAGATGTTGCCGATTTTGCCGGGATTTCCACAGAGAGTGCCGTGAAACTGCTTAAGTCATTTGAAAAGGATGGATTGATCGAACTTAACGAAAAAGATATCAGACTTGTAAATCAAAATGCATTGATGGAAATAAGCAGGAGGGGATAATTTATTCCATTTCTTTTTGAATGATTATTAATTTATCAGATAGTGAAATTATCAGGCGGGTTTTGGATGGGGAAAGGGATATGTTCCGTGAACTTGTGGCACGTTACCAGCCAATGATATTTCGTGTCTGCATGGGATTTATCCATCAAAAAGACGATGCGGATGATCTGACTCAGGAAGTTTTTATTCAAGCCTATCTTTCTTTGATACGGTTTAAAGGCAATTCTTCTTTCTCTACCTGGATATACCGCATAGCGGTCAATGTTTCCCTGAACAAAGTACGCTCGACATCACGGAATTTCATTCTACAACGCTTCGATTCACTCTTTGGCGCTAAAAAGAACAAAGAGATCCGGTTGGTTATCCCTGATAACGAAAATCCGGAGAGTATAATGATCCTGAATGAACACCGCGAATGGTTGCAACAGTCATTAAACGGTCTGCCCGAAAACCAGAGGACTGCAATTGTATTGAGCAAGTACGATGATTTGTCTCAAATGGAAATTGCAATGATCATGAACACAACCGAAGGAGCTGTCGAATCTCTTATCCAAAGGGCAAAAGTCAACCTCCGGAAGAATTTATCTGCTTTCAGGAAAAAAAATACTGATTAACCGTAGGAAAAAAACAAGTTTTGGTTCTAATTATAAAAATGAGTTTGAATGAATTGTGAATTTTGCCAAAAAGAATTGGAAGCTCATCGCCTGGGAAGTTTGCCAGACAATATCAGGATTCAGGTTGAAACACACTTGCAGGAATGCACAAAATGTACTGAAGTGTTCAAATTGTTGGAGCTTGCAGAACGAGTGATATATGCGGAAAAGGAGCTGGATTCAAATCCGTTTCTGGCAACACGGATCATGTCACGGATTGAAGATTTAAAAAAACCTGTCATTCCGAAGACTCCGGTTTTTGCCAGGGTTGCCAAACCGGCATTATTCGTCATTTTATTGGCCGTAGTCATGGGAATGGGTGTGTTGATCGGAAGTATGTACAGGCCTGTACCTGACCGGGGTTCACTTCCCGTCGAAATGTCAATGATTGATGATGCAACCATTGAATCAGTTGTAATTTTCTCTAATGATCAAAATTGAACGTCATGCAAGGAGAGTCAAAATATAAAATTATGGTTTGGAGTATTGTTGTTCTGGCTGTATTAAATATTACAACTGTGATAACCATTTTTTATAACCGGTATCAGTCAAAACATAATCTGCCTGTAACATCATCCGGCCGGGGAATAATTGAAAGAAATTCGATGAAATTCAGTGGACGGTATTTTCGTGATCATCTCGGGTTAAACGCCCAACAAATGAACAGGTTTAGTAAATTCAATCCCACATTCAGAATACAGGTTCAAAACATCAATTTCGATCTGGCAGATAAGCGGCATCGTATGCTGATTGAAATGAGCGCCTTTGAATGTGATACCGTAAGGTTAAATCAACTTTCCGATTCAATTGGGTATCTGCACGCCCGTCTTAAAAAACTTACTTATGATTATTACCTGAATTTTAGGGAAATATGTGACTGTCAGCAACAGGAGAAACTCGAACTGCTATTCTCCGAAATGTTTGCATTTGAAAAGCAGCCGGGGATCCACCGGCAGGGTGGTAAGAACGGCGGACAACGTGGAAGAAGAATTAACAATTGAACTTTTTATATTCACTTTTAAATATTTATTGAAATGAAAACAAAACTCATATTTTCGGGATTGCTCCTAATGGCGGTCACTACACTCGCAAGTTCTCAGAATACCGGAGCAGGACAAAGGCAGAATAACCGGGCAGGCAGAGGTTCAGCTTATGCAGATGATAACAGGAATGGTATTTGTGATTATTTTGAGAACCGAAATCCATCTGCATCAGGTAATAAAGGAAATGTTGCCAGAAAATTCAATATGCAGGGAAAAGGCCGACAAAATTGTCAGGGACAAAGAAAAAACTGGAACTATATAGATAGCAACAAAAATGGCATTTGCGATCGTTATGAAACGGCGACAAAAAAGTCGAATTAAACCTGACCAATATATTTTCGGCTTACCATCCAATATTACAGTTTCATTTTAAAACGGCCGTCATCTTTCTGCTTTGCTAATTTCTGCATATGATCATCAACCATACGTTTTTTGAGGATTCAAAGACATCAAATTGTGAAATGTAGGGCTTGATGTGCAGTACAGGCGAACCATGGTTGATATATATTTTCAAGCATCAGCGGCCAGTCTTGTGGGCAGCAATTGAATTTAAACCGCTTTTTAAGCGTTTACCCATTCCTTTACCCCCGCCCGCGTTTCGACGTAAGCCTAAGCCCTTTCCAAGTTTGTCACCGGTTTCGATGACCGAATTTTTACAGCAACGACCTAATCCTCTTCCGGTTCCCGGACCATTATTTTCGGGTCCCTTTCCATTCATTTGTGGCATAATCTTAATTTTTATGGTTCAACAATTCTGCTTAAGTTCCCTGTCTTACCATTACAGGTTTTCTATGATTAATGTCCACAGGTATGGCCCTCTCCGTGATGATGTTCATGTTGGGCACAGGATATGCCTGAATCGGTCAGTTTGCCTCCCAAATACATTTCAGCATCAGCTGAACCGCATAGTGCACAGGCTGTAACTTCTTCTTCTTTTTCCGGATGGTTAAACCAGCATCCGCAGTTGTTGCATGAATACCATTCGCTGTCAAAATATACCTTACCTCCTTCGAAAACAATAGACTTTCCCTGTACAAATGCCTGTGCCACTTTACGCCTTGCACTCTCATAGATATTTGCAAAGGTGGGTCGTGAAACGCCCATTTTTTCGGCGGATTCTACCTGCCCTAACAGTTCAAAATCACTCAACCGTATGGCTTCATATTCTTCATAATTCATAACCACCGGATGATTCTTCCCGGACACTCCAATGGGTTTGAATCCTCTGAAATGCGGGGGATTATTCATTCTGCGTATGCGTTTAGGTCTTGGCATAATATGATCAAATGCTCGTTACAAATATAATAAACATTTGCTTATTAAAATGAAATGAATAACTTTGTTTTGTTCATTTGATTTGAAATGAGCAAATGCTATAATGGGGCATAAATATAATATAATATGAGACCAGTAGTTGTCAGGTGGTTATTCATTATTCCGGCTTTGCTATTTGCAAATTGGCTAATAATGATCCTTATCGGTTGTTTATCAAGCCTTTGTCATGCCGGAGATAAGTATTTCTGTTCGGTTTATTGCTATACCGGAATCACCTTGCTTTCGGTTACATTGCTTTTTGTGCTTTACCTTTTATTTAGAAAGCGCACAATAAAATGATCAGGCAGGAATTTATCGTTTACCTGCACATTTAACAGCGGGCAGAATGTTGAATTTTGTTTCCCGACTGTTTTCCATATTTACATCGCTTCAGGAACCTGTCTACTGCCGGGAGTTTTTACAAAATCGGCAAACTTCAGGTCTTTAGGCAATCCTTTCAGGGATTGTATTTGAAACGCATTTTATCCCACAGGGCGTTACCCTGTGCTAATGATGTTGCCCCTTCAGGGCAAATAATTGTTTGATTTCCGAACTTAAATTCCAGATTTCATTCCACACGTAATTTGAGACCTGTAAGGGCGAAGAGCAATAGCACTGGGCAACGCCCTGTGATTAAAGAATATATGGTATAGATATTTATCAGCCCTGTAAGTCGCAACCGAGGCCGTTCATTCACTGATTTGGACAGGACAAAGAATTACAATTAGCTGCTTGAATTATTATCCTTCTTTTTTCTTTCTTTCTAATGGAATTATTCCTGCCATTTCTCCAATAATATTTACCAATTCGGTTCCTGTTGGAATAACAATTTTAGCATTACTCCCGAGTGATGCTTCAAGAGCCTCCAACTTCCTCAATAATTGGGCATTACCGACAAAATATTTATCTGCCGCTTCATTTACCAGTCTAATGGCTTCAGCTTCGCCTTCAGCGTGCAATATTTTTGCCTGTTTATAACCTTCTGCTTCTTTTATCTTTCCCCTCTTTATCCCATCTGCAACTGTTTCGGCAGCAGTAGCCGAATCTATTGCTGCAATTTTTTCATTTTCAGCTTTTACTACTTTATTCATCGTTTCCTGAACATCCGAAGGAGGGTCAATTTCTTTTAATTCGGTACGGATAATTTCAATTCCCCAACCTTTAGTTTCTTTTTCAAGGGTTGAAAGAAGCTCTGTGTTAATTTTCCCCCGTTCGCTGTTGGCAGATTTTAAAGTAAGTGTGCCGATTATATTACGAAGAGTTGTACGGGCAAGTTGAACAATCTGCCATTTATAGTTATTAACATCATATGTCGATCCTTTTACGCTCGTTTCATCTGATTTTACCCTGAAATAAACTTGCGCATCGACGCTTGCATTCAGATTATCATTTGTGATTATTTCCTGTGGCTGGGCATCTACCATCTGTTCAGTTACATTTATCACAAATATTCTATCTATGATTGGAATAATCCAGTGAAATCCGGGATTGGCAAAATTATGGTACTTTCCAAGCCTCTCAATTAAGCCTCGTTCAGTTGGCCGTACAATTCTGATTCCTGCAAAGAATATCACTACGACAGAAATGATTAAATACAAATAGTTCATTTCAATTTCCTTTCTTTTAATAAATAATTATGTTTCAATATGAAAATAGCGAGCCGGCAAGCTCGGTTATGTTTAAAATACATTAATCCATATATAATATAGCTTATAAAGATAAGCAATAATTATCTGAAAATCAATAAGTATTTACATCGATATAACCAGAATAGCATTCCAATTACCGGAATCGAAAATCAGCGTACACCGAAATGGTAGTCAACAGCTGTTGGAATATAGACTAACTCACGTTATTTTGAAAAATAATCCCGGCATGCCCTCACTATTCCTTCGCCGTAATATTCATAATCCTTATCGGTCAGATAAGTTCCTCGCCCTATGGCTGACTGGGTTATTTCGAAAACAGTGGTGGGCATATCATATATTGTATTCATGTAATTTGTTAAAGAACCGTAAAACATCATGGGTAAATAATCTATCTCAAAATAACAGTTTAATAAAGCCGAATATTCTTTTAACATGCCTTTTACAGGCATGTGCATGACATTTCTGGTTCCCTGTTGGCTTTGACTGTGCAAGTCAATATGCAAATTGATGGTATTCCCGTTTTTGAACCAGGCGTCCAGCCAGTTTTGAACACATGCAACCTCTGGCTCAACCGGATAATTTAGTGTGTCCGACACAATATCATCCCATTCGGCATTGAGGTCTTGAAAAGACGCGTTATATCTGGTTATTCCATGAATGATGCCATCAGGATTCAACATGGGTATAATCTTGAAGACAGTGTTTTTTCTGGCCTCTGCAGCCGCCAGGTCTTCCGAGATGAGAAAATTAACCAAACCTTCGACAATGAAACCGCTGGGATATTCTCCTGAGTGCTGCAATGCAGTAATGAAAACAACAGCTTTGCCGGAATTTGGTAGCGATTTATCCGTAATGGTCAGCAGGTTAATATCTCTCCGTTCTCCCGAATGGCCAATTCTTTCAATATCAACAAAAGGCTTTGACAGTAATGAACTGATGAAATCACACCCCCTGCTGTACGAATAAGGGTGTGCATAGGCAATCCACACATGATTTTCGCTAAATTTTTGTATGAAAGTGAACGAATGATCCTTTTCATTATAACTGGTGTTTGTAATTCGAAGCCAGTGCTTATTATCATAGCTGAATACCGGTTGGGTGCGGTTGTCGTATACTGTGTGGATGCTTTTCCTGTAAATGCCAATCAGGTCGTTCAGCTGAATAGTAACTTCCTGGTTTCTGACATGATCCAATCTGAAATAGAACCAATAGTACTGATCTCCGAAATGGTCAGCCTGCTTCCAATGTTTTGTTTTTCCCTGCAATAAATTACCGGAGATTATTAAAGTATCTATACTTCCGCATTCAAAATCCGAACTCACCCTGATAGGCTTCAACGCAGCTGAATCCTGGGGAAGTTGAAAATATTGGGCATAAAGTTCCCTGGTCAATGATATAAAGACCAAAAGGTAAATCATACATATCCCATAAGGTTTTAGATAATTATTCATTTTCCGTATATATTACTAAAATATCATCATTTGAAATGTATCATCACCACCGTACTGTTTAAGTACTTATTTAAATTATAAGTAACTGGGTTTGGAGAAAACTGTTTCACAGCCAGGTATATACGTAGATTTTAATCCCGGATGTGTGTTTCTCTGCCAAACCCAGTCAAACTCTGCCAACTAAATACAATACTTAATTTTAGTTGATCCTGAATGTCTTTTCAACAACATTACTTTTATAAGCGCCGTCATACCCATCCTTTGTGGTGACAACTTTGACCACATATTGACCTGGTCTTAAATATCCGGGCTCTTCGGTTTCTTCGTCCATATAATTCAGAACAAAACCACTCATATCCATCAATGGTTGCATATAGTGACCATACGTACCGCTTAAATGCAACTTGTGATAAACATCGTAGTCGTCACACCTCCTCATTACGACACCATGGGAGTTTATTGAATCTGCATCGGGATTTATATTGCTTTTAAGGGTATCTCTAATTCCTGCAGGCCATACCACACACATGCTGGCATCAGTTTTTACTGTTATCTTCAGCAATTCACCAGCCACTCCCTCAGTGACAATGGAATCAAGTCCATTTATATCTGGCAGTGAAAAAATAATCTCGTGAATCTCCGGATCTGAAACCTCCTTCTGACAGGCCATTAATGATAAAGTTAAAAAAATTATAGGGTTAAGAAATTTTATATTTTTCATTATGCTAGTATTTATATTTTTAAGAAATTACGAATCTGCCAGCTTAATAACCTGGATTTTGAACCATAAGCGGATTGGCATCCATTTCTTCCTGGGGAATTGGCCACTTTTTATTCTTTGGGAAGGTGCAAAGCTGACCCTTAAATGATAAATCATTTCCATATTTGGTTAATATTGGCCTACTCATTACCTCTTCAACTATATCCCACCTTAACAGATCATGATATCTGTGGCCTTCAAGACATAATTCAACCCGCCTTTCATGTCTCAGCTTATTCCTTGCATCTGTCTGGTCAGTTGCCGTCAATGGCGGCATGTCGACAGAAGGCCTTGCTCTGACCCTATTCAATTGGGCCATACCTTCATTGATCTTACCGTTTTCTATTTTGGCCTCTGCCGATAATAACAAAAGCTCCGCGTACCGCAGCAATGGTAGGTCATAGCCGCTCTCCCTCCCGTTATTAAGTTCTTTGACAGGTTCCCATATTTTCTTGATATTCAGATTAGTCATCTGTGACCAGCCGTAATCGTAATTGACTGAATCTCCGTCCTGCACGGTTAAGGTACCGCCTCCTGCCTCAGTTGACAAATCATATGTGGTAGCTTCGCCATGATATATCCCATAGAAATCTCCCGGGGCCCATATGGAAAAACCCCTCCGGGGATCCACCTTAGGAGTTGTCTCAAAAGACTCGAACAGGTCCCGGGTGGGGAATACTGCCTGCCAGCCTGCTCCATAAATACTTATTTGGGGTTCACCGCACGACCTTTCCACTATGCCCACATTTGATAATTCTCCTACCGCTTCAGAGTTTTCCTTAAATTCAAGATATAAGATGAACTCAGTATTATCCACGTGTTGGGAGCTTACATCCATCATGTGTTTGAAATCATCCATCATGGAAAACCCGCATTCATCCGCTATTGAGATAGCTTCATCTGCGATGGCTTCCGCCCTGGTAAAATAGGAAACGGCGTCCAATTCACCATCAAGTAACTGGAAATCAGCTGCCCATAATAAAGCTTTGGCCAGCAAACCAGCGCCGGCAGCTTTTGTTGGTAACCCCATGTCGGCACCCGTCCATACCTTGGGTAAATGCTCCATTGCAAACTCCAAATCCCCGATAGCAAAATCCATAACCTCACTTCGTGGAGACCGTGCCTTATAAACCTCGCTTATCCCCGAAATGAATTTATCATGTAAAGGCACATCGCCCCAGAAAATCGAAAGGTTCATATATGCAAATGCACGCATCAGCCTGGCGACAGCTATATAGGATTGCTGCATATCCGGCGTGAAATTCTCATCCGTTGAGCCGGGAATTCCTTCAATGGCATAATTCGAGTTGTTAATTACCTGGTAAAACATTTGCCACCAGGTATTCATACCTCCCTGTTCCAAACCATGCGTGGCATCAAATGTCCACAAATCCATTTGAATTCTCCACCTTTGACCGGTAGGCCTGTTTTTCATGTTATCCGTTCCAATTTCCAGGGCATGCATAAAACGTGCCCTGTAACTTGTTTCATAATGGAGAAGCGGTGTAAAGCAGGAGACCACGGTTTGTCTTGCAGTTGCTGCATCCACAAAAAAACCTGCCTGAGTTGCCTGATCTTTGGGGGATTTGTTTAACAATTCATCTTCATCGCAACTATTAAACCAGATCAATACAATTAATGACAGAAATGAATATTTTAATTTCATTTTTTTTCGTATTAGATTATGATTGTATTATAAACTTAAAATGTAACCTTTAATCCCAGGACCCAGGTCCGGGGTTGAGGAATCCTGGCAAAAATATCCCCTGGAGTAACATCTACCTCTGGACCGGAGAATCCGGTGAATGTGTAAAGGTTCCGAACACTTCCGTATACTTCCAGATTTTTCATCAGCAATTTGTTGGTGATGGATTCAGGGATTAAGTACCTGATATTAATATTGTTGATTCTGAGGAAAGATGCGTCATCCAGCCAGAAATCCGATATTTCCCCAATATTTTTACTGGGATCGACCTTTGTTATTCTGGGCATGTTTCCATCAGGATTTTCTGTCGGATGCCATCTGTCCAGGATCCGGGTGTCCTGATTCTGCGGATTGCTCTCAAAATAGCTCAGGGTCAAACCCTGTGTATACATACTGTAACCTTGCACACCTGACAATGCACACTGCAATGAAACGCGCCTGTAACCTAACGTAGCACTGAATCCATATGTGAAATCGGGGTAAGTCTTTCCGATAAAGGTGTAATCATTTGCATTGACAATTCCGTCACCGTTTACGTCTTCTTTCCAGATATCACCTCTTTCAGCCAGCGGATAATGAGGATAGTTGTTTAGTACGTCATCTGATTTTATTATCCCATGGGTTTTCATCCCGAATAAAGAAAATACCGGCAGTCCTTCCTCGATCCCATCCGTTCTCCTGTTTTGTCCGTTTGTATTTGTCACTTTGTTCTGTGATGCGGCCAGGTTTGCGATTAGTTCATACGAAAAATCGCCCCTCTTTTCACGGAAATTGAGTTCGAATTCCATACCCCTATTCTCGATTTCTCCACCGTTGATAAAGGCATTTTCAGTTTTTCCGGCACTACTCGGTATATCGGTTTGAATGATCATATCGGTTGTCCGTCCGCGATATAAATCAGCGGTAAGGTTCAATCTTGAATTCAGTAATGATGCGTCGATTCCCAAATTATAGTTTATTCTCGATTCCCACTTTATATCAGCATTAGACGGTATCGAAGAAGTATAACCGCTGACCAAGGCATTGTTCAAAGTATAAACTGTTGTATTAAGTACAGAAAATGAGGGATAAGCGGCTATTCCTGAAAAACCTACCGATCCTACACTGGCCCTGACCTTTAGGTTATTCACAAAATTGATAACAGACTTGAAGAAACCTTCTTCCGATATTCTCCATGCAATGGAGCCACTAGGGAAAACGGCCCATTGATTGTTTCGTCCAAATCTGGATGATCCATCCCGGCGTACGGATGTTTCCAACAGATATTTGCCTGCAAAATTGTAATTGAGCCTCCCGACGTATGATACAAAGGCCCAGTCTGTAAATCCGTTGGCGTTGGTCATAAAATCCGGGGACGCGCTGTCCAGGTAACGCAATGAATTATTGAGCGTGTTAAACCGCAGGGATTTCAAATTCTCGTTTTTGTTTTCTTCCTGCGAATAGATCAGCATGGCGGAAACATTATGAACACCGCCAAAAGAGTTTTCATAATTCAGAATATAATCTGTTATCCAATGAAATTTTGACGCATTGTATTTTTGTACGATATTGGGATCAATGTTTTCCGATATTCCATCGTCAATAATAAACTTGGGGATGAACTGGGAGTTGCTATAATTATTGTAATCGATGCTGAAACGTGGCGTAAAGCTCAGACCCTTAAGGATTTTCAACTTTATGTAAACATTGCCGGTGATCCCGTACTCAGCATTATCGTTGATACAATCATTAATATAGGCCTGAGGGGGAACGAATTTATGTTCGATGTTAACATCCTTTTTTCCCCCGTACGATCCGTCCGCCTCATAAGCCCTTGTTACGGGTGTCATTTCAAGTGCTCTCGTGTATGGATCAGGGCTTACATTAATGCCGTCATTGCCCACACCGCTGATATCAGGCCATCCGTTATATTTACTGGAATGGAGATTCAGGGAGTTACCAAATTCAATAAACTTGTTGATTTTATAATCGGAGTTAAGACGCACAGTAATCCGTTCCTGGCCCTGGCCCTTTATCATCCCCCTATTGGTGAGGTACCCTATGGATGAATAGTAGGTAGCCCTATCATTTCCGCCTGCCACGGATAAATCATAATACCGCTGGTTGCCGGTCCTCAGGATCAATTCTTTCCAGTCGGTGTCTATTCCGGCATAGGCAGCATCAGCATCAAATGTTAAAAATGGATTCCCATCCACACCAGTCCAGGACTCCTCCATTAATTTCAGATACTGTGCTGCATTCAGCATCTTAAAATTCTTTGCCAGGTTTGATTCTGTCTGAAATCCCTGATATGTATGAAATGTTATGACTGGTGCGGCACTTTTAAGACCTCTTTTCGTGGTGACCAATACAACGCCGTTTGCGCCTCTGGCTCCATAAATGGCTGTGGATGAAGCATCTTTCATCACCGAAATGTTTTCGATATCATTGGGATTAACGGCGTTCATATTATCACTGATCACTCCGTCAATGACATAAACAGGTTCTGTTCCTGCCGACCATGACTGTATCCCCCTGATTCTAACGGAATTTCCTGCGCCCGGCTGTCCTGAATTGGAAATGATCTCCACGCCGGCAGCTTTTCCCTGAAGCGCCTGCAATGCATCGGTTACAGGCTCCTTCTCAAAGTTTTTGCTGGTAACGACAGCAACTGATCCGGTCAGATTAACTTTTTTCTGTGTTCCATAACCTATTACAACTATTTCATCTAGTTGTTTAATATCAGGATTGAGGGAAATATCCAATATAGTTCTACCCTGCAAGGATATCCTTTCTGTTACATAACCAACGGATGAAACCATAAGAACAACATCTGCAGCAGGGACGTTGATCTCAAATTTTCCGCTATTATCAGAAACCACACCATTTGATGTACCTTCAATCACAATATTTACACCCGGAAGCAATTCATTTGTTTTGGCATCCTGCACCGTACCGGTTACTTTAATATTCTGCTTTGAAATTGCAGAATTGGGTGTAATAACCACAATTTTGTTTTTCAGAATTTTGAATGTTACTTCCTTATCAGCTAACAATTGGGTTAAAATGGAATCAATACTTACATCTTTGCCTGTGTAGGAAACGACATTATCAAGATCCTGATAATTATCGCTGAAGAAAAATCGAAATCCAGTTTGATTTTCAATCTCTGTGAAGGCCTCTTCCAGGCTCTTTTTCTGAATATCCAGACTAATTTTATCCTCCTGAGAGTACAAAAAAGCCGAAACATTCGGAGTCGTAAATAGGACGATAAAGATGGCTAATTTCATGACGAGGATGGCTTTGTGGATTTTTCTTTGGGGCACAAAAAAGCCCCAATTAAGTTTTTTTTTCATACATTTGCTTGGGTTAAGTTTAGAAACTTGACTGTTTTTGATATCCTACTGCAATAGGATATTAGTTCTGTAAATTGGGGCTTTCGGATTGAAGGTCCCAATTTGCCTTTCATGTCAGGGATGCTTCTTGTACATTTTTAATTTGTTTTAGTTAGTAATTGAGAAAAGTTAGAAGTTAGTTGTATGCATTTTGATACTTGTTTAGCAAGGTTTTGTCAAATTGTAACGTTACGCTTCCTTTGTTGATTGAATATGACATTGGTATTGTCAGGGCAATTATTTCCATGAGTTCTTCTAAAGTTTCATTTTCAATGGTGCCGGAAAACCTGTAATTCATCAGTTCGGTATCAATTTTTTTTATTACAATATTATAATGACGTTCCAAAAGCATTTTTAAACCTGCAATACTTTCATCTTTGATAACCCACCTGGAACTTTTCCAGGTGGTTTCATGCAATGTATTTAACTGAATAATTGAAATTGATTCTAATTTATTCTTAGCATTCTCATCAGTTGGGTAAGATTTATTCCGGGAAACATCGGTCCCATGAGTCTTGAACCCTGCACGGTAAACTACTGCCTTCTCGCCTGGAGTTAGTAATCTACCTTTCTCCTTAGTACTCACGTTTTTAGCTTTATTGTCTGTAAGCTTCTGTATGACAACAGATCCCTTGACAAGTATTGTTTCAATCTTATCCTCATCCGGATAAGCTTTAATATTGAATTCAGTACCAACAGCCCGAATGATTGCATCTGACGTATGAACAACAAAGGGTATCCTTTTATTCTGGGCAACAATAAAATATCCCTCACCTGAAAGATGTATGTCCCTTGTTTTTTCTCCAAATATTTGATCGTAGGTTAAAATACTTCCTGCGTTCAACCATACCACAGTTCCGTCAGGCAGTTTGATCATTGATTTCGAACCCATCGGAACCGTGATTTCGACATTGACTTGTTTACCAGGGGAATCTGAATTTATTGACCGAATGATATTATATAAAATTGCGCCACATGCAATAAATATTAGAAAGACAGCAGCCCACTTCAAAATCATATTGACTAGAGCCCTTCTACTTGTTATGACCTGGATTTTCCCTTTATCCTGACCCGCAGATAAATTGTGTAATTTATACTGGAGTTTATTGAAAGCCTTTTCAGGATCAAATTCGTGGTTTCCCTGCATTGATGCATACTTCCATGTTAGAAAGTACTCTCTGAAGTGCTCCTTATGATCACTTAAAGCAAGCCAGTCCTTTAACTGGGATACTTCATCTGCTGTAATATCCTCCTGGAGAAATTTTACAATCAGATCATCCATAATCCTATCGTTAGAATTTCGTGACATACTACTATTATTAAAGACGAAAAGAAATATAAAGTGGGTATATTGAGCTTCTCAAATATTTAAGGAAATAAAAGAAACTCGTTCTGGCAAAATTAGGAGCCCCGAAAAATCTTCATACTTTCCCGAAGTTTGTATAGCGCATTTTTGATATACAGTTTCACACTGTTTAATGATATTTCCATTTCCTGTGCAATATCTTCATAAGAAAGATTTTCAATCCGGCTAAGTTTAAAAGCTTTTTTGCATTGATCCGGAAGCTTTTCGATCTCGGAATTTATGAAGCTGTTGAGTTCATCCGTTAAAATATAGTCCAGTGGATTCTCTCCTAAATCACAGAGGGTAAATTTCCCCGTGGAATTTTCCTGGATTTGCTTTTTATGATTTTGAAGAGTACTTAGATGCCTGATGTAATCAATGCAGCTGTTATGAACGGATTTAACAAGGTAATCCCTGATATGACCTTTGATTTGTACTTTTTCACGTATAAGCCAAAAATGAACGAAAACATCGCAAACTATCTCTTCAATCAGGTATGACTCCTTAATGTAACCTTTAGCCTCATAACATAATAAGTTATAATATTTATGAAATATGCATTCAAAAACCTTTTCATCACCGTTTCTTAACCTTTCAATCAGTATATCATTAGAATACTCCATGGGTTTTTGGATGGGTACGGATAATACTCTTCATTTGTTCAACCAAAAGTAAACATAGATTTTATTTACCACTGTAATTTTCCCAGGAAATCAAAATGCACAGGACATTTCATAACAAAGCCTTGCCTGACCACTTAAACTCCAATGGCGTATGAGACTTTGTCAGCGGTTCGTTGTTTATTTTTTGTCATTTACATATTCCAAAATGTCACCTGGTTGACAGTCTAATGCCTTACAAATTGAGTCTAAGGTACTAAAACGAATTGCTTTCGCCTTCCCAGTCTTTAAGATAGAAAGGTTAGATAATGTCAAATCAACTCTTTCCCCAAGTTCATTCAGAGAAATTTTTCGCTTTGCCATCATCACATCTAAGTTCACAATAATGGGCATAGCTTAAATTGTTAAGTCATTTTCAGTTTTCATATCTATGGCATTTTGCAAGATTTTTTCAAGCACTGCCACAGCAGTTGCAACTGTGATAGATATAAAAGTAATTACGATACACACTGCAAGAAAACCAGCAGGGTCGTCTTCTTTATTATGAAATATCTTTATGTATAATCCTGCCATCGCAATTAAAATGCTTAATATGATTGTGCTATATTTTATGCCTCTTAAAGTTCTTACCGAGTTTAGTGTAAACAATTTATTTTGTCTGATATATCCAAGTAATTTGAATGCTTTATACAACGCAACAAAAAAAGCGATCGATGATACATATCCATACAAGATGAATGGGTCAAAGTAAATGCTGAACAGGTCTAAGTTCTGGGCTCTTCCTTCGGTCAATGGAAACCGAATCATAATGGACAGTGCCACAATACCGAAAAGTACGAGGACACCCTGAAGAAATATTATTGAAATTCTTTTCATAATGATTTAATGAATTTTAATCATATAGCAAATATAATAAATAATTATTGATAATCGATAGATAATTATCATAATTCAAAAAAAATTCATTACTTCAT
>Ga0105092_10000596_pt1 | contig 18948 bp, 13 predicted proteins | sample PPLLak2March2015_FD_87021 | JGI IMG/M metagenome (GOLD analysis project Ga0105092, IMG submission 87021) | Freshwater sediment microbial communities from Prairie Pothole Lake near Jamestown, North Dakota, USA - PPLs Lake P7 Core (1) Depth... | ecosystem: Environmental > Aquatic > Freshwater >... | reverse complement strand
GCTTCTTTCGAACGGCAAAGCAGGATTAATGGATATCAATCTGAGCCAGCAGCAAAAAGTACTTGATGCTGGTTCATTCGTTTATGATATGAAGGATTACTCTGCCCATATAATGTATGGCAAAGCGCGTGAAGGGCAAACACTTGAAGATGTAAGAGACCTATTGCTTTCTCAAATTGAGCTGGTAAAGAAAGGTGAATACCCCGATTGGATGCTTGAAGCGGTCATAAATAATCTGAAGCTATCCCAGATTAAAGCATTTGAAAGCAACAGGCGCAGAGCAGGTGCCTTTGTTGATGCATTTATAAATGACATACCCTGGGATGAATATATTACAGGAATTCAGCGGTATGAAAAAATCACTAAGCAGGATATTATTGACTTTGCAAATAACAACTACAGGAATAATTATGTTGTAGTTTATAAACGTACGGGTGAAGATAAAAATGTCCAAAAAGTAGAAAAGCCGGAAATAACTCCTGTTAATTTGAACAGATCAGAGCAATCTGAGTTTCTAAAAGCAATTGTTAATACACCCGCTCCCGATATACAACCAGTTTTTGTAGATTACCGGCAGGATATTAAGCAGGCAGTATTAAAAGGCGGAATTCCTGTTTATTACAAAGAGAACACAGAGAACAATACTTTTAATCTTTATTATGTACTTGACAGGGGTACAAATAACGATAAAAAACTGGGACTTGCCACAAGCTACCTTGAATACCTTGGTACGTCAAAATATACTCCGGCACAGATGAAGGAAGAATTTTATAAGCTCGGATGTTCTTTCTCTGTATCAAGCTCATCCGAACAAATTTATGTAAGCTTAAGCGGACTAAGCGAAAATTTCGATAAAGGTGTTGACCTGTTCGAAGAATTATTATCTGATGTACAGCCAAACCAACAGGCACTTGATAATCTTGTTAATGATATACTTAAAGTAAGAGCTGATGATAAGCTCTCGCAGGATAAAATACTTTGGGATGCCATGTATGACTATGCACAGTATGGGCCAAAATCACCTTTTACAAATATTTTATCCAAAGATGAATTAAAAGCTGTTAAACCGGAAGAGCTTATTTCTATAATTAAAAAGATTACATCATACGAGCATATAGTTCTTTATTACGGACCATTAAGTGTTGATGCATTAACACAAACATTGAATGCGAAACATAAAATCCCTGATGTACTTCAGCCATTACCCGTGGAAGTTATGTTCAAGGAGCTTGCTACAGACGAGAACAAAGTATATTTTGTAAATTACCCGGGAATGCTGCAAGCGGAAATTATATTTTTATCAAAAGGAGAATCCTTTAATAAAGATAATGCACCGGTGATTTCGATGTACAATGAATATTTTGGAAGCGGCATGTCAGGTATAGTATTCCAGGAATTAAGAGAATCAAAGGCACTGGCTTATTCTGCTTTTTCAACATTCAGAAATCCCTCAAGAAAGGAAAATGCACATTATATACTTTCTTATATAGGCACGCAGTCTGATAAAATGCCTGAAGCTATGAAAGGATTCATGGATATAATGAATGATTTACCTGAATCAGAAGGTTCATTCAGCTCATCAAAGAACAGTGTTCTTCAGCAGTTAAGAACAACCCGCACTACAAAAACAGGTGTGCTCTTCAATTATTTAGCGGCCAAGAAGATGGGATTGGATTATGATATAAGAAAAGACGTTTATGAAAAAGTACCGGCATTAACTTTTAATGATATTAAAACATTCCAGGAAAACTATATAAAAGGGAAAAAATACACAATACTTGTATTGGGCGATAAAGATAAAATTGATATGAACACATTAAAAAAATACGGGGATGTAAAAACACTTACACTGGAAGAAGTGTTCGGATATTAATTTTTAAGATAATAAATAAAAGCAGCATGGATAGAAATATTTATGCTGCTTTTTTATTTTAAATTAACATGACTTATATTTATTAAGCATGAATTGGACAACTGCTACGAAGTTTTTCAACCATTTGAATTTTTTCTAATACGGGTAATCACTACGAGATTAGTATTTCAGTAAATTGGAATCTTAGTCACTTAACAAACTTAATAAACTTATCCGGCTACTTATATATCACATTCAGTTTCTTCCCGTACGTTTGAATTATATTTCTCATAAATATACTGTTGGGATCATCTCTAACTTTATTCCTTAATTCATTTTTTGCATATTCAATATTCTCTTCCATACCTTTTTCCAGAATATTTTTCTGATAACAATAATTATACGGTGTAATATACTTATACTCATGTTCACTAATCACTTTTTCAAACTTGGGAAGATTTTTAACAAACAATAATGACCTGTCATTCCAGTATACTAATTTCCAAACTTTGGGGTTTTGCGAGAAATAAGAGATGACAGTTTGTTTCATAATTTGCGGTTCGGAAACAATATCGGGAATAACACAGATTGCATAGTCAAAATTATAATCTTCAATTTTCTTTTCATAGCCCGGAAGCTTGGATAATATTGTCTGGTATTCATTCATAATAAAATCATTCAGGTCCCTGCTGTCAAAAAAATCCTTTTTACCTGGAAAATTCCACAGGAAATAACCGCCGCACTCAAATGTATTAAAAGGCCTCTCACCTGTATTGTGTATATTATTTTCTTTTATAAAATTGAACATCTTCTCAGGATAATATTCAGTATCAATTCCAGTCCCTGTAAAACGTGAATAAGTTAAATACTTGTGATATAAAACATTGCCGGGAATGCTAATTATTAATATGACTATTATTGCAGATACCGCTAATTTAACTTCCCTGCCATGATTTATGGAAAACCTAATCTTTTCATTCTTAAAAACGGATAGAACATAACTAACAGCAGCAATAAAAAATATAAATGTAATAAAGAGGAAATCGACTGTAAACCTTAAAGCTCTTAAAGAGTTAAGAGCTAAAATTAAAAACAATACCGCAGCCAGCAGGTCTTTTTTCTTTTTTGCATAATATAATATTAAGAAACCTCCTGCAAGAAAGATAAAATATATCACATTGTGGAATTTACCAAATATCCTGGGATTAAAAGGTGATATCCATTCCATAACAGCTTCCTGAAGCATTTTCATATTTACCTGTGATGAGGCGGCATAATAATATGTAATTAATCCATGTGGATTAATTAACATAACTGCACAGCATAGCGAAAATAATATAAGAAGTTTTATGAACTGCTGTTTGGTGAGAGGTATAATCTCTTTGGCAGAAAATTTATCCGGTTTTAAGTAAATAATTAACTCAACAAGAAGGAACACAGCGAATAAAATTATTCCTAAAACACATCCCATATGCATATTAGCCCAGAGCAAAAACATAAACGGCAAAAAATAAATGCTCTTGGTATTCCTGTTGAAATATTTATAATTCACTAATGCAGATATCAGAAGCACAAAAAATAAATATGTGATAATATGCGGTCGCGGTGTTACCCTTTCAAATATTCCAAAACACAATAAAACAGAAAACAGAATTATTACCGCATAACTTACTTTGAACTTCCTCAAAACAAAAACATATGCAGTAAAGATTAAAGCAAAAACGATTGTTGTTAAGGCACTTAAGCCTGTATATCCAGAAACTGAGAATATTGAAAATGTTAATACATCCCATCCCCACTCTGTAACAAGCCAATGCTGGCCATCAGTTGAAAAGCTAAACACATCTGTTGACGGAATTGAACCTGTTTCAACAATATATCTGCCGGTTGCTAAATGCCAGAAATAATCGTCTTCATTTGTCAGCTTATTGGTTGTAAAGAAGACAAGAAAAACTGCAAAAATCAATAAAAGTATATAATTATAAACCGGATGCTCCGCTGCTTGTTTCATTTGCGGAGCGTGTTTTGATTTGACGTTTTTCTTTGGCATGTGTGAACAAATATAGGACTAATGCAAACAATTATAAATAATAAAGTTAGTGACAAGAGAGCACTGAGAGTTTGGTAATTTCTTTAAGTTTGTTAAGTTCTTTAAGTTTGTTAAGTTACTCAGCCCCTCATTTTCAAATATCCCAACTCTCTGAACTTTCCAAACTCTCCAAACTCTCTGAACTCTCCAAACTCTCCAAAATCTCTGAACTCTCTGAACTCTTCAACTATCCCTAAATTGATATATACAAATAGTCCAATAAATCCATTATTTTTATAATGAATTTAATATTCTAATATATTCTTAACACAATTTTAATATAACGGGGCTAAATTTAACAAAATAAATTAAATTAAAAGTAACTGATGAAAGAAAAAATACTTGTAGTTGATGATGAAAAAGATATATTGGAATTGATAGAATATAATTTATCAAAAAACGGCTACAGGGTACAAACAGCAGCAAGCGGAGAAGATGCTTTAGAACTGGTAAAAGAAAATGACTATGACCTGATAATGCTGGACCTTATGCTGCCGGGTGTTGATGGATTTGATATTTGCAAAATCATCAAATCGGATAAGCAAAAAGCGAATATACCTATTGTGATGGTAACAGCAAAGTCTGATGAAGCGGATAGAGTTGCAGGTCTTGAGATTGGTGCAGACCATTATGTAACTAAGCCATTTAGTCCAAGAGAATTATTAGCAATAGTGAAAGCCACTTTGCGCAGAAGACCTGCAATAGAAGAAGAAAAACCAATAATTGAAAGAGGAGATTTAAAAATTCACATCGGGAGGCATGAAGTTACTTTCAGGGGAAAAGTAATTGAATTAACTCATCTCGAATTCAGAATACTTCTCACACTTGCAAAAAAGCCCGGCTGGGTCATGACACGCTACCAAATAGTAGATTCAACAAGAGGCGAAGGTGTATCGGTTACAGATAGGTCTATTGATGTTCATATTGTTTCATTGAGAAAAAAACTTGGTGAAGCAGATTACATAGAGACTGTCCGCGGTGTTGGATATAAATTTAAGGAGATATACAATTGATAAGACCGCAGTTTTATTGGAAATTATTATATCCTTACCTGATACTACTGATATTCTCATTAATAGTTTTCGGCTTTTTCTTTGTAAGCACAATTCAGAATTATTATATAGACCGCACACTTGAGTTCCAGATACAAACAACTCTTGCCGTGAAGGAAGATCTGAACTACCCCGTTCTTGATACCACAAACCTGCAGGAACGGTTAAAAAGAATGGATAAAATTGCGGGATTAAGAATAACAGTAATAACACCTGCCGGACTGGTTATCGGTGATTCAAGAGAAAATCCTTTTTCAATGGATACCCATAACGACAGACCTGAAATTGAGGCAGCACTCAAGGGAGACACAGGACATTCAATCAGGTATAGCCATACATTAAGAACCGATATGATATATGCCGCAGTACCTCTTTATGATTCACAAAACAATGTCAGAGCCATATTAAGAACTTCAATACCGCTTAACATAGTTTATTTCCATTTTTCAAATATATATCCAATAGTAATTGCCGGTGGTATATTAATTATTATAATTGCTTCGTTTATAGGAATGTTCATTTCCCGCCGTCTTGGTATTCCCCTGCTTGAAATGCGCAATGCTGCTAAAAGATTTTCAATGGGCAATTTCAAGCAAAAAATATTTCCGCCAAAAGACCGGGAGCTGAAAAGTTTAGCCGATTCACTTAACTCAATGGCTGTCCAGCTTGATGAAAAAATAAGTATTATCAGCGAACAAAAGAATCTTCAGCAGGCAGTATTAGAAAGTATGAAAGAAGGTGTAATTGCAGTTGATTATGATGAAAGAATTTTATTAATTAATAAAACCGCCGAACAGATCCTTTTACTTAATGAAGGAAAAAACAAAGGAAAAACCTTACAGGAAGCAGTCAGAGTATCAGAGATACAAAAGTTCTTCAAGAAAGTAATTAATGAAGGAACTTCGCAGGAAGAAGATGTAATAATACAGTTCGGATTAGATAAAACATTACAGTTGAGCGGCACAGTATTATTTGATTCGGATAATTATAAAATTGGCGTGCTAGTAGTGCTAAACGATATATCAAATCTAAAGTATCTTGATACATTAAAGCGTGATCTTGTGGCAAATGTATCTCACGAATTGAAAACTCCCATAACAACAATAAAAGGCTTTATTGAAACTCTCAGGGAAGGTGCTATAGATAATCCGCTCAAATCAGAAAGGTTTCTAGATATTATTTACAAAAACACTGAACGTTTAAATGCAATTGTTGAAGACCTTTTGAGCTTATCACGCATAGAGCAGAGTTCATCAACAAAAGAATTAAAATTTAATGAACAGAAAATATGTTCAATTCTTGAAACAGCATACGAAGATTATAAACATAAAGCCGGAGAAAAAAATATAAATATCAAAATAAACTGTGACTGTGAACTAACCGGAAATGTAAATAAGCTTTTAATAGAGCAGGCAATCGGCAACCTGGTTGATAATGCAATAAAGTACAGTGACAAGAATAAAGAAATAACGGTAGAAGCAATAGAAGAAAACGGTTCACTAATATTGAATGTTCATGATGAAGGATATGGCATATCAAAAGAACATTTTCCGCGTCTATTTGAACGATTTTACAGGATAGATAAATCACGCAGCCGTGAGGTTGGCGGAACCGGATTAGGTCTGGCAATAGTAAAGCATATTGCACAGGTTCATGGCGGCACAGTGGAAGTAAGTTCAACACCCGGCACTGGCAGCGTTTTTACAATAAAAATACCTGCATAAAAATAGCTTAGATTTCCTTTTCCTCTATACCCTTCTTCTTAACAGAATCTTAACAATCCCTTAATACATGCCTCAATCTTCTATTATAATTTGCATAATATAAACAATACTTTAAATAAAAAATTAGATTAAATGAAAAAATTAACAATTACATTCATACTTTTATTTGCAGTGATACTATCGGCAAGTATAGTTGGATGCGGACGAAAGCAGAATAATTCGGTCAACAAAAAAAGTATTACAATAAAAGGTTCAGATACAATGGTTCACCTGATGAGTACACTTGCAGAAGAATTCATGAAAAAAACACCGGGTGCCCAGGTATCGATAACAGGCGGCGGCTCTGGAACAGGCATTGCAGCTTTGCTAAACGGTACAACAGATATTTGTGCATCATCAAGAGATATGCAGGAGAAAGAAAAAAAACAGGCACAGGAAAAAAACATTAACCCTGTTGAAAAGACCATTGCTTATGACGGCATAGCTATTGTTGTTCATCCTGAAAACCCTGTTAAAGAGTTTACACTGGAACAAATAAAGAAGATATATACCGGTGCTTATACAAACTGGAAGGAAGTTGGCGGACCGGATCAGCCGATAAGTATACTTTCAAGGGAAAGCAATTCCGGGACTTACGTTTTCTTCCAGGAACATGTTTTAAACAAAGAAGATTATGCAAAATCGGTTCGTTTGATGTCAGCATCTTCTGCAATAATACAAACTGTAACAGAAGATAAATGGTCTATAGGTTATGTTGGGCTTGGATATACAAAAGATGCTAAGGTAAAAATTTTACCCGTAAAAAAAGATGCAAACTCTCCGGCAGTTAGTGCTTCACATGAAACAGTTTTAAATAAAACATATTCAATAGCAAGACCGCTTTATTTATATTTTAACGGAGAGCCAACTGGAAACAGTAAAATCTTTTTAGAATTTTGTGAATCGCCGGAAGGGCAAAAAATAGTTGAAGAAACCGGATACATTACCCTTAAATAAAAAAGAGACTTTATACTTAAGCAAAGTAAATAAAGCTCTCTGGAAAGATAAATTAGTTAAATATTACCTGCTGGGCAATGGCTCATTATCCATAGTAATAGTTGTACTGATTTTTCTATTCCTGTTCAAAGAAGCTATACCATTAATTCAATTTCCGGGAGTACAGGAACTGCTGAATGCAGACTGGACTCCTGTATCTTTTCAAAAAGAATCATTTGGGTTACTCCCGTTAATTACTGGTTCATTATTAGTAACGGTTTTAGCTACAATAATTGCCATTCCATTCGGAATAATAGGTGCAGTGTATATTTCCGAAGTTGCAAATTCCAGAGAAAGAGAATTTTTAAAACCATTTATAGAGATATTAGCAGGTATACCATCAGTAGTACTTGGCTTTTTCGGGCTGGTAGTAGTGGCACCGTTGATAAAAAATATATTTGGTCTTAACAGCGGATTAACTGCACTTACAGGTGCTGTGCTTCTTGTTTTTATGGCAATACCAACTATTATTTCAATATCGGAGGATGCATTGAAAAGTGTTCCTGCTGCTTATAAAGAAGCATCATTAGCACTTGGAGCAAGCAAGCTTAAAACAATTTGGAAAGTTGTAGTGCCCGCAGCATTATCCGGAATAGTTGCTTCAATAATGCTTGGTATGGGAAGGGTTATAGGTGAAACAATGGCGGTAATGATGGTCACAGGTAATGCAGCAATGGTAACATTAAATCCATTTACTTCAGTGAGAACTATGACTGCAACTATAGCGGCAGAAATGGGTGAAGTTACATATCAAAGCCCGCATTACAGTGCCCTTTTCTGGGTTGGTATTGTTTTACTTACAGCTACTTTTATTTTGAATATGATTTCTTACAAAGTACTCAAAAGATATGGTATCTACGAAAACAAATAAAAAAAATCCTGAAACAGTAATATACTGGGCAATGAGAATTATAACTTATATTATAGTTTTTATTATTGCATACATAATTTTAGATATTGTGATAAAAGGTTTAGGTGTTATATCATGGGAATTCCTCACAGCAGACCCGAGAAAAAGCGGGGGCGAAGGCGGTATCTTCCCTGCTATAATCGGTACTTTATATCTTGTCACCGGGACTATCATTATAGCTTTGCCGTTAGGAATGCTAAGTGCGGTATACCTGACTGAATATGCAAAACAATCCCGGCTCACTAAAGCAATAAGACTTGCAATAATAACACTTGCAGGCGTGCCCTCTATAGTTTTTGGATTGTTTGGGCTTGGGTTATTTGTAATTTATTTCGGCTTTGGTGCATCTATTATATCGGGAAGTATAACACTTGCATGTATGATACTGCCAACAATAATTGTAGCAAGCGAAGAAGCTTTAAAAGCAGTACCCGGTTTTATGAGGGAAGGAAGTATGGCGTTGGGTGCAACTAAGTGGCAGACAATTTATAAAAATGTTTTACCGTATGCTATTCCGGGAATGCTTACAGGTGCAATACTTGGAATCGGAAGAGCTGCCGGTGAAACAGCTCCTATTTTGCTAACAGCTGCAGCTTTTTTTCTTCCCGAATTGCCCACTTCCATATTTGACCCTGTAATGGCTTTGCCGTATCATTTGTATATACTGGCAACCCAGCATCCCGATGCACAAAAGATTTTGCCTATGCAGTATGGAACGGCACTTGTTTTATTAATTCTAGTAGTTGGTTTAAACTTAATTGCAATCGTGCTGCGGATGAGATTCAGGAAGAAATACAGATGGTGAGGAGTTTTTAAGGTTTTTAAGGTTTTTAAGGTTTTTAAGGTTTTTAAGGTTTTTAAGGTTTTTAAGGTTTTTAAGGAAGAAGCTGATTATTCCGAAGTTTGACGTTTCACGTTTGACGTTTCACGTTTGACGTTTCACGTTTCACAGCATATAGATAAGAATAGTAAATAAAAATGTATAATGTTTAAAACAGAAAATTTCATTAATATTGAAGATAAATCGTACCCAAAAGTGGATATATTAAAAAACGAAAAGGTAAAAATTGAAGTAAGAGATGTGAACTTCTTTTATGGTGATGTGCAGGCTTTGTTCAACTTGAATCTTGATATCCCCGAAAGGAAAGTTACTGCATTAATAGGACCCTCCGGCTGCGGGAAATCTACTTTCCTGCGTTCTTTGAACAGAATGAATGATATAATAGACGGAACACGTGTGGAAGGTAAAATACTAATTGAAGGAGAAGATATTTATAATAATTCCACAGATGTTGTATCACTTAGAAAAAAAGTAGGTATGATATTCCAGAAATCAAATCCATTTCCAAAATCAATATTCGATAATATTGCTTATGGACCAAGGATACATGGAATAAAAAATAAGAATACGCTAATGGAAATTGTTGAGACATGTCTTAACCGCTCAGCATTATGGGATGAAGTAAAAGACAGGTTAGATAAAAATGCTTTAGGGCTATCGGGCGGGCAGCAGCAAAGATTATGTATCGCGCGTGCACTTGCCATTGAACCCGAAATATTATTGATGGATGAACCTGCTTCGGCACTTGACCCGAAATCCACATCAAGAATTGAAGACCTTATTGCCGCATTGAGAAAAGATTATACTATCATTATTGTTACACATAATATGCAGCAGGCGGCAAGAGTATCCGATTATACTGCTTTCTTTTATGAAGGTCATTTAATCGAGTATGACAAAACAAAAAAGATATTTACAAAACCAACTCAAAAACAAACTGAAGATTATATAACCGGAAGATTCGGATAATTAAGAGAGGAATTATAAAATGCCTTATTACTGGCAAAAAGAAATTGAGAATTTAAAAAAGTTAATCCTGAGCCTGGGAGCGATAGTGGAAGAGCAAATCCAGAAAGCAATGTTTGCTCTTGAAAGGCGTGATGAGAACTTAGCAGTTGAAGTTATTAACAGGGATGAAGAAATTGATAAGCTGGAAATAGTAATAGAAGAAGAATGTCTGAAAATACTAGCATTATACCAGCCGGTAGCAATTGAGCTCCGTTTTGTTGTTGCAGTTTTGAAAATGAACAATGACCTTGAAAGAATTGGAGACCTTGCTGCAAATATAGCAGAACGTGCGCAGTATCTATCAAAAAGAGAAAGAATTGCTTTGTTATCTGAGTTTCCGGAGGCTGCACAAAAAGCCCAGCTAATGGTCAGGAACAGCCTGGATTCATTGGTCAACACAGACCCCAAATTGGCTAAACAGGTGTGTGCCGCAGATGATGAGGTTGATGCACTAACAAAACAAATGCTGAAAAAAACAATAACTGCAATAGAAAAGGAACCTTCCCGTGCAAGCGATTACATCAGTGTGCGTTCCATATCCAAGAATCTTGAACGAATAGCCGATTCAGCCACAAACATTGCCGAAGACGTGGTTTATTTATGCACCGGTGAGATTATCCGCCATAAAGGCGAGGAGTTAAGTGAAGAAAAACCGTAAATAACCGTTAATTTATATAATACTTACATACAGTGCCTCTTTAAGTATAAAGATTATTGAAAAAATAAAGTTATTAAAAAATCATGACTTTACTTTAGATTTGTTTTTTTCAATTCTTTATAGCATCTTTCGTATTGATAGGTATAATTTAATTATATTTATCTTATCTAAACATTTCTTCTAATTTCTTAACATAACATAACAAAGAAAAATCTTATGCTAAAGAGATTTTTACCAAAACAGGAAAAGTTCTATGACAGCTTAAATGAGATGGCAGAGAGCATTTTGAAGGCGGCTAATCTATTGAATGATATGATTCTTGACCATGAACGCCACACAGAATACTCCAGCAAAATTCATCTTCTGGAAAACGTATGTGATGATATGACACATACAATTATAGGTGAACTGAATGAAACGTTTATCACTCCGATAGACAGGGAAGATATTTATGAGCTCACCAATTCAATGGATAATATAATCGACAGCATAGATGTTATAGCCAGCAGGTACAACCTTTACAAGATAAAAAATCCCATGCCGTATGGCCCTCAACTTGTTAGTATACTTCTAAAGCAGGTTGAAACACTTTGCATAGCAATTAGTGAATTAAAGAATAATGAAAATATTTTTGAGAAACTTGTTCTAATAAGAAACCTTGAAACGCAGGGAGATATAGTTTTCAGGGAAGCCATTGGTTCATTATTCGAGCTGGAAAAAGATCCAATAGAGCTAATTAAGAAAAAAGAAACTCTTGAAAATATTGAGCGGGCAGTTGATAAATGCCAGACTGCTACCATAGTAATAGAAAGCATTTTAATTAAATACGTATAATATATGCTTGAACTTGTACTAGTTGTAATTTTAATAGCTCTTATATTTGATTTCTTAAACGGTTTTCATGATTCGGCTAATTCAATAGCAACAATAGTTTCAACCCAGGTTTTATCTCCGCAAAAAGCAGTGCTCTTCGCTGCTTTTTTTAATTTTGTAGCTGCTTTTACTCTGGATGTAAATGTAGCTAAGACAATAGGTAAAGGTATTGTTAATCTTAATGAAGTTGATATTTATGTAATAGCGGCAGGATTGTTAGGTGCAATTATCTGGAATTTGATTACCTGGTATTATGGAATACCTGTAAGTTCTTCTCATGCATTAGTAGGCGGATATGGTGGAGCAGCAGTCATAAAACTTGGATTTGGAGCTTTAATATTAAGCGGATGGATAAAAATTGTTGCTTTTATTTTCATAGCGCCTTTAATTGGTTTTATTTTCGGTCTTGTAAACATGTTTATTACAACATGGATAGTAAGAAATCAAAAACCACGAAAAGTAGATAAAGTTTTCAGGCGGTTACAGCTTGTTTCTGCCGCTTTGTACAGCTTCGGTCATGGAACAAACGATGCACAAAAAACTATGGGTATAATTGTCAGTGTTCTTGTAGCTGCAAATTACCTCGATCATTTTTATGTCCCATTTTATATTGTGCTGCTGTGTCACTTCGCAATTGCAATGGGTACTATGTTCGGCGGATGGAGAATTGTAAAAACAATGGGAATGAAGATAACAAAGCTTCGTCCTATTGGCGGGTTTGCTGCTGAAACTTCAGGAGCACTTACTCTAATAGGTACTGCTTTGCTTGGTATTCCCGTCAGTACTACTCATACAATTACCGGTGCAATAGTTGGTGTTGGAAGCTTACAGCGGCTTTCTGCAGTAAGGTGGGGTGTTGCAGGCAAGATAGTCTGGGCATGGATATTAACTATTCCGCTTTCTGCATTATGCGGAGGATTAATATATTTGCTTGTATCACAGTTCCTGTAAAACTTTGCAGGATTTCTACCCTCTTTACTTATGGAAGTATGTAATTTTGTTTACCGAGTTTTCCGGTAAATCTATCCATTCAATTATACATATGTTCAACCCTATCTTCGAGTATCTTCCTCGTAAGTGGTTTTTTACTTATCTCTTTTGTGACCGGTTCTATACCAAGACTTTTAAATGTGGATAAATAAATTATAAACAATGTAGTGAACAAAGGTACTATTTCTGTATATACCCTGCATTCTTCAATACATATAAAAGAAAACCCTATTAGAATATACGGAATAAATGTAAGGTTCAAATATAGTTTCCCGGGATTCATTGATTGAGTCAGCACCTTCCATTTTTTTGAAAACAATAGAATAATAACAAATATATACAACCCTCCGAAACTTGTAATAATATCTTTCAGGTAAATAATATTGCGGAGTCTTACTACATCGTATATTGTCTGTATATTAATACCAATTTTATCGTAAACAAAATTACCCGGACTGTCAATATAAATAAAATAGAGAGCTGCTTTAATAATTATAAATGCTGAAGAAAGAGCAATTACTCTCAATATAATTTTTTTCGAAAAAATATTTTTATAGTTATAAAATATAAAAGCGAAAATAAGCAATACAGCAGTTTCTTTATTCAGGACAGCAAAAACAAACGTTATAAGGAGATAATAAAATTTTTCTTTAATAATTAAATAAGAACCGAGTACAAAAAATAAAATCGCAGTAAAATCATAGAACTGGCAGTAATAAGTATTATTAAGAATGTAATTCCACAACATGGCATAACCTAAGAATGGTGCTAAGAACATACTTACCCAATCGGGACGAAAATATTCCCTGAGAAAAAGGCGGTAAATAACAAAAGTAAGATATATGACAAACCATGTATAAATAGTAAATACAGTTATTTCAGGCAGCAGTCCGAATAATGTCAGCGGCTTGATAATATATGGAACAAGTACACGGTATTGATAAACTTTAAGTGCTGTACCATTGTACACTTCGGGAACACTACAAAACGGCAGAAAATAATGTGTCTTTATTATTAACTGGTAATATAGATATGTAAATGACCCCGCTGCCATCAGGTAGTAAATATGCACAATAAAAGGAAGCTTAGTGATTTGTTTATTAATATTCATGATATTAATAAAATATTTATATTACCCCTGTTATTTGAACTAATATAGCGATTATAGAATTTTAAATACATAATAAAATAGAGGTTTGTAAAGCTAAAATTAAATATTAAATACAGCTCAAAATACACATTATATCCGGAATTTTAATTTATCTCGAAAAAAAACTGCGGCATAGGAGGTGGATTGTTTGTTATCCACTTATTGTCGTAATAAATTGAATCACACAGCTGCCAGCCGCCTTTGTGGGGTAAGTTAAATTTCCCACGGTATACACCATCCGGACTTGATACAGGATTAACATTGCCTGTTGATTGAATATATGTACTGTCAAGCTTGTAAACCGATATAGACATAACAGCATTATCTATCTGTTCAAAATTCAACAGCTGAAAATCGGTTTTATGAAGCAGCAATTGTATATCGTTCATCCCCGGTACAACTTTAAACGGTTTAACAAGCGAGATAGTATAATTGCATTGTTCTGACTGGTCATATATTAAACGCCATTGTTTTGTGCTGTCATATTTTGTATACATAGGGACTGAATCTGAGATAAAAGAATTACTGTTCTCATCTACATAAGTAAACACCCCGTACCATATTACATCCGGCGGACCGGTTACCATATTGAAAATTGCATATCCTTTATAATATCCTGTGCCAGCATCATACAAAAATTTTTCCGATACGGCAGTACTGTGCAGGAAGGTTGGAGTCATCCACATTTTAGGAAAAAACTTTACATAACCTTTTGTCTGAACTGCGTTTCCTTTTTTCACTTTCATAAAGATATCGTTATACCCTAAAGTTAACGAGTCGTTTCCTGTAATAAACAGCTTTATATTAACCTCACCTATATCAACTGATACTATTTCATTGTAGGATACGGGAGAAGGGTTATTAACCACAATGCTGTCACTGCAGCTTATCATGAATATCAAAGCAGCAGCCAAAGTGCATATAATTATGTTTTTCATATGGCATAAAAATAGGACTATTCTGAAATGAATTCCAGAGAAAAAGTAATGTTGAAAAAAAGTGGAATTATGACCACCAAATCCATTTTTGGAGCAGGATTTTCCATACTTTTATTTCTATTGAATTCCTGTAAATGAAATGAGATATTAAAGTGAAATCGCTTTAAAATTTAAATCACTGAACATGAGAACAAAACTAATACTCATTTCATTTGCCCTGCTTTTAACAGTAAGCTCAGCAATAGCACAGGATAATTCCGTAACAGGCGCATTTTCCTGTTACCAAAAGAAAATATCAACACCGCAGTTATATTCAGGTGAATGGGATTCTCCAAATGCCCCCAAACATAAATTCGATGTACTTGATTACAAATTGAACGTTGATATTTACAATTGCTTCTTATCACCTTACCCGAAAACATTTACAGCTTATGTAATAGTTAAGTTCAGAGTTGATACGGCACTGAGCTCAATTCAGTTAAATGCACTTAATACATCTCTCCAGATAAATTCTGTGGGTATGGCAGGTGCTTCATTTACTCATACCAACAACATAGTAACGATTACTCTTGACAGGACTTATAACCCAAACGAAATTGCAGAAGTCAGGGTTAATTACCAGCATCTCAATGTAGCTGACCAGGGATTATATACAAGCAACGGATTTGTATTCACTGACTTCCCTCCCGAGGGTGCCAGAAAAGTCTTTCCCTGCTGGGACAGGCCATCTGATAAGGCGACATGGGACCTTACAGCTAAAGTACCGCTGAATGCCCGCCTTGGCTCTAATGGCAGGTTAAACGATTCCCTTGTTACAGGTGATACCATTTATTATCACTGGATAAGCAGAGACCCCATTGCGACGTATTTAATGGTTATGACCGGAAAGATATCATATAATCTTGATATCATTTACTGGCATAAGATTTCAAATCCAAACGACAGTATCCCAATACGATTTTATTTTAATACAGGCGAAAATATAACCGCTGCAAAACAAAGAATGATACCGATGACCACTTATTATTCTCAAAGATTCGGTGAATACCCGTTTGAAAAAGCCGGCTTTGCTACACTTAACAACCAATTTACATGGGGCGGCATGGAGAATCAAACGTTAATCAGCCTCATGCCTAACGGCTGGACTGATGCATTAATGTCTCATGAATTTGCACACATGTGGTTCGGTGACCTTGTTACCTGCGGTACCTGGGCTGACGTATGGCTTAATGAGGGTTTTGCAACTTACTGTGAAGCTTTATGGATTGAAAACAATTCCGGGTATGCCGGATATAAAAACAGTGTGAACAGTTTTGCAAACACATACCTCTCTCAAAATCCAGGCTTCCCTATGTATAATCCTGCATGGGCGGAAAATACTCCCGGCATTAATACACTATACAATTATGCTGTGATATATTGCAAGGGTGCAGGTGTGCTTCATATGCTGAGATATACAATCGGTGATTCGTTGTTTTTTGCTTTCCTGAATTCTTATGCAACAGATACTACCGATTTCAAGCATAAGACTGCAGTAACGGATGATTTCACAACAAAGCTTAACCAGGTTACAGGACAGGACCTGACGTGGTTCATGAACCAGTGGGTAAAACAGCCCAATCATCCTGTTTACCAGAATGCATACAGTATTACCAATATTGGCGGCGGTAACTGGAAAGTTAATTTTATTGCTAAACAAATACAAACAAATACACCTTTCCATAAAATGCCGGTACAGGTTAAAGTTGCATTCACCAGCGGACCCGATACAACCATCCGTGTAATGAATGACGTTAATAACCAGGAGTATGAATGGACATTTAACAGGCAGCCCGCAGCAAGCAATCCGGTTGTGTTTGACCCCGGAAATGATATTGTATTAAAATCTGCAACAACAGTAATAGGCATAGAAGAATTATCCGAAGTTCCGTTTGAATTTGCATTACATCAGAATTATCCTAATCCGTTCAACCCGGTTACAAGCATTAAATTTGATATCCCCAAAAGAGCATTTGTTACATTAAAAATATATAATGTATTGGGTGAACTGGCTGCCGTGCCGGTAAATGAGATTAGAAATCCGGGAAAATATACATTAGAATTTGACGGCAGCAATCTGCCCTCAGGTATATATTTTTATGAAATCAATGCCGGAAGTTTTACAGATGTGAAGAAAATGGCATTAATCAAATAGTGATATAGTGAAATAGTGAAAATTCGTAATTTTAAAAGGTATTCTTGAAAAAGGATGCCTTTTTTAATAAATAATAAAATTTCAGCTCATCACTCTCTTACTCTTCATTGTTAATTGCTCATTGCTAATTGCTAATTGATAATTGTCCTTAGGGTATTTTTCAGTATATATTTTTTTCAGCTTTCCAAAATCTAACCAAATCCGTGAGCAGCTTTTTACAGCAATATTACGACATGCTATTATATATCTATATATTATCAAAGAACGGTTACTTTTGCTTATATAGCTATATAAGCACCTCTGTTATAATTTAATATAGTGATTATTCATTGTCAAGTTCTATATAAAAATAGTTTGGATATTAAGAACAATTGCGAGCGAAGCGTGGCAATCCCGTCAATTTTAGCAGAATTTACAATTATAAGAAGTTAGATGTCAGAGGTTAGAAGTAAGAAAAATCAATATGCGATTAGACCGGAATGTGAATAAAATAAACCGGAAATACCTTAAAGTATTACTTTAACTCTCCAACAACAGCGACAATAATTTGCTACCGGATTTTTCCCATAGCGATAATGGTTAATGATATAGTGAAGTTTTATTTTTCGAAATAAACCGCATTTCTTTCACAAAATCGCTATTTTATTCATAGCATCCCTATGAATTTGACGGAGCTAACTTCTTATACTGCAATGAGTTAACCCCTGTTTTCCAAAAACGATAACCCAACTTGATACCAACTTGAACCCAACTCCGACACAACTTGACCCCAACTTGGCTCTGTTTTGAACCCAACTCCGAATTTTTGTGGAGAAAATCCACACTCGGCACAATTGAGACGCTGACCGGATTAGTTAGTTGACTAATGAGCAGCATTTTGGGAGGCAATGTCAGGTTTGTGATGTTAGCAAAGAATGAAAATCCCGCCTGCCTGCTCTGACAGGAAGGGATGATATTATGTAGCAATACATCTCCGGCATGAAGGAAAATCCCGAAGGGATGACATTATTAGTTTTTAAAGAATATCAATAGTTAATCTCAATCATTAATAATGTCATCCCTTCGGGATTCTATTTCCGGGTGAAAAATTCATTCTACCATAATATCATCCCTTCGGGATTTCTTCTTTTTAAGTAAGGTGTAAGGTTTGTCCTGGAGATGTTAATAATCTAACTAAGATATTGTATACAAACATTTATTAAACTTCGCAGGAGCTGCCATAATACTTTAGGAAATGGGTAACTTCTACGAAGTTGCTCCATTTATTTTTTGTATTTTCTAATATAGCCAATCACTATGTGATTTATGTTTGCGTTCATGCTCACCCCCCGTGTCATTCCAGAAAACGATTGTGGTAATTATCCATTGTCGAAAATATAAATCATGTAGTGATTACCTATATTAGAAAACGATTGTGGTAATTATCCATTGTCGAAAATATAAATCATGTAGAGATTACCCATATTAGAAAACGATTGTGATAATTATCCATTGTCGAAAATATAAATCATGTAGTGATAACCTATATTAGAAAACGATTGTGATAATTATACAATTTGGTAAATATAAATCACGTAGTGATTACCCATATTAGAAAACGATTGTGATAATTATACAATTTGGTAAATATAAAT
>Ga0105092_10000595_pt1 | contig 18956 bp, 19 predicted proteins | sample PPLLak2March2015_FD_87021 | JGI IMG/M metagenome (GOLD analysis project Ga0105092, IMG submission 87021) | Freshwater sediment microbial communities from Prairie Pothole Lake near Jamestown, North Dakota, USA - PPLs Lake P7 Core (1) Depth... | ecosystem: Environmental > Aquatic > Freshwater >... | reverse complement strand
ATGATCCGCACCACCTGAGCGATGTCCGACTCGTCGATCTTGCCGTCGTAGTTGGAGTCGGCCATGTCGGTTTTGTTTGCTTTCCCGCTTATGATCTCATTGAGGTAATCGATATCTTTGGCATCGATGGTCCCGTCCATGTTGGCATTGCCGAAGATATGCAGGACATAACCGGCTCCCAGGGCGGACGGCAGCACAAGGGCGATGCACAGGACCAGGATGGCTGCTTTTACGTGGGTTGATTTCATTTTTCTCCCTTCTCGACTTGGAACTGATGCGATGATTTTTAGCATATCATCTTACAAATTTGTTATTACTAATTGCTATTAGATTTGAGATTAGGATTGTATAAATAAACGTTTCCATCGATAATAGTGTGATTTAGTACTAATTAGCATTCGTGTCGGATGTCAGGGGCGCGAAGGCGTGCGATCCTGCATGACGGGCGCAGGCTCGCATGCGCGCACTTGGAAACATCGATCGCCCCCAAACCCTTCATCCCAAAAAAGCATAATTAGATAAGCAAACAAATCACCTACATAAAAGAGGTTTTAGCAAGATGTCAGACACAGAAAAATTCCTGAAAGAAGCATTCGCAGGAGAATCCCAGGCCAACCGCAAATATACGTCGTTCGCAGCGAAAGCCGACAAAGAGGGATTTCCTCAAGCTGCCAAGCTCTTCCGGGCCGCTGCCGCCGCCGAGGCAATCCATGCCGCCAACCACCTGCGGGCCTTGAAGGCCATCAAGTCCACCAAAGAAAATATTGAGGCTGCCCTCTCAGGCGAGAACGAGGAATGGGAGAAAATGTATCCCGCCATGATTCTGGCGGCCAAGGCGGAAGGCAACAAGGCTGCTGAGAGTTCATTCCACTATGCCAACGAAGTGGAAAAGATCCATTCCGCTCTCTACAAAAAGCTTCTTAGCGACCTTAGCCCCACTCAAGAATCGTTCCCCTACTTCGTCTGTCCTTACTGCGGGAACACCGTTGAAAAAGAGGCTCCTGGGAAATGCTCGGTCTGCGGCGCAGACGGGAAGCTGTTTGAGAGAATAGAGTGAGCCTCAATTGAAGCCAGGATAAATATTAAGCAAATTATTGACAAATTCTAGTTTCTCTTTTTTCCCTACCATTTTATTAAGCAATCACGCCAATATGATAAGTCTATGAGCAACAGCGCAAAAAGCATCCATCCGTGCCGCCCTAACCTGGAAGCTCCTTTGAATGACGTTTTCAAAAACATCTTCGCCCGGCGCTCCGTTCGGGACTATCTTCCCGATAGCGTGCCCGACCATGTGATCCGAGAGCTGATCGCGGCAGGAACCTACGCACCCAGCGCCGTGAATAAGCAACCCTGGCGCTTTGTGGTCATCAAGAACCGCGCCCTGATGACAGAGCTATCCCAGAAAGCCAAGGAGCTTTGGATGGCTAAGGATACAAGCGCCGCCAATCCGGAGATCATCAAGCTGGCCAACATGGTTTCCAGACCAGGCTATGATATTTTCTACAATGCCCCGTTGCTGATAATGATATTCGCCCATCCTGATGCCTTCTCTCCGCAGATCGATTGCGCTCTGGCTGCGGAAAATATGATGCTGGCGGCGAGATCCCTGGGGATGGGAAGCTGCTGGATCGGGCTTGCTTCGCCGCTCGGCCAGGTCCCCAGCATTATGAACGAACTCGGCGTTCCCGATGACTGCAAGCTGGTAGGTAGCCTGATCTTCGGACTTCCGGCCAACCTGAACCAGAAGGCACCCAAGAGGGACGAGGATGTAATCTTGAACTGGATCGATTGAGCTATTGATTGATAAATTGCATTTAAATATTTTTAGGAGTATCAAAAATGAGTGAAAAGAATATAATAAATGGAATACGTAGAATAAATACCGAAAATGAAATAAGCGAAATGAATAAAGAAAACGATATAAAAGTTGAAATCGTCGATTCCTGGGAGGAGGACCCCCTCGTAGAACTCTATCAAGCCGGAGGCTGGTGGAAGGACGGCATGGATAAGAGCCGCCTGGGAGACCTGATCCGGGGCAGCTTCATCTTTGCCGTGGCGATCGATATTTCTACGAGAGAGTCTATCGGAATGGGACGTGTGATATCCGATGGAATTTCCGATGCGTATATTCAGGACCTTGTGGTGCTCCCGGAGTGGAGGGGAAGAGGCGTGGGCAGGATGATTCTTGCCGCGCTGCTCGATGAATGCCGGGCACGCAAGATATTCTGGACGGCTTTGATTGCAGAGCCCGGAACAAGCGGCTTTTACGGCACTCTCGGCTTCAAGCCCATGAGCGAATTTGTGCCCATGCTCTTTTCCGGCGATGAGAAGTCTCCCGGACCTTCTGGAGCGGGTGAGTGATGCTCAGCGATTCGGATTTTCGGCCGGTCTCCCTCGATGATCGGGGACTCTTCGCCCGGCACTATGAGCGCTTTCCCCAAGCACATAGCGATAACACCTTTACCAATATGGTTTGCTGGAATCCTTATGCTCATTACAGATACTCCTTTGTGCAGGACTGCATAATCCTGTCCAGCACCATTGAAGGCATGACGCGCTACCGGCCGCCCATCGGGCCGCACCATCCCGAACTGCTGCATGACCTGCTGGAGCTTGCCGCCAAGAGCGAGGAAGAGCACCCGCTGGTAATCCTGGAGCCCAAATTGTTGGATTGGATCTCGGATCTCTATCCTGAGCTGCCGCTCTTGCCGGAGAGAAAATATTTCGATTACGTTTATCTGGCTTCCGATTTGGCCGAGTTGCCCGGCAAAGGATACCTGACCATCAGGCATCAGCTAAATAAATTCCGAAAGACGTGCACTCAGCAGATCGAGAGCATCAGCCGGGATAATTTGGACGAGATCGGTGAATTTTTGGACCTGTGGTGCGATTGGAAAGACTGCAATTCCGATCCCATGCTGATCAACGAGAAAGCAGCCGTCTCCTTCGCCCTGGCCAATTTTGAGGAGCTGGGCCTGTCCGGCCTCGCCATTCGGGCCAATGGCAAAATCGGGGCCATATCGCTCTTTGAAGGACTAAATCAGGATACCGCCCTGGTTCATTTCGAGAAGGGACTTCCCGACTGCAAAGGAATCTACCGGGCCGTCAATGTAGAGACGGCAAAAGTCCTGGCGGGCCTGTACACGTTCATCAACCGGGAGAGCGACATGGGCGTGGAGGGAATTCGCGAGGCAAAGACGCGCTACCATCCTCACCACATGGTGGAAGTGCATCTGGTGAAAAGGGATGATCTGGAGAAAATAGTTTGAAGATATGAATTCAATTCAGAGCATTGTGGGCGCTAGATTAAAAATATGCGGGAAATAAAATAGCGCCCAAATAATCCAACGATCCAACATTCAACATGTTAGCCTTGGGCACTCGCTGCAGAGGTTTGCAGCAGGCGATCCTTGGCTTGGCGGTAGCATCGATCGACGACTGCTGTGCCGCCAGACAGTTCGATTCTTTCCAGGTCAAACGTCCCGGCAAAATCATCCACATTATCTTCGAATCCGGGCTCAAAGCAAAGACCGGTGTCGATCCTTGCCACCTTGCTGAATTTCAGGCCCTTCAGCATTGCCTCCATGTCCCGGCTTTTATCGAGCCCTGCGCTTTTGCTGCTGCCGTCCGTGATTCTCCAGTTGGCGGCCCACATGGGCGTCATGAACACCGCCACGTCCTGATGCTCCGCCAGCGTCCGGTCGTAGTTTTCATTGCCGCCAAGTGCCGTAGCGATGCAGTCGTCAATTCTCTCGCCCATGCCGTCCGTCAGGAAGTAGAGCGGACAGGCCAGATTTCCTGGTTCATTCTCCAGGCCCGCCAACGAGTTGCCGCATTTTCCATAAAAGACCAGTATCCCGTCGGAGAATGTGGAAAGTTGGCGGATATTCTCGGATACCGCCCCCTTTAAATGCTCCAGATCGGAATGCAATCCTATTCTCTGCATTCTCACTACTACAACAAGATCGTCTGCCTCTTTGCAACCGGAAATTTTCTTGAAAATGCATCCGCAGTCATCAATAATCCTTCGCAGGAACGGTGCAGAAATTCTATGATTCCGGCCAGGCAACTGCTCTTGTGTTTTCAACCGCCCATGCACTATCAACCGCTCTTTTATCCGGCCCATGCTCATGATGATGTGAGACCGGCCCTGGGACCTCAGTTTTCCGGAGAGTCCCATGTGCTCGCTTCCGTCTTTCGCATCGATCAGAACAAGCTCTTTTATGTCGCCATCTTTGGACAGCAGATGGACAAGCTCGTCTTCCAGCATCCTGCAAGCGATTATGCTCAGAGTAGGCATATTATTTCGAGAAGGAATAAGCCGTTCAAGCTCATAAACCATTCAGTCGAATAAAGATCCGTTATGGGCATTCAGACGGATGACGGCGGGTCATAAGAATTCAGCCGAATAAAGATCCGGCTTGCCGGGCAGGCCCCGGATCTCTCAAGGCATGATCACAACTGGCACTGGCAAGATTCCAGATCATTCGGCTTAGTCACAATCGTATTCGAAAACCTGTTAAACGCCCGCTGGCCGCTCCCGCGAAAAGCGATCCATCCGACCAGGCAGTCCAGCGGAAGCAGGAAAGCCTTTCCGAAGCTCTCGATTGCCGAGTCTTGAAATCCTATGGTTTCGCCCACCGGCCCGGTTACGACTATATTCATGAACATCTTGCCGAGCGACTGACCGCGATATCCTTCCAGCACGGTCCAATAAACGAATAGCAGCGATGAAAAAATCCCCAAACCGCCCGGGCTTAGGACATCATGTGATGAAATAGTAATAATACTCGCCCAGAGGATGCCCACAAGCAGGACATCAATCAACCAGGCCCACAACCTTTCTCCCCAGCTTGCCGAGGTCATATTAGCCATTATTTCCAACACTTCCCGGAACTTACAATTCTGCGTATCTTTTATGATATTCGGATATTATTACTACATGCCTTATTGCAGGCCATGATATGTCTTTATCGATGCCGCAGCTTCCGTTTACTTGGCGCCATTGCCGCCTCTCAAAACGCGCAGCGCTTTCCTCAGCTCATCTCCGGCATTGTCCAGCACCTCGCGCCGAACCTCCATGCGCAGCATCAGCACCACGAAGACGGTAAATGTTGTGGCCAGGGCAAAGACCACTGCCATCACCGTCACCAGCCCGAAGTTGCTGGTGATGTTGAAAGGCGAGGTCATCAATGCCGCAAACCCGCAAACGACGGTCATCCCTGATGCCACCAGCGCAGAACCGATGCGGTTGGCCGTGATCTTCAGAGCCTCGAACGGATCTCCGACATTGTGCAGCTCCTCGTAGAAGCGCTCCATCATCAAGATGGCATACTCCGATCCTATGCCGAGAACGAGAGCACCGAGGGTCGCCGTTAGCGGAGTGTACTTCAGGCCGCCGAGGTACATGACCCCGCCCATCCAGCCGATGACGACCAGCATGGGCAGTACGGGCAGAAGGGCCTTGATCAGGTCGCCCCGGTAGATGAGCAGGAGCAGGAAGAATATCAATACCAGCCCGAGCAAAGACATCTCCACTCTTCCCGTGGTTAGAGCGCCGATGGTCGCCGTACTCACCATGTTGTTTCCCGTCATCTTGACTGATATGTCAGGCGGTGGAGTCACCCAGGCTAGATCTTTTTCAAACTCTTTGGTGAGCCGGTCAAAGTTTTGCAGTCCCAGATTCGAGGCAGTCTGACCGAGATTTACATCTATCATAGCCATATTATGGCCACTCAGATACTTGCTTCGTACATTTGCAGGCAGCGAGTCGATGATCTGTCTTATCTCTGTTCGGTCATCGGGCAGCATTCCGTTATTAGCCTGTTTTATATAAGTGACCAGGCTGGTCGCACCATAAACCTGATCTCGAGATTTGATTAGATAGTTGCTGAAATCATCCATCCACTGCAGATTCTCGGGATCGGTTATGTCATCCCCTTGAACGATGAACTGAATGGAGTCTGTGCCGCCGTAAATATTGCTCATGTGCTTGAAATCAACCAGAGGCGGCAGATCCTGTGGGATATAATTTTTCGTGTCCGTCTCCACAGGAACCAGGTTATCCAGGTAGTTTCCGGTCAGGGCGAATATCAGGGCCACCGCCAGTACTGCTTTCCATTTATGAATGCAAAAGTCCGCAATTCTCTCCACATAAGAGCCAATGACCGATCCGCTATCTAATCCGTCCCCGGACTGACTCAGTGCTTTCTTTCTTCGAGATCCAGTTCTCTTCTCTCCCAGCCATAGAACCGTCACTCCCACAAAGAGGGCGGATAGGTAGCACATGACGAGCCCTATGATGCAAAGCTTGCCAAAATCGCGAATCATAGGCACGGAGGAGTTGAGGAGAGCGACGAACCCGGCAATGGTTACAACCAGGGCGACCATTACCGGTATGGCCACGTGGTTTACGGTGTTGATGGCAGCCTTGACCGGCGACTCGCCCTTGGCAAACTCCTCGTCGATCCTATTATGGAATTGGATGGCATAGTCTATGCCGATGCCGATGAGCAAGGGAAACGCCGAGAACGAGACCATGGTCATCGGTATCTTAAACAGCCCCATAGCTCCGAAGGTCCAGATTATGCCGAGGAAGACGACGGGTATGGGCAGGAGCGGCCACTTGACATGTCGGAAAACCAGCAGCAAGGCGAAGACCATCAGTACAGCCGCCAGAATCATGATCTGGCCCTGGCTGGCGCTCATCTCATCCGTGATCGATTTCATCAAGGCCGGACTTCCCGTAACCGTGACGGTGTAACCCGGCGGAAAGTCGGCCAGATTGACGGCTTCCTTCGTCTCGGCCAAAATCTCGCTGCGCTGCTTGTCCGTGATATAGACGGGATCCTCGATCGACATCATGGTGTGCCTGCGGTCGGGCATCAGGCCCTGCACCTGCGACCCACCGTCGGCTAAAATTTCGTCGATTCTCTCTTGCGAGGGTATTTGGCGCACGCCTTCCGTTTCCGCCTCGGTATCGGCCACAATATCGGCGATGCTTGTAACCGATGTAACCCTGGGAACATCCTTGACGAAATCCGAGAAGCGAAGACTGGCTTTGAGCACTTTTTCGCCGGCGACGTCGTCGCCCTCGATCATCACTGCGATGGATTCGGTGCCGAAATTTTCCTTGTAAAGATGATCATAAATTTGATAGAGAGAGGATTCCTTGCCTACCATGCTCTCCGTATTCATTCCCTGCATCTCGACGGCCTGGGCGAAATGGAATGATATCAGGGTTAGAATAAGCGCTAAGGCTACGATCGCTATTGGATTGTCAGTAATCCACTGTCCCAGTCGCTGCATCGTTTCCGTTATGAATCCATCCAGTCGTTCGGTTATAGCCGAACAATCAGAACATGCGAAAGGCACTTAAAGCTTGTGGTCTACGTTCCAATCATGGATAAGATGGACGAGAAGGTAGCCATAAGCAGACATATCATAGAAGCATGCGTCCGGGCAGCCAATGCCAAGGGTTGGAAAGACGCGGCTGGAGTCTTGCACGGCACACTCTTCCTGACCTGCGAGCCCATGTCCTTAGACGAGCTTTCCCAAGAGACCGGCTACAGCAAAACCACAGTGCGCTTGAACATGAATATTCTCTCAGATCTTGGGCTGGTGCGACGGGTTTTGGTGCCGAAAGACAGAAGGTTTCATTATATTATTGAGACAAACTCGGTATCAATGAGGTCAGCCATGATGGCCAACATGCAAATCGAGATTAAAAATATGCTGGCCGCATTGGATTGTACCGAGAAATACATCGATCAAAGCTCTGCTATGTCCGAATCGGACCGAGAGAAAGTCCGGCAAAGAATCAATGAAATAAGACGCTTTTATGATCAAGAGAACAGGCTGCTCGGCCTCATCGGGGGATATAGCACGGATGATCTCATCGACATCCTAAAAAGAGCTTCGGCATGACCTGCCGGTCGATCATAGGTGTTCAGTTGAAAAAAGACTCCGACAGCGGAACGGCTCGGATATTGATTGACTTTCATCCCACATTCCCATGTAAATCTTTTAAAGCATATCGATTTACATTCTTCGAGCATGAGCCCCGTCCTGAGTCTCATGAAGGTTTCTCCTTTGATGCCAAAAAGAGTGCCCCCCTCGGAAATCCCGAAAGAGCAAAAATCTATTTCTCCGATGATCTTTCAGGAATTCCCATCCAATAGTTTGCCGTCTCCGCAATAAAGATGGGGAGATTTCCGATGGGATTTAAGATATCCAGAAGGGCTATGAAGAAATTGATTAACAGAGCCGTGTCCATGAGATCGCCAAACCCGTTTTTCAAATGTCGACACAAATCATGGCAAATAATCGCAAATCCGCCTGCCAATGACTATTCTACGGCTGCCGATTTATGGCAGCCTGTAGATCTTGCCCTCCTTCATCACGAAATCAACCCGCCCTGTAACGTTGATATCCAGGAAGGGATCACCAGGCATGGCGATGATGTCCGCCGTCTTGCCCACTGCCAGCGTGCCAAGATCCGGTCTTCTCAAGAGCCCGGCAGCCGTGCTGGTGGCCGACAACAGGGCGCGCAGCGGCGAGATGCCGTTCTTGACCATTGTGGGGAATTCCTTCCAATTATCTTCATGAGGAAACATCCCGGCATCGGTTCCAAAGGCGATCTTCACCCGGCTCCCTGCCAGGTTCTTGATGGTGGTCTTGATTGCCGGAGCATAAAACACAATCTTGCGAAACTCCCAGGGAGGACGAGCCGCCCAGTAGGCCGCATTGTCGAGGTTTGTCAGCGTGTCCTCGAAGGTGTATTGGGTGGGAATGATGCAGATACCCTTTTCCGCCATCATCTCCAGGGCCTCGACTGAGGCCATGTTGCCGTGCTCAATGGAATCCACCCCTGCGTTCAGCGCCCTCTTAACCGCCTCATCTCCGTAGGCATGAACGCAGACCGGCACTCCTTGGTCGTGAGCGGTCTTGACCAGGATATTCAGCTCTTCCTGGGTATAGGTAGAAAATCCCGGATCGGAGGTGGGTGAGAAGAAGCCTCCGGTAGCTGCGCATTTGACCCAATCTGCGCCGCCTTTGATCTCATCACGTACCACTCTTTGGATCTCATCGGGACCATCGGCAATGTTCGAAGACTTCATAGCAGCCCAGAGTTCTGGAGACAGCGTTCCGCTCATGTCGCCATGCCCTCCGGTTGAGGATATGATATGCGGTGCGACGATCATGCGCGGGCCTGCGATCATCCCTTGATTTATGGCATCCCGAAGGTCGACCGTCACATAATTCCAGGTGGCAGAGGTTCCCACATCTCTCACGGTGGTAAATCCGTTCATGAGCATTTTGCCCAGCGGCTCAAAGGCGTGCAGGAAGCCCCGCGCCTGGGAATCCGTGAACATCCGGGAGAAATTGCTGGGCGGGATCGTCATATGCACATGGCAGTCGATAAATCCGGGCGTGACAATCCGTTGGGAGAGATCGATGACCTTGGCACCATCGGGCCTCGTCACCTTCTTGCCCATCTCTGCAATCTTCCTGTCCTTGACAAGGATCTCAACCGGACCCTGCGGCTTATCCGCCCGTCCATCCCAGGCATTCCCGCAGGGGAGGACAACTGGCATCGGGTCGGCATCCGGGACTAAAATAAGCGATTTTTTCATTCCTGGCACATCTCTTTATTTTTTGTTGGTATGTTAAATCCAAGACACATAAATTTTATGGTGTTTCCTGCGTCAGAGATATTTGGCAATGGAATTTGGGGCAAAGAGCGATAAAGTGAGCCGAAAGGCCGAGCAACAGCTTCAGACTTCTGATTGAATCATTTTAAGCGGCCAAGCCAAAAAAAGGAGATAGAACTACCTGCAATTGCACGCACTGCAGCCGGACAACGCTGAAAAGGCACTGCAATTTTTCAATAATCGACATCGAACGCATTTTAGGAAACCATCTGCATCAATCGCTCTTGTGTACGATATCGATCAAACTCCTCATACGATGTCATCCTACCCAGGAGATCCAAACGCTGTTCGATCTTTTCGACTTCGTAATTTATCTTCGAAACCTTGTCCAAGAGCATCTGACGTCTTTGAATAAGTGCTTCCCATTCTTCCATGATCATTCGCCTCTGAACAGACAGATTGGCATGTTAACATAAACTCTTTATGGCACATAATGAGAATCATGGCACAAAGTGTGAACTACGTGTCATGAATTTTTCTTCGGGCACAGATCTAAGAATCTAATTGGAATTATCTGTTGCAGGAGATGGTACTTGGGAAAAAAAGACGCTGCGGCTCAAAATTGTCTCAATCACCTGCCGAATTTAGAGGCAACCTCCTTGAGGTGTTCTCGAATGGGGATACCTTGCGGACACTTCTCTTCGCACTCGCCACACTCTTGACATTGGGATGCAAATCCAGGATTGCCGCTCAACATGCCTCCCAGGACGATACTGTAATTGATGTTGGCGACGTCCGGAGCATTGAACATGCATGCTTGATTGTACATTTCAAAGCATTCCGGAATGCTGACGTTCGACGGGCATGGCATGCAGTATCTGCAGCCTGTACAGGGCACTTTTATGCGTTTTCTGTACTCGGCTTCCGCTTCTTTAAACAGGTCGAGTTCTTTTGGCGATAGCGAGCCTGGAAGGCCATTTTCTGCGTGGGCGATGTTCTGCTCTACCTGTTCAAATGAGGCCATGCCGGATAGGACCACGGTCACCTCGGGATGATTCCAGACCCACCGCAATGCCCATTCCGACAGGCTTCGCTGAGCAGGAGCCCGTCTCCAAATATCATTGATAGAAGGAATGTCTTTGGTGAGCATACCTCCTCGCAGAGGCTCCATGACCACAATTCCAATTCCCTTCTCCGCTGCATATCTGAGCCCCTCGATTCCTGCCTGATACTGCTCATCCATTAAATTGAATTGGATCTGGCAGAAAGTCCAGTCGTAATAATCTACGATCTCCTTAAACAGCGCCAGCTCGTCATGGAAGGAAAAACCCGCATACCTGATCCTTCCATCCGCTATGGCATCATCCAGGAAATCATTGACACCTAATTGGCGGAGATTCTCCCAGAAGGGTTTCATGAGTCCATGAACCAGGTAGAAATCGATATGATCGGTTTGCAGCCGCTCAAGCTGTTCGTTCAGGTATTGATCCATGTCAGCGCGCGATTTTATGAGCCAACTGGGAAGTTTGGTGGCCACGAACACCTTCTCACGGTATCCTCCCTGCAGAGCGCGACCGAGGAACGGTTCGCTCTCTCCATTGTGATATGGGTAGGCGGAATCGACATAATTTACTCCGTGATCGATGGCATACCTGAGCATCTCCGTAGCATGTTTTTCATCGATATGCCCGCCTTCGGTTACGGGCAGGCGCATGCATCCGAATCCAAGGATGGAAAGATCGGACGCCACTTTATTCATCTTTCTGTAAAGCATAACCTCACCCGGACACCATTAATAATTTGAATCATAATTTGAATCAATTGAATCGTGCCTTTTTTCGATTCAAAAACCATAACGTGACCAAATTCTCCGCAACTTCAACTTCTCGATTTCTGGGCGACTCGACGATCCAGTCCTTTCCCAGCAAACCGAAAGGCGCTTCAAGAAAGCCGATAGTTCATCATAATCTTTGCCCATGGATATGATAACGCGCTCTATGTAGTTCCTTTTTTCCGTTCGAGATGTGATGATGTTAAGCGAGGATAGCATAATCAATCATATGAGCGTTGTTTTGTTTAGAAAATTCTTTTAGCAAAAATAGAAAAAGGCTGATAGTCCCGGTCCAGAGCATGAGCATGTTCAATTGGCAGGCCGCGCCGGAAACCTTCCTGTAAATCGTATCATTCTATTATATTTTTATCCCATCATATTTATATCCATCAAGCTCTTTTGAATCGATGGAGAGCAATAGATACGCCAAGCACTCCTTTCTGAGATTGTCCATATCAAGCGGAAGCTTAATTCCGGAAATCCGTGCAACAGCCTCTGATCTCTCTTTCGCACCCTGCCGCTGTAGGATGTGGATCAGGAGTTTTATTTTGAGTCTCTTGAGAACTTTTTTCTTGCTCTTCAGACGCTCATGATATCGATTTGCTCCGAGGTTCTCCGATTCCGCTCGAAGCGCATTTATCAGGTTCGATGCGCCGAGACAATGATTATAGAGCGTTAACCTAAATCCTTGACGGACATTCATCATGGGGAGTGTTCTGCAAATAGCGGGCCTGGACTCGTGGATTGTGCAGCCTTTATTTTCAGCATCGTAGAATGTGCACGAATTGTTTGGCCCCGTGTTCTTGATCATCCTCGTTCCCGGACTGTTATCGGGGCCCGGGATTGTGAACGTCTCGCTGATATTTTCCGGCGCCAGGCCCATTCCCTCCGCTATTCTATTGATATCCTGGTCATCGACGATTGTATATGCGCCGCCAAGGCAGCATTGACCGCACCGGGCGCATTCAAAAATGACATCTGCGGCAGCGCCTCTGAGAAAAACATCGGCCTCTTTCGATTCAAGTCTATCGAGGATTCCTTTGGCTTCTTTGCTCATGTGCCGGCTACCGCCTTATGCTTTTTATCGATATCATGGTTTTAATTCAATCCTATTATTCAGTTTTTATTCTCGAATTGGCTCTCTATATATTAATCAAATTGCTTTTACTTGACTGAATTTCGCAAACTGGCTTTCGTCTATCGCCGGAAATCCATATCGAAATCGGTCCAAGATCACATGCCTCGGACCCTGCAAGTAAGCAGTCAGAGCAGCAGGATTTACATAAGCTCGACTTGGCCATTACAATGCAGTAGCGTAGCAAGACCTTCTTGAAAAAGATGATGCCACCAGTTGCCGGGGGGATCATCACCTTTACAGTCTTGTTTGAATGTTTGCTTGCTATTAATATATTTCAGGAAATCTTAAGCTTTCGTCTTATATCCTTTGCTTTTTCATCGGCTAGTGCGTATCATAAAAATTGAAACGAGCCTATTTATCGCTTAACGCTTAAGGACGAAGGCCAGGATTACCAGAGCCAAACCGGATGAAAGTAACTCGAATCCTCCGGGCATTCCCGGACGCGTATAATGATGAGGCGGGAACGGCACCTTTGCATTTCCCAATGGCATTTCCTCTTGATAGCCATCCGGATAGTGGTACAGAGCCTTCTCCCAGGAGAGATTGAAGCGGTCTTTGCTTATATCATCCACGTTCAAATAGACGAGTATCCTATCAGGCAGCACGGAAATGGATGCTTCATAATTTGCGGTTGAAGGAAAAGTGCTGTTTGACGGTACGGCATGATTTCGTATAAACTCAGCATTATTCTCATTGAACGCACGTTCATCGAATTCGCTTTTTCTTATTGCATTCAGCTTGAAATCACTTAGACTGGAATCGGCCTTGAAGGGTTGATTCATCGGCACTGATGAGATGTTTCCCGTCTGATCGATTCCGCTTGCAAAGAAGCAGAATTCTCGATAATACAGCGCGTTTGAGATTATGTATTCGAGATCGTAGCTATGGATTGCCGGGACATCCGAAGCTGCGAGGCCAATTGAAAACGGAAAGGCAAGGAAAATGAGGCCGATTGCAAACATAACCTGCCGCCCACTCCTATCTGAGACCATAGATGAAGCAATTTCTGAACATCCATTTATTAATATCCTGGAAGAGAGGCTTAATGAGGGGCTTGATGAGGAGCTGGACACCGCTGGTGATTGCATCGCACCTCTCTTTGCACGATAGCTATTCATGACTTAAAATGCCCCCCTCATTTGAGGCCATATATCTAGGCCATATATCTAGGCCATATATCTATTTGAGATTGTATACCTGGTTGTATTTGCTGTCCAGGTAGTTTTGGAAATCGTAAGCCTCTGTCTCGTTTCCTGTTGCTTTTTTCATCAGCTGCGGCGTGTCGTAAATGGCACCATATTTGTAAACATGCTCCTGCATCCAGGCGGCAGGAATGGAAGAGTCGCCGGACGCGAGTCTTTGGTCCAGGTCCGGATAGTCTCTTCTCATGGCGGTCTCCAGTTGAGCCGCGTTCATGGAAGCCACTGCATAAGCCGGGAAGTAGCCGAAGGACCCGCCGGCCCAGTGAACATCCTGAAGTATGCCGTTGTTGTCATCGGTGATGTTCAATCCCAAATACTCCTTGTACTTCTGGTTCCAGATTTTGGGCAGATCGTCGAAGCTGATCTTTCCCTCGAAGAGGTCGCGCTCAATCTCGTAGCGGATTATGATATGAAGTATGTAGGATACCTCATCGGCGTCAATGCGGATGGGAACGATATTGAGCCGGTTGATGTATCTGTGCATGTCGTCCACTGAGACGTTATCCATGTTCGGCTTGAACTCCGCCTTCATCTGAGGCAGCCAGTACTGCCAGAAAGCTTTGCTGCGTCCCAGATTATTCTCGAAGAGCCTGGCCTCGGCCTCGGCCATATCCATGCCCGGTTCCGTGCCTACCGGCATTCCGAAGTACTCATCGGGAATTCTCTGGCCGGCAATGCCGTGACCGCATTCGTGAATAATATCCAGAAGGGCAATTTCAGGATTATGTTCGTCGTAGCGGAGGCTCATTCTGACATCATGCACCCCTATACCGTAGGTTGACGGGTTCCTCTTGGCCCTGACCATAATTCCTGCACCGTAATCGTAGCCGAGGCCGGATGTGATATTCTTCAGCAGAGCCTCCTGCTTGGCCTGGGAGTAGGTGGCGTTGCCGTAGACATTCTTCAGTGCAGTCTTTGCTGTCTTGCTGGAATTGTTCATTTCGGACTCTTTTATTTCCACGATCAGCTCTACGATCCGGGGCTTGATGGCCTCGAAGAGCCTGTCGCACTGGGCCGCGGTCATGCCGGGGCTGTAGTCATCCAGGAGGGCGTCGTAAGGATGCTCCGTGTAGCCCCAGTATTTGGCCTTCTCCCGGTTCAGCTCGACCAGGGCTTTGAGGTGGGGCTGGAATATGGTGTAGTTGTCTTTCTCTCTGGCATCCTCCCAGGCGGCCAGGGCTTTGGAGATCATCTCGGACTCACTGGCGGCGAAGTCGGGAGGAAGTTTTATTCTCTTGCTGTAATCGCGGTTCCAGAGCCGGAGGTTGGCGGCCTCTACGGTCGACCAGTTGCTGCCGTTATTGGCGATGGAGAGAAGCTTGCCGAATTCCGGATCGATCCATTTCCTGTTCTTCAGATCCTCCATGTAGCCTTGCGCCTTGGCCCGGTATCCGGTCGCATTATCGGGCATGGAAACGTCCTGATCCCACTGGGAGAGGCCGATCATCGTATCGAGATAAGCCATCTCTACAGAAGTGTTCAGGAGCCGGTTGTAGGCATCCCTCGGCGTCATTTCAGAGGCGACGTTCTGGCCGGTGCCGCTCTGCGGCTGGCTGTTTGCGCCAAGAATGGTGATGAATATCGTCATTGTCAGGATCAATCCGATGAGGAGTAGGCCAAACTTCATTCACTCCCTCCTGCATGGGGGATTGAAGTGCACGGATATTAACTTAATTGAACTTGTTGGGGACTTTGGCTCATGGATTCGATCGGAGGATTCTGATTGGAGAGGATGAAGGAATTGGCCGGATCGGCTGTCTGGCAAGAGTATCCAGAGGGACTATGCGAACTGCAAACGATCGCATAATCGACTGGATAATAAGCATAGATGATGATCTGATCATCCAAAAGGTGCTGGACAGCTTGAAGCAAGTGGCGATGACCGAACTCCAGTTCGCATGGGAAGAACACGCAAAAAAATTAAGGATTTTTTTCAAAATTTTTGAACAGGTCTTGCTATTCCAATTAAGTCTCAGTAGGAGATGTATTGCCTCTGGGCGGATGATGGCCGTGCCAGTCTTCGTCGCGTGGAGGATTCTCTATATGTTTCCACGGATTCACCAGGATTATCGGCTCTGGGACGGCTATTTCTCGGTAATAAATCGGTGAAACATAGGTCGGCTGCGAGTTAACAGGCTGTTGATAAACTGGTGCCTGGTAACCAGTTACGTCTATTACTATTGCATTGCTGACCTTGCCATCTATCACAAAGAGCAATATGTGTTGCCCAACGGTATCTGCGGTAAAGCCTATCCGATTATACCCTGCAAAGTAATAGTAGTTGTTCTTCACGACCTTGCCATCTGGATATATCTCATTTAGATAGCCATTCCCGCCAGTCGTGGAGGTCGCTATAAGCGATAGAAACGCGCCTTGAGGGACCTGGGCATATTGGGTCCAGCTTGTCGATCCTCGAATCCATAAAGAATTGCCACCCATATACGCAGAATAACTCAAGTATTGATCATATGGCATTGCTTGCTGCTGATCTTTGAAGTAAACGGTGGCTGGAGCACTTCCTGAGATCTGAAATTGCTCTGGCGCGATGATATGAGAACTGGCAGCAGGTCCAGGCGGCATGATATAGTATTGAGAATACTGCGAAGTTGTTCCATCCAATGCTGAAACGCATCCGATCAAAGATAGGACGACGATAATCGAAACCAACAATTTATTCATATTCCACTCCCATAAATTGTATCTTATTCGGCTTAGAGGTTACTAACCTCAAAGAACTAAATATCACAAAACGATAAAACCCTTTTCTTCATATGGAATTGATATCAATATGATCTGGCATGCTCTACTGCGACATCGATCATGAAGAGCTATTTTCCATCTGTGAGACCCTGAAGGGAGACTTTCTCATCACTTATGATAACGCGGACGAGGTTAAGGCGCTGGCTGAGAAGCACGGCTTCCAGTACTGCCTGACTCCCATGAACAACACCCATCATGCTACGATGCAGGAGCTGGTTATCGGAAAAGATATTTCCTGGACGAAAATGCCGTCTGCTGTGTTGCGATCCCGAATGGAATGGATGGCTGGCGAGCCGTCGGGACAGGAACCATCAAGGCAAGCCCAACGGTAGCGATTGCTGTAATAGCGCTTGAAACGCCCATGTGCCCCAGGCGGAGGCTCACACGTGACGGATGGGAAACAAAATCAGTCGACATCAAAATTCAGTTTCCCATGGGAACGCTCGGAGCATATCCTTGAAATCACACCCCTTAATCGAGATCCAGAAGCTCAACCCTACAATAGATGGACCACCGATATGCAAAAGTAAATAAACTTAGCATTTCACAACTCGCATTACCAATAAGAGGTAAAAAAAGATATGCAATAAATGCTCGGATGGTGTCAAGATTGGAATTTGAAATAGATAAATTCGCCAACGGATTTAAAAATACCATTGATTGGATGCTTAAAGATATACATGCCCAAGAAATCAAAGAAGGTTTGCAATATTTCAACGATAATAAAAATAAACTCGAAAAAGATCCTGACTCCACAGATGCACTGTTCATGATAATCAGATTGGTAAAAACAAGTGGTTTTCGTTTGAAGCCAAGAAATTTTGATAACAAATTGGATTTATTTATAAAAAAATACGCTGAAGATTTCAGAACAATATCAGCAAGAGATGAATTGATCATGCTCGTAGGAGAGAGGAAAAGGAAAAATGTCGAGCTACTTTTTACATATCCTACTTTAAAGGAATTTACCGATAACCTTTATGCCTTGGCGAATCACGGGAAAACCGAAGTATTAGGTGAAAAAGGAAGAGATAATTATCTTAGGGATTTTGGATATTGGGATAGAATACCAATAGATATTCATGAGATGCGGTTCATTATTAGAAGTGGAATATATCATTCATTCAGCACCGTCGATAAAAGTGATCATCTAAGAAAAAGTGATCTTCATGATGCATTAACCAGATTTTGCAGGAATTGCTTGAATGATTATTCTGTGGAGGGTATAGATTTAAGCACGGCTCCAGGGATCGTAGATGCATTTATTTGGTCATTTTCAGCAATAGACATATACAATATGTGTGGAGCTGTTCCAAAATGCAAAAATTGCAATCTTCGCAATGTATGCTTATATTCTCTTGCAAACACTCAATTAGTACAAAAAATAATGGAATGAGGGATCTTAATGAAATTGATGATTCTGATGATAGCTGTATTGATCGCCTTAATGACAATATCTGTAGGAGAAGAAATAAGAGTTGGTCCTATTACGCTTGGGATTGATTTATCCGCGTTTAATAATGCCAATATAACCTATTCCGATAATACATCAAAGCCGTTCACAGTAACCGACTACGATGGTTATTGGTTTGAAGAACATCGGACTTCTATCAATGGTGATGAGAATAAAACACTAAGAGTGGTATATCGCAAATTTGCCAATGCTGTATCTCCTAATAATTTATTGGCCCTATATGATATGAGTGAGCTAGATAGCAACCACTATGATAGCAATGGCTTCTTAATAACGGGCAACTGGATAATCCTAAAGCCTGATGGAACACCAGCAGGCGTTTTCATATATAGTAATCAATATCCAGAAAATAATTCACATGCATTTCAAAGCTTCTGGTTATCTGATAGAGATGAGCTTATCGTCGCTTTTCGTAATTTAACTTGCGAGGAATTAAACTCAACAATCAATTCGATTTTTATATATGGCTATGAGAAAAATCAGAAGTTTTTTAATTCAAATATGCATTGCAAAGAATAATGCTTTGCAAATTTTATGCTTTTTTTAAGCCATTTATAAGCCCATAGCAAAGCCTGAACAACTCATGAAGAATCCCACATTCCTATGAAAGAACCGAATTGCATATCGGTTCTTTCATAGGAATGTGGGAAGAATGATCCATTGCCAAAGAGATCCATGCCCAGATTGAAGACTTGGCATTGCCGCACGTCAAATTCTCAGGCTCAAAGGGTAACAGGACATGTGTCCGATACCCAAAAAAGTATATATCTTAGATCCCACATCCCGCACGTCCTCTTTTAGCTGTAGTATTTTTCGCATTTTGCGCCAAACAACCTAATAATATGGTCTTGCTCCTCATCGATATTTATAATTTCACGATGAATAGTTCCCTTTGACT
>Ga0105092_10000594_pt1 | contig 18959 bp, 16 predicted proteins | sample PPLLak2March2015_FD_87021 | JGI IMG/M metagenome (GOLD analysis project Ga0105092, IMG submission 87021) | Freshwater sediment microbial communities from Prairie Pothole Lake near Jamestown, North Dakota, USA - PPLs Lake P7 Core (1) Depth... | ecosystem: Environmental > Aquatic > Freshwater >... | reverse complement strand
TTTTGAGGAGGCCCTTGAGCCTGATCGCAGCCAGCGCGGCTGTGCTGGTGATCGTTTATGAGGTGATCCAGATCGCGACCGGTGAGTTATACCAGAAAGCCCTCGATAACATGGACGGGACCACGCTGATCGAGCTTGGCATTCTGGTGTTGCTGGGCGTCTACACGTTGCGAAACCGGAGCGACCTGCATGCTGTCTCGTTCACGTTGGTGGCGGGTCTGTCGTTTATCTTTATCTACGAGGCGATTTACAAGTGGTCGTTCTTCCTGGCGCCTTTCGTCAAGGAAATGCCCCCTCACGAGGTCCGGGAGTTCATCATCCAGTCAGGCATCGCGCTGACGATCCTGACCGGTTTTGCGGTCGGTGATTTCCGGCTCACGAAATGGACGTTCATCTGGTTGGGAGCCTTTGTTGCTTTGTATGCCTTCTGGTTATTGGTAGGTTTTCCACAGGTCCTGGAAGAAAGGACATTCTATTTTGACCGTGTGATCCCGATCGACTTTTCATACGAAGTGAACTATGTGATCAACCGCGCGACCAAGCTCTTCATGTACCTGGCTTACCTGACGCTTTTCCCGCCGTTGCGTGCCACTCGTACTGCAAAATCCTCACAGAGGGAGCGGAGAGCCCAGCCTGAAAACGAAGCGGCACCAGGCATTGTGGCGACGCAATCCACTCACGATTGAACTTTTTAGCCAGGTTTGAGATGCATCCTACTGAATTGGCGAGCAGGTGGGAATGCCGCCTACCGTTTCTTTTTCCCCTGCTGCTTTTTGAGATACCGGCGCATTTTGTCTCTGGACCCGCAGGTATCCATGCTGCACCAGCGCCGGGTCTGGTTCTTTGACGTGTCCAGGAACAGCCAGCCGCAGCCTGGACATTCCTTCACCTGACCCAGCTCCTCGGACAAGAGCAGCTCGCCCGCGGAGTGAATGATGAGCCACAACACACTCCCGAGCGCTTCATCCAATTTCCAGGCAGTCCGAAAGTGATCGTCCGCTTTAACAAGCGTGCCATGTAAGATCGCCTCCCCATAGGCGGCGATGAATGCTTTCATGTCTTTTTGATCGGGTTCGGACCCTTTCGCCGCATGTGAGAACAACCGGTAAAGCAGGTCCCTGAGCGTTCGCGCCGTTTTTAGGACATTCTCTGCCTCTGCGAGCTTTTGCTTCGCCTGTTTCTGTAAGTGGTTTGTCTGTGTGGGGGAGAGGACGCCAGCCTTGTTCGCCCAGTCTGCCAGGTCTGAATATCCCATCAAGTAATCATGCTCGGGCTCCAGACGTGAATTGATCGTATTGACGAAGTCCAGGCACAGCACTTCGCCGACGAGTTCCAGGGTTTCCAACGTTCGAACAGTTTCAGTCATAGTTTCTGTTTTACCGTCAAAGTGATGTTGACAGGTAAAGCCCTTTCGGTTATGATTTTACCATCAAAATCATTTTTAGTGGTAAAGGATTAGAGGTATGGAAACCAGCCCGGAAAATGTGATCGTAGATGTGCCGGACCGCTCGAACAGTTCTTCCAGTGCCAATTTTTGGAAGGTGTGGAGCGCGAACAGTTTTTCGAATTTGGGGGATGGACTCTATCAAATCACTCTGCCTTTGCTGGCAACTCAATTGACAAGGTCACCCTCGCTGATCGCCTTGCTGGGCGTCATGTTGAGTCTGCCCTGGCTGATCTTTGCTTTACAAGCCGGAAGCATCGTCGACCGTTCGGACCGGCGCAAAGTGATGCTATGGGTTAATGGCGGGCGGCTTCTAATCCTCTTCGCTCTGACACTGGCAGTGATGATGGGAATTGCCTCCCTGCCAATGCTCTATGTTGCCGCGCTCCTGTTGGGAATCGGTGAGACTCTCGTGGACACCGCCCTGACTTCCATCGTGCCGTCTGTGGTATCGAAGGAGCGTCTCACCTGGGCGAATGCGCGCCTCACTGCCGCGCAGACCGTGACCAATACATTTGTGGGTCCACCCCTGGCAGGATATTTAGCCGGACTGGGATTTGCCGTCGCGACTGGCTCCAGTACGCTGATGTATCTAATGGCAGGATTGGCGCTGGTCCTGGTGCGCGGTACGTTTCGCGTTTCTTCTCAGGATAATGCAAAGACCGACCGGCACGCATGGCGACACCTGACCGAAGGACTTCGCTTTCTGTGGAAGGATCACCTCATCCGCGACCTGACGCTGTTCACCGCTTCGATGAACCTCTTCTGGTCCGGTTGGGGGGCGCTGATCGTGCTCTACGCGGTGAAACCTGGTCCCATGGGGCTGAGTGAATTCGAGTACGGCATATTTTTGACGTCGATGGCAATTGGCGGGCTGCTGGGATCTGTGATCTGTGAACACCTGCAGAAACGCCTGGGAACGCGCAACGCACTGGTCCTGGATTTCGTTGGCACAATCCTGCTCGTGGGCGTCCCGGCATTGACGACGAATCCGCTGGCAGTGGGAGCCGCAGCTTTCTTCGCGGGGCTGGGCGCCACGATCTGGGTGATCCTGGTCGCCTCGATCCGGCAGCGGCTTGTGCCCGGCGACTTGCTTGGCAGAGTCTATGGCGCCAGTCGCTTCATGAGTTGGGGAATTGGTCCGGTCGGCGCGCTGTTGGCAGGTTTTGTGGCTGAACTATGGGACATTCGCACGATGTTTGCGATCGGCGGGATTGCGAGCATTGGGCTATTGTTACTTTTCCTCAGCCTCATCCCCCCGCGAAGGTTAGAGTAGGGGCGAGTCTTCGCGAAGCACCGCTGAAAGCGGCAGACTCGCCCCTACTCTTTAATATTTTCGATTCCCAAACGACTCGTTTAGATTGGTATGCAGCGTCTCGGCTTCGTAGACGCGGTCGGTGACGGAGCTCAGGCGTTTTGCTATGCGCGGAGTGATGAGTGGGATGGCCCGCCGTCCGTAGAAATGCTTGTGATACAGAGTATTCGCCCCGGCTTCCTCCCAAGCCCAGTGGAGATGAGTGTAGCGTGAGGCATCCAATGGACGCGTATAGCCGCGCAAGACCTTTTCCTGATGAATACTGACGTAATGCTCGAAGTAGGTCATCACCAGTTCGCGTAAATTCTTATAGACCGGTTCGCGGAACCCCAGGAAAACATAATTGGTTTTTGCCACGGCGCCCCAGCGTCCGTCAATCTGATACAGCGCCAACACGTGATCATCGTCCGCGCCAGGATCCGGCACGATGTCGATCAGCAGCGGTTTGAAGCCGATCCGCCACAATGCCAGGGCTGCCAGGAATCCCCCGTCGAGGCAGTGGGATTGTCCATCCAGCATCACGTTGAGCGGAGAACGGTCGCGCTCCTCGCCGACATACGTTAGAGTATCGAGATATTGTTGAATGGCAAAAGGTGTATTCAGGCTGAGAAATTTTTTGCGCAAGTCGGCGCGCAGGCGGGATTGGAATTCGGTTATGAAAGACATAGCTCACCTGATTTTCAATGTTGGTGGAAGATAGAAGCGGGGCGGCAGGGACGGATCAATAAAGCTGATGATTTGGGTTAGTTTATCTTCCACAATTGTGAGTGCAATCAGCCCAAAGGCTTGATATTCATTCTTCTTATCCCGCTGATAAATGGCAAAGGCGGGCGAACCATTGGCACGTGTCAGCAGAAGTCGCCAGCGCTGAACAGCCTTGCCGGGGAACATTCCCTCATCTGCAAAGACTGTTGCAGCGACAAACACGCGAATCGCCGCGCGGCCCTGATACCAGGAGGGCGAGGGAGGCATGGCAAACGCGGCATCTGCTTTGAGCAATGCAACAAGACCATCCACATCGGCGGTTTCCCAAGCTTGAACAAAATGATCGAGCAGCCATTGCGTTCTTTGATCGATCAGGGATGTGGTTGAAGCCTCCGGTGTTCGTCCATGATAACGTTCGGCAAGAGTTGTCCGGGCGCGATGAAGCGCGCTGTTTGCAGATGAAACCGTGATTTCGAGCACTTCTGCCGTTTCACTGGCAGAAAAGTCGAGGACATCTCTCAAGATCAAAACGGCACGCTGGCGCGGTGGTAAGACTTGCAATGCAGTCAGAAAAGAAAGCGAGATACCTTCTGAGGCTGTGTAACGCGCTTCAGGATTGATCGCGGATGGATCGATCAGCCATTCATCGGGGAACGGCTCCAACCACGTCATTTCTGGAGTAGGGGGTGAGATTCCCGTGTGCGGATCGGAGCGGGGAAGGTTGGTGTTTGGAAGGAATCGCCTGCTTCGTTTTTGATCGAGCAAATCCAGGCAGGCATTTGTCGCGATTTTGTAAAGCCAGGCTCGAAAAGGGGCGCGCCCCTCATAGGTAGCCAGTCGTTTCCACGCTCGCAAGAACGTCTCTTGAACCAGATCCTCGGCCTCGTGAATGGAGCCGAGAATTCGATAGCAGTGAACTTGCAGTTCACGACGATACAGCTCGGTTAACTCACTGAATTGTCCTGCATCTCCGTTTCGAGCCGCGTCGAGGTGCTGCGTTTCCTCCGATTTTCGGTCCGGTGAATCTGACATTGACGACATCTCCAGTCACTGGTTTGACATACATATGACGGTGTATTGTACCTAATCTGTGCGGTGAGCAATCAGCGAGTTTCGGATCGACCGCACAGTTTTGGCTCCGTCTCCCGTCTAATACTGTAGATCAACCAAAGGAGATAAAAATGAATTACATAACTGTAGTACGTGGTAAGCTCAAGGGTAGTCCGAAAGAAGCGCAGAAGGGACATGATGCAACAGTTGAGAAATTGTCAGCTATGACACGCCCCATGGGTGCCATCGGCCACAAGCCGCATCTCAACCCCAAGGACCCGACGGAGTTCCTGGCAATCGACACATGGAACAATCTGGAAGGATTGCAGAAGTTCATGAGCGATCCCCAGGTGGCGGCAGCATTTGGCGCTCTCTTTGAGGGCATTCCGGATATCAGCATCTGGGCCGAATCGGACTGGGCTTCGTTCTAAACGAAAGCATACGCTGCTGTACCTGGGTAGGTGCTAAAATGGAATTCCGAGCGCTCCGCAATGCGAAGCGTCTCGGAGTTCTGCTTATGTCCAAGTCCTACTTCATCCCTCTCCACGAGATCCGCCGCGAGCATGTCGTGGTCAACTCGCGGTTCATCGCCACACTCGCGCCGGTCTTCAGCATCGACGAAGCGCGGGCATTCATTGGACGCATCAGGAAGGAATTTGCAGATGCGAGTCATCATGTCCCGGCATATATCATCGGCGGCGGGAACACTGTGACCGAGTATTTCTCCGACCACGGCGAACCCTCCGGGACAGCAGGCAAGCCTGCGTTAGCGGTCTTGCGCGGCAGCGGACTGGGGGATGTGGCGGTGGTGGTCACGCGTTACTTTGGCGGCACTTTGCTGGGCACAGGCGGATTGGTCAAGGCGTATACCGAGTCGACGCAGATAGTCGTCCATGCGGTGGGGCGCGGACGGAGAGTCCCTGTGCATGTGGCGCTGGTGGCAATTCCCTATAATTTGCTGGAACGCCTGAGATTAGTCGTGACCCGTCAGGGTGGTAAAGTCCTCGATGAAGACTTTACCGCGGATATTACGATGACGCTGCAGTTCCCGGTCGATTCGTTTGAAGCGTTTCAAAGTGACTTGCGTGAGATGTCGGCGGGAAAGTTGAGAGCGGAAGTGATCGAATCGAAGGAGACCATTGTAGCGGTTTCGGACGGCTGAGCAAAACACTTCACCGCGAAGGTTTTTAAAAGCTTTTCTTCGCGGTCTTCGCGGTTCAAAAGTATGTATTCGGGGAGAAACGTTTCGGTAACGGAATCAACTGCCGGCTGGGTTGGGACGCAGCATCCTATTGCAGCGAACTGATACGCAGTGCCAATTCCCTCAACTGGTTTGGGCTGACCGGCTTGAGCAGGACGATGTCCACATCATTGTGCAGGGTTTCTGCCAGGCGATTATCAGCGGTCGTCAGGATCACGCGCGTTCTCCAGAAACGTTTGTCCGAGCGCAGGTGCGTCAAAATTTCCCGGCCGGGTGTGCCGGGGATGTGCAAATCCAGGACAACGATCTGGGGAATAATATTTGCCAACAGCTCCATGGCTGTGTTCCCATCGGCGCAGGTTTCGAGCTCGAAATCCCCCTGCAGGGTGAGATTGATGATCTCATTCAGTTTCGGATCGTCCTCAACAATCAGTACAAATGGTTTTGTCATGGTTTTATCCCACACCTTTTATGGGAAGTAATACTGTGAAGGTAGATCCTTTTCCAGGTTCGCTTTCGACCACAATCTTGCCGTTCATCAGTTCCACCAGCTGCTTTGTAATGGATAATCCCAATCCAATGCCCCGGTTATCATTTGTGAGCTCGGAATGCACCTGCTGAAACGGTTCGAAGATGGCTTCCTGTGCTTCCGCTGGAACTCCAATACCCGTATCGATCACCTGTATTCCCCAATAATTGTCGCCCTGGCATGTGACATTGAGATGCACGCTTCCTTTTTTTGTGAACTTGAGGGCGTTGCCGATCAGGTTGATGACGATCTGACGGATGCGACGATCATCACCATAGATTGCCCGCGGCAAATTGGGGTCCACCTGCGCGAAAAACTCCAGTCCCTTCTTCTGCGCAAGGATGTCCATTCCGGAGGTGGCTTGCTCGATAAGTGTGGCGGGCGAGAAGACAGTCTCATGTAATGTGGCTGCGCTCGAACGCAGTTGCGCCTCATCCAGAAGTTCGTTGACCATGGTCGCCAGATAATCGGAGCTTTCAATGATTTGAGAGGCGGCCTTCTGCTGCTTTTCGTTCAATTCACCAAACGTATTTCGCTGCAGCAGCTCGGCGTAGCCAAGGATGCCTCCCAGCGGAGTGCGCAGCTCGTGGCTGACTTTCGAGAGCAAACGTGTCTTTGCAAGGTTGGCTTCCAGTGCCTGATCACGCGCCAGGCGCAGTGCATCCTGTGCCTGTTTGATCTCGGTAATATCACGGGCGAGAGCCTGGAAACCCATGATCTGACCGCCCTCTTGGATCAGTTGTACCTTTTGACCCAGCCAGGTTTCACTGCCATCGCCTGCGATGATCGGTAATTCATGATATGTTGTCGGGGTTTTACTCAGGAACTGATGGACATAGGCGCGTCTTACCTTCGCGCGCGCATCGGGCGCAACCAGTTCGAGGTAGTGCCTGCCCACCACATCCTTTTCACTTTCATACCCGAGAATGCGGATGGTGGCTGGGTTGGCGTATGTGACGTATCCATTGTTGTCGACACGATAGATCACGTCATTGGCGTTTTCCACGATCTGGCGGAAGCGCGCCTCACTTTCCTGCAATTTGTTCTCGGCCTGTTTGCGGTCGGTGATATCGCGGCCGGTGAGCACCCGGCCGAGGATCGATTTGTTTTCATCCAGCAGCGTTGACAGCGTTAATTCAATCCAGCGTTGATTCTCACCTTCGCCAATACTGACCTCATCCTTGGCTTCCAAAAGATCCCGATAGCGCTGGACGAGTTCGGGCCATTTTGAAAGGATCTCAGCCACCGGTTTGCCAATGTGTGGCTGATCGCTGGAGAGTCCGATCATCTGTTGTGCGGCGCGGTTGATGTCAACGATCCTGCGGTTGGCATCCAATATAATCATGCCATCTTTCATCCCATCCACCACAATGTCGCGCGCGATGGGAGCAATATCCAGCAGGCGGTGATGGAAAAGCGCGAATGCCAGTCCAATCGCTGAGAAAGTAAGGGCAAAGGAGGTTATGTCAATCAGTATGGGGACAATTTTAAAAACAAAGATAATGTTGGCAATAAAGGGTGTCAGGGTCGCGAGCAGGATCCAGGTCATTTGTGCGCGATATTGTTTGGGCCACCGTAACAAGGCGCGCACGAACAGGACCATGCCGATCGTGATCAACGTATACGAGTAAAGGGCGTGCATCCAGAACCAGGGACCGTTGATATTGTCCAGAAGGAAAAAGCCCCCCTGGTATGTAAGTGCTATCTTTGTCCAGAAAAGTTGGTGTAGTTCATTTGTCAGGATAAAGGTGATCGTTAATAATGGGAAAATGGAGAGCGAAATAAGACGACCTGCAGTGAGCCAAGTCTTGCGCCGGGTATATTCGAGAGCGAACGCCAGCCAGGCCACTGGCGTGGCGACCACACCTACGAACATTAATTTGTCCCAAAAGAGTTTGGTGGGGAGGTCGGTTCCTGCCAGTTGGAAGATGTAGCAGATTTCCCACTCGTACAGCATCAACATCATGATGGCAAAAGAAGTTGCACCGATCGCCTTTCGATTTTGCCACGTGTAAAATGCCATCGCGAATGAGACCAAGGCGCCAAGCGCGAGTGGTATCATGCTGAGGGTGAATTGATATGACATTGATGATGCCCTGTTGCTAATTAATGGATTTGTTCAATAAATTATATCCCAGAGATTTCGTATCCTCGGATTTATCGCTTACAAACATGATAATCTTGCCCGCTATTAGGAGTGAAATTGTGGGGATTTGCCGCAGGGGAAATATACAGGCAAAATAAAACAGGTAAACAAGTTTTGAGAGACTTGTTTACCTGTTTACGTCATACTTGTCTATATTTTACTCGTACGCCAGTGTATCGCGTACAGTCAGCCTGGATGCCCGGCGGGCCGGCAGTGCGCTGGCAAGTGTGGCAAGGACAAGTGTGAAGATCAGCCAGGCAATAATACCAGTCACGCCATAGACAACAGGCATGGGCGATGTGAGGATTGCCATCCCCACGCCGAAACAAAGAACACCTGTGATCGGGATGGATACCAGGATGCTGATCGCCCAACTGATCAAACCGATGACCATGCCTTCCACGATCACGATGCCTTGGATGTCGGCATTGGAGGCGCCGACGGCGCGCATCACGCCGATCTCACGCGTGCGCTCGAGAACGTTGATGCTCATCGTACCCATCAACCCCAGCCCGCCGACGAACGCGATCATGCCGGCCATAATGAGCATAAAGTACACCAGGATGTCTGTCTGTGATTTTTGGTCGCGGATCCATTCAGCGCCCAGCTGCGTCGAGTTGAATTGGATGCCGCTTTTTTCATAAAGCGCCTGGATCTGATTGCTGATCTTCCTTTGTGAGATCGCATCGTGCTGGTCTGTGAGGACGCGTACAGAATATACCTGTCCGGGCTCTCCAATCAGGGTGCTCAAATATTCGTAGTTGGCATACAGCAGGGGCGGGCTCACATTGCCGGTGATGTTGTATACGCCAATAATGTGCCACTTTGTCTCTTTGCCATCGATTTCGACGGTCAGCCAGTCACCGACTTTGAGATCGGGAAAAACGTTCAAAAGGTGATTGCCAATCACGACGGCATTCTCATCGCCTGTTGTCAACCAGCGGCCCGCCGTGATGATGGGCTGGATCAATGTGGATGTCGAGGGAGGCGCGATAAATACGATCTGCGTGCCAGGCTGGTCTCTGTCCATGATCAGGGTGCCGGCGTATTCCGTCCAGCCTTCGACGCTGGAAACACCCGAGACGCTCTCGGCGATTGACGCAACTTCCTCGAACCGATAATAACGTCCAAAGGAAATATTGATATCCGCCATGAAATAGCCCTGGATATCCGTCATCGTCTTGTCAAACGAAGCCCAAAGGTTATAGACACCGATAAAGATGGCGCCGCCCAGCACCAGCGTGAACAGGGTCAAGATCAGGCGAGTCCTTTTGCGGAAGGCGTTTCGCAGGGAAAGACGCATCGGGCGTGGGATCAACAGCGCTCCCTTATTCACTGACTTTTGCTTCGGTTTTGCATTCCCGCCGATGCCATAATCGCTGACCGCCTCCCGCACGGTCACACGCACACTGTTGTAGATGGGCAAAAGGGCTGCCAGGAATGGCACGACCAATGCGACGAACACCTGTTGGATCATGGCGCTTGGATAGGCAGAGTAGGGAATGGTGTAGAAGTTCAAGTAATTGGCCATCCATCCGCCGATACCCTGCGCCGCGCTGTTGGCAAGTGGGAAACCGATCAGCAAGGCCGCCAGCCCGAAACCGAGGATCAGGACTACGTACATTGTGAAGACCTGTGAGTTCGCGCCCCCAACGGCTTTCATGATCCCAATATGGCGCTTTTGCTGGGTCATCAGGGCAGTGACTGTGTTGACGATCAGGAAGCCGCTTAACAAAACGGTCATATAGCCCAGCACGCTCAGGATGAAGGTAACACCTTGCATAATACTCCAGGCAAAGTGATGACCTGGTTGGTAAACATTCACATAGTAAACCGTCGCGCCGGCGCGTTCGGCGCGGTCGGCCACAGCAGGTGCAACTGTGGTCACATGCTCCTGGTCGGTTTGCTTTTCGGCGACGCTGATCTGCAGTACATCATAATAATCTCGAGAACCGCCCAGCCATTCCAGTGTGTCGGGTGTCACGTAGGCATTTATTGTGTTGGAAAAGCCAAATGGAAAGCCTGTCACATCGTGCATATAGCCGGCAAACGTTAACTCACGGCGTTTTCCATTTCCTAATTCAACAACGATCTTATCGCCGGGTTTATATCCAAGTGATTTAGCCGAAGCGTCGACAATGATCTCTGTATCACCAAACGCTGGCAGGCTCGTCTCACCGTCGGCAGGCTTGAGCAGGTTGACGGTCTTGTTGCCCGGATCCTCCAGGGCCGTAAACTGGATCGAGACCTGCCGGTCATCCGTGCGAACCACATCCGCGCCGACTGAACTGCGGCCTTCGACCGCGTCCACGCCGGGGACCTCGCGCGCGATCTTCACCATGTCGTCATCCAGTGGCCCGGCATACACCTCTGCTTCCGAGGGACTGGCGGACAGGTAATCGGCGTCCATGCTTTCGATCATGAACTGGCCCATGTTGCTGTTAAAGCCCACAGCCAGCACACCAACCGCGATAGTGATGATGATCAGGAAAGTGCGCGACTTGTTGCCCCAGAAATCAGCCCAGACTTTCTTCCAGCGGCTACTCATGAGGTTCCTACCCTTCGGGCGATATTCTCCTCTTTGTTTCTGGTTGCCATCCTGTGCAGTGCTTCACGCGTAGCCTCAGACTCTGCCAGCAACTCATCGAGTTGATCGTACCCAAGGACCAGAACCTCCACAGGGCTATGCTCAGAGGCGCGCACGGATGCCCAGCGCCTGCGCTCGTGGAAGAATGCCATTTCGCCGAAGACCTTGCCGGGTCCGAGTTGAAGCGCAACGACGTCTGATTGATTCTCGCGCGGCAGAACAACTTCCACGGTTCCCTTTGAGACGATGTAGAACGAATCCGCGTTTGTGCCTTCTGAGACGATCATCGTACCCGCTTCGTAGGTCTGGCACTTTGCTTTGCGGGTGGCTTGCAGGAGTTGATCCTGTGTCAGGGTGGGCATGGCTTTTGCCACGTATTCATTGACGATCTCACCATCGGTGATCAACGCAGTGCGATGGGTTTGCTTTGCCAGTCCGCTATCATGTGTCACGATGATGATCGTCTTGCCCTTGGCGACCAGTTCATTGAAAAAGGCAAAAACCGATTCGGCTGTCTTTGAGTCCAGGTTGCCGGTCGGTTCATCTGCGATCACGATGGGCGGGTCGTTCGCGAGGGCACGTGCGATCGCAACGCGTTGCTGCTGCCCGCCGGAAAGGGCCGTGGGCAGTTTGTACGCCTGGTCAGCCAGTTCCACCATCTCTAGTAATGCCAGGGCGCGCGGCTCGCGTTCGCGCATCGGGTAGGTGCGGCAAAAATCCATTGGCAGCATGATGTTTTCGATGACCGATATGGTCGGCAGGAGCTGGAAGAACTGAAATACAATGCCGAGATTCTTCCCACGCCAGCGCGCCATTTGGTTTTCATTGAGCTGGTGCACCGCGGTGCCATTGACATACACCTCACCTGACGTAGGTCGGTCAATGCCCGTGATCATGTTCAGCAGGGTCGATTTGCCACTTCCCGATTTGCCGATGACACCGACAAATTCACCTGCATTGATCTGCAGGTCGATGCTGTTCAAGGCGTGGAAATCTCCAATGGCTGTCTTGTAAGATTTATGGACATCCCGCAGATCGATAATGGGATGGGAGCCGTTCCCATCGTTCTTCGGCTCATTATTTTTAAAGAATGGGAAAGTGAACATAGAATATCCTCCGGGTTTCGTTAGGCATATGCCAGGCTGTCGCGCACGCTGATGCGGGTCGCGCCGCGCGCCGGCAGAATGGATGCCACGACTGAAATGATTAAAACGGTGATCAGCCAGGTTGTCACAGCAGACCAATTATATTGGTAATCCAGCGTGGTGCCGAACATGGCGTTTCCCAGTGCATCGGCTAGCGCCGGGCTGACGAGAAAGGAAAGGGGCATGGCGATCAACCAACTCAATAATCCTTGTAACACACCTTCCACGACAAAGATACCCAGGATGGCTCGCGAGCGTGCTCCCACTGCCCGTAGCACACCGATCTCCTTTGTCCGTTCGATGACGCCGATCGAAAGAGCGCCCATGAGTGCCAGGCCTCCCACCACGGCGACGATGATCGCCAGGGAGAGCATCATCCAGATCACGATGGCGAATTGCCAATCCGCGGTTTTGCGCGAGTCAGCCTGGGTTTCACTGATCGCGACTTTCAAGCCGTGGCGGTCATACATTTCCTTGAGCTGTTTGGTGACCGCGGCAGTGAATTCAGGGTCGTGGGAAGTCGTGCGCACATACAACACAGAGCCCTGGCCGTACTTTTTCGTGGTCTGATATAAAGATTCCAGAGGCGCAAAGATCGTGTCCTGATTAAAGCCACCGACGAAGACCGGATCATACAGGCCGACCACCTGCCATTCATCCTTGCCCAGTTGACCCAGGTCGAGGATCACTGTGTCGCCAACCTGAATATTGTTATCTTCAGCGGTCTGGCGTGTCATCACGACCGCCCGGCCGTTCTCCCCGGGCAGGAACCAGCGCCCCGCAACGATCAGCGGCGAGGAAAAATCGCTGCCCGTAGGGATACCTTGCAAACTGGTGCCGATCCCGGCTTCCTTGATCAATTGACCTTCAATGAAAAGTGTCGCCGACTGGACCAGTCGCAATTCAGATGCCTCCACACCGGGCACGGTCTCTGCCAGTGCCTGGACGCGCCCGGCCCGCTGGTTTGACCCGAACTGGATCGTCGTATCGAAATGCCGTCGTCCGTAGAGGTTGTCCAGTGTGAATGTGGCAGAAGAGTTGAGGCTCATGACCATCAGGAACGAGCCGCCGGCGATGATCAACACCAACTGTGTCAGCAGCAGGCGACCGCGATGGCGGAACATGTTCCCCAGGGCGGTTGCATATTGCGTGGAAAGCCAGCGCTGCCCGAAGGCATCGACCAGACGGTCGAGCCGTCCGGAACGAAAATCGCCTCCCAGCCCGTAGCTGGCGATCGCCTTCCGGACTGTGATCCGTGCGCCTTGCAGCACGGGCGGCAGGCCCGCCAGCAGCGGCGCAGCGATTCCGGAAATCACCTGGAAGATAACAGCCTGTGAAGAGAGTTCGAACTGGTTGTAATCTATGTTGTAAAGATTCAAAAAGATCCTGGTGGTGGTGGAAGCGACCACCGCGCCTAGCGGTATAGCAATTGCCAATGCCAACATGCCGTAAACTAATGCATTGACGAGATAAACCCCGATGATCGTACTGGTTCTGGCGCCGATCGCTTTGAGGATGCCGATCTGATTCGTCTGCTGTGTGATGAGATTGGAAAGCGTGTTGTAGATCAGGATCGCACCCACCACCACGCAGATGATCGCCAGCAGCTTCTGGACCAGTGTAAAACCGTCCATCATGCTGCTGCCCCAGTGCTCTTCCGGATCCTCGTAGACGAACGATCCGACCCCCACGCCTTGTTTGGCGAGTTTATCCTTGATGGCGGAGGCAACTTCGCGCGCATGATCGTAACTGTACGGTGTAATCCGCACGTAGAACGATCCGAATTTGCCCTCCGGCACGTTCAGGCGTTCCATGCCTTCACTGTTCATAAAGAAGAAAGCCAGGTCCATGAATTGGGGCGGCGGCACGAATGGGTGGCGGATCAAGCCTGTGACGGGCAGTGTCCGTTCCTGATCGCCGATCTTGAAGATGACCGAATCGCCGATCTCCACTCCCAGAAATTGAGCCGCCATGCGTTCAATGGCAAGGTCATTCTTTGTGCCGGGCCAATGTCCGCCTCGTAATTGCAGCAATTCATACTTCTGGGCTTCGAAATCGGGACGCATCTGAACGACAGCCTGCCGCCATTCGTCCTCGGGGTGCAGCTTGTAAAGTGCAGTGGCCGAATTGTAGGGTTCGACGTCCTCGACGCCCGGCACTTCCCGGATGCTGAGAATGACGTCCTCGTCCACGTAGCGTGCCAGGCCCACATCAATGTGAGTGGGCAGAACGGCACGGTGTGACTCATTCATGTTTGTTATGAGCAATTCACTCATGCCGAAGATCGCACCCACGGCGAACACACCGGCTGCGATGCTCAGCACCGCCAGCAGAGTGCGCGTCTTGTTGTGCCACAGATCGAACCAGACCTTGTACCAGATTACGCTCATCTCAGGCCTGCACTCCCCGCCGTTCGAGGTTTTCCTGCTGATGACGGTCAGCGGCTTGACTCAGCGCCTCACGTGTGACCTCGGACTCAGTCAGCAATTCATTGAGTTGATCATAGTGGATTGCCAGCACCTCTACAGGACCGCTTTCGGAGGCGCGGACCGAGGCATTGGTCTTGCTATTATGGAAGAAGGCGATTTCACCAAAATACTTGCCGGGACCCAGTTGAAGAATGACGACGTCAGATTGATTGGGACGGGGCAGTACCACTTCCACTGTGCCTTTGGACACAATATAAAACTTGTCGTTATCCCTGCCTTCCGTAAGGATCATCGCTCCCGCCTCGTACTCGCGCGCCTTGATCTTATGAGTGGCAACAAGCAGTTGGGCAGGGGTGAGGGTGGGCAGAGCTTTTGCCACGTACTCGTTGACGATCTCACCGTCTGCGATGAGCGCAGTCCGGTGGGTGCGTTTCGCCAGGCCACTGTCATGAGTCACGATGATGACCGTCTTGCCCTGTGCGACAAGATCGTTGAAAAGCGCAAAGATTGTTTCGGCGGTCTTGGAATCGAGGTTGCCCGTTGGTTCGTCGGCGATGAGGATCGGTGGATCGTTGGCGAGAGCGCGCGCGATCGCGGCACGCTGCTGCTGTCCACCGGAGATCATGCTCGGCAGTTTATGTCGATGCTCGCTGAGCCCGACCAGATCCAGCAGATGCTCGGCGCGCTGGCGCCTCTCACGCTTCGTATACTTGCCAGCCAGGTCCATCGGCAGGATCACATTTTGCAGAAGGTTGAGGGCAGGCAACAATTGAAAAAATTGGAAGATAATACCCAGGTTCGTTCCCCGCCAGATCGCCATCTGGTTCTCATCCATTTTATGCACGGCTGTGCCGTTGACCCAGACCTCACCGGTCGTGGGCCGGTCGATCCCGGCGATCATGTTCAGCAGCGTGGATTTGCCACTGCCGGATTTGCCAATGATGCTGACGAACTCGCCGGCGCGAATGCCTAGATCGATGTTTTTGAGCGCATGATAATCACCGGCGGCGCTTTGATAATATTTATCCACGCCGCGCAGATCGATCATCTGCGAGTTGTCATCAGCGTCATTTTTGGGCTCATTGTTTTTAAAAAATGGAAGGGTGAACATAGTATCCCTTGGCGACCCATCCTTTCCTTCCATCCCGCGCACCGCGGGACGGAAGGAGGGAGGAGGAGAAGACTTATTCTTCGAATTTGACTTCGGCGGTCATGCCCCAGCGCATGGCGGGATCGGTATCTGTCAACACGACCGTCACTTCATAGACGATATCGCCCTGGTTTTCCGAGAAGGTCTGCCCGATGGACTCGATCGTGCCTTTCAGCTCCGCACCCGGGATGGCGTCCAGCGTTACGACCACCGGACCGCCCTCCGACAGCTCCACTACATCGATCTCGGTCAGATCGGTAGTGTTGATGATCCAATGCGAGAAATCTGCCACCGTCACAGCGATTTCGCCGGCATTGATCGACCCGCCGGTTTTGGCGTTCAGGTTCGCTACCGTTCCATCGAAGGGAGCGACCACTGAAAATGCTGCCACGCCCGCTTTCGCCGCACTCAGGCGCGCTTCGAGCACTGCCAGCTGATCGGCATCCACGCCACCCTTCAGGCGGTCATAGGTGCGCTGGGTAGCGTCCAGTTCAGCCTTTTTCAGTGCCAGATCGTTCTCGGCTTCGATGATCCAATCCTCAGGAGCAGGACCCTTGATGCTTTTGGTCTTGATCCGGTACTCGTAACCTTTCCAGGTCTGGACCAGGAAGCGACGGGTCTCGGTCTGAGGGACTTTGTTTTCATTGCGGAGGTAGCTCAAGTAGTCATCCGCTTCGTTGTACTCTTCCTGAGCTTCCTTCAGGTCGATCACGGCTTGCGCCAGATCGGTGCCGGCAGTAAGCTGCAGGTCGTTCAGGGCTTTCTGGGCACTGACCAGCTCAAGCTGGGCAGCCGCATAGTTCGTGTCGGATTCGTCACCGAGACGGATGAGGGGCTCGCCCTTTTTCACAGCCTGGCCTGCCTGCACCAGCACTTCGCTGACGACGCCGCTGGCATTGAAGGCGATCTCGGCATAGCGGATCGGTTCCACGCGCCCTTCGGCGATGATCGTGCTGTCGGCGATAACGGTGGGGACCGCTTCCGGTGTTTCAGTAGCTGCCTTACCTGCAGTTGAACAGGCAGTGAAGAGCAAGCTCAGTCCCATAAGTGTGACAAGCGCAGCAGTCCTGTGGATAAGTAATTTATGTTTCATGATTGTTTACCTCCGTGGTCTTTCTCTCCTAATCGTACAGCGTTTAGGGAAAAAATCCCCTCGTCTACGGGAGAGTTTTTAGCCTAGCCGATTGGATAGGACAGTTATCTTCATTAGTGTACGTTCCTCAGCGCAGAGGGTTGCAAAATTGTTAGGATTCCCCTGCTGGTAAGAGTTTCGGGCTTTCACTGGGTCATCAGGGCAGTTCAGTCACTTTGGTAGGATCGAAAACCAACCTTCCTTGGAAATGGGCTTTTGCGGGAGATCACGCCAACCTTCCGCGTTTCAATTTTGTCGTTTTCACTTCCTTTGACAGATGAGTGCAGAAAAAGTTTCAACTGCACGACAGGAACAACCTTACTGCCTCTGGCAAGGGTGGTAACCAATAGGCAAGAAATGCACAGAGATTAAATTTCGACCAGGTGAGAATGCCAACACCGCCCAAAAGGAACAGGGTGGATGTGATTGTCTCCAGGTTGATGGGCAAACGGTATACATTTCTTTTGCGATTCCATTCATCGCTGGCTCTCTGCCTTTCCGCGGGCGATAGCCGCGTTCCAAATAAATGTGTTGACGCCGTCAGGGCGATCAGGCCTGCCACCGTTAATATAACGCCGACCAGCTGGATCAAATAGACATTTGCCATTTTTGGATTTTATCAGCGTTTGGCGGGAAGTATCGAAAGACTTTCGGGCGCGCTGCATCGTTGACCCAATGCTCGGGTTCTGGATTCGCGCTAGACTGTTTATACTGGAGCCTGGAGGATATATGCCATACAATGATTCACAAGCTTGTAAGGATGTTAATGAGCACGTTCCAGACATGACGGTTTATTCCCTCTTTCTTCTTGGGAAGGGTCCTGACTGGAGTCCTGATGAAACGCCCGAGATCGAAACACTGCAGAAAGCACACCTTGCCAATCTGAGACGCCTTGGTGACATGGGCAAATTAGTTATTAACGGTCCCTTGCTTGATTCATTTGCCACAAGTGGAGAGATCCGCGGGATCGGTGTTTTGAAGACAGGGTCATTGGCTGAAGCCGAGGAACTCATCAGTACCGATCCGATGGTGAGGGTGGAACGCTCGATTTTTGAATTACACGCATGGATGGTAAGTAAAAATATTTTGCCATAAAACTTTAAGATAATTCCTCTTGACGGTGGTCGGGAAGCCGGGAGTAAAATAGAACATCTGTTCTGGTTACCAAAGGAGAAGCTATGACCACCAATCGTCGATTCTCTTTGGCTGTGCAGGCGTTGACTGAACTACAGACCGACACGTCAGCGCCCCAGCCAACTGCCGGTGCCGCGCCGACCCTGGGCGAGGTCCTGGCGGAGATCGGATCCATTCCCTCGGAAGCTTTGTTGCTTGGCATTGCTTCCGATGGCTTGCCGGTGCTGTTGAATTTATATGATCCGCATCCCGGTCCCATGCTGATTGCCGGGGATGCAGGTTCAGGCAAGACGGCTTTCCTGCAGACCATTGCCCATTCCATTGCACAAACCCATGACGCCGACGATCTAAAGTTTGGCGTCATCACAAACTATCCCGATGAGTGGGAAAGCGTCAAAGCGTTTCCTCACCATGCCGGAGTGTTCGCGGTTGGGCAGAAGAGCGCGACAGAATTTATCCATTCACTCGCTTCCTGGGCACATTCCAACAGGAACGGTCATCAATGTATGCTGCTATTGGTCGATGATCTTGAGTCGGTGGCAAGCCTTGACCTTCAGGCGATTCGGGATTTTCGCTGGCTTTTGCTGCGTGGTCCTGCCCGGCGCGTCTGGCCTATTGTGACATTGAACGCGCCGCGCTATGGGCAGGTTCTCCTGTGGCTGCAGAGTTTCCGGACGCGTTTCTTTGGTCAGATTGCAGACGGAGGCGTGGCGGAAGCGCTTGGCGGAGACAAGCGAAGCACGCCGCAAAGCGGCAGTGTGGACAAAACGTCCAGGCTGGGCGAGCTCGAAGCGGGGATCCAGTTTTCCCTGCGCGAGAAGGACAACTGGCTTCGTTTCTGGCTGCCGAGTTGCTAGCAAGTCCATCCCTCTTGTGCTACAATCGAAATGTTGGTTGCATAGATGAATGGTGGTCCGACAATCAGAGGGAATTCTCGCTTCTTGGCACCTGGGTGTCTGTGATCGCTGGGAGTCATGCACATTGGATCCGTT
>Ga0105092_10000593_pt1 | contig 18972 bp, 24 predicted proteins | sample PPLLak2March2015_FD_87021 | JGI IMG/M metagenome (GOLD analysis project Ga0105092, IMG submission 87021) | Freshwater sediment microbial communities from Prairie Pothole Lake near Jamestown, North Dakota, USA - PPLs Lake P7 Core (1) Depth... | ecosystem: Environmental > Aquatic > Freshwater >... | reverse complement strand
TGGCGCAGATATCAGGAATCTCCAGCACGACTCCACTGCCTACAGCCACCTTTCGCGGCAGCTCCATCCACCTCGATACGACCAACAGCCTCACCAGCTAAAACAGGCTGTAAATTTGCGGCCTTGCGATATAAAACCATACCCTCAGACGGTCACAATCTCGGAGCGCAGGTCGCACAGAATGCGATCTCTGATTACATTTACGTCCGGGCTGGTCCGGTTCCGAGGACGAGGGATGTTGATATCGATAACGTCTTTGATTCTGCCCGGTCGGGCGGACATGATGACGATGCGATCGGCTAGGTAGATGGCCTCATCCACGCTGTGGGTGACGAAGACCACAGTCTTCTTCTCTTCCTCCCAAATGCGCAGAAGCTCGGATTGCATGATGTTGCGCGTCTGGGCGTCCAGGGCACCGAAGGGCTCGTCCATGAGCAGAGCCCGCGGGTCGTTGACTAGGGCCCGCGCGATGGCCACGCGCTGTTTCATGCCGCCGGACAGCTCGTGCGGATAGCGCGTCTCGAAGCGCTCCAGCCCCACCATCTTCAGGTACTGCCGGGATCTGGCCTCTCGCTCCGCTGCCGGGACGCCTTTCAGCTCCGGGCCGAAGGCTATGTTCTGCAGGACCGTTCGCCAGGGAAAGAGGGAGTACTCCTGAAAGACCATGCCCCGCTCCGGGGCGGGTCCGGTTATCGGATCTCCGGCCAGGGTAATGGTTCCTGATGACGCCTGTTCCAGTCCGGCGATGATGCGAAGCAAGGTTGTCTTGCCGCAGCCCGAGGGGCCGATGAAGCAGACGAACTCATTCTCCCTGATGCTCAAATTGATGTCGTGCAGGGCTTCCATCTCTTTGCCGTCCGACAAAAAGAGCTTATTTACGCCCTTGACCTCCAGAAGTGCCATTCAGAGCAGGAATATCGCGCCGGTAGGTATAGATCTTTCTATTAAGGAAGAAATTGTTTTGGGGAAGGTGAGGATTCTGCAAATCAGCGTGGGAAAATAAGGGGCTACTGGATGTGAAGGCGTAGGGGCCGTTGGCCTGGATTGCAGCGGCTAAGTTAGCTAATCACGGCCCTTGGCCGCACCATCGGCCCTTTCTATCAATCATTGCGAAGGAATTTTCTGTTAAGACTATCCGTTGCGCTTTGTGCCTGGCGCTCTTGACTATGACCACAGGATCGCTTACCTTTCTGGCCTCAGTTATGATCCTGTGGCCGTGAATCGAGTCACCGACATCATAGCCCTTCATTCAACGGTCTCCATCTTGCCTTCCTTTTCCAGGTCGTCCATGATCTTGCATACCAGCTCGTAATCCAGCAGGTCGGTGCTGGCATCTGAGGCGTAAGCTCCGCCTTTCATCTGGAAATATCTGGCTACTTCTTTCTTGGCGGTTTCATAGTCCACATCGCGGTATTCAATGATATTCTTTTGACCTAGCATTGGTTTCCACTTCTGCAGGAGCAAATTCTTGAATCCCGCCTTTTAAATCGGCAGAAATTCAATTCAATAAAATGGGGGTGAGGGAGAAATTGCCCTCGAATGCCCAGAAGCGTGTAGGGCCGGAGGGAAGCTATTCTCCCTTTACAACAATTATCTAACTAGCACCGGCCACTATTTAGGCTCGATCCGCGCGGAGCGAAAGTAATCTCGACAGATCTTCTCGCTCAGATCTTCTCCGGCTTCTCAAGCAACTTCGTCTTCTTCATGATCTCCCCCGTGCGGGCGTGAGGCTTGCGGGAGACTGAGTCATTGGCTTTCTCAAGTTCCCTGGACTCGTCAGCCAGGCGTCCAGCCGCTCGCATGACCTCGTGGCCTGCGGCAGCAGCCAGGGCGATCTGCTCCAGCTCCTTGAGACGGAAGCAGGCGGCGGCATCGATGGTTGCCACGGTCTGGGCCATGTACAGTGCGCCGATGGCCTTGGCTCTGGCGTAGGGATTTTGGAAGTTCATGCGCTCTGCGCACTTCTCGGGCGTGGCAAGGATGGTGGGAAGCTTTGCCTCGCCAGCTGCGAGGGCCGTCATGGCTCTGTCCAGCTCTTCCTGAACCAGCCGGATTCCGCCGCAGGCAGCCAGGACCTTCAGAGCATCGGAGTTGAAGAGAGCCATCTCTGCCGGGTCAAGGAACTCGCGCTTGGCACCGATGAGCGGGTCTACGGGCAGGATGATGTAGCCGAAGCCCTCTGCTGCCAGGGCGTCGCGCGCCTCCTTCTTGGCGGGACCGTCGGAGATGACGATTGTGGGAATGCCCTTGAAAATCTCTCGCGCCGTGGTCGGACCCGCGGTTGCGGCATTGGGGCTGCTGATGACCACGAGCTGCGGGCCCCAGGCTTTCAGCTCTGCCGAAGCTTCGCCCTCTTTCTTGGTCATCTTGGGACCGAAGCTGACGATCTTGAACTCGATGTCTGTCCTTTCCGCAATCTCGTCCAGGGCCAGATCGATGGCAGTCGAAGTGGCTATGTTTCCGAGCTTCACAAAACCGATCTTGAACATGCGAAGCTTGAGGGCGGAGAAAAGATAAAAGGATTGTGTCTTGTGGTTGACCGGATGCCGATTGCCGGTCGATGAAGCATAAAAGCGCTCCCTCGATAAAAATTTTGGAAAAAAAGATGCAAGCAAGATGCAAATTTGTTTTGCGGCGTCGTTTTCATGCTCGATTATGGCGACCAGTGGATTCAGGCGGGATTTGCGCTTCGTGCCAAAGGCTGCCTGTGGCCCAATTGCATGAATCTCTCGATTAAACTTGATAGTATATTCACAAGCTTCTTCATGCAAATTTCGATATGCCTACTTGGGGGTTTAAAATAGGGGACTATCACAATTGGATGAAAAAGTTGATCCGTAGCGTTTATAAAATCAAAACATAGTTTTTAACATCAATTTTTTAATTTTATTTATGTAATTTTACTTTCCAAAATTATTAATAGCTTGACATCATCAAAAGATTGGGAGTGATCTTTATGGATACCTCTGTAAATAATAACAAATCTGCATTTATGATAACCAGGGTGCTGGTTATTCTATTAGGTATTGTAGCTCTGATCTGGAGCGGCTATGTGTTGGGCTTCTTGGTGTTTTTCTTTGCCTTCTTTGCCATCATCGGCTCTCTCGGAACTCTGGCGATAGGCATTTCATACAACAGTGAGCAGCTTCCTGCACCCCGCTGGGCGACGTTGCTTCTCGGCTTCTTGGGCCTCGTCATCGGCGTGGCGACGGTTGCAGCTCCTATCTTCATGTCTGTGGCCATCATCTACTTCATCGGAGCCTGGTCTCTCGTCACCGGCATTGCGGACTTCATCTTCGCCTTCACGCGATCCAAGGCCGGAAATTCGCGACTGGTTCTGGTGCTCTCCGGAATTATTTCGGTCCTCTTTGGCCTGCTGGTTCTCTTCAATCCGCCCATCCTTACTGCTGTACTTCTTGTGCAGGTGTTCGGAATTTATGCTATACTCATAGGCCTCTTGGGTGTGGGCTTCGATATGATGAGCAAGACGGAAGAAGCCGAGCTAAAACCGGCCTTTTAATTTTTTAATTTTTTTTTAAATATCTTTGCGGTCCAGCTCGTTTCTCTTTTTTTAAAAAAATGAATCTCTTAAGGTCAATCGATTTGGCCGTTTTTTGGCGGCTTGTCTCTGCGACGATATTGTAATGCGGGCTTGTAATGCAAGAAACATTTTTTTAAAAAAGACGTTGCCCCGCAGTCTCCCTTGGTCTCGCCAAAAGACTCAACAAAAATTAGCAGGCGAATTGGACCGCCTTTGAATTACGATTTCGGTTGCTTCGAGCAAGATCTATTTGGAACGCGAGCTTATATTCTGTTCTTTCTGGGCTTTTCGTTTTTCATGCTCATCTTCGCGTTGTGGAAAACAGGCGCGTCCAGCTTGCTCTTGGCCTGCTTGGCGGGATCATGCTTACCCGGCCCGTCGCTGGGCATGCCCTTGGCACCCTTCTTTTTGCTCATATTATAATTCCTCCTCTTGATAGCTTGATGCCGAAACCATCGGCATCTTCGGGAACCAATCCCAAGCTCAGGCCGATTATGCCTGATTATAATTGGTTATGATCCTAGTTATACGAATCGCTTCAATTCGGCTTCTTATGAATCGCCACATCGAGCATCTGCTTTCTGGCCTGTAATTGATATATGCGGCTCAAAATCGTTTCGCCAGAATAATGGGCCAAAGTGGAGCAAAGCCTCGGCTTGATCTTGATATTAGGAGGGAGGCAAAAGTCTTTGGATGTAGGAGGGAGAAAAGACGATGTCGACTCTTGCCCGGTGAAATATACGTCGATGGTCGTATTTAAGGATTTCGTTTCTGCAAATCCGTGGCCGCCTTCTTCGATCAAAAGCTACACTTACTTTGAATGACTATCGATTATTCGGTGTTCTCAATTGCTCAAGCCGCATGACTGCCTGGAAGATGCCGTTTTCTCTCGCCACGTGATACGCATGCAAAGTCGCAAGGTGTCTGACCAGTATTGGGAGTGGTGCAGGATACATTCCAGACCGTTCCTTTCCCTCAGCATCCCATCCTGTCGCAGCCGCTACGCTGTGGTGGAGATGGACCTATACGGCCTTGGCATAGGGGGCTTTGACAGGAACGACGGCAAAGACGTTTTGCGTTCCGTCTTGAGCCAGCCGCTCAAGCGCGGTTCGCTCTTTTTGGTCAGTCCGGTTTATGTTTGTGCTTGCGTCTCAACCAAGGCGGCAAGGGCGATGGCAACCAGCCTTTATCGAATTGCCACGGAGTCTCTCGCGCTTGATCAAATAACGCACGAAGAATGGATGAGCGGAAAGCTGGAGCAGGCAAGTTCGAGAATGCATTCACAGGGCGGTTTTCCTCCCATCAGCGGCGAGGTTGGTCCGATAACTGCTAAAGTGCTGCTCGACGAGGCGGCATCTCTCTGATCAGCTCTTAATCTCCTGAATCTCCTGGCAAAGATCTCCGGCAAAATAGCCATCCGCCGGTTTGCGGCCTCCGGAAATGCTCGCAAAATTGCGCTTGAAACGAATTATTCGGAAAGCCGTGATCCTGCATTTAAATACGTTGATCGCCGTATGCACTGCGCAGATCATCTGCGTCGATGTACCACAGTTTTATATCGTCGAACGTCGAACCCATGTCGGGCAAAAGTCGAGACATCATCAGTTTCGATCCCTGTGCTTCATCATCGACTTTGCCCTTCCTCCCTTGTCCTGGGTTCTCGACCCAAATCTTTTTCGTCTAATCAGGCGAAAGTATTCTGTGCGAAGAACATTCCCCTTCGAGGAGAATTCAGCATGAAGATTGCAGCATTAGCTCTAATCATATTCGCCGTCGTGGCACCGTCCGTGGCTTTGAGCGATTATCAGCAAGGCGTTTTGGATGGCCTTGGTCGGGGCTGGAAGATGGCTCAGATGTATGATCAGGCCCAAACTGGAGATCCAACTGCATTTAACCAGGTTGTGCCCGACTATAATGCCTGGATTGAGAGCATCTTCGGAAAGAACGAGTCTTTGATGCTCTCCACCATTGCCAACAAAGCGCAGACTCAGGCCTATTCCGTGAGCAAGACATACACTCCCGTTCACGCCATAGACGAAAGCTGGAACCAGACCAAGCAGAGCTTGCTGCCTGATTCGGATGCCTATGGGCTTATCAACGGCCATCCTGCCGAGATATATTATTCCATCGGGCCGGCTATCAACGACTTCTGATGCGGCGCATTCAGGGCATAGGATGATGGATTTGGCTTGTTCCTGACAAAGGGATCAATTCCCTTTTGGATCCGCTTCAGATCGGCTTTGGGTCAGCTCAGGCCGGCATGCTCGGTGCAGACATTGTCGTTCGCCCCGTTTTATGGATCAACTTTATATTTACATCTGCCAATTCATCGGATTGGAAAATCGGAGAGATTGAGATGAGATGGTCACTTGCGGTAATGGTGCTTTTTGCCATTTGCATAGTCGTTAATATGACGCCCGCTGCCGCCAAGGATACTCTTGCACAGAACTATTCCGAACACTCCTGGGTCTTCGTCAACGGCTACATGGATGAGTCCAGAATCCTGCAGACGCAATTGGGTTTTAACGGCCAGAAGATGGTGCTCTCTACCAGGGGAAGCGGAATTGCCACCAGGACCATCGATTCCCAAGTCTACAGTGACTCCAGCATGGATGAAGCCTCACTGACCATTTCTGCTGATTACGACTATAAACCCTACACGCCGCCCCTCACTCAAAGCGACCTCAAGAATGCCCTCTGCGCCAAGAATTATCAGGTGGGATCGGTTTACTCCGAGACTTATTACATCGACAAAGATCTCATCAAGGATACGACGATTTACCAAAACGACAGCATGTCTATCTATCAGATCAGCTCGGAGATCCAGGGAACCGCCAAGATCGGCCAGCGGGTGCAAAAGAATGCGAATACTGTGCCGTCCTTTACGATGAGCGGGACCTATATGGGGTATGCCAAGATTATCTCGGAGACATTGGTGGGCAATACATCGGTGCTTACGCTTCCTTGTCCGTGAAGCTGAAGGCGGACCGTGATTGACTGAGCCCCGTTTATGCTCATTTTTTATCCTAATTTTATCATCTGTTCTTTATATGTTATTCTATATTATCATTTTATTCCCCAATATGCGACCAACTGAGATACGCGATGCATCAATCATAAAATAGGGAAATTAGGAGGGAGGCAAAAGTCTAGCTAACTCGCGGAGGGGGAAAGAAATGAGATCTCGACCTTTGCCAATTATCTATACGACAATCAACGTATATAAGGATTTCGTCTCCTGTTTAAGGAACCATGCCTCGTATATGGCGGAAGAAAAAATCGCCAGTATCCTCCTCCTTTCGACAACGCTCATCTCCAAACCGATTCTTGATAGTGAAAATGAACTCAAGGCATATCAATAGCAAACTCTTTAAATTCCAAGATGCAAGAACATTGTGAAATTATGAAAAAGGATTTTTTGGGAGAGATATGATTTGGGCGACAAAGTGCTGACTGAAAAGGATTTGAGCATAGATGAGAAGAAGGTTTTTGGCAGGATCATCGACATGTGGGCGGCGGGCGATCCGGAGAACCCTTATGAGCATAGCTCCGAGGACAATCTCATAAAACACGCCCAAAAGGATGACCTGACTCCCGAGACGATCCGGAAGGTTCTCACTGATTTGGAAGAGAAAGGATTGATTCGCAGAGATGAGGGCGAGGCATTTATCAAATACAAGGTTGAAGCCGAGCATATCGTCAGGGAGCTGCAAAAGACGGATTATGTTTATGAAACACGAGACTTCAAGCCGCCTCATCATTCGTGAGTGGCTTTGGCGTCTTTTCATCGTCTCGCCATCCTTGTAACTTTTTTTAGCATCTTCATGCCTAATTTGCGCGTCCTTTTTATCCAGAAGCGATTCCAGATGCCATCCTTCAAGGAAAACAATTATAAACTTAAGACATGACGAAAAAAGAGCAGAATTCACGTGGTATGGGGTTGCAGGGATGATCAAACATATTGTCATGTTCAAGCTCAAAGAATCGGCAGATGGAAAGGAAAAAGCGGAAAATATTCAAAGTTTAAAGGCGATGCTGGAGGCCCTGCCCGCCAAGATTGCGGAGATTAAATTCTTCGAGGTCGGCGTGAATTTCAGCGATGCTCCCGTTGCCTACGACCTGGTCCTCGATTCCAAGTTCGCGAGCAAAGAGGCGCTATATAGCTACCAGAAGAATCCGGAACACGTGGCTGTGGCGAACTTCGTCGCAAAGGTCTGCGAGAATCGTGTCGTGGTCGATTACGTTCTCTAATTCCAGAATAAATAATGGTTGAGCGAAGGACGGGATTTATCAAATGAAGATCGGAGTCTGCGGCATCGCCTGCGAGGCCTGCCCGCGCATGGTGAGCGGAACGTGCCCGAACGGAGAGGCGGGCTGCCAACCAAAGGAAAACAGGATGTGCCAGATTGCTACCTGTGCTTTCCGAAAGGGCGTGGCTCTCTGCTTCCAGTGCCCGGAGTTTCCCTGCGAGACCACAAAGCTTGGGCCGATAAGTTATGGCTACTGTCAATTCATATCGGGAAAGGAGTCTTGAACCGCCTTCTGATATATTTTATTTCCATTTGAACTAAATATTCCGTTTTTGGGATAGCGAATTTTGCATTAGCTGATCTCATCCTTCAATCCCTTGACAAAGTGCCCGGTGGTAATCCCACCCAGCGCCATAGGCCTGATCCTTTCCGTCAACGCTCGGAGTTCTTCGGGCAGAGATCCGCCTCCTTTTTCGGTCAGCCGTATTGCCTCCAAATAGATCTCTGTCATCTCGCGGGCATACCTCTCCGTCCGCCCGCGTGCGTCCACGGCAACGCCGTCCAGGCCGATCTCAAAGATGCGGGGCATGTAGTCGAGGAGGCATGTCTCGGCTGAATTGAATATGTGCGTCCTCATGTCGTCGTCAAGCCGTATCGGAAAAGTGCGCCGGAAGTCCTGCAAGCCCCAGAAGATTGGTGCTGCAAGCTTCTCCTTTTCTTTATTCTTTTCTTTGGCCTTCTCTTTGTCAAGGCACGGCACGCAATCTTCCGTGACCATGACCTCCAGGTTGCCCTGCACCATCAGCTCCAGCCTCAGAGCGTGAGCAAGAGCGGCGGCGTTCCGGTGCGATGCAGATATCGCCCCTGCCAGTTGATTTGCGGAGAGTTCCGGGGAGAGCGTGAGAAGCTGGAACGGCGGCGAGAGCGACTGCACCGTCAGGTGGTTCCAGACGTTGAGCCCGGAGCCGCCGTAAAGGCGAACGCCGGGACCGGCAGCCAGGACTGCCTCGGCGGCGCCCACGTTTTCTACCATGATCCCATCAGCCGGATGATTCGCAAGCATTGGCCTGGCCAACTCCAAAAAATCAGCTCTCGTGATCCTCGGCCACTTCCAGATCAATTCGGCATCTTTGCAGATTGCCTTGGCTTTTTCCAACGCTTTCTGCATCCCTTCAGCTCGATTCGAATCACGTCCCAGATGCGGTTCGAAGTAAATTCTCCGGCATTCGCTGTCTACTGCGCCGCGCACCGTCTCCAGGCTGTCGGCGTAAACTGCCAGAGTTGGCGTCCTCGCCTGTTTTTGGCCATCGGGCATTATTGCAGTCGCAGTCAGGTCCATCTGCTCAAGTTTTTCCCGTGCAGCGGTAACATTTCCTTGATCGGGACGTCGGGCGCTCAAAAGCATCTCTTCCGCTTTGGTCAGCAGGTCGCGTCGAAGCTGGTTAAGTGCTCCAAGGGGTGCAAACAGGTCGCCGGGATAGTCCATCTGCACCTTTCCGATAACGAATGGCGTCCCGCCTGTCCTCCTGAGCTGTGAAGCGATCTGTTGCGCCGTCACCGGCTGGCTTTTCGCCTTTTCCATCTTGAACTCGGCCCGGACGATTATGCGTGCTCCCTTCTGCTTCTCCAACCGGCCTTCGATGACCGGCGTTCCGTCTTCCCAGGTTATCTTGAGGTCGATCGGGATCTGAGCCTTGGTCGATGAGATGATCTCCTGCGCCCGGCGAGCCAGGGCGGAGCTGCCGGTGAGATACACTTTTGCGCCAGGCCTGACCCTCTCCGGGGTCCTGAGCCGCAGCAGGCCGTCTCTCATGAGCGGCTTTTGCACCACGAGGCCCATCTCCTGGCCGGGGGCGATGAAGACCAGCCCGTCTCCCTGCTCCGGGCAAAGCGTACCGGAGAGGCGTACCGCCGCCTCGCCTCGCTGTCCATCGGATGCGGTCACGCTTCCGATCAAGACGCCCCTGTTGTCCGACATCTGCCTGCCCATGACATCCTTGGCCTCCAGCAGATAGCCGTCCGTAAAGTCGCGGTTGAAGACCAGCGCCAAGTCCCTCTCGTCCTCGGCTGAGGGCGTCCAGGAGCCGCGAGCGATGGCGTCCAGAGCTTTCCGATAAATGCCGACGACAATGGCCACGTACTCCGCCGACTTCATCCTGCCCTCGATCTTCAGAGAATCCAGAGGTGAGCGTGCGATTTTGTCCAGTTGCCTGTAGACGGAGAGGTCGCGGGTGGAGATGAGAAACTTCTCTTTCAGAGGCACGGCCTCCAGCCCCCTGGGCCGCCCATAATCGTCCTTCTCGCCCTTTTGCAGAATGTAGGGCTTGCGGCAGGGCTGGGCGCACATACCCCTGTTGCCGCTCCGCCCACCGATGGCTGAGGAGAGGAGGCACTGGCCGGAGTATGAGTAGCAGAGAGCGCCATGCACGAATGCCTCCAGGCCCACCTGAAGATCCTCAGTCTCCGTTTCCTGCTTCCGCTTCATTTTCTTAATCTCTTCCAGTGTGACCTCTCGCGCCAGAACGACGCGCTTGAATCCGTTCCGGGCAGCCCAGGCGATGCCCTCTCGATTATGGATGGTCGCCTGCGTGGAAGCGTGCAGTTCCAGCTCCGGCACCAACCGGCGCGCCAGGCTAGCCGTGCCGAGGTCCTGCACCAAAATTGCGTCGGCTCCCATCTCGTAGAGCCGGATGAGGTAGCAGGCAACATCCGCCAGCTCTTCCTCTCTGACAAGGGTGTTGACTGTCACATAGACCTTCACACCTCGCAGATGGGCAAAATCGATAGCATCCTTTAAAGCCGCATCATCAAAGTTTGCGGCAAACTTTCTGGCACCAAATCGTTTGCCGCTCAGGTAAACGGCATCGGCTCCCGCGGCCACGGCGGCGCGCAGGGCCTCGGGCGAGCCCGCGGGCGCGAGGAGTTCAGGAATTCTTCTCAAGGTCAATCGTTCCTATCTCTAAGAATGCGAGTTGATAAGCTCTCCTCTTGGCTAACTGGCATAGCATCTGCTTTGGGTTGCCGTTCGACTGGTTATCTGCATTCCGGTCTTGGCATAGTCCGTCTCTCAGCATGGAAACATTTGTACAGTAAGAATGCCTAATAATAGTCTCATGCCCTCGCAGGATGTGATCAAGAGCCCGGACACAAGCCGGGCGGAGCGAGTCCCTCCCGGCCAGGAGTTGACCGAGAGCTTTCCCGTCCTTCATTACGGAAATGTTCCCAAGATAAATCCGAATGAATGGAAGATGAGGCTCTTCGGCCTGGTTGAAGCGGAGCGCAGCCTGAGCATCGCGGAAATTCTCTCGCTGCCCCAGGCCAGGGTCTTCTCGGATGTGCACTGCGTCACTACCTGGTCTCGCCTCAACAACCTTTGGGAAGGTGTGCCGACTACTGCTCTGAAGGGCCTTGTTAAGATCAAAACAGAGGCCCGGTTTGCCATCGTCCATGCCTATGGCGGCTTTACCACTAACCTATCGTTGCAGGACTTTTTCGCAGAGGATGTGCTCTTTGCCTTGAAGCACGACGGCAGGCCTATCTCGCCGGAGCACGGCTACCCGGTGCGCCTCGTGGTTCCACGGCTCTACTTTTGGAAGAGCGCCAAGTGGGTCACTGGCGTCGAGTTCACCGCAGAGGATCGACCGGGCTTCTGGGAGAGCCACGGCTACCACAATCGCGGCGATCCCTGGAAAGAGGAGCGATACGGCTAAAAACCTTTTTGATTTTGATATGGCCGGCATCTAAGAACTCACGCGAGGATATTTATTCGATAACGCATCATTAAATTATGGGAGATTGTTATGAAATTGAAATTGAATACAGCTATAGTCTTTTTGCTGGCTCTTGTCCTGCTTTCATCCGGCGGACTGGGCTTGCGCACTTATTCGGGGGATTCCGTCCTTATCGACACGCCTGTAGATGACGACATCTTCGCCGCAGGCAGCGCAGTGACCATCAATGCACCCGTGAATTCGGTCACGGCAGTCGGCGGAACGCTCAACATCAATGCTCCGGTCAAAGGAGATGTATTCGTTGCCGGTGGCCAGATCCATGTCAATTCCGATGTGGGCGGCAAGCTCGTTGTCGCAGGCGGGAATGTCTTCTTGGACGGCAACGTAGGCACTAATCTGGTAGCTGCGGGCGGACAGATCGACATACTGCCCGGCAAGACCGTCAATCGCGATGCGCTGATCGCCGGAGGGAGCGTGGCCAATGCTGGTCGAGTCAATGGCACTCTGACCGTCAGCTCCAACCAGTTCAGCAATACCGGCTCCGCCGGAAAGGTCGATTTCCGGAAAGTCGAGGATAATGAGGAAGAGCCGTCCGGAGCGAAAGATCGGAATTACGGGTTCAACGTCTTTGGGCTTCTAACCGTGCTCGGCTACTTCATCCTGGGATTGATCCTGGTCCGATATCTGCCAGGAATTTTTGTGGCTGTGGATCGCGAGGTGCGTGAGTCTCCCATATTGAAGACCCTCCTTGGCTTCGTATTGATCATAGCCTCCATCATCGCTATCCTATTAGTGGCCGTGACCGTAGTCGGTCTGCCCGTTGCCATGATCTCAACATTGCTTTTCGCTGCGGCCTTGATGCTTACAGGAATATTTGTTTCCTTCTCTCTTGGCAAATGGATCGGCGAGCTTCTGAAGCTCAAATATGGTGATCTGATTCTCTTTACAGTGGGCTTCGTGGTTCTCAACATCCTGTTCATGCTGCCGTTTGTGGGAGGTCTCATCTCCACGATATCTATGAGCCTCGGCTTTGCCGCGTTTCTCTATGCAGCGCGAAGCTTCTCCAAGGTTGGGAAACTGGCAACGGTCGCATGATGTGGTCGGGATCCGGCCATCTCCATCCTTTTTTCCCGTGGCTGTCACCCAAATACCCGCAAATGTTATTTGTATTGCAGTCCTAACCTTTCATAATTTCTATCCTGGAAACGGAGTGTTGAAGTCTTGAAGCTGATAGTATTCTACAACGGCGAGTTCGGAGCGCGCGTGGTGGGCAACTTGGTCAACTACTCGGGCTTTTGCATCTCCTGCGCCGATGCCTGCACCCAGTGCCGCAACGTGAAGCCGGGCTTTGCCGAGAACATTGTATCTCTGGTGGAGATGCCCGATCCGGAGTCGTTAGGGGACTTCATCGATGATGTGGAACCGCTGCTGCCGACGAACATTCCGCAAGCAGACATCGCAATGGTCATCAACGTTCACCCGGACATCCTCTTCGGCATGCTTCCCAAGTTGAAGGAGGCGGGCGTCAAGGGCATTATCGGCTGCTCGGAGAAGCCCAAAGAGCTGCCGCTCGGCCAGAGGGTGCAGCTTGAGGAGAAAGCGGCAGAACTGGGCATGGAGGCATCCTTTTCCAAGCCGTTTTGCGCCATGCTTCCCGACCCGGCCAAGCCCAACATCGCCGCGTTCCTCGATGCGGCTGGCATCGGCTATCCGTCCATCGAGATCGTGGTGCAAAAGAGCCGGGAGGGCAAGGAGCACATCCTCGCCGCCAACGTCAAGCGCAGCGCGCCCTGCGGCTCGACCTGGTTCGTTGCCAAGCGACTTTTGGGCCTTGAGCCGGATCAGCCGGACATCCGGGAGAGGATATCCGAAGCGCATCATGCCTATCCCTGCACGGCCTCCATGGAGCGGGATATGGAACTGGGCGACACCATTCTGCACAAAGGCGGCTACATCATCCGCGAGGCGGTGGAGGATGCCATTAAGAAGGCGAAGCGTCTGGACTAAGAGACCCTTTGGAAAAATCTCTCCATCCTATCAGAAACCTTTTTGCCGCGGAGGAGATGCACTCAGGTTATGTCCTCTCTAATTGATGCTCTTTCCATTCTCATGATCCCGTCCGCAGGAGAGACAAATTCCGCGGCCTACTGGCTGGGAAAGGGAAACGAGCTATGCAACTCCGGTCAGCTGGAAGACGCGATCAAAGCCTATGAGCTTGCCTTGGGCCTCGATGGGTCCTTGATCGATGCCTGGAATAACAAAGGCACGGTCCTGGCGAACCTGGGCCGATTCGACGAGGCGCAAAGGTGCTTTGACGAGGTGCTGAAACTCGATCCAAAGCATATTCAGGCTCTTAGCAACAAGGGCATGGTGCTGGCCCAGCAGAAGAAGTACCCTGAGGCTTTGTCCCACTTTGATGCAGCCATCGCAATAGACGCCTATTTCGCCGGAGCCTGGTACAACAAAGCCCTGGTCATGCAGTGTCTTGGCAGGGAAAAAGAGGCTATGGCTGCCATGAAGACCGCTGATGCGCTGGAAGGCAAGATAGTGGGCTGCCGCAGGCGGTAGACTTGGTTGCGGGATCTAACATTCGTTCGTTATTGATTTTTTAGCATTCAAAAATCTTTTTCGTCTCTGGCCGGAGTATCATTATTACCATCATCGTCCTGAGAGCAACCGATCTTCCAGCGGATGTTCTTGATGATGCCCAAAAGGGTGCGCGCCTCCCGCTCCGTCAGCTCCGCCCGCCCGAAGATGCGGCGCAGCATAAGCGACGAGAACTCCACTTTGTGCTCAGGATAGCTGATCTCCTGCAAAAGAGAGCGCGCCTTCTCCCGCAGCAGCGCAAGGCTCTCCGGGCTTGCCATCTCCACGCATGCATCGTTTTCGTTGGTATTCTTGGAAAGCTCATAACACAGCACGGCTGCGGAGTGGGAGAGGTTCATCACCGGATACTCTTCGCTGGTGGGGATGGACACGACCATGTCGCAGATGGCCAGCTCTTCGCTGTTCAGGCCGCAGTCCTCGCGCCCCAGGAGCAGCGCCACAGTGCCCTCCTTTCCCCGCAGCTTCTCGGAAAGCTCGGCGGGCGAGAGGCAGGGGACGCGCAGGTGCAGACGCAGGTGGTGCTGCTCGTGCTCCAGTCGCTTGCCTGTGGTGCCGACGACGAGATTGGCACCCTGCAGGGCCTCCGGCAGGGTCGAGAAGGACTTTGACATCTGCAAGACATCCCGTGCATGGGAGGCCATGGCCCGCCCGAAGTCGTCGATCTTGCAGGGATTGACTAACACCAGGTCATGAAAGCCGAAGTTCTTCATGGCTCTGGCGACAGAGCCCACGTTGCCGTCGTACATGGGCTCGACAAGGATGACGCGAAGATTCATTGAATTATCCTTGTGCCGGTCCGATTTTCGGCATCATCGATACTGATTTCTAGGTATGCTGTGCTCTCATTCACCGAGACTAGACTTTTTCTTCAGATATATGAATTTTCAGGCTACAAGAGCGGTTTTCTGGTGGCATTCAAATTAAAATTATTGAGATTGTGCGACCACTCCCAATACTTAAATCCGAATCCTGTCTTCCCGTTGGACTCTTTCCGGTCTTTGTTAGCGCGGCCGTTGGAGAGCCTACCTAAAATTGTTGATTTGTTCTTTCCGTTGTCTCATAGACGAGTCCATTAAGTTGAATGATGCAAATGCATGTGCGTATTTACCTGGGACGCCGTGAATTTCCAAGAGGTAGCACCATTAATAGGATTATTTTTTCAAAACTTACGGCAGAGGCAAAAGCCTGATCATAATACCAAACACGATCAAAATGCAAAAGAAAAGCACTATCCATTTTGCATTCTTATGAACTGCGTTTTTCTCCATAACAGATATGTGTTTGATCAATATAGATATACTTTCCCAAAATTTGCATGACGTACTATGGCTTGCCGAAATGTATGCCGCATTTTGATGCATGTAGATAGGGGTGCAGTATATCGAAATGGTGCTGCCTGGTACATTATGCCCCTCCGCAGAGCCCACGCCGCCGCCGTGCATGGGCTCCACCGGGACAGTTCGCAGATTCATGCGAAATTATCCTTTTGACACTCCCAGCGGCACCAGCTTGGCAACCTTGGTGGCAATGCCGAGATTGTGCACCACATCCACAACATCGCCGGAGGGCTTGTAAACCTGGGGGGCTTCTTCGGCGAGCATGTTGGGGCTGGTGGCCCTGACCACGATGCCCTCCCTGTTCAAAGCGGCCTGCACGTCTTTTCCAGTGAACGACCTTATCGCCTGGCTGCGGCTCATGACCCTGCCTGCGCCGTGGCAGGCGGAGCCGAATGTGACACTGAGGGCGCGGTCGTTCCCGCAGAGAACGTAAGAGGGCGTGCCCATGCTCCCTGGTATCAAAACCGGCTGGCCAACCTTTCGGTAGGCTTCCGGCACCTCGCTGCGGCTGGGGCCGAAGGCTCGCGTGGCACCCTTGCGGTGCACGTACAGCCGCTCGCGCTTGCCGTCCACATCGTGCTCCTCGATCTTGGCCACATTATGGGCCACATCGTAGACCAGATCCAAATTGGCATCCGGGAAGTACCTATTGAATACCTCTCGCGTCCAGTGGGCGATTATGTGCCGGTTGGCCCAGGCGTAGTTGGCGGCACAGACCATGCCGCCGAAGTAGCTATCCGCCTCGGGCGAGCCCAGGGGCGCGCAGGCGAGCTGCTTGTCGGGAATGTCGATGTTGTACTTCTTGACGGCCTTGCTCAGCACTTCCAGATGATCAGTGCAGATCTGGTGGCCGGCTCCTCTTGAGCCGCAGTGGATCATAACCGTGATCTGACCCTTGAAGAGGCCGAACTTTTTGGCCACTTCTTCGTCGAAGATCTCTTCCACGCGCTGAATCTCCAGGAAGTGGTTGCCGCTGCCGAGCGTTCCCAGCTGCGGCCTGCCGCGCTTGCGGGCCCTCACGCTCACCTGCGCAGGGTCGGCTCCCGGCATGTGGCCATTCTCTTCGCAGTGAGTGAGATCAGCCTCAAAGCCGTAGCCTTCCTCCACCGCCCACTTGGACCCGGAGATGAAGGCTTCCGTGAGCTGCTTGTCGGTGGCGTGCAGGCGTCCTGTGGCTCCCAGGCCGGAAGGGACGGCCTCGAAGAGAGCGTTGATCAGGGTGTTGATGAGCGGCTGGACCGATTTTGCCTCAAGGTCGGAGCGCAGGAGGCGCACGCCGCAGTTGATGTCGAAGCCTACGCCGCCCGGGCTGATGACGCCCCCGTCCTCGCGAAAAGCGGCTACTCCGCCGATGGGAAAGCCGTAGCCCAAATGGGCATCGGGCATGGCCATTGAATATTTCACAATGCCCGGCAGCGTGGCAACGTTGGCCACCTGGTCCACCGTTCCCGGCTCCACCATCTCGCGAAGTGCGGCGGAGACGAAGATTCTGCCCGGCACGCGCATGCCTGGCCGGTAGCCGATGGGCACCTCGTAAGTATTATCGTTGATCTTGTTAATGTCTGCCATAATTTACACGTCCAAAATCGCCTGAAGGCACCAGTGGTCGTTCTTCTTGACTTGGAACTGGTGCATTGTCACCGCCTTGACCTCGTTCTCGAAGGCGTGCCTCTCAAGGTCAATCCTCTCGCCTCCGATCTCGCCCTGCAGCTTCCACGTCCCGTTCTCTTTAAGCAAAACGGTGAATGTAGAGAATACCGCCGACTCCGTCTCGAAGAGGAAGACGATCTCCGAGAGCCAACGGTAGGCCAGAGTCTCTAGATCCTCATCCTCCAGCTCCACCTTCCATGACTCTTTGGCTTGAATTGTGGCCGGGTCCACCATCGCTTTGAAGAGCGCAGAAGCGGCATTGGCGAGCATCTCTTCCGGGCTATGGCCAAAGGCGCGAAACTTCACATCGGCGGTGTGCTCCAGGTACTCGAAAGGAATCATTTCATTATTGTTTCGAGCCGAAGACATTAAAGGATTGCTAATGGATTGCAAATGGATTGCTTAAGGGACTCTAAAGGAAATCTAAAGGATTTCTAAGTCCCGCACGAGACCCGCCCGAACGGCCAGGTCCACTGCATCACTGTACTCCTTCAGTGTGATTTGCCTGGCAAGGCCGGGAAAGTGGCCGGCTCGGTATTCGGGCCGATACTGGTCCATGATATTCGTGTAGGTGTTCTTGGAGACTTCTTGGGAGAGGAAGCGCACCACCTCGGCGGTTCCGGCTTCGCCCTCAGGCAGGACCAGGTGGCGCACCAGTTGGATCGGAGATCAGTCTTTTGTCTCCCCGCTGAAAATCGTTTGGGTCGATGTGTTCTGCTTGATTGTTCTGCTTGATCTCTCTATGTGCCTTGGCGTCTCTTTCCATCAGTGCACGGGGTGCAACCAAAGAGTTATCTCCTATTAATATATATGTTAGTTAAAGGTGGGGAATAATTGAAAATTAGAATGGCATTTGGGATCCTTTTGTTAATTATTCTAATTCTAAATTTGCCGACCGTGACCGCAGACGGTTCGGAAAAGAAAATCTTGCTGCTGAATTCATATAACCCCGGCTTGAGCTGGACTGATGACATCACCTCAGCTATCCAGCATCGTCTTTCCATCACCATGCCCTCCGCCAAGCTCAGTGTGGAGTACATGGATACAAAGAAGCATCCTCCTGATGAAGAGCGTCTTGCTTATCTGCGATCTATTTATCTTCAAAAGTACAAGGATCAAGACTTTGATCTCATAATGTCGTCTGATGATGATGCTTTCAGCTTCCTTCTCCAAAACAGGGATGATCTATTTCCAGGATCGCCCGTAGTTTTTTGTGGCGTGAATTATTTCGATGACAGCATGCTTGAAGGAAAGGCAGGCTTCACCGGTTTGGTAGAGGGCTTTGATCTCAACGATACACTGAATCTGATGCTAAGGCTTCATCCCCGGGCCCGTCATTTGGTGGTGATAAATGACGAGACGACCACTGGCCGGGCCAATCGCAAAATATTGGATAATGTCGTTCCCGTCTTTAGCCAGAGGGTGTCTTTCGAGTTCCTGGATAACATCACTGCGGAGGACATGCAAAGGCGCGTATCGAACCTTACTGATGACAGCCTCATATTGCTTTTAATCTTCAACATGGACCGTAATGGACGTGTCTTCACCTATGAGGAGAGTGCAGAGATGATCCGTTCTGCGAGCACAGTTCCCGCTTATGGTTTATGGGACATGCTTCTGGGATATGGCATCGTGGGCGGCAAACTCACCAGTGGGTGGGAGCAGGGCACCAAGGCAGCAGAGATAGCCCTTCGTATACTGCAAGGGGAGTCTATAGAAAACTTGCCTTTAATTCATCGGTCATCGGTTAAGGACATTTAGGATAAATAGCATGTACTATTATCTTTTTGTACTTAGCACATTTTTAATTCATGTTTAGATATATATAGGAGCTGTGATCTAATTATCCCTCAAGA